>Ga0126373_10000283_pt1 | contig 33665 bp, 35 predicted proteins | sample PanSoiMetPlot_11_FD_92545 | JGI IMG/M metagenome (GOLD analysis project Ga0126373, IMG submission 92545) | Tropical forest soil microbial communities from Panama - MetaG Plot_11 | ecosystem: Environmental > Terrestrial > Soil > Tropical forest > Bulk soil | place: Panama | collected 2016-02-17 | reverse complement strand
TTTGTCCCCCTCGACGGACCCTCAGGACGGACACGTCATCTAAACTTAGGAGAGGTCTCGCCTTTCAAAGCCGAACGTCTCAGAATTTCCGGAATTAACGGCTCAGAATTTCCGGAACCCACATGGGTTACTCCTCTTTCCGGTTTACCCGCCTAGGTTTGTCCCAATAAGGACTCTTGCACTTCGCGCAGCGAAGCGGCAACTTATCCGCGTTCCACACGTATCCGCATCGTTCACATGTACATCGATGCACGGTAATTTTGACCTTTTCGTGCGCCATTGGATTTAGTTTGCGCTCACAAACCGGCATTGGAAATTGCCTGCTTGAATACTATGCACCACTGGTGCACACCGCGAGAGATCTCAGCAAGAAATATCGAGCAAACGGGAGATCAAATGGGAGAACTAAGATTAGCGCAACACGGTTCGAGGAACTGAAGCATGCCGAACAGACAGACAAAACCGTGGAGCAGTTTGTCGATACGGCTCTCGTGGAGTTCCTAGAAGACCAGCAGGGGCGATAAGACAGCCCGCCAGCAACAGCAGGCCCGCCCGAAGAATCGGCGGGCTTTTGCGGTGGTCACGTTACCTTGTGTTACGTCGGTTATCTGGTTTTCCTCTTTTGAATCGGGTTACAAATTGAGACACCAAAGTGAGACGTGGTCTCACATTGATACAGGAGGCAGTAAAGAATGCCCTCCCCTCCGCTGCTCTACTATTTCGCTGCTTGGACCGACTCTGGATGTCTTTGCGGGTGCGATCACTTCCACTTGACGCTCGCATCTGCCGTTGCGTGCTCTGCGATTGGCTATGCAGGGGCGTACGTCATCGCTGTCGAAAAGGGCGAGTACCGAGAGTTGAGCCCGAAGGAGGAGACAGAGTTTCAGGAGCTGATGTACGGGTCTCCCGAACGCAAGAGAGAAGGAGCCGTTCTTCCGTGGCCGAAGCCGAATCCCGAGCCTGCCGATTAGCTTTCGGATCGTAAGTTTGTCCGATTTCCGGAAGTTTGTCCATTTGACACGCACGCCGGGCAGATCCCTGAAATGCAACTCATCGAGTTGCGGAAGTACTGTGGGCGACGAGATTGGGAGATCTCCGGAGAGTTTGTGGACGCCGGCATCAGCGGAGCCCGCGAGCGCCGTCCCGAGCTCGACCGAATGTTAGGCGCCTGCCGACGCCGTCAGATGGATGCCATTGTGGTTTATCGATACGATCGCTTTGCCCGCAACCTGCGCCAACTCGTGAATGCGCTTTGCGACTTCGATGCCCCCGGAATTCAATTCGTTTCGCTTCACGAAGGCGTGGACACCTCAACGCCCAACCGGCGGCTAATATTCGGCATATGGGCATCGACCGCTGAGTTCGAGCGTGAGTTGATTCGCGAGCGCGTGCGCTCGGGCATCGCCGTGGCCCGCGCCCAGGGCAAACGCATCGGGCACCCTCGTCGACTGGTGGACGCCGGTAGAGTGGCCGAGTGTCGTGCTCGGGGTTGGTCATGGGCACAAATTGCGGAGGAGATGGGCGTGGGCTTAGCTACGGTGCGCCGGGTAGGTCAGCAACCAATCTAGAATCCTCTCGAAGAGCCAATGAGTGTGGGAGCAACGCAACTCCCAGTACTGGATTGCTTTCGGGGCAGAAAGCGATTTGCCCCAATAACTTTAAGCCTGAGCCTTCCAAACGTAAAAGTTTTCTTCGTCGGAAGAAGTCGAGACGGGGATGCCCACCTTATGAGCTGCCCGCACAATTGCTGAGCGCAGATTGAGAATGGAAACTCCTTTGATATCCGACAATGGGACTCGAACGGCGTAGCTAGGCGCTGATTTCTTCAGGTCTTCTAGAATTCTACCCATCAACTCATGATGCTTGCCTTTCCTCGATTTCTTCAGCCCTGATATGAGTGTCCTTCCATAGTTGGGGTATCCGTTCTGCTTTTTATCGCCTTTCGCCATTTTATCCCCTTTAGCCGTGTCGCTAAGCATTTCATAGGAGCGACATTAGGTCAATTGTGGATATTTCTTAGCAAGCTATTCTATTGATTGTATTACACATATTTTTATTGACACTTTTATAGCTAGTTTTATCATTCTTTAGTGAACTATTTATCAGATGAGATAGCTGAAAAGGATTAACCTCGCGATGCTCCACTATCACATTTGCTGGTCAAACTCAAAGCTGGATTGGGAAGCTTTCTCCACGTCGGACGAAGCTCAAGCCCAAGCCGAACAACTCGTGAGGCAGGGAGAGAGCTACGTTATCGTGCAGGTCGATGGCGATTGTCCGCGATGTAGCAGTCTGCACAATCTTGCGGGGTGCAACGTGGCACCCATCGTCGACAACAATCCCTGTCTAAAGAAGAACCAGCAGTCGAGCAATTACGAAAGGATTGTCGATGAGGCTGTGGCCCTCATGCGCTCCGATTACGCCAGCATGCAGATGCTATTTCCAGATCGCGGATCAGGCGGCGAACTGCGGCTGCTGGCATTCCGAGGATTCAATCCTCAGGCGGCTCAGTTTTGGGAGTGGGTACGGGCAGACTCGAAAAGTACCTGTGGAATCGCGCTGCGCGACAAGACAAGGGTGGTAGCGCCAAATATAGCGACTTGCGACTTCATGGTCGGTTCTGAAGATCAACGGACTTATCTTCAGACGGGCATTCGCGCCTGCCAAACCACGCCGCTGATTGGCCGTGGCGGAAATGTAGTTGGGATGATCTCCACCCACTGGCGCACGCCCCATCAACCTTCCGAAAAGGACTTTCAGTTGTTCGACATTCTGGCAAAACAGGCAGCCGACCTTATTGAATCTTGCAGGGGAGAAGAAGCGCTGCCATCGAGCGATCGCCGCATTGCTAATTGACGAGATCAGTCGACACCCAAATTCCCCTGGCTTCCAAAAACCTCTTGCAAGCGGGTCGCCCGAAGCCATTGATCCTGCAGCATTGCAATTCTGGAATGCCCGCGTAAGAGCGAGAAACAGAGGGCCCACGACAAGAAACTCTAGTGCACTCGCCTACGTTTCCGCGCGGGCCGTCCGTAAGCCACTCAAGGGCTACCTAACATCGATGCGAACCTTCTGAATGGCATTGTTCCCATAGCCGAGCCGATTCCACTCCGGCGAGTCGGGCTGTGTTCGGTTTGCCATATCCGTCGCCCGGGCAGAAATCACAATGGAATCGGGCCGCTCAAGGCGGGCGATGAGCTCCCACCCCTGCCAGCTGTGTCGCTTCCGTTCGCCCAACAAGCGGGCGTTTTGCCAGGAACCATCGCCAATTCTGACTTCGACCCGAGCGATAGGTGACGCTCCTGACCATGCGACACCGCGAATCGGCAGCTCGCCCTGCTCGACTACACTGTCGGGCTCCGGCTCGGTGATCAGACTGCGCACGCGCTGCAGCGATACCGGCTCTCTCACTAATTGTTCACCACGTTGCGACTCGAAAAAGTATGTTTCGGTTTGGTAATGACCACTGAATGCCTCTCTGATCAGATCAATCTCTGTAAGCCATTTGACGGATGCCACGGCGTACCAGCCGGGAACAATGACGCGCAGCGGATAGCCGTGCACGATCGGGAGCGGCTCTCCGTTCATCGCGTAGGTAAGCAGCACCTCAGACGCCTGAGCGTTTTCCATGCTTAAGCTACGCTCGAAGCGAATCGATTCGCTGCCTACATCAAGTTTGCCGCTGTCAGCCCCCCGAAACACCACCTCACTCGCACCCGCTTTGACACCTGCCCGGTCGAGAACCTCCGCGAGTAGTACGCCCGTCCACTCGGCTGTACTAACGGCTCCCAGGTTCCATTGCTCTCCATTCACACGCGGGCTCAGCAGTGAGCGGCCATTTCCAGCGCACTCTAAGGTCACGAACTGGGTCTGCGAGGGCATTTTCACAAGGTCACGCAGACTGAGGCTCAGGGGCCGCTCGACCAGGCCAACTACATTCAAACGCCAGCTTGAGGCGTCAAGCTGGGGGATCTGAAAGTGGTTGCGAACATAAAACCTCTGATTTGGCATCACCGCGCCGCCGATCAATGCGGGAATCGAGGTCTCGCAATTCAGTGGATGGGCGCGGTGAACGACCATCCCAGCCTCGAATGCCTGCTGGTATGCCTCTTCGGGCTCCTGCACAGTGCTGGATTCGCCGACAGGTAATCCTTCTGCTGTGGGGCTAGCTGCCACTACCCTGGCACGCTTGAACACAGTGTTGAGTCGCGTTATCTCCACGAGTTTCTCGACTCGTGGATTCAGGTTGGCGACTTCAAGCTCGCATCCCTGGTTTTGGGCAGCTGTCCATACACGCAACAGTGCGCCCAAACCAGAGCTATCGACGTGCGTAACGTTGCTCAAATCAACTATGATCCGGCGGGTAATCGTAGCGATTTGAGCGTGTGATTCAGGGATCAGATCGCGAATCAGCCTTTGAAACACCTCCGAATTTTCGGCCGTAATCTTACCTTTACAGTGGACGATGTTCTCCTTAGACGTTGCTTCCAATTGCAAATCCAATCCAAAGGAGTTAAGCGGTTGGGTCGCCATGATTAACCTCCGAATCGCGGCAGAGAAAGGTACACGTGCGTACGGAAAGGAAGCCGGACATGCGCCCGGCAATGATTAACCACTCGTGACAACGAGACTACCTCGCCAAGGATGATGTTTCAATCACCCAAACAAGTTGCAGGTGGTCTCCCGTGCAACTGATTTCATCGACGCTATGCGGGAATAGCTCCTTAGTTCTGGGCACTCCAGAACCCAGTCTTTCTGGAAGCCTTGGAGCCGGGAATTCCGATGCTGCAGGATCAACGATTTCGGGCAACCGGTATCAATCTTCATCAGCCTTACGCGTCGTGATTTGATGGCACAGGCTGTTCGATACTCCTATTTGGACAGGTGAGACTGGGCTGATGGTCTACACGGTCCTCTTGCGTTATTGGCCACACGCTCGAGGAGGACGTCTGTCCCCTTATTTTCCTGATGTCTGATTAACCTCTGTTGCTTGCCGCAGTGTCAGCCCATCTCCACCCAGGTCGGATAAGTTCGCTAGTCGTCGAAAAATCACTCCAAAACGGGCGGTCGGTATTTTGAGTGAATCGCCTGTATGCAGCGGCTATACTCGTGCTATGGAGCGCGACTGAGCCGTGCGGCTCTCGGCACCTCCTCGGAGAGGCACTGATTCGGCGTTCTCAAAGTGTCCCCATCGAAGTACACCACATCGCCCAATTCTGTGCGTGATCGCGTGAATCGCTGATTCGCCGCGCTCGTCTGACTTCGTCTGAATGCTCGGAATAGATTCTTTAGTGCTTTCGCTCTGACAGCCCAAATGCAATCCACATGACGGAGGCAACCTTGCATCGTGTAAGAGCGGCTATTCCCCTATTTCTTGTCCTCAGCAGCATGCTCTTTGCTGACCAAGTAACGTTTAAGAATGGAGATCGTCTGACTGGTTCCATCCTCAAGTCCGACGCCAAGAGCCTGCAGATCAGTACGGCGGTCGCAGGGGAGATCACGGTCTCGTGGCCGGAAATCTACGAACTCCACTCCGATCTCCCACTCCACATTGCGCTTGCGGATGGAAAAACGGTGGTGGGCAAAATGACAATCCGCGATGAAACACTGACCATTCAGACCAGCGCAGGTCCAACGTTGGAAGCACCAAAAGAGAGTGTTCTAACGCTGCGCAACGACGCGGAGCAATCAGTCTACGAGAAGTCCCAGCATCCGGGCTTTTTGCAGGGGTGGAGTGGCGCTCTGGACGGAGGATTTGAACTAACCCGCGGCAATAGTGAAACCAAGAATTTCCGGCTCGCGTTTCGGACCAGGCGCAAGACATTGCGAGATGAACTGGTTCTTTACACCGAGTCACTCTACTCGATTGATGATCTTCCCAGTGCGCGGCCACACATTACAGCAAACGAAAACCGGGGTGGGGCACGCTTCGACCATGACTTTACGTCGCGTTTCTTTGTGTTCGCCAACACGGATTTCATGACCGACGCGCTTCAGGACTTGAACCTGCGATCAGTGCTGGGCGGAGGCGGTGGCTACCATCTCATTAAGGGCGATAAGGCCACACTCAACCTTCTCGGTGGGGCGAATTTCACTCGCGAGAACTATGTCGACATCCAGCGGAATCTCATGGCGGGACAGTTTGGAGATGAATTTAAATACAGGTTCGGCAAGAATACCTCTTTAATACAATCCTTCGCGTTCTTTCCTGATCTGACCGATCCAGGAAAAAATTACCGGGCTAATTTTAATGTTGGGACGGTAACGAAGATTGTGAAATGGTTCGGATGGCAGAACAGTCTTACCGACACCTATGTGACCAATCCCCCAGAAGGCAAAAGGCGGAACGAGTTCGTGTGGACGTCAGGATTGCAGATTGCATTTTCTCATTGAACTCATTAGCGGTCTTGGGCGCTTGGACTCTCCCCTAGTCGTCCCGGACCGGTGTCAGTTGGGTTTGGATTTCGGTGCACTTTCGTGCAGTTAAGTGCACTCCCCTTGCACGTAGCCTATTGATGTTGTTGGATCGTGCTCTTTGCTGCAGTTTGATGCGCTTGCCGGGTTCGGATTAAACGTCAGTTGTCCTTTGGTGGACTTTTCGTCCATTTCCGGTGGCGGTTTTTGGTGGCTGTTGGTTTTAGTCTGGTGCGCTCCGTTGCATTTCGAAACAACCAGCAAACCTATAATTCCCGAATTCTGCGACACGCTGCAGCCGTGTGCGTTTTCGTCCGCACCTCGGGACGGATTTCTAATTGTCGGTTCCCACCTCCGATGGCCGGGGAAACACGAGCCGGGGGGTAAGCACTCGCGAGCCTGTCAACACTTACAGTCCGCAGCGGATCTATGCGCACGGTACCCTCCTAAGCGCCAGTTGAGCTCCGATCTCGTCCTCTTTTGCGAGGCTAAACATGCGCAAAACTCAGTTACTTTCCCTTCTCTTCAGCATTCTCGTACTCACGTTGAGTAGTGTCGCGCAGGAGCATCATCCGGCGCACGCATGGGATTACGGCGACGAACTTGGACCGAGCCACTGGGGCGACCTGAAACCAGAATTTGCAACCTGTAAGACGGGGCATCAGCAGTCCCCGATCGATATCCGCAGTCCACAGAAAGCAGACCTGCCTTCGATCCACTTCGAATACAAGCCTTCCCCACTCCGCATTATCGATAACGGCCATACCATCATGATCAACTACAGCCCCGGCAGCTTCATTACGGTCGGCGACAAGAAATACGCGCTCAAGCAATTTCATTTTCACCGGCCCAGTGAAGAGAAGATCAATGGCAAAGGCTTCGACATGACGATGCACCTTGTCCATGCGGATGATGATGGCAAGCTGGCCGTAGTTGCAGTTCTGCTCCAGCACGGCGAAGACAGCCCTCTCGTGCGTGAATTGTGGAAGGACCTTCCGAAGGAAAAAGAGAAGGAAGAGTCATTTGACAATGTTCAGATCGATCTATCCCAGATTCTTCCGCCCGATCGGGGCTATTACACCTTTCCCGGTTCTCTGACCACGCCGCCTTGCACCGAAAACGTGACCTGGTTCGTCCTGAAGCATCCCGCAACCCTTTCAGCCGAGGAGATCCGGCGATTCTCTCAACTCTACCGTGACGACGCACGGCCGACCCAGCCTTTGTACGGCCGTGTTGTGCTGGAAAGTCAGTGAACCGCAAGAAACGAGCCAACGTTTTTCGCCTATTCCGCCCGCTCTCGAGTAAGCTCGTCGTTCTCCTATGGTGTGTTGCAGCAACCCCTTCAGCGCTCGGCCAGTGGATGGGAAAACAAACAGGCTGCTACGCAGATTCGATCGCCGCAAATCCAAACCGCCCAACCGTGTCGAATCCAGCTCACGTCACGCAATTTGGTGTCGTGGAACTTGAGTATGGTCTGGATCGCACCTGGCCTCAGGAAGGCACTCGCCAGACTTCCGGCAACGGCTTGTTGAAATTCGGGGTGCTCTGTGACATCGAGTTACGTTGGAATACAACTTCATTTCTATCCCAGACCGATGCAACAGGTACTCACAGCACGTTCGGAGACAACTGGCTGGGAACGGAGGTCAGGTTTCATCGGCAAACGACATGGCTGCCGACCATGGCATTCAGTTACTCCTTCAAAATACCCTCGGCGAGTACGGAGAATGGGCTCGGGTATGGGCACGTGGATCACGAATTCACGTTCGGCGCGAGCGAAACCATTGCGCACTTCACTTTCGACTTCAATTTCACCCAATTCCTGATCCGACAACCGTCTGGTGCCTTTGATCAGGACCAGCAATTGGCTCTGGCATTTTCCCATGCCATCTACAAAAGCCTGCAGTTCGCGGGAGAGTTTTATGGTCAGACCCAATTGAATAATGCGACGCCGGAGTTCACCTCCTCACTCTGGGCGCTGACATACTCCCTGAGCCAAAGGTTCGTGATCGATGGCGGTTTTGAAGCGGGACTCACTTCCGGTGGCCCACATCGCCATGCATTCGGCGGAATTACGTACTCCATTGCGAATCTGTATCCGGGTTGGAAACGAAAACAGTCAGCGCTCAACGGGGCGCACTAGAAGAAGACGCCGAATCCGAAGATCGGCCCGTGCAAGGTTTGACTGATGGTGAGAGTTCTTCCGGCCACGGTGTTGCTCGCGCTAAGGTGCATGCCGCCGTACCCCATACCCAGTCCGAAATGGCGCGCAAACTGCCATTCGGCGCGTGCAGTTGCCGTAATGTCCACGTCCGACCCGGCGCCGAATCCTCCTCCGTCGCCGTGGACGAGAATTCTCCACCGGCCGCCAAGCTTCCGACGGTAGCTGACCCCAATCAACGGATCCCAGAGACCGGGGGACCGACTCGCGCTGTCCGAACCCACCGTGGCATGAATGTCCAGAGACAACCGCCTTGCGCCACCCTCCACAAAAAAATTAGGCAGCACCTCGCGTCCCCCTATCACGTGCCCAAAGACAAAATCGACGTTGATCTTGGTGAATGGCGTGTCACGCTGCCCCGACAGACCGACCCACATGAACAGCAGATCGGCCGACCACTTCCGAATTTCGAAGCGTGCACCTCCGAATAACGCCCCATTGATCGAACTGCTTGTGCTTCCTGAAGGGCCTGGTGTGCTTGGAGGCAGAGATGGAAGGGACGGAAGAGTAACGCTGGCTCCGAATACGGGAGCCCACGCCAACGCCGGATAAACCGCGATGCGCCACCCGTAGGGCTTGGGAGCGGACTTTTCCGGCTTTGGCAGAGATTGACCAGATGCTTGATTGTCGCTCCCAGATTGCAGCACAGACCTCGCGCCATCCCAGTTGGACATCAATCCGACATCCTCAGAAAAATATTTGGTGTCATCCCAGACCGCAATGGTCTGCGCGAGCGCAGGACGACAAGACATGAAAAGAAGAAACGGCAACCACCGGCGGGTTTGTTCAGGTTTCACTGATTCCTCGCCAGCACCGAAGCACGCAACATGCCTGGACCTCGACAATTCGCATGCCGAAGCACTGAATTGGACTTCAATTTGAAGCAATCCTCTACTTACCGACTGTCACAGTCGTCATTGCGTGGGTGAAACTCCGACGTTCCGCCGGGTCAGTAGCTACGATTTCTTGTTGAGGTCGTCGTTCTTTGAGTATTTGGTACCCTTCCCCGTAAGCTCCAGGGCGAGTCCCTTGTCCGTCATTTGATACATCCAGACGCCATCGGAAACTGACGCGACGCCTTCCATCGATCCCCCCTTCTCGGGGCTGGTTTTGGCGGCCGCCGAGGTTTGCCCTCCGAACTCCCAGCCGGAGTTCACAAAGCCGTTGAACGCTTTCTCGGTGTCGAATACGAATATCACCCGGAACTTCTTGACTCCCATGCCAAGACCAGCCTGGATCTCCAACATCTTCATGAAGGTTTCTGCTTTGTTCCGGTTTTGGATGGCCACGCCCGCGCCTTTGCCAGAGCCACCAAAAAGAATCTTGATTCCTGTGTTGCTGAAAACGGCGTAACCGTGGGCTTTTTCGACGGCCGCTTTGGCCGACGGTTGTGCCTTGTAAAGACGGGCAAGCGTGTCTTGAGACATCTGGCGGATTTCCGTCCTCTCCTTCTCCTTCTCTTGTTCGTCGTCCGTGTATGCGGCTACGCCAATCAGGCAAACCAGCGCAATCAGTAACCGGCTCAGTTTCATGGGGACCTCCTTAATCTCGGCTTCGACGATTTTGAAAGGCAGTCGCAAACCATGGGGGCGGAACAGAGCATCAGCCGAGCGCCTGTCGCCGCGGGCATCCTACTCACCCGGCAGCCAACTCTGTAACTATAAGAACTGACAGTCTTGAGGTTCGGTGCAAGCCAATTTGTTTCGTATGCCGAAAGGGGGCATGTTGCAGGCGAGATCCTTCAGAAATTCGTGACGTACGGTGCACGCGTCGCGGTTCTCGGGAACCTCCCCCATCGGACTGCACCAAGCAACTCCCTTGCGGCCTTCGTCTCCGAATCGAATCGCGGCGATCACGTCTGGTTTGTGAAGACGTTAGAACAGTTGGAGGAGCGACTCTGATACAAGCTTCCCTGCCCGGAAATGGCAAAAAGCTCATGCATCAAAAACGGGCCCGATCTTGAGAACCGGGCCCAATGTGGGAGTCGTACAGAGATAACGATGTGAGCTGTGGACGACGAAATGAAACTTACCCCCGGAGAAAGGTCAGGCATTGAAGGCCCGAACCGCTGATCGCGAAATTGATGGAAGGCCGACCTATCCCCGAGACGAAGTCAATGCTGGAAAGATGCAGGGTTTTCACAAATTCGTCAATCCAGAAAATCCCTTATACGCTGTTGGCACGTGCGGGCCACGTTTAAGCCGGACTCGGGGAATGATGTCGCGTTTCCAAGGGGATACAACAGTCTCGAAACCGATGCCCCAAAAAGGATTGTTCAACTTGTGCAGCAGTTTGCAATCAGCTTGCCGTAATGCCCATCCGTCCGCCATTAAGACATTTGTTTCCAATGCCTTGTCGTTTGGAGCGCTGAATACGTAACGAGCTCGGGGAGTTGTGCGCTTACAGTTCTTGTTGGTCGAGAAGAAACTAACAAGACGCGGAACGTAACGTTTCGGAGAAAGTGTATGAAGCGCATGTTTTGGCTGGTTCTGGCAATAGCTCTCGCTTTGCCGGTTACAGCCCTCGGCAACTCCGTTGACTTCACAAACAGTGGCAGTACGCTGACCGGCACCAATGCCGGATTTAGCATCAGCAGTTCGACACTGATTGAAGTCAATGGGTTGAACGGGTTGGGCCTGGTGACAGGCAATCTGGTCACCGTCTCTTTTTCAACAGGCTCTTTGGTCAGTGGAAACTTAACAACGGGGACTCTTGCCGCCGGTGGATCGTTTGTAATCACCGGAAACGGCACAAGCGGCATCCCCAACACGGTGATTTTCAACGGCAGCTTTTTTGGCCCTGTAACGCGGTCGTTGATCACACTATCCAACGGTACGCATGAATACACGTTGTCGGGCGCTTTGACTGGCACGTGGTTCAGCGGAGCAACAGTGAACGGAGCAACGATTCCACTGACAGTCCTGTAGGCAGCGGATTCTTCAACGGATCGGCCACGATCTCCAGCGGCGACACGAATATAACTGTCGTTCCAGAACCGTCATCTCTTTCGCTTCTGGGCACTGGACTGGTGGGTCTTGCGGGTAGGTTGCGGCGCAAATCCCAAGCATAACCAGAACTTCTCAACCTTCAAAACAGAAACCCCGCCAATCTAGGGCGGGGTTTCTAATCTGATCATTCTTTTGAGTTGGAACAATACCGAATGAGCCCACGAATCGTTAACCAGAATACTGCTCAACCTTAAAGATTATTTGCGGGTCACCCCAGTTTTTGTGTGTAGTAATAACGTTTTCTCCTTTCCCCAGCCAAGTGTCCTTGCCTGATGTAGCAATCGGCGTGCTTGTGCCTCTCTTTCGTAGACTCTGTTTCACTCGGGCATAGAAATTTCTTTAGTCCGGTCGCCGCCTCCGAGCCGAGCCATTCGATCTTGAAGCACTCTCGCCGCGTGATTGAACAGGTACTCGTATTCTGCGCGCTATGCGCGAATGTCAAACCGCACTTCGTGGCTGATGAATTGCCCGATCCATGATTGGTTACTTACTCGGGGCATGGAGTCTCGATAATCCCCATCCAAGGCGCATTTGGGATTTTATCTCCGATCTGGTCAGTTGATGCGTGCAGCGCAGCTACCGTAGACAAACGATCCACCTTCGATGTCGCTCCGAATCCCACACCGCAGTCGTCATCCGATTTCCGAACGTTGATTGCGAGCGCGCGGTATGTGTCCTTCTGAGAAGTACTAATGCTCCGGTGACGAGCCAAGCTCTCGAAAAAAAGTTATTTTTCGAGAGATCAATCCCACCCCATTTTGGAGAAGTTATGAAACGCATTTGCAAAGGCGACCTCGGCACGGTGTTGATTGCTGCAGCGACGATGCTTGCATTCCTTGGCATGGCGAAACCGGTTCGAGCCGCTGCGGTTTCCACGGCCGCAGCTAGTTCTTCGAGCACGATGCCCACAAGCGAGAATGCTTATTGCGCAAAGGGAGACATCTGGACTGGTGAAACTTCAGATGGTCCCGCTGATCTCCCGCAAGGTTGTGTGTATACAGGGCTCGATGCCACGCCGAGTCCCGGCAAGGTTACTTTTGTCGCCGCGGGCGCAGATGCGGTCAGCGCCATGAAGGCCGCCAATTGCGGAGACACGATCCAGCTTCAGCAAGGCGCAACTTTCACGCTGAAAAGTCCGTCATTACCATCCAAGAATTGCGACTCCCAGCATTGGATCACGATCCGGACCAGCGCTGCAGATTCTGCGCTTCCCCCGGAGCACACGAGGATCAATCCAAGTTATGCCGCAGTCGCAAGCTTGAGCGGACGCCCAACCTTCTCAGGTCCGAACAAGAACGTGATGGCCAAGCTGGTCGTGGGCGCGAGTCCCATTCAGCTGGGAGATCACTACCGCCTTATCGGTCTCGAGATTACGCGTCCAAGCGACGGCAAGTGGTACAACTCCCTGGTCCGGTTTGCCGGTTCTCACATCATTCTCGACCGCAATTGGATCCATGGCGATCCTACTGCCGACACCCCACACCTTGTACAAGCAGGAGCCGGCGCTGATCACGTGGCCATCATCAACTCATACATGACCGATGCGCATTGCAAGGCTGTGGCCGCCGCCATTTGTGCCGATGCACAAGCCTGGAGTGATGGCGGTCACGGAACTTTCATGAAAGCGTACAACAACTTCATGGAAGCTGCAGGTGAGAACATTATGTTCGGAGGCGCGACTGCCGCAATCATTACCAGTGACGTTGAGATCCGTCTGAATCACCTGTTCAAGCCTCTCACCTGGAATCCCCTCGATAAGAGTTTCATCGGAACAAAATTCACGGTCAAAAACAATTTCGAGCTGAAGCAAGGACGGCGGATTTTAGTAGAAGGCAACATTCTTGAGAATACCTGGGGTGGATTCACCCAGATTGGAGCGAACATCCTGATAACGCCCAAGAACCAGGCCGGAGCTAATGGACGCAATATCTGCCCCATCTGCTTTGTCTCCGACGTCACGTTGCGCTACAACTACGTCCGGCATGGAGCACAAGGCTTGCAGATTGCAAACGCGGCGAGCACCAACGGAGGATGGTCGATGGGAGGTCACAACTATAGCATCCATGATCTGGTCTTCGACGGTATGCAGTACTCGGAGTGCTATCAATGTGCGAACTTCTTGGATAGCCTGGGTTCTGCCTACCACCTTCCACCCCCTCCAGCTGCAGAGATAATGCATGACGTGACGCTCGATCACCTCACCATCGTCAACACAGGCTTTCTTGCAACCGGCAAGACTGCTACGGGATTCCTGGTGATGGACGGACCGCCCGCAGGCAACACTACGGCAACTCCGCGGGTGGACAACATCCAATGGACGAACTCGATCGTAGACGCAGGGACTAGCGGCGCATTTCCCAGCGGTGGCGGATCGAACAACTGCGCGGTGGGCGAAAAAACGATTGCAGCCATGCTGGCCGCCTGCTGGACCGGAGCCAGTCTTTTCTCGGGCAATCTGCTTGTCACCGACGATGTCAGTTCAACGCTGGTATTGCCGAGCGGGAACTCCACCGTTTCCGCATGGTCAAAAGTTGGCTTCGTGAACTTCAACGGGGGAGATGGCGGCGACTACCGCTTGCAACAGTCGAGCCAATATCACTCTCCCGGAAGGAAGGACCCGGGAGCCGATGTCAACTCTGTGAATACCGCCAGGAGCTTCGCACAGTAAGGCGCGAGCTGGCAGAAAACGAGTCCCAGATCTGCCAGCCTTATTTTTCCCCTCAGACGAGGCTGACTGGAGGCGGATCGTTCGTCGTTACCTTTTTTCGGAACCAGAGCTCATCCTTCGGCTGCTAGCGCGTTCTCGGTTGCGTTCGCAACCTGACTGGTTCCATATAACCAGGCGAGGAACAGCTTATATCCGACCGACAGGACAATCGCGCCGACGAAGAGACCGATAATCCCCATCGCCAGGAATCCGCCAATCGCACCTAGAAAAACGACTGCCATGGGGACACTGGCCCCTCGTCCCAGAAGCAGCGGCGCCAGCACGTTGTTCAATAATCCGACAAAAACACACCAGATCGTGAAAATGATCGCTTTGGTGGTGCTTGCGATTGCGAAAACGTAAATTATCGCTGGAATAAATACTAGAAAAGTGACCTGGAGCACGGCAGCGAAAAGAAAGCCCAGGCTCCATAGACCCGCACCCGGTATTCCCACCAGCAGGAAACCGACCGCGGCGAAAATCGACTGGATCACCGCCACTCCGAGGATGCCGGTGGTCACGTTTCGGATCGTGGACCCGGCCAGTTCCTCGAACTCGGGTCCTTTCCTGCCGAACAGGCGGTTGGCCAAGGAATGCGAAACGGCCGCACCCGCTTGAGCGTTGGCCAATAGAACTCCGGCTAGCAGAATCGAGAGCGCAAACTGCAGAACCGTCAGCCCGATATCGGCCGTGGTTGAGAAGAACGCGGGAACAGCGGCTTTGATCTGTGGGCTCAGCGTGACCAGCGCCGCACTTAAGTCCGTAGCAGCCGCGCTCCAAATTCGATTTAAGGGCCGACCGATCAGGAACCACGATTCGACATTCGGGGGCGGCGGTGGGATGGTGAAAGTTCCATCCTTCATGCGTGTGGTCAGAGTTTGGACGCCCCCGACAAGCGTCTCGGTCAGCATGACGACTGGGGCAATCAGCACCGCCAACATCGCAACGGTGCATATGGTCGCGGCCAGCCCACGCCGCCCACCTAATGCCCTCTGCAGTCGGCGGAAAGCCGGGTACGTCGAAATTGCAATGATGATGCCCCACACGACGAGCGGCAGGAAAGGGCGCAGGATCAGAAGACAGGATCCCACCAGTAGTACGACCAGCCCAATGTAAATGCATAATTCGAGCCCACGGCGGATGTGTTCCTTGTCGTCGGCCGACGTCTCCCCAGGCACTACTGCCGGAGATCCCTTTTGTGTTAGTTGGATCGAGGTTGCCGTAAGTCCTCCAGTCGCTGCTCTGGCAGGGACACTCTCGCTACATACGGTAGCGTTACGTTGGCCCGGCAGGTACTGTAAGTATTCCCAGTTCATTGCTGGTACGGAGGCGAGCCGATTCCCTTACGGCCGCGGTCCCGAGCTGTTACACTCTTGCCCCATGTCGACGTTCGTCCTTGTGCACGGCGCGTGGCAGTCCACTGGAACATGGGACTTGCTGGCGCCCTTATTGCAGGAACGTGGGCACCAGGTGATCACGCCGGTCCTGCGCGGGCTTGGTACCGACCAGGATCATCTGACCTCCGAGTTGGCGTTACACCACCACATCGAGGACGTTGTCACGGAGTTGACAAACCTGACTGACCGAGCGGTGCTCGTCGGCCATAGCTATGCCGGTATGGTCATCAGTGGCGCGGTCGAGTCACATCCCACCAAGGTCCAGAGACTGGTTTTCCTGGACGCCTTCATTCCGGAAGACGGGCAATGTGCGCTGGATCTGCTTCCACCCGAGATTGCCGCGTATTTTCAAGACGTCGCCCGGGAACATGGCGATGGCTGGCGCCTGCCCGGAGGAGAAGGCCAACTCGATCTTTGGGGACTCAAGCCGGGAGTGGCCCGGGATTTTGTGCGCGAAAGGTTGTGTGATTTCAGTCTGCGGTGCTTTGAGGAACCGCTTCGTCTTCGCGAGAATTACAAAACCAGGACTCCGGCTACGTTTGTAAGCTGTGTTGCGGAGGGCTACCCGGCTCGGCCGGTCTTCGAACCATTTGCCGTGAAAGCTCGCGCCAGCGAATGGCTGGTCGACGAAGTGAACACCGGCCACGACTGCCACGTCGAGCAGCCCGCAGAAATCGCGAACATTTTGATTTCCGCTGCTGGAGATAACCCCTGAAACCCGCAACTACCACCCCTGAGTCTTTCTGAGTCGATGGGGCGCGACCGGACTGAGGTAGGCGGACGACTTGAACCGAAGCTAGTGGATGAACTTGTAATCCACGATCGATGCGGCCAGTCCGACCTTGCCCTCTTCCAGTTCTGGCGTGTCTTTCGCGCGCATGACGCGGCCCTGGCAGACGACATTCGAGTTCTTCTGTCCGGAGATTTCCTCGGGCATCTCGAACACCATCTCGATGAGCGCATTCACCGGCAGACCCTGTGGCCCAACGAACAGCACGCCGCTCTGGCTGATGTTCTCGATGATGCCCTCATACCACGAACTGGTCTTGTTGACCCGGTAGCGCAGAGGGATATCGAGCTTCAACCGGCGGGCACGCGGCACCCATGAAGGACGCTTTTCACGCGTGTGGGCGCGGCGAATGCCAGTTTCAGGCTTGTGCTCCATGCGCTCGGTGCGGCGCATGGTGGCCCAGTCATAATTGTATTCCGCAGCGCACAGCAGGCAGACCTGGTAATAATTTCCGTCCGCACCACGGCGCGGCCAGGAGAACTCGTGGGAGCAGCGCCCAAGCATAAGCACATCCATGAGTTTTTGTGGCATGAGTTTTACTTCCGGGTCAGACGAAACAGCCTCGCACGCACCCACATCATCGCGCTAACCCTAAACTTTTGGTAGGTTACTTTCGTGCAGGTATGCAAACCCGAGCGTTCACAATAACTTCTCACTGGGGTTGGCGATTCCGGGCTACTTTCAACGAAACCCTTTTAAGAGCCCTGAACCGGTCCCGCAGGGACCTCTGAGAATAGCCCGGCGCTTTGAGCTCCGGGACCAATGCGATGGAAAGCACGTCCCCGCGGGACTCCTGAACCCGCATTAATGGGCACAGATCATTGCAATTTTGCAGGCAACTCCTGCGCACTCACCGCCTGCCACTTTCCTTCACGATAGGTGAACACGTCGGTAAATAATGTCCGCCTTCTCTTGCCTTCTTCGTTCGCTACCACCACGCCGTTCACGATCCCGACATTGCCATAGATCCGCAGATGCATGTCTTCAAAATGCTTCTGCCTATTCGCGTGAGGTGCGGGATGCTTCCGCATGAACTCCAACTGCTGTTCCCTGGTGATAATCCCCGCAGGCACCACATGAAGGAAATCAGGTGCCAGGATCGACTCGAGCGCCGCGGGGTCGTCCTCGACTCTCAACCAGCGATCCTCTAGGTCCTGTAATTCCTGTTTGCGCTTCCCGGACACATCGGCGGTCCCGGGGGCTTGAGACATCAGCAATTTCGCTTGAAGAATGAAGCACACCACCAGCATCGTGATTTTGCTTGTCGTTTGAACACTTGGATGCGACATGTTCGCAGGCTAGTCTCGAGCGTTTGCGACCGTCAACTTTGCCGGCGTGTATGATCGCGCCATGGATTCAATCCCGGACGTCTCCGCATATATTCTGGCCGGCGGAAGAAGCACGCGCATGGGCTCGGACAAGGCCCTTGTTCTGCTGAATGGGCGTACTCTGCTGGCACGCATGCTGGAGGCGGCGCGATCGCTCACGTCCAATGTCCGTATTGTTGGCGACCCCGCGAAATACAAGACATTCGCGCCTGTGGTGGAAGACATCTTTCTGGGCTGTGGTCCCCTGGGCGGAATTCATGCCGCACTTCGCTCGGCGACCACGGACCTGAACGTCATCCTGGCGGTCGACACCCCATTCGTTTCACTGGAGCTGCTACAGTTCCTTGTAACGCGTGCACGCAACTCCCCCCAGGCATTGGTGACCGTGGCGCAAGCAAATGGCGGGTATCAGCCCCTCTGTGCCGCCTATCGCTGCGAATTTGCCAACGCCGCAGAACAGGCGCTGCGCGCGGGCCACTACAAGATTGGTGATCTGTTCGATCCGGCCAGTACCCAAGTGATCGGCGAAGAGGAGTTGTGGGCCGCCGGATTCTCCCCGTTGATCTTTCGCAATCTCAACACGCCCGACGAACTGGCCGGGGCGCACGAGTAACCGCAATGCGATAGCTAGGTGCGCCGGTTCCAGCCTCGGAACTCGTAGTACTTCTCCTTGGGTTCTGCGGTCAATCCGTTGATACCGTAGCGATGCGGAAGCCACCACAGGTGAAACACCACAAACGCCACCAGCATCAGCCCAATTGGAAACAGTCCCCATGCTGGTCCGAATCGTGCTGCGAGGGCAGCCACCATCCCGAGTACCAGGACGACTTTTGTCACGCGCCTCCATTTTGGTGTTTTCTCTTCGAAGTGACCGAACAGGATATTGCCAATCGCGAAGATAATCGCCGTGATTGCAACCGCCATCCACATGACGATCCAATGTATCGTCTCCGCCCGCTCAAGCCAATAGTCCATCGGGGCGCCGGTCTCAACCGCAGTCTGTTCCGGGAGTACTCGCTCCACCGCTTACGTCCGTAAGGCCCGTGACCGCGGTAACCATGAATTGTCAGAATTTCTCGCGGACAATGAAAGGGTCGGAATTTTCGACCTGGGAGTCAGAATTCAATGAGAACGTTTCGGCAGCCGTGTGGACTCTTGCTCTTTTTCTCGTGCCTAACGCTCGCACTTCCGGCAATTTCGCAGCAGCCCGATTCCGGCCAGAGCCTCGCCGACGTAGCCCGCAAGCTCCGCAAAGATACCAGTGACGAAGTCAAAATGAACGATGCCGACACGAAGCGGCTCTTCAAGTCCGTGGACACGATCTTTGATTTCTCGGCTGAGGACTCCGGCATGCCGAAACATACCGTCGTGAAACGGCGCATGGTGAGCAAGGCTGATGTCGAGAAGTACGTTCAGGGAAATCTCGCCAAAGAGGAATACGCCCAACGCTTCGTGCAGGCAGAAATGAGCATGAAGAAACTGGGATTTATCCCTCGCGATTTCAACCTGAAAGAGTTCGTAACGAAATCATCAGGCCAGCAAATCGCCGGCTACTACGACCCGGAGACCAAGACGATCTCGCTGTTGAACTGGATCCCGGCCGACCGACAGGAGCCCATTCTCGCCCACGAACTCACGCATGCGTTGCAGGATCAAAACTACGACTTGATGAAGTGGATGAAAGTCCCACAGAAAGCCAAGAGCAGCACAGAAGATGAAAACGCCATAGCTCGCAAGGCTGTAGTCGAGGGCCAGGCCATGGTGGTCTACATCGACTACATGCTCAAGCCGATGGGGCGAACGCTGCAAAATACGCCGGACGTCCTGTATTCGATGGAAGATCCCGCGGTCAAGGGAATGATTGACTCGCAGCTCGTACACGACTCGCCCATGGTGATGCGGGAAGCCGGAGGATTCGCCTACAAGGAGGGCCTCATCTTTGAAGGCGAGTTGCTGCGCAAAGGCGGTAAGGAAATGGCGTTTGCCGGTGCATTTACGCGTCCCCCGCGGAACTCGCACGAGGTACTGCATCCAGACACCTATATCAATCGAGAGAAATTGCCGGCTCTCACCATCCCCGACATGAAGGATGTCCTCAAGGATCAATATGAAGTCTATGACTCCGGCAGCATCGGCGAATTGGATGTCCGGGCTCTACTGAAGCAGTACGGCGAACGCAGAATCGCCGACGATCTGTCTTCCGAATGGCAGGGCGGATCGTATGTCCTCTACTGGAAGAAGGCGGACCCGACTGCAAAGGCGCCGGCGACGACCGCCGATCTTGCACTGTTATACATCTCACGCTGGAAAAGTCCCCATTCCGCAGCCCGATTCGCGAAGTTCTACGCCGGCGCAGTCTCACAACGATACAAGAGCGCCACCGCCGAGCAAGTTGCAGCCTGCTCGGGGACCAACTGTCCCGCATCCATCGCACAGATCGCAACGGAGGAAGGCCCAGTGATCGTCGAGCAGTGGAGCGACACCACCGTCATCGTCTCCGAGAGCTTCGACGCCCCCACCGCAGGCAAATTGCGTATGGCCATGCGAAGCAGCGCAGGCGCAACCCAGGCGCAAAACGTGCCCCAGCAGGAGATTGGATTGCGCTTGCTTGGGACTCCGGCATTTCAGGCATTCGAGGACAGATTAGGTGACGCAATCGCGGCGGAGATTCTGAAAGAACTCGGTGTGAACTCGGAGGCAGTCTCAAATTCTTTCCGCTAGATGACACGCGCTCCCGTCAGCACCGGCTGCACCCACTGAGCGCTCCACGCTGGCACCTAAGTATTGCTGCTCGCTTGCCTTCCCTCCACGCTCTCCTTCACTATGGAGAAAAGGGGGCGTTGGATGTCCGAAGGAATTCTGGTTGCCAGGGGAACACAAGACCTTTCTGTAGTACCCAAGATGTCGAATCGTCACGGCCTGATCGCTGGCGCGACAGGAACGGGCAAGACCGTCACATTGCAGACCATGGCGGAGGGCTTCAGCCGCATCGGCGTTCCCGTCTTTATGGCGGACGTCAAAGGAGACCTCGCCGGCATCAGCCAGCCCGGTGGTAACAATCCCAACGTAGTCGAACGCGCCAAAAAGCTGGGACTCCCCCTCACGCCTCAAGCCATGCCGGTGGTTCTTTGGGACGTCTTCGGCCAGCAGGGACATCCCGTACGCGCCACCATCAGCGAAATGGGTCCACTGTTGCTTGCGCGCATGCTCGGCCGGAATGACACGCAGGAAGGCGTTCTCACGCTGGTCTTCAAGATTGCCGACGACCAGGGACTACTCCTGCTCGACATGAAAGATCTCCGCGCCATGTTGCAGCACGTCGGAGACAACGCCGGCGATTTCCAGACCGAGTACGGACACATCTCGGCAGCCAGCATCGGCGCGATCCAGCGCAACCTGCTCGCGCTCGCACAACAGGGCGGCGACAACCTTTTCGGCGAACCGGCCCTCGATCTCGCCGACTTGATTCAGACGGATGCACATGGCAATGGCGTGGTCAACATCCTCGCAGCCGACAAGCTGATCGGCGCACCGCAAGTCTATGCCACGTTCTTGCTCTGGCTCCTCTCGGAACTGTTTGAGCAACTGCCAGAGGTGGGCGATCCTCCGAAGCCGAAACTTGTTTTCTTCTTCGACGAAGCCCATCTGCTTTTCTCCGATTGTCCCAAGCCGCTGCTCGACAAGATTGAACAGGTCGTCCGTCTGGTGCGCTCGAAGGGTGTGGGAATTTATTTCGTGACGCAGAATCCGCTCGATGCCTCAGACGCGGTACTTGGTCAGCTTGGCAACCGTGCGCAACACGCTCTTCGCGCCTTCACTCCCCGAGACCAGAAGGCCGTGAAAGCCGCCGCAGACACGTTTCGTCCCAATCCCAAGCTGAACACCGCCGAGGTGATCACTGAGCTCGCGGTGGGCGAAGCGCTCATTTCGTTTCTCGACGCATCCGGCACTCCCGATCCAGTCGAGCGCGGCTTCGTCGTTCCCCCGTCGAGCCGCGTAGGAGCGATCACCCCCCAGGAACGCCAGCAGGTGATTCAGAGTTCCGTATTGTTCGGCCACTACGAAAAAAGCGTGGACCGCGAGTCCGCGTACGAGCGTCTCAAAGGACGCGCACAAACCGCGCCGACTCCTCAGCCCAGCCCACAACCGCCCACGCCCGCTGCACAGTATCCTGCTCCGGCGCCGCAGGGCACATGGACCGATGCGCTCGGTTCCATTCTTGGAACCTTCAGCGGTGGCGGCCGCCGCCAGGGTCTAGCCGAAGCGATGGCGAAAAGCGCCGCTCGCACCGTCGGCAGCCAAGTAGGCCGCCAGATCGTGCGCGGAGTCTTAGGTGGAATTCTCGGTGGCAGCACCAGCCGCAGGCGCTACTAGCCGCGCCCGGCTCGGAAGATCTCAGGCAGGGTTGCGTCCGAACCGTTCGAAGAGGTTCCGAATGCTGTTCTGCTGAGGCTTCTTCTCAAAAAAACGGCTATACGGGACAAGCTTCAACAGCGCGCGCGATGCTCCGAGCGCCGCGTGTCTGAACTGGACTACGACGCTCGTGGATTCTTTCGGGGGATCGTTTGGTTTTGCCTCTACCAATCGGGCGCGGATACTGGCCAGAATAGCCTCCCGTTCGCTAACCGCGCTGACGACGCTAGTCCTTTCTTCTTGATGTTCGTCTCGATTTACCTTTGGACGTTCGGTGGATGACTCCCACGTATCAGGAATCGATGCATCTTCGCTGTGTAACATCTGGCAGACCACGCGCAAAGCCTCGACTTCTCGCCGCATCTGCGCTGTGGCAATTTCTTTCTCTCTCAGAACCTCGTAGACGTCTAACAATGTGTCCTCCAGAATGGAAGTCGAACTTTCCTGCGCACAGCTTCCATCTATACCCGGGGTCTGAATCATTGGCATTGTTTGGGATGGGCCGAACTCAGACAATAAGGTGAATACTGTGTTTACCGTAAGGTAATTTCTACGAATCTGGTAAGGTTGTGGAGTTAGCGCGTAGCTCACCCCTCATGGCTCCTTACATCAAATTCCGCGACGTCTCGAAAGCTTTCGGCGACAACGTCGTCCTTGATCACGTCAGCTTCGAAGTCAACCCCGGTGAGACTGTCTGCATTCTCGGTCGCAGCGGCGTGGGCAAGTCTGTCTCGCTTCATCACATTATGGGGTTCCTCAAGCCCGACTCCGGCCGCGTGGTTGTCGCCGATCAGGACATCACCGACTACACCGAAGAGCAGCTGGAACACGTCCGGAAGAAAGTCACCATGGTGTTTCAGAACGGGGCGCTATTTGACTCGCTGACGGTGGGCGAAAATGTTGCGTTCCCTTTGCGTGAGACGCAGGAACTGAGCGAGGAGCAGATTTACCAGATCGTCGACGGACTGCTGCAGATGGTCGGCGTGCAGCAGATGCGCGACTTATTGCCCTCCGACCTGTCGACCGGAATGAAGCGCTCCGTCGCCATCGCCCGTGCGCTGGCGGCCCGTCCCGAATGCGTCCTGTACGACGAACCTACCACAATGGTCGATCCGCTCATGGCGCAATTACTCGGTGACCTCATCAAGCGTCTAAAGATCCAGCTGAACCTAACCAGCATCGTCGTTACACACGACATGCGGCTGGCGAAGAAACTGGCCGAGCGCGTCGTCTTCCTCTATGAAGCCAAAGCGATCTTCTTCGGACCGTACACTGCGATGGAGAAAGATCCCCATCCGATCATTCAGGAATTTCTCGAGCTCGACGAACTGAAGATCGAAGCCTGATCGCCGCATGGCCACGAAGACGAATGCCGTCCGACTCCTGGATCAGCTGGGCATTCCTTACGAGTTGCGCGAATACGAGGTAGATCCGAACGATCTCGCAGCGGAAACCGTCGCCGCAAAAATTGGTCTCCCACCCGAGCGGGTCTTCAAAACCCTGGTAGCGCGCGGCGAGCGCAACGGAGTGTGCATGGCGGTCGTCCCCGGAGATCAGGAACTGAACCTCAAGGCCTTGGCTGCCGCGGCTGGAGAGCGAAAGATCGAACTCGTTCCCGTGAAGGAACTGCAATCCCTGACCGGCTACATCCGCGGCGGAGTCACGGCCCTGGCCGCGAAGCGCGACTTTCCCGTCTACGCGGATGAAACGATCGAGCTTTTTGATGTGATCTCGATCTCAGCGGGAATTCGAGGTCGGCAGATCCTGCTCACGCCCGCCGATTACCTGTCCGCTACGAAAGCCAGGTTGGCCGACCTGAGTCAGCCTAAGAAGTGATCCCAGGGCTACCGGGATCGCAGGGTAGACTCCTCATCCCGCTCTCAGAACCCCTGTTCGACCAGGTCTTCGATCGTCAGGACACTCTGCGCTGCGTCGCCCTTCATCATCTTCTCAACGTATTTGGAGATCAGATCCGCTTCCAGGTTCACCGGATCCCCCGCCTTCAACGAATGCAGGTTCGTCATTTCGACGGTGTGCGGAATAATGGCGATCGTACAGCGATTCTTCTCGAGCCTGGCGACGGTCAGGCTGATGCCTTCAATGGAAATCGATCCTTTGTAGACAGTGTACTTCTCGACTTCATCCGGCAATTCGATATTGAGCCACCTGTTTTCCGAATCGGCGATGCGGTCGAAAGAACTGAGCTTGCCGACGCCGTCTACGTGCCCCTGCACGATATGTCCACCAAAGCGTCCGTCGGCCTTCATCGGCAACTCGAGATTCACCAACGCGCCTTCGTGGATGCGCGAAAAGGAAGTGCGCACCCAGGTCTCAGGCGCAAGATCCGCACAAAACGATTCCGCTTTGATATCAAGCGCCGTAAGGCAAACCCCGCTAACGGCCACACTGTTGCCGGTATCCAGCTCTTTGGGAGTTCTCTCGGCAGCAATCGTGATACGCCGATTCTCCCCGCGTTGTTCAATCTTAGTAATGCGTCCGACTTCTTCAACGATTCCAGTAAACATGAGGACCTCCACCAGAACAAAACATTCTATGCCTTGGAGCACTCCATCAGCAGTCAGCACTCAGCCAGCACACCATGACTCTCGAAACCTGACTCGCTGAATGCCAAATGCTAACTGCTAAGTGCTATTCACCATACGGGTTCCGAACATACCCCTCTACCGCAAACTCCTCACCAAACCGATGCAGTTGCACATTCTTCACCTGCGCCGCCTGGCTCATGTGACGAAACCCTGCGCCGGCAGCGAACGGGACGGAACCGGTGCCGGCCAGAATCTTCGGTGCATAATAGAGAAAGACCTTATCTACGACGCCCGCCGCCAGCGCCGCCCAGTTCACCGTAGCGCCGCCTTCGATCATCACGCTGGTAATTTCCAGTTCTCCCAGCCTGCGTAGAATGGCCGGCAGATCCGGACGCCCATCCATCTCAATGGTAGGAATTTTCTCAATCCGCACTCCGAGGTTTTCGAGTTCTGCCTTCTTGTGCTCGTCCGCAGACGAGCAGAAAACCAAGACGTCATTTTTCCGCTCCGCCGCCACACTCTGCACCAGGCGGGAATCGATCGGCAGACGAAGCCGCGAATCAAGGATTACCCGCAGCAACGGACGGCGGCGCGGCTTCCCGCTGCGATCCGTGAGCAGCGGATTATCCGAGAGAATGGTTCCCGCCCCCACCATCAGTGCGTCATTCTGGTGCCGAAGCTCCTGCACATGAGCCCGCGCCACTTCACTCGTAACCCAGCCCCCAGCGGGCCTTCCGCTTCTGGCTTGCAGAGTCTCGGGCGGAGGGGGAGCAATTTTTCCATCGAGCGTCATCGCCGCTTTCAAGGTAACCAGCGGAATGCCGTGCCGTGTGTAGCGCGCAAAGGCCTCATTTAAGCGCCGTGCCTGCTGCTCGAGATCGCCAACTTCGACATGTACGCCGGCGGCGCGTAGCTGCTCGAATCCGCGCCCGCTGACTTTCGGATTCGGATCCTCTGTCGACGCGACCACACGATGGACCCCGGCCTTAATGATCGCATCGGTACAAGGAGCCGTGCGCCCCTGATGCGCGTGCGGCTCCAGATTGATGTAGAGCGTCCCCCCGCGCGCTTTTGCTCCGGCCTGCTCCAAGGCGAGAATTTCGGCGTGCTTCAAGCCAGCGTAGGTATAGGTCGCTCTGCCGACAACCTCACCACCCGAACCCGTGATCACCGCGCCGACATTCGGATTCGGCGAAGCAAGCCCAATTCCGGCACGCGCCAGTTCGAGAGCCTGCTGTAGATACCGTGCGTCAGCAGAATTCTGGGACATTCAGGAAAGAATCTAACACGTGGAATCTCAAGAAGGGCTGTCACTCTAAACAACGAAAGTGGGTGCCGGACTTCTGGCCGATTTTGCCAGAAGTGGGTTTTCCGACTGACAGAATCCTTAAGGGCCCATCTAACCTTGCCAGAGGAACTCATTCAGAAAAGTGAAGTCCTGATGACAAGGCTTTGACGTCACCGCCGAGGAGGAAAACTCCGCAACGAGTCGTCTTCGATGTTGGCCACCGCAGCCCCACTCCGCCCCTTCGGTCCCCGCCGAACTGGAGCCATCACGTACGCATAGGGATCGCCAGGGGCCGCAGGCCGGCGACGTAGCAAGCGCTTCAGAAAATCAATGGCCACCCGTAAGCTCGATCGCTTTTCGTCAGCATCCGGCATAATCCTCTCCTCTCCTATTCAAATAGCGAATCCACAAACTCCTTTGGATCGAACGGCAGCAAATCTCCGGCTTTTTCTCCGACTCCCACGTACCGTACTGGAAGCCCGAGCTCGCGGCAAATCGCCACGACCACCCCGCCTTTGGCCGTGCCATCGAGCTTGGTCAGGACAATCCCGGTCACACCCGCCGATTGCGTAAACAGCCTCGCCTGCTGCAATCCATTCTGTCCGGTGGTCGCGTCCATCACCAGCAACGTCTCATGGGGAGCCCCGGGAATGATGCGATGCGCCGTCCGCCGCATCTTCTCCAGCTCGGCCATCAAACTCGTCTTTGTGTGCAGACGCCCGGCAGTATCCACAACAACAAAATCCGTCTTCCGCGCTACGGCGGCCTGCAAGGCGTCAAACAACACCGCCGCTGGATCACCACCAGGCTTTGTCTTGATCACTTCCGTCCCGGTGCGTTGCCCCCAGATATCGAGCTGCTCAATCGCAGCCGCACGGAAGGTGTCCGCAGCACAAAGCAGGACATTCTTCCCTTGCGAACGGAACACTTGCGCCAGCTTTCCGATCGTGGTTGTCTTGCCCGTCCCGTTAACGCCTACCACCACGATGACTTCCGGCGTACCCTCGACTTTGCTCACCGGACGGGAATTCGCGGCATTCAGAATCGCGAGCAATTCTTCCTTTAGCAGCCGCCTCAGTTCTTCGACATTTTTGATCTGTTTTCGATCTGCTTTTTCACGCAGTTTGCCCAAAACTTCTTGCGTGGTGGTTGAACCGAGGTCCGCCCCGATCAGGGTCGCTTCCAGATCGTCGAGCGTATTTCGGTCGATCTCTTTCCCGAACGAAACCACTTCCTCGATGCGCTCGGAGAGATTTTCCCGCGTGCGCGTAACCGCCTGTTTCATGCGGTCGAGAAAACTTGGCTTCTGCTCCTCTTCAAGACTGCCAAACAAGGTCTGAATCATAAAAAGCCCAAAAGTCTGATTATAGGGCACCCCGACGGACCCGCGGAGTCTGCTCGGGCTCGTGTAGCCGGGGACGCATTCGTCCGAGGCGGGCGAACACCCAGCCGAGCTCATCCCTCCGAACTTCTGCAGCCCACTCAGATTTCACTTGACGAAGACTGTGTTGCATACTATTTTGCTCTAGGCCTTGAGAAACAATGCCTCGCCTGCCCTCGGAGACGATCCTCGCATGACCAAGCCGATGCAACGCGACCTCTTCCCCGGCGCGCTCGAGATGATGATCCTCAGAACGCTGAAACGACAGCCCATGCACGGCTACGCCCTCGTCCAACAAATCAAACGAACCTCGAATGACCTTCTTGAGATTGAAGAAGGCTCTCTCTATCCGGCTCTCCAGCGCCTACTCAAGGCAGGCTTTGTGAAAGCGGAGTGGGGTATCTCGTCCACAAACCGCAGAGTTAGGACCTACAAGTTGAGGCCGGCCGGCGCCAAGCATCTGGAGCGCGAAGTATCGAGCTTCGAACGTATGCTGAAGGGGATCACACAAGTTCTAGCGCCGGGTGAATTATGAATTGGCTGACGCAATTCTTCTCCCGACAGCGGCGTTACGATGAGTTATCGGAAGAAATTCAAGCTCATCTCGAGGAAAAAGTTGAGGAACTGGTTGCAGAGGGAATGTCTCGCGAAGAAGCGATGCACTCTGCGCGGCGCGAGTTTGGGAATGTTGGCCTGATCGAAGAGAACTGCCGTGAAGTGTGGGCATGGCCATCCCTGGAGGATGTCTTCTTTGACATCCGTTATGGACTTCGTGCCCTGAGCCACAGTCCGGTGTTCGCAGTCATCGCGTTGCTGACCATCGCGATTGGAATCGCCGCAAACACAGCAGTCTTCAGCGTCGTAAATAGCGTTCTGCTGAAGCCCTTGAACTACCCCAAATCCGAGGAACTGGTCGCGCTGCATCAGGTCGCCCCGGGCGCAGAGGGCCTCGCCGACTTTGAGAGCGGACTTCTTCTCTCTCCGTCGATGTACGTCACATACTCCGAGCACAACCAGACGTTCCAATCGTTAGGCGTGTGGATTAGTGACACCGCAAACGTCACAGGCCTGGCCGAACCCGAACAGGTGCGTACGGTAGCTGTAAGCGACGGCGTATTCGAGACCCTCAATGTGGCGCCCGCAGTTGGCCGTTGGCTCTCGCCCCCCGATCAGGTGCCGAACGGTCCCCGCAGGGTGATGCTGAGCTACGGCTACTGGCAACGGCGATTCGGTGGAGACCCGGCCGTCATTGGACGAAACATCACGATCGATTCACAACCCAGAGAAATTGTCGGCGTAATGCCGAACGGATTTCAGTTCGTCGATGCAGACTTCGACCTGGCCGCGCCCCTATCGTTCGACCGGGGCAAGCTGATTCTTGCCGGATTCGGCTTTCACGGAATCGCCCGACTCAAACCCGGCGCCACGATTGCGCATGCCAATGCCGACCTCACCCGAATGCTGTCCATCTGGATGGACTCATGGTCGAACGGCCCCGGCACAAATCCCCAGATTTACGAGACGTGGAAAATCACCCCCATGATTCGCCCCCTGAAGCAAGAACTGATCGGCAACGTCGGCGAGCTCCTATGGGTGGTGATGGGCACGATCGGCGTTGTCATGCTGATTGCCTGCGCGAATGTCACGAACCTATTGCTCGTGAGAGTGGAAGCACGCCAGCAGGAACTGGCGGTTCGCGCGGCGCTCGGTGCAGGTTGGACGCGAATCGTGCGCACCCTCCTCGTAGAAAGCCTGATGCTCGGCCTAACGGGCGGGATCGCGGGCCTCGGTTTAGCGTACGCTGGTGTGCGCCTTCTCGTTGCGATCGGTCCATCGAACCTGCCTCGCCTGAACGAAATCGCGCTGGATGGGCGCACGCTGGCATTCACGGTTGTTCTTTCGTTGTTGTCTGGTTTGTTATTCGGACTGATTCCGGCTCTGAAATATGCCGGTCCACGCAGCACCTTGGCGCCGCAAAACAGCGGGAGAACGATCAGCGTGAGCCGAGAGCAGCATCGCGCGCGGAACGTCCTGGTCGTTGGACAAGTGGCGATGGCTCTCGTGCTCTTGATGTGCGCCGGTCTAATGATTCGCACATTCGGAGCTCTACGAAAGGTTGATCCAGGATTCGCGGATCCGCAGCATCTGCAGGTGATGCGAATTTCTATCCCGGACACGCTGATTGCCGAGCCGGAACGCGTCATGCGAACACAAAACGCAATCGTCGATAAGCTCGCTGCGATTCAGGGCGTGAAATCCGTCGGTTTCGTGAGCAATATGCCGATGGAAGGCTTTGACTCGGAGTGGGACGAAATCTTCGCGCAAGATAAAGTGTATTCCGGCGACCTGATCGCGCCATTGCGCCTCTACAAAAGTATCTCTCCCGGCCTCTTACAGACAGCCGGAACAAGATTAGTGGCAGGTCGCGACTTCACGTGGAGTGAAGTCGATTCAATCCGGCCGGTCGTGATGATCTCCGAAAATCTGGCGCGCGAGATCTGGGGCACGCCCTCGGCGGCGATCGGCAAGCACCTCCGCGAGTTTAAGGACATGCCCTGGCACGAAGTCGTTGGTGTAGTGCAGGACGTTCGCGAGAAGGGTGTGCAGGATAAGGCACCGGAAATCGTCTACTGGGCTCCGCTGGTGCACAATCGCTTCGCTCCAGTAGTCCGGACCGCGACGTTCGTCATACGTAGCGACCGCGCCGGTACGGAAAGTTTTCTCCAGGAAGTCAGTGCAGCGGTTTGGTCGGTAAATTCGAATCTGCCACTCGCCTCCGTGCGCACCATGCAGGAGGTGTACGACAAATCGCTGGCGCGTACCTCGTTTACGCTGGTCATGCTCGGGATCGCCGGAGCCATGGCCCTCGCACTGGGAATCATCGGCATCTACGGCGTGATGTCTTACACAGTCTCGCAACGCAAACGCGAAATTGGCATTCGCCTGGCGCTGGGGGCGCAGAACGGAGACGTGCTTCACATGGTCCTGAGGCAAGGCACGAAGCTGGCACTGGTCGGTGTCGCCATTGGAATCTGCGCCGCACTTGGATTAACGCGTCTGATGACCAACCTGCTCTTTGGCGTAACCGCACAGGATCCGCTGACATTGGTTGCCGTTGCTGCCCTGCTCATCCTTATAGCAGTCTTGGCGTGCTACATTCCCGCTCGCCGTGCCACACTCGTCGACCCGATGGTAGCGCTTCGGTATGAGTAACTGTCCTCAACTTCTCGTCCAGCCGTTGAGTAAGAGTGTACCCATCTTCACTATCACATCCGTAATCCTGTCATGCGGAGCGCAGCCGGAGTGTAGCGAAGCGGAACTCCGGCGGAGTCGAAGCATCCCTACCCCAAGCGCGACTGCAGCGAGCTATCCCGTCTGTAGACGGAATGACGATTGCAGCCAGGAATCCTTTATACAAAGCAATCGGGATAGGGGGACGATCACTCGTCCTCCCTCCCACACCACCGTACATGCGGGTCCGCATACGGCGGTTCGGCGGGTTGAGCTATGTGTGAATAGCCGGACTTTCGATACGACTCGTCGCCAGAGAACGATTCGGTCCCTTCGTAGACGCCCCTTGGAGCTTCACTCCGCTTGGAATCCGGAAGGCCAAGTAATATTGGCTTTCCGCCGCTGGTCATTCCTGAGATCGCGTCTTCTACTCGCCACTCCCTTCCGTTCGGGCCTTCGATCACCATTCCCGGCTTGACCTATCTGTGGCTCCGCCTTTCGGCTATGGAGTGCCTCAATAGTCTCGCCGACGGCTTGACTTACTTTGCCCTCTGCTTGACTTCTGCGGCATGGTCAGAGTGAATCGCTTCTCTCTCAGTCACGAATTCGTGACCTGACACAGATCTCCCGAGGCAAGTTCGACCGCGTTCAATGCACAACCGCCGGATTTACCACCAGTGCCCTTGATGGATATGGGCTTCGTCGTCATTTGGCTCTTCGCCCGCCACCGTAGGCCTCGTATCCGGTTCTTGTTCATCGGCTCGCATCTTTGCTCTACGCTGCTTTCCGGCCCTGCCTCGCGGCGAGTGTGATTTCACCGTTGCGCTTCGCTATCACTTCACGTCCATCACGTTGTGAAGAGGACTTTCACCTCCAAGCTGTCGAACATGCTTGGCACACCAAAACGAAAGCGCTGGAGTATCCTCCAGCGCTTCATTAGCGTCGCCAGGTTCGGCTTGCTTACTTCACCATAATCTTGTTCGTGGCCGGGTCCAAAGTGCCCTGCACACGAACGCGCTTGCCTTCGAACTTCTTCACTTCATCCTGATGATCGATGTCATACGTCTTCCCCGAGTCGTCTTTCAGCACGTATTTGTCTCCCTGCTTCGTCACCGTACCGGAGAAAGTCTGCGTCCCGCTCGAGGCTCCGCTATCGGCGGCAGAGCCTGACTGCGATTGCTGCGCTCCTGATTCCGGCGTCCGGCTGCTGGGCGGCGGAGTCTGGTCCGGCGGCTGCTGCGTGTCGGGAGTTTGCGACGGAGTCTGGCTCGAAGGGCTCTGCGTCTCCGGCGTCGATTGCGAAGGTGTCGTGTCCGGTGATTGAGAAGGTTGCTGCGCCTGCCGATCCGGCGTCGTCGATGGTGTGTTCTGTGCATTCAGCGTGGTTCCCCAGCACAGCAGTGCGATTGCCAGGGTCGCCAAGAATGAAAGAGACTGAATCCGTGTTTTCACAAAAATCCTCCAGAGGCCAAAGCGGCTCTTCGCGGGGACGTTGCAAGCCCCATGCCACGAAATTGCAATGGCAAAGATCTGCTCAACTAGATCGTTGAAACCGCCAGACTTAGGAACTGCGCATCCGGCATTTCGGAAGAACCCGTCAGCGAAGATTTCTGCGCGGCTACCTGAAACCGTGTAGCTTTATGGCTCGAAGCAGCGATCCAACCCACGCAGGCATTGAGCATTTCCTGCTCACTCGGGGAGAAAACTCTTCACTGCTTTCCCCTGCCGGCAAAAAAAAGGGCGCAATGAGTCAACGACGGCCCGTTCTTACTCTTCGACGATACCTCGCGCGACAGTTTTAATACTCAGTACCCTATCCATCGGTTCAAGGGCATCAGGGGTCACAACTGGACCTTCCTCACTGCTAGCAGATCCCCTTGAGCGCAGCCCAATTAATCATATGGAGGCTCAACTTCAGTCGTCGCATACGAGAAAAGCCCGCAACCGAAGCCGCAGGCCTTTCCGTTATTTACTGATCCGTGTAGATCCGCGCAGATCCGTGGCTAAGGCTGTACAGCGAATGGCGTCCGGCCTTCCTTCTCCCGCCAACAGTCTCCATCACCGGAATTCCGTATCGTATTTTCGTGCAATCTCTCTGATTTGCTCTCGTGTGAGTTGCTTTGGCGGCACACCCGGGGGATTGCAGGTTTCGCGGAAAAAACCATCCAGACCCGTAGGTGTTACTACCCAAAGTAGAAGCAGTTCGTGCTGAGGATTCTCGAAAGCATGCCAGGTATTCTTCGGGATGAAGATCGTCGCTCCCTTTTCAAAGGGATGCCGCACGTTCTCGAGAAGCACGACGCCGCTGCCTTCCAAAACCCAGAAAGCTTCGTCCATCTTGAAATGTCGGTGGACCGGAATGCTTGAACCAGCCATCACCTGCTGCGTCCCCATAGCAAGCATCGTTGATCCCGTAGCCGCGCCGAACTTAATAACGACGTTGCCACGGTCCCGAAAGTGAATGAGATGTTCGCCGTCGTCGGGCCCGAGCACAGATCCGGCTTGCACTGGGGTCTGCCCGCCAACCGAAATATGTGGAAACATTTGGCTCATCGCAAGACCTCCCACCGCAAAAAGAAAAGATCGCCGTTCCTGATCATTTCTGTGCACAAGGCTTCCTGCCCGGGATAAAAATAACAGAACTGATTCAACCAGAAGCTCGGGTCGGCAGACAGCGACGGAAGAACACGAGGCGTCATGAATCGGCAGAGGAGGGAGAGTCACCTCTCCTCCGCCGAGCCGGCCCGGGGAGTTGCACCCCGAGCCGCTCACAGATCCGGACGTGAATCTCTCGATTCATCCGGCTCGCGCCACCCGGGAAGGCTGCCGCCTCCAGCAAGACAAGGAGTTGCCGAGTCAGCCCGGGGAATTTCGCCCCGGGCTGCTCACAGAACCGTGCTTAAATCTCTCGACTTACACGGCTCGTGCCACCGCCTGAAGA
>Ga0126373_10000282_pt1 | contig 33726 bp, 30 predicted proteins | sample PanSoiMetPlot_11_FD_92545 | JGI IMG/M metagenome (GOLD analysis project Ga0126373, IMG submission 92545) | Tropical forest soil microbial communities from Panama - MetaG Plot_11 | ecosystem: Environmental > Terrestrial > Soil > Tropical forest > Bulk soil | place: Panama | collected 2016-02-17 | reverse complement strand
GGTTGGCGGTAAGCCCGGAGCCCGAGCCGAGATCGCGCGCTGTGACCCGCAAGGGAAATGGCGAGAGCAGGTCCAGCGAGGGTCTAAAGCGAGCTACTGGCCGAGACGAATGAGACCAACATCGCCTTGGGACTCTTAGTTTTTGGGGTAGGCTTCAGGCTTCAGGTTTTCACGTTGGCGTTCCAGACGCCGCAAATTTTGTATCTTCAAGCTGATAGTGCCTTCCTGAAACGCTTCTAAAAAATTTCTCGAGTCATCGGACTCCAACCCGTGTGGGCATTGGGGACCCGGGCTTCCCTGGGGCCTCGCACGTTGGGGGCAGCCCCGATTGTCCGACCGGACGACTCTTTGGTGGTCGCGCAGCCGACTCCGGGATGAACCTTCGAGTTGGAGGGAGGTAAGAAAGCCTCAAGATCGAGAGCGACGGGCCGATAAACAGATTGGACGTAAAGGCGGCAGTTTCGTCTCCAGATCGCAATGGAGCACGCACCGCAAAGTATGCCCGTGAATTCCAGCGTGGATCGCGCTCTGGCGGAAGAACCATCCGATGGCTCGCGGCAGGGCACGGAAGCTCAACCCGGCGTGCGAGCGGGCGGCGCGGAGGACCCCGGTAGAGCTGCGGAAAAATTGCGCGCACTCATTGTGGAAGATGACGCGTCGGACATCGAGCTGGTAGTGCACGCGTTGAGCAAGGGCGGCCTGGTGGTTGAGCGGGACGCAGTCCAAACCGCCAGCGATTTCAAGGAGCGGCTGCGCAAGAAAAGCTACGAGGTGGTGCTGGCCGACTATCGCTTGCCGGGGTGGAACGGCTTGGAAGCGTTGGAAATCCTGCGCCAGGAGGGGTTGGACATTCCGTTCATCGTGGTGTCGGGAGTGCTGGGCGAACTCAAAGCCGTCGAGTGCATCAAGCAAGGGGCCGCCGACTACGTGCTCAAGGACCATCTGGCGCGATTGCCCAACTCGGTGCGGCGCGCCATCCGGGAAAAGAAGCTGCGGGATGAGAACCAGAAGGCGCTGCAGGAACTGGCTCGATCGAACCGGGACCTGGAGCAATTTGCTTATGTCGCCTCGCACGATCTGCAGGAGCCCTTGCGCATGGTGGCGACCTATACGCAGCTGCTGGCGGAACGCTACCAGGGCAAACTCGACGCAAACGCCGACAAGTACATCCACTACGCGGTAGACGGAGCGGTGCGCATGCAGATGCTGGTGCAGGATCTGCTCACCTTTTCCCGCGTAGGGCGCGGCGGGATCGAGCCGAAGCCGGTCGACGTGAAGGAGGTGGTCGACGGGGTACTGCTGAACCTGCACGCAGCCGTCGAGGAAAGCGGGGCGCAGATCGGCTGCGAGAACCTGCCCACGGTGGTCGCGGACCGCCTGCTGCTTTCCCAGCTGTTCCAGAACCTGATCGCCAATGCGATCAAGTTTCGCGGCCCGGGAACGCCGCGGATTCAGGTGAGTGCCATCCAAGAAGAGCGGGAATGGATTTTCTCGGTGAGGGATAACGGAATTGGGATCGCGCCGGAATACGCCGAGACGGTTTTTGTCATTTTCAAGCGCCTGCACACCCAGGCCGAGTATCCGGGGAGCGGCATCGGGTTGGCCATCTGCAAGAAAATCGTCGAGCAGCATGGCGGGCGCATCTGGCTGGAGGCGGAGGAGGGCCCGGGGTGCACTTTCAAATTCACGCTGCTCCGCCCACGAGCAGGAGGCGCTTACGATCACGCCGCTGCGCACTGAGGCCGAAGTTCTGCTGGTGGACGACAACCCGGCCGATATCGACCTGGCGCGCGAGATCCTGAGCCAGTGCAAGCATCATTTTCGGGTCAGTTCGGTCAGCGACGGGGTGGAGGCCATCTCGTTTCTGCACCGCCAGGGCGGGTATGAAGCGGCGCCGACTCCCGACCTGGTGGTTTTGGATTTGAATCTTCCCCGCAAGGATGGGCGAGCGGTGCTGCAGGAACTCAAGGCCGATCCTGAATTGTCGAAGATACCGGTGGTGGTCTTTACGACCTCGCAGGCGAACGCGGACGTGCTGCGCAGCTATGAACTCGGCGCCAACTGCTACTTGCGGAAACCCGGCAATCTTGCCGACTACAGGACGGTGGTGCAATCGATGGCGGACTTCTGGCTGGGCTTTGCAAGTCTGCCCCAAAAGGAGAGACGATGAGCGGTCTTTCGACTCACGTTTTGCTGATCGAGGATAACCCGGGAGATGCGGATCTGGTTCGCCTGCGCCTGGTCGAAAGCAATCCCCGGGTGGAGGTGAATTGCGTAAACCGGCTGGCGGATGGGATCAAGTCGCTGAGCGAAAATCCGCCTGCCCTGGTACTGCTCGACCTGAACCTGCCCGACAGCCGGGGAGCCGAGACGTTTCGCCGGGTACTGGAAAACGCGCCTGACGTGCCGGTGGTAATTCTTTCGGGGCAGAATGACCAGGCGCTGGCGATCAAGGCACTGCACCAGGGGGCGCAGGACTACCTGGTAAAAGGGGGCCTGACCAGCGAAGACCTCGACCGGGCGATGCGCTACGCGATCGAGCGCCAGGCGCTGTTGCGCTCGCTCGAGATCAGCCGCAAGCAGCAACTGGAATTCAAGAACCGGTTCCTGTCGCACGTGTCGCACGAGTTGCGCACGCCGCTTACCTGCATTCACCAGTACGTGACCATCCTGCTGGATGGGCTCGCCGGAGAAATGACCGGCGAACAGCGCGACCATCTCAATACGGTTCTAAGAAGCGTGAACCAGCTGGGAGCGATGGTGCGCGATTTGCTGGAGGCCGCCCGCGCCGAGTCGGGCAAGATCGTGCTGGAACCGCGCTGCGTATCGATCGGGGAGCTGATCCGGGTGGCGATCCAAATGATGCGGGCAGGCGCCGGCCAAAAGGGGGTGGGGCTGGAAATCAGCGTGGAGTGCGGTTTGCCATTCGTGCATGGCGACCCGGATCGCATCCTCGAGGTGCTGATCAACCTCATCGATAACGCGATCAAGTTCACTCCGGCCGACGGCGCGGTGATGGTGCAGGCGTGCCGGGTGCCCACCGATCCGGATTTCCTCTGCGTTTCGGTCTCCGACACCGGCCCCGGGATCGCACCGGAAGCACGGGCGCTCATTTTTGAGCGGCTCTACCAGGACCCGAATGCGGTCGACAACAATCGCAAGGGGCTGGGGCTCGGATTGTTTATTGCCAGGGAGTTAATCGCTCTCCACGGCGGACGGATCTGGGTGGCCAGCGACGGGGCCAGCGGGAGCACCTTCTCCTTTACCTTGCCGCTGTATTCGTTGCCGAAGCTTCTGTTCCCCGTCATCATCCAGCAGGGCCGGCTGCGGGCGGCCATCGTGCTGCTCCAGATCGGCCTGCGGCCGAGCGCGAAGACGGCGCGGGGAAACTGGAAAGAAGCCTGCAAGCGGGTCCGGGACCTGGTGGAGCGGTGTGTGTATCTGGACAAGGACCTGGTGCTTCCGCCCATGACCAACCCAGGACCTGATCAGACGCTGTTTGTCGTGGCCTCCACCGATATGGAGCGCTCCGCGATCATGATCCGGCGCATCGTGGAGCAGTTGAAGAAGCTGGAGGAATTCAAAGGGGACGGCGCGCTCGAGGTGAGCGCATCGGAAGTGCCTTTGCCGGACAACCCAGAAAGCGTTTCGTTGGAACAGCAGGTGCAAGCGGTGGCCGAGCGCGTGACGGCGATGACCGAGGCCGTGCTGGCCGGCCAGAAAGCTCATTGAAGCAACCCTAAGTGAGGGGGGGAGGAAGATATGACCAAAGCAAAAATACTCATCGTGGACGACGATCCCGATCTCAGGCAGGCGCTGAGATTACGATTGCGTGCCAATCACTATGAAACGGTGAACGCCGGGGACGGATACTCGGCAATCGCGCAGGCATACAAAGAGCATCCCAACCTGATCATCCTGGATCTGGGGCTGCCTGCGGGCGATGGATTTGTGGTGCTGGAGCGCTTGCAGCATGACGACAAGCTCTCCACCATTCCGGTGATTGTGCTCACGGCACGAGATCCGCAAAGCACCGAGAAGCTGGCCTTGCAATCGGGCGCGGCTGCATTTTTCCAAAAGCCGGCTGACAATGGCGAGTTGTTGCATGTGATTGAAGCGACGCTGCAGCAAGCGGAGACGCGCGGCGGCCTACCGGCGTAGATCCCTTTCCAGGGGCACTGTCGTCGGGCCGGAGAACCGGACGCAACACCGGCCATCGAATCGAGAGGCCCGGCCAAGGCAGTTGGCCGGGAGAAACGGCGATGCAGACAGAGAGCCATCCAGCGCTGCAGGCTTCTCGTTCTCAAGGGCACGCTCGACGACACCCCCGGGTCCTGCTGAGCGTGCCGATTACGGTTCGCCGTCTGGTCAGGGGTGGCATCCGGACATGCCGCGGGATCAGCCTGGACCTAAGCGAGAGCGGGGTAGGCCTGCTGGTGGAAGGCAGTGTGCCGGTTGGGGACACGCTTGAGATCCAACTGCAGCTACCGGGATGGGAATTCAGTACAGTGGCGATCGTGCGGCACAGTTCCAGCGTGCGCTCAGGTTGTGAGTTTCTCGGTTTGACCGTGGAGGAAAGAGGGTTTCTGGCCAGGATAGTGGGGAGGGCTTAGCGGCTGGCTGGCGCGAGCGAGGGTTCAGGCGGTTCCGGGAGCCAAGGGAAAGTCGGGAGCGGAAGCTCCGATCTGGGAAAATCCGCTACCTTGGTGCCCACACCATGTGAGCCTCGTCACAAATCCATTTCAATGAAGCCCGTCATACTCGACTCGCGCGTCCTGACCGACGTGGAGTCCTGGCATGACAAGCCCGACCATTGCGCAACGTCCACCTCTGTTTTCCAGAATGTTGCCTGCCAGCTGTGTGTCTGCCTTTGTGTTCGGCGTCGTGGTAATGACTGGGTGGGCGCTTGGCGTTCCGGCGTTGAAAACAATCTTTCCAGGACAAGTTGCGGTCAAAGCAAACACGGCGATCTGCTTCGTCTTGATCGGCTTCGCGCTTTGGCTGAGCAGAGCCGAAGATCTCCATCGCTCGGGGTGGCGGCGAGGGACTTCGGCGGTTCTGGCGGCATTCGTCAGCCTGGTGGGCCTCATCTCGTTTCTGGAATATTGGTACGGCTGGAATCCGGGTATCGATCAACTCCTATTCATACCTGGCCCGGATGATGTTCCCGGGAGCGTTCGCCCGGGGTTGATGTCGCCGCTGGCAGCGGCGGGTTTTGGCCTGCTGGGTCTGGCCGTCATTCTTCTGGGAATTCGAAAACGGTGGAGCACTGCGCTGCAGCAGTTACTGGCTGGGGCGGTTGCGATCATCTGCCTGTTCGGGATCCTGGACTTCGTGCTAGATGCGGGAACGACTCAGACCCACATTTCACCCGTCACTGCATTTTTTCTCTTTTTTTTATCCTTCGGCGTGATGACGGCGCGCACCGAGTGGGGGCTGGGTGCACTGCTGGCCGATGCCGGAATGGGTGGGAAATTGGCAAGATCCCTGCTTCCAGCCACCGTGGCCATCCCAACCATGGCCGCTTGGCTGCGGTGGAAAGGACAAACCACTGGGCTGTATTCGGATTGGATGGGTGTCGCGCTCATGACGGTCACTTCAGTGGTGCTGCTTGTGGGAGTGACGGTCTGGACCGCGAATGCCGTTTCCCTGGCGGATGGAGAGCGGCGCAAGGCGGAGGAGTCAGCGCGCCGCCTGGCCTCCATTGTCACCTGCTCCAATGATGCGATTATCGGGAAAGACCTGAATGGCGTCGTCACCAGCTGGAACGCGGGCGCGGAAGCAATTTACGGCTACTCTGCCGAGGAGATGCTCGGCCACCCGGTCGCAATACTGATTCCTCCGGCCCGGCTGGCGGAATTCGACGAGATCATGCAGAAGGTCTGCGAAGGGCAGCGGATCCACCAACACGAAATTGAGCGCGTGCGCAAAGATGGGCGAACGATTCAGGTCTCGCTTTCGGTCAGCCCGGTAAGAACGGAGGCGGGCAAGATTCTGGGCGTGTCGACCATTGCACGCGACATTACCGAAGCCAAGCGGGCCGAACAGGAAATACGCCGGGCTTCCCTCTACACTCGCAGCCTGATCGAGGCCAGTCTCGACCCGCTGGTCACGATCAGCAAATCCGGAAAGATTATGGATGTAAACCGGGCCACCGAGGAGGCCACCGGAGTCAGCCGCGGAGCCCTCATTGGCAGTGATTTTTCGGATTACTTCACGGACCCGGAAAAGGCGCGCCGGGGCTACGAGCGGGTGTTCGCCGAGGAGACCATTCGCGACTACCCGCTGGCGATCCGCCAGGTTTCGGGGCGGGTGGTGGACGTGCTTTACAGCGCGACCGTGTTCCGTAACCAAAAGGGTGAAGTGGAAGGGGTATTTGCCGCGGCCCGCGACGTTACCGAACGGCTGAAGGCCGAGGAGGCACTCCGGGCCAGTGAACAACGCGTTCGCATGCTTTTGGATTCAACCGCCGAGGCCATCTACGGCGAGACCGCGGAGGGCAAGTGCACCTTCTGCAATCCGGCGACGGCGCGGCTGCTGGGTTATGACTCGCCTGGCGAACTTTTGGGGAAAGACATGCATTCCCTCATGCATCACAGCCGTTTTGACGGCACACCTTTCCCGTCGGGGGAATGTCCGATTACGAGTGCGACGCACGAGGGTCGGAGCTTCCACGCCGACAACCTGGTTTTCTGGAGAAAAGACGGCAGTTGCTTCGCCGCAGAGTGCTGGTCGCATCCTCTATTTGAGGGTGGCGGGGCGATTGGTTCGGTAGTGACATTTCTCGATATCAGCGAGCGCAAGCGGGCCCAAGAGCAAGTTCACGAGGCGTCCTTGTACGTGCGCAGTCTGATCGAGGCCAGTCTGGATCCGTTGCTGACGATCAGCCGCAAGGGCAAGATCACAGATGTCAATCAGGCGACTGAAAAGGCCACGGGAGTAAGCCGCGATCAACTGATTGGGAGCGACTTCTCTGGCTACTTCACCGAGCCGGCCAAGGCTCAGCTCGGCTACCAGCGGGTCTTTGCCGAAGGCCATGTGAGGGACTACCCGCTGGCGATCCGCCATGCCTCGGGCGCGGTGATGGATGTGCTGTACAACGCGACCGTGTTCCGGAATACCAAAGGAGAGGTGGAAGGAGTCTTTGCCGCTGCCCGCGATGTGACGGAACGGAAACGCGTGGAGGAAGAGCTTCGCCTCAGCCGGGAGCGGCTGGATTTGGCGCAAAAAGCGGGGCACGCGGGCACTTTCGATTGGGACATTCTGAACAACATCAACATCTGGACGCCGGAAGTGGAAGAGGTGCACGGGTTGGCCCGGGGAGAGTTTGCGGGCAAGTACGAGGACTGGGAATCGCTGGTGCTTCCCGAAGATCTCGCTACGGCACGAGCTTGCATCAACGCTTCGCTCAACAGCGGCGAGTTCGGAGGCGAGTGGCGGATTCGCCGTCGCAATGATGGACAAGTCCGATGGATCCTTGCCCGGGCCAAGGTCTTGTTCGACGACTCCGGACGCCCTGCCCGAATGATCGGGGTCAATATCGACGTAACCGAGCGCAAGCAGGCCGAAGAAGAAGTCCGCCAGTTGAACAATGAGCTGGAGCAGAGGGTCATTCAGCGAACGGCACAGTTGGAGGCCGCCAACAAAGAGCTGGAAGCGTTCACCTACTCGGTGTCGCATGATTTGCGCGCGCCTCTCCGGCACATCAGCGGATTCTCGAAAATTCTGACCGAAGAATTCGGCGCGAATCTTCCCGCGGAAGCGCAGCGGCACTTGCAGCGGATTGAGGAAGGCACGCACAGAATGGGGCAACTGGTCGATGACCTGCTCAACCTGGCGCGGGTGGGCCGCCGGGATTTAAGCCTGCAAGTGACCGGTCTCAAGTCACTGGTCGATGAGGTGATCGGAGGCCTGAAACCGGAGATTGGCGGTCGTCAGATTGAGTGGAAAATCGGCAACCTGCCTTATGCCGATTGCGATAGTGCCCTGATGAAGCAGGTTTTTCAGAACCTGCTCTCGAATGCGGTCAAGTTTACGCGGCCTCGCGAGCACGCCGTGATCGAGGTTGGCCAGCGGGAGCAAGACGGCAACACCGTGGTCTATGTTCGCGACAACGGCGTCGGCTTCAGCATGAAATATGCCGACAAGCTGTTCGGCGTATTTCAGCGGCTGCATCGCGTGGAAGACTTTGAAGGCACGGGCGTCGGGCTGGCGACGGTGCAAAGAATCATTCAAAAGCACGGCGGCCGCATCTGGGCCGAAGCCGAGCTCGATAAAGGCGCCAGTTTCTGTTTCACCCTGGCCAAGATCGACAAGGACGAAGTCAAGAACAGGACGGCAATGGTAGGAGAGAAAGCATGACCGAGCAACAGATCGAAATTCTGCTGGTGGAAGACAACAACGATGACGTGGAACTGACGCTGCATGCGTTGCGGAAGGAGAATCTCGCCAACCACATTCACGTAGCGCGCGATGGGGAAGAGGCGCTGGATTTTCTGTTTTGCAACGGAGCGCACGAGGGCCGCTCCTTTGAGCCCCCTCCAAAATTGGTGCTGCTGGATCTAAAACTGCCGAAGGTAGACGGCATGGAGGTACTCAAGCGGCTCAAGGCGGATCCGCGAACGCGAACCATTCCGGTGGTGATCCTGACCTCGTCGAAAGAGGAGCGGGACTTGGTGCAAGGCTACGGGCTGGGAGCCAACAGCTATATCCAAAAACCGGTGGACTTTCAACAGTTCCGGGCCACGGTAAAGAGCGTCGGTTTTTACTGGCTGCTGATAAACCAGCCGCCCGTTGCCGCCAAGACCGCTCAGGCTGCTGGACAATCGTAGGCTGACCGAGCTCGGTGGACTCGTCTCGACCGGCGGGACGGGATCCGGGCGGGCTCCCTGGCATGGGCATGAGCGACAGCTCGCATCCAGCGCGGCATCGGCTGCGGCTGTTGATCGTCGAAGACGACCCGGCCGATGCTGAGCTGATGGCGCTCGAACTGCGCCGCGGCGGCTTCGACGTGGCGTGGGAGCGGGTGCAGACCGAGCAGGACTATCTCAGCAGGCTTGAGGACCCGCCTGACATCGTATTGGCCGACTTCGCCTTGCCGCAGTTTAGCGGTGCGCGGGCGCTGGAACTGCTGCAAGAACAGGGATGCAGTATTCCGTTCGTGGTGGTTTCCGGCACGATTGGCGAAGAAGCCGCGGCCGCCATCATCAAACAAGGCGCCACCGACTACGTTCTGAAGAGTCGTCTGGGCCGCCTTGCGTCGGCCGTCACCCGGGCGCTGCAAGGTCAAAAGAAGATCGCCTACTTCTCCATGGAAATCGCACTGGAGTCGGCCATTCCCACCTACAGCGGAGGATTGGGGGTACTGGCCGGGGACACCCTGCGTTCCGCGGCCGACCTGATGGTACCGATGGTGGCCGTGACGCTCCTGCATCGTTCCGGCCACTTTTGCCAGCAACTCGACGCTTTTGGGGCGCAATCCGAACAGCCGGTGGAGTGGAACGTAGGCGATTTTCTGACCGAAATACCCACCCGAATTGCACTCAAGATGGAAGGCCGCACGGTCAGCGTGCGCTGCTGGAAGTACCAGATCGAGGGCGTCGCCGGCTATACGTTGCCGGTCTATTTCCTGGATACGGATCTACCCGAAAACGAGGCCTGGGATCGCAAGCTGACTTCGGTTCTTTACGGTGGCGACGCGCACTACCGGTTATGCCAGGAGATTGTGCTCGGCATGGGCGGAGTGCGCATGTTGCGGGCGCTCGGCTACGAAACATTGGATCGCTTCCACATGAACGAGGGACATGCCAGCCTGCTTACCCTCGAACTGCTGTTGGAGTCGGCCCGAAAGGCAGCGAGAACTCGCATCGAGGCCAGCGATCTCGCGGCGGTTCGGCAGAAATGTATTTTTACGACGCACACTCCGGTGCCGGCAGGCCACGATCAGTTTCCGCTGTCTGAGTTGGCGTCGGTGCTGCAATGTCGCGAGGATCTTTCGGACATCTGTGATCCGCAAATGGCCATTCGCGTGTTTGGCAAACATGAAGCACGGGGAGAGCCGAAGCGGGCATCGACTCCGCAAACCATGCTGAATATGACCTACCTTGGACTAAACCTCAGCCGTTATGTGAATGGCGTGGCGAAGAAACATGGCGAGGTTTCCAGACTGATGTTCGCGGGGTATCACATTGATGCGATCACCAATGGCGTTCACGCGGCGACCTGGACTTCCCCTGCTTTTCAAGCTCTGTACGACTGTCACATTCCCGATTGGCGGCAAGACAATTTCAGCCTGCGGCACGCGGAAAGCATCCCAAAGCAACAGGTCTGGGACGCCCACATGCGCGCGAAAACGGAGTTGCTCAAGTTTGTGGAGCAACAGGGGTCGGTGTTGGACCCTGCTGTTCTCACCATGGGCTTCGCGCGCCGGGTCACCGCTTATAAGCGAGCGCACCTGGTGCTGACCGATGCGGGGCGCCTGAAGAAGATCGCTGACAAATTTGGCCGGCTGCAGCTGATTTATTCCGGTAAGGCCCATCCCAGCGACTGCGAAGGCAAGCGACTCATCCGGCAGATTTTCGAACTCCAGGAGACTCTGAAAGATCACGTCTCCATCGCGTTCCTGCGGAACTATGACATGGGAATCGCGAAACTGATCACCGCGGGCGTGGACGTGTGGCTCAATACTCCGCAGCCGCCGCTGGAAGCTTCCGGAACCAGCGGGATGAAAGCTGCGTTGAATGGCATTCCGAGCCTAAGCGTATTGGACGGATGGTGGCTGGAGGGTCTGGTCGAAGGCGTGACGGGCTGGGCCATTGGGGAGGACCGGCGCAGCCAAGACGTGGGCGCAGCACTGGACGCCGAATCGCTCTATGACAAGCTGGAGCGCGTGATCGTACCCATGTTCTACCAGGATCGGGACCTTTACATCGAAGTGATGCGACATGCCATCGCCCTCAACGGATCTCACTTCAACACCCAGAGAATGTTGCACCAGTATGTGCTGAACGCGTACTTCCGGTAACCATGCCGCGTGCGATTCGGGCTTTCCACTGAAGCACCGTGAAAGAGATCTTAAGTAGCACTCGCTGTCCCGAGCCGCTGCACACCCGGCGCTCGAAACCGAACGCTACCCTCGCCAATACGCCGGAAGCGATAGTGGGCGGACCGCGCAAACATTGGCGCGTTTTGCGGATACTATGGCGTGTCCTGCATAGCGCTGCGTCCGTGCCTACAACTAAATTAACCCGTGTGCCGAGACAGGAAAGCGTCCTATTCGATGTTTAGGGTGGAGATGAAGTGAAATTGGCAATGGCGTGCTGAGCCAATTGGATTGAGGAGAAGCCATGAAGAAGCGCAGACTCGGGAAAAGCAATCTGGAAGTGTCGGCGATGGGCCTCGGCTGCATGGGGCTGAGCTACGGTTACGGCCCAGCCGTGGACAAGCAGGAGGGGATCGCGTTAATCCGGGCGGCGGTCGAGCGCGGAATCACATTTTTTGATACGGCGGAGGCGTACGGCCCATTCAAGAACGAAGAACTGGTGGGTGAAGCGCTCGCCCCATTGCGAGATGACGTGGTCATCGCCACGAAATTTGGATTCGACGTTGAACGGTTTCCAGGCCTCAACAGCCGGCCAGAACATATTAAGGAGGTGGCCGATGCCGCGCTCAAGCGCCTCAAGACCGACGTGATCGATCTGTTCTATCAGCATCGCGTCGATCCCAACGTGCCGATCGAAGAGGTTGCCGGAGCGGTGAAGGAACTGATTCAGCACGGCAAGGTGAAGCACTTCGGGCTTTCGGAAGCAGGGGTTCAAACAATTCGCCGTGCGCACGCCGTTCAGCCGGTCACGGCACTGCAGAGCGAGTATTCACTTTGGTGGAGGGAACCGGAGGCAGAGGTGATCCCGGCACTTCAGGAACTCGGGATCGGGTTTGTGCCATTCAGCCCTCTGGGGAAGGGCTTCCTTACGGGCAAGATCAGTGAAGACACGAAATTCGTAGAAAATGATTTTCGTAACGTCGTCCCCCGCTTTACGCCGGAGAACCGCAAGGCGAACCAGGCGCTGGTGAATCTGATTGGCAAATTCGCCCAGGAGAAGAAAGCGACGCCTGCTCAGATCGCGCTGGCATGGCTGCTTGCGCAGAAACCGTGGATTGTGCCGATTCCGGGCACCACCAAACTGCATCGTCTCGAAGAAAATAACGGGGCGATTAACGTCGAACTTACCAGCGGGGATCTCCGCGAGTTGGAAACTGCGGCTTCCAAGATTCCGGTGCAAGGCGCCCGCTACCCGGAAGCGCTGCAAAAGCTAGTGAACCGCTGATGAAGCGCGAAACAAGCATTGGGCCGTGCCCTTGAGACTGGGATTTCGCAGATTAGGTAGCCGAATCGGGAGCCGGCTGACCCGAGAGGTGTAAATCATTCAGAAAATTACTGGCGGAGAGGGAGGGATTCGAACCCTCGATACAGGTGTTAGCCCGTATAACGGTTTAGCAAAGCATCGGGCCTTTTTCTTGCAGAGCGTATTCAATCACTTGGCGTTCTGCCACTGCTTCTAAGTCGTAGAAAACATCCCGCACAATCACCTTAACTGACACCCAAAGTGACACCCCTCTGATATGAAGTTCAAGGGCACTTCTCGAGAGGCTGTGCTTTTTGGGGGCTTTGTTCCCACCCATTGCCAAAGTGCTCTGCAAGGGCGTCCCGATTGGACTTCAGACTGAGGCCGGTGATTGTGGCGGTTGAGAGTCCTGCCAGGGATTCTCAAGACCCAACCTTCGTTCTTCATCATTGACCCTCATAAGCGTGAAGCCCAACTTGATCTTGAACTTCATCCGCGTCCGGTCATCAAGTTGCAGAATTTTCTTTCTGAGAAGGAATGTCGGAATCGTGGCGGTGGGCAACGTCGTGACTTGGTTGTAGTGCACGCGCCAGTCTCGGCCCAGTAACAATACGTGCGGTTCCAAATAGAAAAAGTCTATGTAGCCGGGGTCGTTCGGATCACGCGGGTCCTTGTTGGCTTTCAGGCTGTTAAACAGATCAGGATTGCTTCTAAGATTCTCTGGGATGGGATGAAGACGGGCAAGGGTGAATACGGGTGCCGGTATGTTGCCTTCGTGTGGCTCGAGATCGCAGCAGTTTGAAAGCACGATGCAGAAGCCAAATCGAACTGGAATCTGTGCAGTGAGCCACTCACTGTCCTGGCGTTGTTTATGGGTCTTTGCTTCAATCTGCGGTAGGGCATTGAAATCGCGGTCAAGGTGAATAGTGCCCAGGAGCTGTACCGTTCGGTGATCTATCAAAGGAAAAGGGACGCCCTCTAGGATGTCCCCTTGTCTTAGGGTTGCAACATCGAAGCCATCAGTGCCCCGAGCGATGTACAACGCTAGAAATCCTCTGATCTGTCCCGGAGGATCGCAGATTCAGGCACACGTGCATTAAGTAGGGAGTTTCCAACGCGCACCGCGCCTTCAGTCAACGGTTGAGACGGAGAAGTGTTCTCACTCGGCACCGTGTAGGACGTTACTCCGTAGGTTGTTGCTCCCTCGCGCCAATCGGAGGGCGTTGAGTTCACGGGACCCAGAATTGTGACCGTCGTGCTCTCACTGATGTCGACAGGCGTCTTGAAGTTCGATTCAGCCATAAACTCTCTCTATACTATTCTCCCTTATCGGACCGTCGTTTGTCTTCCGGGTCGAAGACTCGGGTGAATCTTTCGTCGGGGTTCAACTTGCGATTGAAATAGTACTTCCGCTTGATCCAGCGAAACCCCTCATGTTTACTGATCGCTGCGATTTCAATCGGCCCTCCCACGGTTGGGGCACCGGGCCTAAACCGTGAGAACTTTATTGTCAGATCAACCAAAAACTCTCCCAAATCAATCGCATCCTGAAGCGGCATTGCTCCAAGGACTAGGGGCATTTGCAGGTTTTGTTGAACAACCTGCATTACGTGCGGCATCTGCTCTGGGGGCAGCCTGAAGACATTCTGCAATACTTGCGGCAACCCACCGCTAATGCCTACGACTAGTCTGTTCAGAGCTTCCGGGTCACCGCCCCAGGTCATTCCTATCTGATCTCGTGCACGCACAGGACGGGGACCATGACATTGCCCTTCCTTGATGTCAATCTGAAACTCATCTGCCATCGAAGCATTAGCCGAATATCCGGCGACGATGAACCCAAGGTCCGGCTTCTTGTGCGGGAAGTCCCTGAAGTTTGGTTCGTACAATTCATCAAAGACGAACTGTTTCACCCGGTTCGCGACAGCCTCAACCGTGTACGTCTCTTTGTTTAGCTTCCAAGCGGGATGCTTGCCCTCATCACCGTCAGTGAAAATCTTCCTCAGGTCTTTCATTATCGTGGAGGTGGAGGCCTGTCCGATACTCCCCGCACCCCACGTTATCGCTCCGATGGGCAGTCCCTTTTGTAAGTTGAAAACCTTGTCTGCGTTGTTGTAGACGTTGAAGACTTGTAGTTGTCCGTCCGGGGTTGCAGCAAGAAGAGTAGACGCGCTGTCCGACGCAAGGACAAGGCCATCATTGATCTTAATCGAGATTGCGATTGTCAATGGATGCCAGCCGGACGAACTCCGACGCGCAAGTGTAGCAAAGGTTCGCGAATCTGCGTAAGGAAATCGAGGGGCTGTTCAACTATGGGAACAAGCCCAGTCAAGTATGAATAAAAGTGTCGCTCTGTCTTGCTGAGTTAACTGGTAAGGGCCTGAGTTGATCTATGTCACCGGTTCGGCTGCGTCGTTCTCTCCGATCCGTTCGATCATGTGAGCTAGACAACCGCGGTGGTTCGAATCCCCTCGAGAACTCTCATCAACTGATCGACTTGTTCCGGGCTGAACACTCCATCAACGCCTCGGGGGCTGAAGTCGGTGAAGGGCGACTCATAAAGCTGCGAAGGGCTCATCCACCCGGATTGGGTGAGGTAGTCAATTACCAAGTTGAGGAACTGAATCTGGCTCGCGTTCAGAGTCTTTCCTGTTAGGAAGCCGTCGAAGGATCGCTTTGCGGCTTCGCGATCCAGCCCGACGATGGAACGCACAAACAGCCCGAGTCCATTGCCGGCTCGAACCTCTTTGAGATCCTCCGCTGTTCCGGTGCCCGCCCCGACAAGGATTTTCTCCAAAGCGCTGAGATCCTCTTTGCTCAGGAGCTCGTTGAAGCGCAGCTTATGAATGACCGGGTCGTTCTCGTGAGCCTTGAGGAACTGCTGCGTCTTGTCGCGGAAGCGTTCCACGTCGTGCCCCGTGTCGAATCCTGGTAGCGCAACCTGAGTCTCCTCCCCCATCACGTCCAAGAAATCCGTGTAGATTCTCGGCCGCTTCACTTTTTCGATGAATTTGACCAGCGAGCGCAGTCGCTTGCGCACATCTTCCAGCATTGCTGTGGTGATGTCCTGCCAGAAGTCATCCGTCTGTACCTCTATGATCAGCTCCAGTTCGGCGCGGACCATCGGGATGCTGGCCTTCTCCTCGAGCGCGCCGGCTATTCCCCGCACATCTTCGCTCCACCGCGTGAACGACTTCTCGTGGCGCAGCAGCCCGAGTTGCAAACGCAGAATCAGCAGGTCAAACTGTTTAGCCTCTTGGTCTTCGTCGATCAATTCGGACGGTAAGCCCGCCACATCGCCGATCAGCTCGTTTCGATCGTTCAGATCCAGCGTTTCCCAGGCTTTCGAGTCCGCATACTTCTCCACCAGCTTGCGCTTGGGCCGCACGATGAAGTTGTTGATGTTCATCTGCTCGACTTCCTTGCGAAGCCGCTCGGCGACTTCTGTGCGCAGACCGCCTCTCTCCTCCACGTCTTTATGTTTATCGAGCTCGGCGATCAGCTCCACCCGGCTGGCAAAAAGCTTCTTGCCGAGAGACTCGTTCGCTGATCCCGCGGTGGTCTCCGGGTTCTGGCTGAAGAACTCCAGGTTCTGGCAGTAGTCGAAGATGTAGAAGTACTTCTTATCCCGTCCGGGGCCAAACAGATCCGGCCGCAGACGTGTCCCGCGTCCCACCATCTGCCAGAACTTCGTCTTCGAGCGCACCATCTTGAAGAACACTAGGTTCACAACTTCGGGAATATCGATGCCGGTGTCGAGCATGTCTACCGAGATGGCAATGTGCGGACCGCGCGCCGGGTTCGAGAAGTCGTCAATCAACGACTGCGCGTACTCCACCTGGAAATCGATCACCCGGGCAAAGTGACCGGCGTAGCGTGGATAGTTCGCATCGAAACGCTCGGCGATGAACTTCGCATGGTCGTGGTTCTTGGCGAAGACGATCGTCTTGCCCAGCCGATCGCCGTCGGCCACTTTGATGCCGCGGGTCATCAGGTGTTCCAGAACCCTATCCACCGTGTCTTCATTGAACAGCCACCGATTGAGCGCCTCCGGCTCGACGGTACGCGGCACATTCCCGTCATCGTCCCATTCAATGGCATCCCAGCGGTCCTTCTCTTCATCAGTCAACTGGTCATACTTCATACCTTCCCGCTGAAACTTTAGGGGTACGGAAACAGCCTTCGCGGGAACGAGGAACCCATCCCTGACCGCTTCCTCCAGAGCATAGGCATCAGTCGGAAGGCCATCTTCCAGATCGAACAGACTGTACGTGTTGTGGTCCACTTCGTCCTTGGGAGTGGCCGTCAGTCCAACCAGGAATGAGTCGAAGTACTCGAAGATGGCGCGGTACTTCTGGTACACCGAGCGGTGGGCTTCATCAATAATGACGAGATCGAAGTGTCCCGGACCGAACTGCCGCTGGCCCTCGCGGGTTTCATCAATCAGGCGCAGCATGGTGGGATAGGTGGAAACCAGCACCCGGGCTTCTCCGATCAGCTCGGGATGCTCCAGGGCATTTACCGCTCCCACCGACGGAAGGTGTCGTTTAAAGGCATTGTTCGCCTGCTTTACCAGCGCCACCCGGTCGGCCAAGAACAGCACGCGCTTGGCCCAATTGCAGCGCATTATCAGGTCGCAGAGGGCGATCACGGTGCGCGTCTTGCCGGCGCCAGTCGCCATCACCACCAAAGCCTTGCGCTCGTGGTCCTTCTCGAATGCCTCGCCAATCCGTCGAATAGCCCGCTGCTGATAGAACCGCTCGACAATCTCACCGGAGATGTCGGCAGCTCCCAGGCTCGATCGTGTGCTGCGACGCTGAATCAGCCGTTCCAGTTCGTCTTTCTTATAGAAGCCTTGCACGCTCCGCGGGGGATAGTTCAGGTCATCCCAGACCCAGTGCTCGTAGCCGTTGCTGTAGAAGATGATCGGCCGCTGGCCGAACTGCCGCTCAAGGCAGTCGGCATAGAGCTTGGCCTGCTGCTGCCCAACACGGGCATCACGCTTGGTGCGCTTGGCTTCCACTAGGCCGAGCGGCTTGCCGTCGTCCCCCCACAGCACGTAGTCCACGAAACCCTCGCCCTTTTCGTTGGGCATGCCAGTCACGGGATATTCGCGGTCTTGCTTCTTTTCCAGCGCCCAGCCGGCTTCTTTTAGAAGTAGGTCAATGAAGTAGTCGCGGGTTTCGGCCTCAGAGTAGTTGTGGGTGTCCGGCGTCTCTGCGTTCTGCTTCTTGATGGCAGCGATCTCGGCGCGCAGGCGTTCCAGCTCAGCGTCGAGCGCCGCCTTTCCGGTCAGCAGTTCAGCGAGCTTCGTGTCCTTCTCAGCAAGCTGGGTTTCGAGCTCCTGAATCTGGGTCAGCGTCTGAGGCGGAACCGGCGAGGTCTTCGGCAATAGCGCCGGATTGAACGCCAAGTCGTCGGCGGTTTTGGTGGCCTTGCCGTAAGTACGCGCCAGCCAGAAGCAGATGTGAAACAGCTCACGCACCGCGGTCATTGAGTCCACGGGTTGCAGTGGCTTGTGGCTGTGCGCGGCCAGGTTCCCGAGGTCTTTGATCAGCTTGGCCTTGACGAAGATCTTTGCCCCGACCGCGTTCTTGAATGTAGGTTCGTGGATAAGGGCGCTGAGGTTGTCCTGGTATGGGAGCTGGAGCGCGGCGTCACTCTTGTACAGCCACTGCACGGCCAGTTCAAGCGTTCGGCGGGCATAGAAGCAGGCTGTGCGCGGGTCGGGGATGACCTGTGATTCGGCTTTTTGTGCATCAGCGGAAAGCTGGGGCCACTCGGGTTGGAGGAAGCCGAAGTTGGTCATCTACAGCTCTCCTCGGAAGGCACCATGCTGAAGCACAGTTGCGAGTGAATCTAGATGGACCTGGGAGGCATGGTGGGCGGCCTTCAACTTGCGCACGGCAGCGAGTCGTTGCCGAAATTCGACTTGAAGTTCTTTGGGCGGAACAGGTACCCGAAAATTCTTGATCTCATTCAGTCCCAAGTCAGGGACCGCGATCGCCCGCACACCTCTGTGTGCCTGTTTCAGCATAAAGGGAGAGTCCAAAACAGAACAAAGAAAAACTGGATCAATGGCTTCTGTATTGGGCTTGATGGTGCAACATGAATATGAGGCCAGGAACTCAAAATCTACGTCGACCAGCCGAGCCTTTCCCAAATTCGCCCCGATTCGCGAGTAGATGATGTCGCCCCGTTCCGGCTTGCTTTTGCGAGCAAGTCGATCGAAATCCCCCTGAGAGATTCTCTTCACATTTTCAAACGACAACCTCCCATCGTCTGTTAGGTCTTTCGCGGAGATGAACGGAACTCCGTCTTCAACGGACTTCGGCATCTTGTGGTCAATATCTGAGATCTCTCGGCACAGTTCGACGAGGTGATTGATGGGCCAACCTCTGGAGTTCGTTCCGGGATCACCGAAAAGGTCGAGGAAAATAGATTGAGTGAGGGTGTCGAGTTGGGCGAGGGCGGCGCGCCGCTTGGCACGCAACGCCTCCGCCCGGTCCAGAATCTCGGCAATCCGCCGTTGCTCGGCTAAAGGAGGGAAGGGGATTTCGATCTTCGCAACATAAGCCGGGCGTGCTCGAAGTAACGATCCACCAACACCTGAAACGGTACGCATAAACTGCGAGTGGAATGGATCACCAACCAACACGTGTCGGAGAAAAGAGGGATGTATCCGATCGCTGCGGAACACAATCCATTCGCCCGAGGCAATTGTTCTTCGGCTGTTGGCGTTCTGGACAACCCAGGAGCGACGAATGTGGGGGACAATCCGCGAAAGCAGAACGTCTCCGAGCCTAACGACCTGCTTGGCTGAGCCGATCTGTCTGCCAGCCACCAATTCCGGCATTCCACTGTCGAATGCTGGAATGCTATACAACTCGAAAATCTCGTCTGGATACTTCGACGGGTCGACCGAACCAGACTTTGACGCCATGATCTCGGCGAGGGCAACCGTGGGCGCAGCTTTCACTTCAACATACCCTCCAACTCCTTCAAGCCCTCGTGGATCTCGGCTTCCAGCCTCCCCAAATCGGCAAGAATCTCCTTCGGCGGATGATGTTCTACTTCTTCGTGCACCACCTCCTTGTACCGATTGAGGCTCAGGTCGTAGCCCTGCGCGGCAATGTCGGCCTTCGGCACGCAGAAGCCCACAGACATTGTTTGCGACCCGGCCTGCGGCACCTGCGGCTTCCTGGGCGCTCAAGGCAAGCGAGTTCTCTTTGTCGCGGAGAAGAAAGCGGCTCTCGATGTTGTGAAGCGCCGGCTGGAAGAGGTTGGATTGGGGCACCTGGCAATCGACCTCCATGGTGCCGACATTTCGCCCAGGAAGGTGATGCAGCAAGTGGCGCACACGCTGGAGGTTGTGCGCTCTTCGGTACCGGCCGACTGTCAGACGGTGCATTCACAGCTCGTGGACCGAAGAACGCGGCTCAACGCTCATGTCGAGCGGATGCATTGCTTGCGGGACCCGGCGAAAAAGAGTGTTTATGAAATCCAAGGCTTGCTTTTGCGGTTAAAGCAAACTGTGAACTCATCAGTCCGCTGGCGCCGCGCGGAGCTTGAGCGCTTAACACCAGAAGTGTGCACGGAAATAGCCGATCTGCTGATCGAAGCTGGCGGGATGGCAGCATTATTTCTGCGGACTGACCCATCGCCATGGACGGGAGCAACCCTGGTTGACGGGTCGGCCGCGCAGAAGGTAGTTGACCTGGTACAAGCAGTGCATCAAGAAACGCTCCCACGCTTCCTTGCCTCCCTCCACGAAGTCACCACCTCCACTGGTCTTGTTCGCCCCGAATCGATTCTTAAGGCCAAAGAATTAACAGATCTCCTTGATTCGGTCGAGCAGACCCTATCGCTCTACTCTGCAGAAATCTATGGGCAGGATCTGGAATCGCTTTTGCGTGATTTGGCCCCGGGCCGCACCGGAGGGTTTGCTGCCTTATGGGCGTTCTGCACGAACGGCACATATCGTCGAGCGCGCGCAACAGTGCTGGGGTTAAGGAACAATAAAGCTGCACCGAGCCAATTGTTTGGAGAAGTCCTGGCGGTTGCTTCTCAGCGTAAGAAGTGGGGTGTGGCGAGTGGCGGCAAGGGTGTCCCGGTCCACGCCGACAACGCGAGCGAGCATATCAAGAACTTGAGAAGACTGGCCCAAGAAATTGGAACGCTCGACGAAGTCTTGCCATCCAAGCGGTTCCACCAACAGTCAATCGACGACCTTGTTCATTCCCTGGCATCTCTTCACGCAGACCAGCGCACGCCGTTCCAGATTCCGAAGCTCACACAGATCGAGACCTCGCTTGAACGACAGGGGCTCGGAAGGCTGGTTACAGAGATAAGGTCCCAAAAGCCCGATCCAAAGCTGTGGCCTAATGCGTTTCAGTTTGCCTGGCTTTCCTCGGCTCTGGAGGCAGTCTGCCAACAAGACCCAGAGGTCCGAGGCTTTTGTCGGAGCCACGCACAATCGTTACGTAGACGACTTCACCCACTTGGACGAAGAGCGAATTGCACTGGCGGCAGACCGAGCTCGACGGGCACATGGAGAGCGCGCTATCGCTGCCATGAATGCCAACCCTTCGGGAGAGCAGTTGATTCGAGCCGAAGCCGGGAAGATGAAGCGTCATCTCGCGTTACGCAAAGTCTTTGCTCAGGCTGCGGATGTCCTCACGGCTGTCTGCCCGTGTTGGATGGCAAGCCCGCTCTCGGTGAGCCAGTTACTGGATAGTGGACGACGGTATTTCGACTTTGTGATTTTTGACGAGGCAAGCCAGGTATTACCGGAGGACGCGGTTCCCTCCATCCTGCGCGGGGATCGGCTGGTGGTCGCCGGAGACAGCAAACAGTTGCCACCAACGACCTTCTTCGCCGCGGCCGATGACGATGAATATGTTGCGGATGAAGATGCGACAGCCACTGAGGGATTCGAGAGCCTCCTCGACACGATGAACTCCTTCTTGAATGGCTCATACCTTGACTGGCACTACAGGAGCCGCGACGAGAGCCTGATCAACTTTTCGAATCACTACATCTACCAGGATCGCTTGGTGACTTTTCCTGGACCGGGTGGTCCCCCAGTGATCTCGCACATCCACGTGAAGCAGGAACTTGGCGTAGACGGCCAGGAGGAGAGTTCGTCGGTTGAAGTTCAGGCCGTGGTCTCACGGGTGTTGGAGCATGCACAAAAAACGTCCGAACTCACTCTAGGTGTGATCACCATGGGCATCCGACACATGAACCGGGTTCAGGCTGCCCTCGATCATGCGCTCGAAGGCCACCCAGAATTGGGGGCATTCTTTGATCCCAGCAAACGCGAGCGGTTCTTCGTGAAGAATCTGGAACGCGTTCAGGGCGATGAGCGTGATGCTATCATTATCAGCATCGGTTACGGCAAAGATCGAGCGGGCAATCTGCCTCTCCGCTTTGGACCACTCATCCCGGAAGGTGGGCGAAGGAGGTTGAATGTTGCTGTTACTCGCGCGCGCCAGAAGCTGACTGTGGTTTCTTCTTTTAGCCATCTTGATATTGATCTTGCCCGCGTCCGGCCAGGAAGCGGCGTGGAACTACTTCGCAACTACCTGCAATACGCCGCCAGCAACGGGAGGCTTCTGGGAGATGCTGAGCTGACCCGCGAACCTCTCAATGCTTTTGAAGCCGAAGTCTTTGACAGCCTGAGTACTGCAGGGCTGAGATTGATTCCCCAAATGGGTGCCTCCCACTTTCGGATCGATATGGTGGCGGAGCACCCGAGCACGCCGGGTCGCTACGTGCTCGCGATCGAATGCGACGGAGCCACCTACCACTCAAGCTACACGGCCCGAGACCGCGATCGACTGCGGCAACAGCAACTCGAAAATCTGGGATGGCGATTCCATCGGATCTGGTCCACTGATTGGTTCATGCGAAAGGAAGAAGAAATTCAGCGTACTATGAACGCGTTTCACGAGGCTGTCGTTTTCGCGGACAAGCTGGATCGGGGAGCCGTGCCGAACAATCACAACGGTAATGGCAACCATCGCGAGCATTCTTCGACTGCTCCCAAACGAGGTCCGCGTCCGCCTGTCCCTGTGCGCACGTCCATCAACCAGTACGCACAGGGAGAATTACTTCAGTTGCTGAGGTGGATTGCTTCCGACGGCCAGTTGCGGACAGACGATCAGATGATCGATGAAATGGTGATCGCACTTGGCTTCAGCCGTCGAGGATCTAGAATTGAGAGCGCGATTCAACATGCAATCAGCTTGTGGCGACCGCGGGGCTCATCCCTTTAATTATTGGTGAGGCGAGGCGTCCCCCTGTTTCGGATCGCAGCGCCCTTAACACGAGCATTCGACTTAAGAATGCTGATTACTCTAGTGAAGAACAAGGGCGAGAACATTACGGCTCCAACGGCAAACAAAATCAAGACTGTTCCCCACCGATCATCGCTGCCAGGAACAAAAACAATGAAAAATAGCGCATAAAAGAGCAACCATGCGATGACCCACTCTGACACCAAATAGCCCAGCTTCTGCGCGCCGGTCATATCAGCCCACTCCCGGTCGTGCGAGCGGAACTGTCGACCACAGTTCGTGCAGGTTCGGATTTCTAGTCCCACACGTGGTGCTGATACGACACGACTTGCCCACGTTATGTTGCAGTGCGGACAGTTGAAATTAGTCCATCGAACATGAAAGTACATTAAAGTTTCCCACACCAGATGAGGTACTGGGTTAACAAGCCGGCAAACGTGATGCCGAGCCCATCGCTTGTAGCCTTCTCGGCAGAGTCGCAGATGTTGCGGTCACAGACGACACATACATAGGACAGAACTGTCATCCGCCCAGTTGCGGCAAAGCGTCACCCCTGCTCTAAAAACGGACACAGTAGTGTTGCTTGGCAAGAGTCGACGGGCAAGGTGACGAACGTAACGAGGCAGAAGGGCGGCTTTAGGAGCCCGTTGTATCCGGCTGCCCACAGAGTCGTTAGGGTCCTGCCATTACGTTTTCCCGTCTCGGTCGACCGGATCGGCAACGGTCCGGCTCCGGCTCTCCGGGAGAACTTATCCCAGCATAGTGACGGTGGCGACGGTCCGACGAAGGGACGCAGAAAATGGTGTGCACGCCCATCGACATAGCAACACAGCGAGGAGCCCGGCATCCGTAAGTGCTCGCCGAGGCTGGCGCGGCCACCACCCGGCCACAACGAGGAAGCCCTACTTGCGGGGGATTCGGTGACGCTACGACGTGCGGAACCTCTCTTCCCCAAAAGGCGGTTTACGGTTCGTCGTCCTCATCCTCGGCCGACGGCAGGAACAAGTCCTCGTACGCCAGTTCCCTCGCTTGATCCGGCGCGAGCCCCTTCTCCTCGCACTGCTGGAGGATTAGGATGGCCTGCCCGACTCTGCTCTCGAGCACTTGCTCGAAGGTTCCGTTCTTCTTGAGCGCTTGGGCGAGTTTCGGATTGTTCTGCTCCCAGTTCGTCTTCGTCATTGCTTTCAGCGGACCGAAGTTCGCGGTTTCCTTGGGCGGAAGTCTAAGCGGTTCGTTGCTCATAATGGTTCAGTCCTCTACATCCGCATCGACCACACGTTCCTGTTCAAGATAATGCGCAACGGCATATTGGGCCAGGAGAGGCGTCTCCACATGTATCTTGGCAACAATAAATTCCTCTTTCGCATGGGGTGCGTTGGCGGAATGCTTACAAGCTCCCCCATTTGCTGAGTGGTATTCGAACGAGGCACTCTTTTCCTGGTCGAAGTGGCGGAGGTTGCGCCACACACTATCGCCGACGGTACCGGAGACGTCGATTTTCAGTTTTACCGTAGACATCATTCGCAAGCTCCGTCTGGGTCTAATCGTAATCTGGTGGTCAAGCCCCGGCTTCTCTTTCGGCCTAATACGCCTCGGAGCAGCACAACTGGATTGGCACAAACGTGCCATTTACCGGACCTGGATCAGGGCGCAACACTATTTCATTCATCGCTCCGACCCGGTTCTATGCCGCCCCTCACCGCCAGCAGCACGGTAAGAATCCGATGCGTGTCGATCATCGTTGCGGCGAGCTTGTCGTTCGTCTCGCCACTGTTCGGAGGCCATCGTGCTGCCCCAAGGCTGGCCGAAACGGTCGAGTTGCCCGTTAGTTACGAAATGGACCTGTCCCTCGGCGCGAAGCAGCGTTCGGACATCTTGGCACGCGGTTCTGAGCTCGCTGATGATCCCAACGCGAGAACTGGCGCTGAGGTATTTAAGCGGCTTGTGAACGTTGAAATGATTTCTGGGTTAGGTCTCCCCTACCAATGGAGGTTTGTTGAAGTTAATTCCCCGATCATAAATGCTTCGTCCACTGCAGATGGTGAGATCGCTGCAGACGCTGGACTCGTGAAGGTAATCGGCAATGACCCCGGCCTGTGGGCGGCCGTTTTATCCCACGAGATCACCCATACAGCCAGGAGGCACATTGTCCGTCAGGTCCTGTTTCGCATGTATATCCAGGAACAGGTCGAGTACTGGCAAAGGCGACAGATACTTGGCGACAAGAGCGCTGGGTGGGTAGTGCTAGGCCTCAGGGTGGCCGGGCCAATCGCTGAAAAGAAACTCAGCCGGAGTTTAGAGCACGAGGCTGATGTGCAAGGGATGCTACTCATGGCTCGAGCTGGCTATCACCCCGACTATGTTTTTGCTCTTCACCACCTTCTGCGTATGGAGACCGGAGAACAATCCAAGTTTGCAGCTTTCTTCTCTGACCATCCGCGTTGGGTAACTAGGGACCAAAGAAATGACAAAGCGTACTCCGAGGCGCTGGAGGAATACGCTCGGCTTTGGCCCGACCCGTCCGCCTCTCCCGGAGGTGCGCCGCCACCGGTTGCTTTTCTTGCCGACACGAAGTCATCGGAGAACAAGCGGCTTCAAAGTGCAGACATCAGGCTAGCACTTTCATGTCGAAACGTTACATCACCGGTAAGGCTGCATATTCGGTTTAGTACTGAGAGAGGAGGGACATTAGCTGCGCCACTGGCGCAATATGCGGATTCAGCGGGAAATCTGAATGTCTCACAACCAGCGATTTGTCTGGATAAAGATGACGGATTGCCTACGACCGTCCACATTCCAGCCTCTTTAATCCGCGGCAGCGAGCGGAAGGTGAAGGCGAAGATTGATGTGGTGGCTCCTGAAGGGCAGGTATTAGAGCAATCGAAGGAAATCGAGTTGCGTCTGCCGAAGGGGAGCAAGACTGCCGATAGCATCGCGGAGGTTCAGGTTGACCCGCCAGTCTCGGATGACGTACTGACGAAGGTCAACAGTCCGACGGCTCCGCAGCCACGAATTTCCGCGGAGAATCGTGGTCCGCTGCCGCGACCCGCGGACGGTGCCAATTTCGATAGGAATGCAGCCACCACAGTCGCAATGGCGAACATTAGTGTTCCTGAGAGTCAAACACGGCGAACCTCATTAACGGCAGCGCCTAAAGATGCGTCCCACGATTCTTGGAACGGGTCGGGTGATCCAGAAATTCGCCACACTCAGCAACTGATTGCGACGTGGTGGACAAAAGCGGCCGAAGAACAAACCATCCCAGCGTATTCAAATCTAAGCAGCCAGGTCCCGGTCTTGATCATGTCAACTCCGAAGCTGACTTTTCCTCCCCAACCGGTAAACAGTTCGAGCGCATCAGCCACGGTGACTGTAACCAACGGCGGACCATCTGTAATTGAAATTCTTAACATTCGCGTGGTGGAGAAAGATGGCGATGATTTCCATGCGACCAATACCTGCGGCCAACGAGTCACTGCTAAGGCAAGCTGCACTGTGACGGTTTGGTTTACCCCGCTCGAGCTTGGCTTGCGCAGAGCTGCTATCGCCCTATACGATCAAGAAAACACGCCGCAGATTGTCCTGCTAGAAGGCATTGGTACCGGTGGACCGTCACTTCCGTAACCTCCGTCGGTCACCTGAGCGGCAGGGAGGAGTAGAAATGGCGGAGGAGGAGCGTGCATTAGTTGACCAGTGGCTTGATGTGGCGGCGAACTTGATGATCGAATGTCCCTACTCACTTGAGGAGACCGCTACCAAGCTGCTTGAGCACTTCTACGATGCCCGCAATCAAGACCCGTGAGCTGTGTTCTTTTCTTCTGACGATGGCAGCGAATCACGCAGAAAGGATCCGAAGACTATTCGAGCAGGCTGACAAGATATTGGCTCAACAGGTTTCCACCCCTGCCCAGCCGGAGAGGTCCCGACCGATGAGCTGACCTAACTGTTTCACCTCGCGAATAAAATCGATCTCGAGCTGCCTTCTGAAGGCCGGATCTAGCGTCGGACGGGGAACAGTCTGGCTGTTCAGGCGATTTAGGAGGTGCCCGAGAATAGTCCGAGCACGTTTTGTCAGAACTACATGGGTAAACTTCCGAACAGGTGCGGGCGGATGACGCAACAGATCCTGAATCGCCGTACTTCGGATTTTGCGATTTCCATGAATGACATCAAAAGAACATTCGTGTTCTTGTGGGTTTACCTCAAGGAACGTAAGAACTTTGTCGTAGACAATCCTTGGACTCGTGGCGAAATCGTCGTACACGATCACGTGGACATTGGGTCTTCCGAAAACTTCAAGAAATGTACCAACTTGTTCAGAAAACCTTACCAACTCACGATAGCGCAGCCGCCTTACTGGCTGACCTCGGCAGCGGCCAGACCGCCATACTCGAGGTTCTTCTGAGTCCAGGGCAATACGAAAGTCGCCGATATGCTCTGTTCCGTCAAAAATGTTCTCGCTGTGCTGTGCATACATTACATCGATAGGATTCCGCAACATGATGATTATCCGCGCTTCTGGACAAAAATTCTTGATTTCGCACGGGGCGGCTGGCGACCCTAAGTAACAGGTAGAAGCCTCTCCGATCGCAAGCGCATTCGAGCCCCGAAAATGATCCAAATATTCCGCCAGACTTGTGACATTTCTCTGATTGCCTCGGATGTCGCTTGCAAAGAACTGGGGTTCCTTCAGAGCGGGCATGAAGATCTGTGGGTGCTGTCGCAGGTAGGACCACAGGGCAGTGGTGCCTGCCTTAGGAGCGCCTACAATAAAAAAATTAGGTCTGGCTCTTGCACCCATGGCTGAGTAGGTCCGCAAACTTAGGCACTGGGCCGACACTAGGGACTAGTGCAACGAGTACCGTAACCGGCTTGGTAGGTGAGATTCGACACGCTTGAAATAACTGCAATGACAGTTGGGGCATCTGAGCTGAAAGGCATCACGAGCAGCCTGTTGATGGGCCGGGGAAAAAAGCAGTTCAGACAACCGATTCTTGTGAAGATTCCCGAGCTCAAATGTCACGTAACACATCTGAACCACTCCGTTTGCCCCGATCCAAAGCAGTCGGTAACGGTCGCAAGGTACTCTCATCCCAGGCCCCTTCAAAAGCCAGTCGGGAATCGATCGGAGTCCTATGGCCGATTGTACTAAAAGGTCTGGACGCATTTGCTTCAGTCGGATGAGCTCCGAAACGACCTCATTAATCGCGGAACGATCTTCAGCTCGAAATTGCAGCTCATGATTTGGCCCCTCGGTGAAATAAGGTAGTGAGTAGTGAATGAGGCTGATGCCGACCGGAGTTGCGTACCATTCAGCAAACCGCCACATCTCTCGGACCGCTGCGAGGTTACAGGTAGGGCGCATGAGAAGCCATGCTAAAGTCAGATTAATCTTCGCCCCGTATCGCTCACGTACGTATGCAACCCCTCGTTCCATCCTGGCGTATTGATCGGCACGCTGGACATACGTGTTGTATTCTTCTCCGGTTCCGTAGAATCCGATGCTGATTGCACGTAATCCCGCCTCGTAGAGGTTGTCCACTTTTTCTCTCAAGAGAATCCCGTTTGTAGTGAGCCATGGGTGCAGTCCCAGACTGACGGCATGTTCGACGACTCGTACCAACTCTTTGTAGAGGAGTGGTTCACCACCATATAAGCGAACGCTACGAATACCGAATGTCTTACAATCGTCGAGCAGTTCCTTGACGATTGTGAATGGAAGTTGAGATCCGGTCATGAAATCGCGTCCATACTTACATCCAATGCAGCGGAGATTACAATTGGCGGTCAGTGTGATGTAGATTTCCCTCGGATCTGGTTCGATAATCTGAGGCAGCGCAGTCGCCGCTGTGTGGCGAATCAAGTCGACGGAAGCATCTAACGTTTTAGCAACCCTTTTCAGACGTGGGTGTCTCCGTAATACTGGTAGTGCAAGCTCCAGGACCTTATTTCTCAAGGTGGTCAAAATCGAAGCCTCCTTCGAAAGGAGTGACACAGCGGCAATCAAAGGTGATAAGGAGTCGGAGGACCCGTTTGCAAAAAGGTCTTGAAGTTGACATCAACTATCGCGGGAAAACCATCAGAGCTATTTTGTAGTTCGTTTTACTATGCCATGTAGTTGATTCGGGTTTTCAATGAAGCTTCTTCTCCTAGGGGCACGGCAAAAAAAACGCTGGCTCTGGCCCATTGACGCAGAACGACGGTTCGACCAAGCGCTGATCCTTCGGCTGGAGACCGAGACAAAGTCGGCCACGCGGTTGGTTAACTATGAAACTCCGACCCACGCGAAAGCTCATCGGGCATCGTCCAGCGTTTTTGCTAGTGGCACCCTCTCCGAGAACCGACTCTACATATGCACGTATACGGAAGTCATCGTGTTTGATCTGCCAAGCTTCAGGCAATTGGCCTATATCTCGTTACCACGTTTTAATTCCCTTCACCACGTCCGTCCTACGGTTCGCGGCACACTCCTTGTCGTGAACACTGGATTAGACGAGGTGGTCGAGGTGACCTTAAAAGGTGTGGTAGTGCGCGAGTGGAGCGTATTAGGGGAACCGATGTGGACTCGCTTCTCGCCACGTGTCGACTACAGAAAGGTGGCGTCGACGAAGCCGCATCTGTCACATCCAAACTACGTTTTTGAGATTTCGAATGACGTGTGGGTTACAAGATTTCATCAGCGGGATGCCGTCTGCCTTACCCGGCCATCGCAGTCAATCAACATAGCGCTTGAACGCCCGCACGATGGCGTCCTGTGGGATGGCCGTATATATTTCACCACAGTCAATGGACACCTCGTGATTGCTGATGCCACTTCATTACAAATAGTATCAGCGTTGGATCTGAGGAACTTTGTGGGATACCCATTCCGCGGTCGGGCGTGGTGTCGCGGCTTGATGGTCGTCGACTCGCGTACTGTGTGCGTTGGCTTCACTCGCATTCGAAAGACCGCCCTCATGCGAACTGGCAACTGGATCAAACATGGCTTTCATGAAGTGGACGCCCCGACACACATTGCGACATTTGATTTGTTAGAAGGACGTTGCTTGAGTGCTGTCGATCTCGAGAGACATGAAATGAACCTGCTTTTTGGTGTTGTCGATGCCAACGGGTTCCCTGAAGCGGCAGATTGCACCCATGGATGAGCGCATGGGACAGTTTCGATACAGCCTCATACAAAAGTTCGCAAATATCGCCGCCAACATTCATTGGATACCAGCGTATCTGTGGCAACGAGCGCTCTGCCAACACTCAGTGATTCGCCCATTGCATCTGGTAATCGCCTTGGCTGATCATTTCGAGCCGTATATCGTTCCGTACGCCCCGAAGACAATGTTACCGAGATCGCAGCAAGTGAAGCGTGTTCGCGATTGGTGCAACCAATACCCAGGCGTCTTTTCGGAGGTTTACGACAGCAACGGTGTCCCGTTCCGCCACACATATTTTTTCCCCGCTGAGAACCAGGATGTCGAGATACTGGAAATTCTCGCGGACCACTGCAAGCGGGGATGGGGAGAGATTGAAATTCATCTGCATCATGGGGTGGATGGTCCAGATACCTCAGATAATACTCGTGAATGTTTGGTCCAATTCCGAGATTTACTTGCCGCGATCGGTTGCTTATCTAAAACAATAGATTCGAACCAGCCGCGCTATGCGTTCGTCCATGGTAACTGGGCGTTGGCAAATTCGGCCAAAGGGTTTTGCTGCGGCGTCGATTCCGAAATGCAAATCTTGTCCGAGACAGGTTGTTATGCGGATTTCACACTGCCTTCTGCGCCAAGCAGGGGCCAAGTGCGAAAGGTCAACTCCATCTATGAATGCAAAGGTCCAATGGACCGTGCAGCCCCTCATCGACGTGGACGAGATCTTCGCCGTGGCTCTCCTCCAACAGTGTTTCCAATCATCGTACAAGGTCCGCTTTTGCTAGATTGGTTCGGATTGAAGGGCGGTCGCTTGGTCTCATTAGAGAACTCTGCGTTGACGGCACTCAATCCGCCGACCATGCGTCGATGTCGACTGTGGATGCATGCAGGCGTTGTAGTGAAAGATCATCCAGAATGGATCTTCATAAAACTGCACTGTCATGGAATGGACCCACGCGATACTGATGCGCTATTAGGATCGCCGATGTTGGCGTTTCTTCGGCAACTTGCTGAAGCAGAGAGGGGCGGAGAATTTGTCACCCACTTCGTAACGGCAAGAGAAATGATGAATATCATACTCGCAGCATGCGACGGTAAGCGGGGCAATCCGAGTTTATATCGTAACTCGCGGTTTCGTTTGCAATACGCTTAGGATGGGATGACCTGCCCTCGTAAAAATTGCTTCCGGGATCGTGAGGATTCAGTAAAGCCGAGCAATTGTCCAAGCTGAGGGCGAGAAAATCATCCGGCGTGGAGCCTCGATGCGTTTGCGTGGCTAGGGTAACGCTCAATGGCCGGCCAATTGAGGTGGTCGCATAACGGTGCCCCACGCGGAGAGGACATACGAATGAAACGATTCCCCTTGTTGTGCTCACTCTTCATCCTAGCGCTGGAGCTAACAGCGCAAGAGCCTGTGCCTTCAGGGTTCGAGCAATGGACTGCCAACTCGCTCACGCCAATTGTGAAGGTCATGAAGCATGAAGCCCCCAGCGATCCACATCATTTTGCGGTGAGACAACTGGCTGACTATCCCAACGACGCTTTCTTAATTGTGCATCGAGCCGGCGACGGCCAGGTGGAGTGGCATGAAACTCAAGCGGATGTATTTTTCGTGTTGTCCGGCTCGGCGACGTTGATTGTCGGGGGCAGACTCGTCAACGGTGAGACGGTTGGACCGCATGAAAAACGAAACGGTACGATCGAGGGCGGTGAGCGAAAGAAGCTCTCTCCCGGAGATGTCGTCCGCATCCCTGCGCGGATACCGCATCAACTTTTGCTCGATGGGTCGCCGGAGTTTGATTATTTTGTGATTAAGGTGAAGGGCTACTAGGAGATCGTCACAGAGCTGGCTAGCGATCTGGTGCTAAGGGTACGCCGCCCAGACCCTCCACGAAACGGTGAAGCACCGGGTTTCGACGGCGCCTGCCGGAGTGATTAGGAATATTCCAAGCTCACCCGCAACTCGCTTGCTGATATTTATGGAATCTGAACTGTTGTCGTAGGCTGGAGACTCGGTTCACGATCCACCGAAGACATTAGTATTCAGGAACTCGTTGCGGAACTTGCCCTGCGGGTCGTACTTCCTGCTCAACTGAACAAACGCCGGCAGTTTTTGATAGCTAGAGTGCAATTGCGCCGGTGTCATTGTGAACAGCTTTCCCCAATGCGGCCGAGGATTGAATGGAGCCAGCTCTCTCTCGATCACCGGCAGCAGTCTGCTGACCGAAGGCCAGTCCTGTTTCCAAGTGAAGTGAATCGTCACACATGGCTGCTTGTAACACGGACTCATCCACAGGTCGTCGGCAGCAATTGTTCGGATTTCCGAGATCATCAGGTACGGAGCTACGTGCTCACGAAGTCGTTCTACCGCGAGAATTGCCTCGATCGCATGCTCGCGTGGCACAAAGTATTCGGACTGCAACTCCTTGCCAGCACTGGGTGTGAAGCCCATTCGAAAATGTGGCAGACGCTCATACCAGGGGCCGGGGACCCCCAACTGCTCTGTACAGTTCTCAGCAGGGAGGTCGGCAATCGGATGAAGATTCCTGCTGGCCCGTTTCGCTCCAAAGAACTCCTTCGGTGCATCGAGCGTCCGCCCTCCGTCCATGCGGTTCTTGAGCCAGACCTCGTTGATGCGCTCCTTCTGCCAGTCGGTAAATAGGCTCACGCTGTAGGTAGCTGACTCGATGGCGTCAAAGTGCTCTTTCAGTTCGCTCAGCGGCAGGTTTTCATAGACGTATTGCTGCATCATGAAACGGGGCTGCACGTCCAGCGTGAGCTTAGTGATGACGCCCAGAGCCCCCAGGCCGACCACAGCGCCGCAAAAGGTCTCAAGGTCCTGCTGTCGCGAAAGGTGAACCACCTCGCCCGCTGCAGTGACCATTTCGAGAGCTGAGACCGCCGTCGCCAAGTTTCCATTCTTGTCGCCGGAGCCATGCGTTGCCGTACTACAGGCGCCAGCGATCGAAATGTGGGGCAACGAAGCGAGATTGTGCAACGCAAATCCCTTACCGTCGAGAAATGGACACAACTGTCCATAGCTCATGCCTGCCACTAGAGTGACCGTCCGGGCCTGCGGATCCAACGCAACGTCCTGGTCCATCGCCTTGAGAGAAAGGAATTGATTCGTGCTGTCAGCAATCTTGTTGAAGCAATGGCGGGTGCCAAGCACCTTCAGGTTTTTCTGCTTCTGGACAAATTGCTTCGCCTGTTCCAGTGAAGTAGCGGAGTACAGTTGTTCGGTGCTGTACTCGACATTGCCAGCCCAGTTTTTCAGTTTGCCATCAGTCATCCAGGCCAGCAACGGCGCGACGATTGGGCTCGCCACCGCGGCGGAGAGAAGTTTTACAAAAGTTCGCTTGTTCACGGAAGTAGCAGCCGGACCCAGAGGAGTATAGCCTGGGACCTCCTTCAGAAACAGGTATGAGCAAGTGATGGAGTGTTCCCAAAAGGCCGGTCTGCGATGAACAGACACCGCATGACTGGCAGAGTTTAACGGTGTTTTTTGAATAAGACCTCGCAGGGGTCTACAATTTTCCTATCCACTTCTCAACCAGGAGGCCTCTCTATGCCTGACTACGAGTTCTTTTGCCAAGACTGCAAGAAGCTCTTCTCAAAGACCCTTTCCCTTTTAGACTACGAGAAGGAGAAGATCGCGTGTCCGAAATGCGGAAGCAAGCATGTCGAGCAGCGCTGGTCTGCCCCGACCGTGATCACGTCTAAGAAGAGCGCCTAACGGTTACAGGGGGTCGCTAATGCGCATCGACAAGTTCTCGTTCGGTTCAATCGAAATCGACGGCGTGACTTGGGACTTCGATGTTGTGATCGACCGCGGCGAGGTTCGCAAGCGGAAGAAGAAAGCTTCCAAGCGCTACCGTGCGGAGTTCGGGCATACCCCTCTTTCCATCGAGGAGGATATGCCTTGGAAGTGTAGGC
>Ga0126373_10000281_pt1 | contig 33938 bp, 50 predicted proteins | sample PanSoiMetPlot_11_FD_92545 | JGI IMG/M metagenome (GOLD analysis project Ga0126373, IMG submission 92545) | Tropical forest soil microbial communities from Panama - MetaG Plot_11 | ecosystem: Environmental > Terrestrial > Soil > Tropical forest > Bulk soil | place: Panama | collected 2016-02-17 | reverse complement strand
TGCGCCCCGCGCTCCGAGAACACCAGGAGCTGGCCGTTCCCCGTGGAAGTGTCCAGTTGCGGAAAAAATGCAAGCCCGGTGGCCACTCCCTGTTCAAACGGAATGGCGGCATCAAAACCTTCTGTAAGAAAGTTCCGCTCCGTGAACATGATAAGAGAATCAGCGGGATCGGTAGCGGTGGGGCTACTTCCGAAAAGATCGCCAAAAGCGATGTCCCTGTCGTTCACGATCAACACCACGCGCCCCATGCCGTAGGCCATCATTGTGCCTACCGGAATTTCTGTCTTGTCCCTGGTGGTGGCGTCCCCAATGGAGCGGCGGACTGTTTGTCCGTCATAAAGAATGGCCGCGCTTTCGCCATCCTGGGCAATGAACCATTTGTCGGCCTGCACCATGTAAGCCAGGGTGATATTGGAGCGGTTGCGCTGCGGAAGGACAAGCTCGGTGACAAGGGCCTTGTTCACGTATGGAACGACCTTGAAGAGGCGGCCCCCTATCAGCACCATGAGACAGTCCGGGCCATGGTGCGGGTTGTAAACGTGGGCGCATTGCATGGTGCCACTGAAGAACTGGAGATAGGCCTGCTGGCCAGGCACCTGTTTGTCTGTCCCGTCCGGATTTTTACCGGCATCGGTTCCGTTAGCGTTATAGGAATGGTTGGGATTAGTGAAATCGCTTGTGGTAGGCTGGGCAAGATTATGTTGTATCCTTAGTTTGCGCCACGCCGGACGCACGGCGGGTTTGCCTCCCCTGTAAGTCATATTTTCCGAGGACACGCACTGGTTAGGGTCGATGACGTTGGCAGCTCGTCCGGCATCGACCCCTCCTTCCAGGGAGACAAACCCGTCATAAATCCTGGTTTTATCGGCTATTGGCATTAGACTGCACTCTTTCCGCCTCCTGGTTTACCGGCATACGTCCCGTAACTCCCCGGGGAAGCCTCGCCGCCAGCGGCAATGATGTTGCCAAGGGAGAGAGGTTTTGGCCAGTTAGCAAAGTTAATGGCCGGTTTTGCCACACTGGGTGCCTTTGGCCCGGTTTGCGCCATGATGGCATTTATAAAAGCAGGGTTAGTTCCCAGGCCGGGAATACCAGCAAAGCTCCATGGCTGGAAATTGATGTTGCTGCTTGCGCCAGGTGTCCCGCCAAAGCCTATCCCTCCAGGAGAACTCAACGGGCTGCCGAGACCTGAAAAGACGCCCTGCGGGATGGTTTCGCCAGGAATAGACTGGGCCACGTTTGAGCCAATGTTGCTCCACGGGTCTGTCTGCCCGGGCGTGTAGGCACCGGAGCTGGCGACAGCACCTATCAGGCTGGAAATGTCCTTGGGGATGTTCCCCAGCCAGTTCATAAACGCCTGGAACGGACTCATTCCTGGAGGCGCGGGGGCGTTGGCGTAAAGCGGCCCCTGCGGGCCTCCCAGGTTTGAGCCTGGCTGACCTGGCGGGATGGCCGCTGAGCTTGCCCAGTTAATGGGGAAAGTGGGCTGCGCTGGGGCGACATCAGGTGTGGCACCTGGGGCAGTAGGCACATTGGGTTGCCCCATTAAAGGATCGCTTGCTCCGGCATAGGGATCAGTAGTAGCAGGCGCAACATCCGGTTCTCCGCCGGGCACCGTCACATCTTCGGGCTTCGGGAACGGAATCGGTGAACCTGGGGCACCAGGAGGCGGGGTGCCGTAAAAAGGAGCATTAGGATCAGGCGGCACCACGTCTACTCCGGAAGCTGGAGTAGCCGTTAGGGCGGCTGGATCATCAGCGAGAATCTGCATGTAATCAGGAGGCAGGTTTGATCCATAGGTTCCCGGGAGCGGGGTAGGCTCGCTCCATCCCCCTGTGTCTGAGACCTGGGTCGCGGTGGCACTGATGTTAAATGGATTGGGTGGCAGATTGGGGGGAGAAAACGGTGTGGCAGAAGGAGCAGGCGCGTTCAGGGTGCGTGGATCGGTGGAAAACCCGGGGTCAATGAAAGGAGATGCCTGTCCTCCAATGGTGTTTGGCCAGTCCCGTGGCACTCCCATGTCAAGAGCGCCGCCGGGCAGGTTTGAAAGCAACTTCAGGTAATCATACTGCGGAGGCGGTGCTGGAGCGGGATTTGCAAAGATGGTGTTATAAAGCTGGCGCAGGACATCCATCGAAATGCCGGGAGGCAACCCTCCAAATTGGGGAATAGGCATAGGTTTAAGTTCCTGATGGCCTGGGTGGCACGGTGAGAGTGACGATGTTGGAATTTATGTAACCCTGCTTGGCCCCGTAAGCTTCCACGGTCAGGCCGGGGTCTACATAGAAAGGCAGCGGGGGGATGGGATGGAATAGGCCCGTAAAATTAATCCGGTAAAAAAGGGAGACACCTGCGAGCTGGCTGGTAATCGCAATCCGTCCGCCTCCCTGGTTCACAATGGAAGGATCAGGCACGGGCGGCTCGTAACTAGGTGGAGGAGCCATCTTTTTGTAGCTCATGTCCCTGGCCAGGTAATCTGTGGGATCGCCAATAGCGCCGGGGTCTGGCAGGATACCGGCGGAGCTGGTCGAGCTGGGGGCACTTCCTATGACAGGCGGCCCCGGGGTAAATACGCCCATGTGAGCATAAGGCATTCTGGAAAGGTTAAACACCCCGGAACCGATGACCGAAGCGTCCAGGTTTGGTATCAGGGCAACTGCGAACGGCTCCGTATGAAAACGTGGAGTCAACGCCTGCCCCGGGGCGTCACTTCCGGTTGGAGCCGTGCCAAACCAGCTCTGCGCCGGAGCGGCCTCAAAGAGCGCACCAAAAACAATGTCTCCATTGTTCCCGGAAGGAGGCGAACTGGTAAATTCAGGAGGAAAAGAAAGGCCAATAAAAGTAACCGACCCCAGTACTCCCGCCGGGATAAACTGCGGAGGTATATGGCCGGAACTGTCCAGCGGGCAATAGCCGCCATCCTGGCCCTTGTTGGCCACGCGCTCCACCAGGAGACCGCTGGCCGCATACTGGCTCAGTAACCTGGAAGAAGGATCACTAACAGTCACGGGCTGGCCATCGTCCCCGGTGACAGGCTGCGAAGTCACGCCATCAAAAACGAGTTCATCGCGCACCTGCGTTATCCCTCCAACCGTGACCGCGTTGCCATCGTCCCCGTCCACTTCCTCCAGGGGATTGGATGGCGCACCGGTTGTCACTATCGAGTCAGGGGCAACCAGGTAGTTGGGAGGAATGAACCCGTTCAGGTTAAGCTTGGACTGCTCTATGGCGGCGTCATCGGCAACGCTTTTGTCGTAAACAGAGCCGTCCAGCATGTTCCGTGAATCGGAAAGCCGCGGGTCATCGGTGTCGATCAAGGGGGGAGGCACCGGGACGACTTCCCGCACGTTCAATAACAACATGGAGTCACAGTCCATGTCCGTTCTTAAGTGAGCGTTCTCCAGGAGCCACCCGAAACCTACAGCGGTGCCTGCTGCTCCTCCATTGACAGTCACATAGTCCTGGTCGTCCCCTGTAACCGGCTCAATCGGGTTAAGAGGAATCTGGGTAGTGACTATCTCTGGAACTTTACTGACAGGCATTTGCTTAAGGGAGTTCTGTGAGTGTGACGCTGGCAAAAACAATGGCTACACCCCCGGCTGAAGTCCACGCCGCCAGGTCAAACCAATAGGCCACGCCAACTGCCAAACCTGTAAGCGCAAAACTCAAGGAAAAAGGCGATCCATCGTTGGCGTTATTGGCGAACATGATGGCAGCAGTGCCAATGGCCGTGCCGGTTGTTCCTACTGCCCCGTTGGCTGGCGGGGTTCCCGTGCCATAGCGCATCTGGCAATCGCTGTATTTGGCGGCAGCATTATTGGCCAGTGTGCCGCTTATGGTGGCCAGCACCTTGCCGGTGGCAGTCGGAGTGAAGGTGTTTCCAACGCCCAGTCCCATCATTACCCCGGGACTGGCCAAGCTTGTGCCCGCTGGTGACATGGAAGCAGTTTGCTTGACGGCATAAGCAGCAGCCTGTGGCGTTTGCGGGCCGATCAGTTGCCACGTTGGGGTGGTGCTTAACAGGCGAAAATACTGGCCGGTATCTATCTGATAGGCAATGCGGCCAACGTCACCCGCTACAAACCCGGTGGCCGCGTTCCTGGCTGCCGCGTTAGCGTAAACGAAGCTTTCCAGTATGTGGTTTATTGTGAGGTCTTGATGTCTCATGGTTTTTCTTTTTCTATGGCCCGACAGTTACTGGCTGGCTGTCATCACCTGTGACGGTCTGGCCGTCGTCCCCGGTGACTACTTCAGTGGGGGGCGCAGTTGGTGCCCGAATCTGAACGATGTTAGAATTCGTGTAGCCAACAAGCGCACCGTAAACATAGGCCGTCTGCCCGGACTGAAGCGTGATCTGCCCGTTCCCTGGAACCGGCGTAAAACCGCTTGTCGGCTGGTTGATGGAATAAAAGAGCGATACCCCGGACAGGGACGAGGTGATGCTAACCAGGTATGGCGGCGGCCCTGCGTTAATGGCCAGGTTAGGATCGGGGACAACCGGCTGATATCCAGGGCCAAATGCCGGTATCTGTTTATATGTCATGTCCCTGGCCAGGTAATCAAACACGCTTCCCGTGGAACCCGGGTCTGGGGCCGCGCCTGCCGCGTGGCTGGGGCCAACACCTACTGCCAGAGGGATGCGTGCGATGTCAAAGACCCCGGACACGATCTTGGTTGTGCCCAGGCTGGGAATCAATGAAACCGGCAGCGGAGCAGAACTAAATGAGGGCGGAAGAGAGGAGGCATTGACGTTCCCAAACCATGAGAGGCCAACGATGCTGTTCCAGGTCACGCCCAGGGTGCCCGCGACGGTGATTGGATTACCGGTCACAGTGAACTGCCCAGGCATGGTGAGTTGAACTGAAGTGACTGTGCCCAGGCCAGCACCGACAGGAAGTTGTGCCACGGGGACTTTACCTGTCCCGTCCAGGCTGGCGTAACCATTGGGCTGCCCTTTATTGGCAAAGTATTCCGCCAGGTTGCCTTGCGCTGCAGTAGTGGCAGTGGTGCCCAACCATGACATCGGAATCAAGCCGTCCAGGTTAAGTTTGGACTGCACGATTGCGGCATTGGCCGCCACTGAAGCATTTGTGACAGAACCATCCAGCGGGGCACGGGCATCGGAAAGCCGGGGGTCTGTGGTCACCACCAGGTTCAGGGGCACCGGCACAAAACCTCCCACGTTCAGCAGATTGTGAAAATCACAATGGAGGTCTGTGGAAAGGACTGCGTTTTGTAGTAGCGGCGTCACGGAACTTTAACGGTAAGAAAATAGTTGCTGGTCGGCGGGCTGGGGGACATGGCGATGGTAAAAGTAGTCTGGGTCTTGGCCACCACCTGCACGGCTATGGGGGTCTGGGCTGATGGAGTGTCGGCCAGGTTTTCAACACGCAGCTCATCAAACCCGTAGTCCGTGGTGGATCGAGGATTTGCCAGGTTTACCACAAAGAGGTTCACCATGGGGAGCTGCAGGTAGAGCGACTGTGGTTGATCAAGAAGATCGCCTATAACAGACAGGTCGATGACCACCACCCTCCAGCGCAGGATTGAACCCGGGACTATGGCCTGCCCTGTCAAATCCACGCTGAACCCAAAGACGGTCTGGGCAATGGGAATAGGGACAACATATCCCTGGAGGACTACTTCGCCTGAAAGGTTATCGACATAGAGATACTCAAACCGGTAGTTCTCGTTGCACTTCATGGCGTTGAAAGTAACGCTCACGATCTTGTCCCCTGGGTTGAGATCAAGGCTGCCCTGCTCGGTTATGGCGGGATCAATGGAACCGCTTGAGACCGCCACCAGTGTAGGATCGGTCGGCTCAAGAACCTGGCTTACCATGCACTCGTTTCCCGCCGGGGTGCATTGCGGGCATGGCGCGGGCGGAATGAGTATCTGGTCTGCCATGGCTAAAAACCTCCCGTGCCGGTAAAGGCCTGGATGCCCCAAATGATCACCAACACGATTAACACCAGTCCAATCACAAGCTTAATCGGTTGCGGGATTGGCTGCCTCATCACCCACTGCTCGATGACGTAGATCAGCCCCGCGATGATGGCGATTCCTACGATCAGTATGAGGAACCCGATCAAGAGGTGTGTCAGGCTTGGTGCCGCTGTCAGTATGAGGTTCATTGTTGTCTCCTGTTACTTGTAGTTTTTGTTTCAACTGCTCCAACTCCCCGATGGCCCCTGTAAGCTGCTGATACCGGTTCTGGTTTACTACCACCCGCTGCTGGAACTCCGTGTCTTGCTGCTGTTTAAGAGCCACCATCTGGTTGTGGGTCTGCTGCAGGACTACCAGCTCCATGCGGTATTCCTTTATCCGTTCTTCGATTGTGCTAAGTTCAATGTTCATTGTGGTTCCCGTTTGCTTCGCCCCTGCCGTATGCGCGGCCCCCGATGAAACCGACCAGCGCACCGATGACGGTGGTTATCATGCTGGCTATCAATTCCGCTCCCTTGGAGGTATCTGCCTCGGGGTGCATGAGTTTCAGGAGAGCAATGCCGATGACCGAAATCACCACCACGATAGCCACCATGCCAGCAAGTATGATAACCACTTTGTCTATTGTTTCTGGGCGGCTCATATTTTCAGGAAAGTCTTTAACCCGTCCGAGATTGCCTTTGCGACGAGCCTCTGGTAGGCTTCGGTGGCCAGTTGTTTGGCCGTAGCGGCATGACTGATAAACCCGATCTCAGGCAGGATTGCTGGCGCAGAGGTATTGTTAAGCACACCAAGGTTGGTGCGGTGTTTAAGACCACGATCACGGTCTTTTGTCGCAGCGATGAGTGCGCGTTGAACAGGTGTGGCAATCGCAAGGCCGTTATTGCTTTTGTAGAGCGTTTCAACACCGACAGCGGTTGGGCCATCGGAATTACAGTGGACACTGACGAAGATGTTTGCCTTGAAATTATTGGAAATCCTGGCCCGCTCGTTGATGGCGATGAACACATCGGTTGAGCGGGTCAGCAGCGTGGTGCAGCCAGCACCTTTAAGTAAGCCATCCAGGAACCGGCACACAGCCAGGTTTACGTTAGCCTCCCTGACCCCGTGCGCTGTGGCTCCCCAGTCTTTTCCGCCGTGCCCGGCATCTATGCATATGCGTCTGCTCATGCCGGTTGGAGTTTGTATTTCTTGTCGCCCACCACTGCAGCTATACCTGGCCAGAACTCGTAGAGATAAATCCTGCTGGTGTCCCCGGTGTTATGGGTGATTGAATGGTTCAAAATCTTGGCCAGGCAATAGGCCGCTTCACCGCACTTGTTGGATGGGCCGACATCGCCGGTGACACCCCAGCCCCATTGATCGGGCTTGTGCAGGTTGGTGACCCGGGCCTGGCACCCAATGACTACTGGGGCAACGCCTTTGCGAACCTGCGGCGGGGTCACCACATACTGGTCAACGTCAGCGTTGAGATAAGGCGAGTAAGTGGTCTGTGATTGATATGACGGATCGCCGTGGCTGGGGCCAGTCCCGTCATTGTCTATGTCCAGGTTGGCGATGAACGCCACGTATTTGCCGCTCCATCCGGTGTAGATAGCCACCGGGCCAATGGTGGTTAGAAGCTGGAGTTCCTGGATCATTGGAGTTGTTGTTCGTATGGGGTTGGCAGGGGTTGCAACGGCGGCGGGTCAGGTATCTCGCTGTTACCCAGGCCGAAGTGCGCCATCAGCTTGGAGTGGTCTTTCTTGATTCCTTTAATCAGGTCGATGTAATGCTGCTGGTAATCGTAGATCAGCCGAATCTGTTTGCGCGTTTCCTGATGGAACCTGTCCACCTCGGAGCGGGTTTCATCTCCCTGGTTGCCTATCTTGAACCAGTTCCCGCCGCTCACCAGGAGCAGGATGACCAGCAGCACTTTTGAAAAGTTATCGCCGCTGGCCAGTGTTGTGAGAAGTTCCTTCATTTACATCATGCTGTCTGCCACCACCTGCACCGCTGCCTGCAGGTTTTCATCGGTAACAGACGCTCCCGCGCCCTGCACGTTGACGTTCATCACCGTGGCCGGAACAAGCTGTGACGCCGTTGCGTCAGGCATCAGAAGCGTTTGCTGAATCCACAATTGTCTGGAACGCGCAAGGCCAGCCTGCAGGTTCAAGTTAGTGGCGTAACTGAGGGCTGCGACTTTGACCCGCGAAATAAACGTGGGATCAATCATTAAAGCTGCTGATTCTTCAAGTGTCATATGGTTCCTTTCATGGTATTTCCACTGCTACAATGGTGACGCCTTCAAGTGTTCCAGTGCCGCTAATCAGCACGATTGCCGCCAGGTCTATCCAGATTTGCGTTCCTATCGCAAGTCCGGTAAGCAGCGCCGTGACCGAGAACGCACAACGATTGCTTGCCGACGAGTTCTGGAACGCTGCTGATGCGTTAGTTGATGTGCCAACAATCGTGTTCCCTGCAAGCGGTGGAGTGCCAGTCCCGTAGTAAATGGTCACCTGAGCGCCGCTTCCCGCTGTGCTGTTCCAGCCACGACCAAACACCGTGACGAGTAACTTCCCCGTTTTAACCGGAGTGATAACGTTAGCCGGACGCGCCGTGCCATACATGACACCTGTTGACGAGAAATTAGCCCCGTTAAACGGACTGGTCTGAAGCGATGCAAGACTCACCCATGAAGCGTCAAAGTTTGTGGCGCTGTTCTTGGCCAGCACCTGTCCTGCGGTGCCACCGGCAGGCATGGCACCTGGAACAGTCACTGCTATGGCAGTTGTTCCGCTGCCCGTGACATCACCGCTTAAGGTAATAGTCTGGTTGCCGGTGAGATAAACGTTGGTATCCACCGAGAGCGTGCCAAGACCGCCTCCGGTTTTCACAAACCCGTTAGTGGTCAGGTTGCCAATGGCAGTGAACCTGGGAGAACTTGTGAAGCTGGGGGCCGCTGTCACAGTCGAAGCATTGCCATAGACAGTGTTTATGGCCTGGTTTTGCAGTGCAAAACTTAATACCGGCGTGGTGGAAGGGTTGGCAACACTGGTAGTAAACAGGGGGGAAAGGTTGTTAGCCCCGAAATTTGTGACTGTGCCGCTGCCACCTGCTGGCGGGACAATCCAACTCCGCACGCCTGCGGTGGTGCTGGACAAGATATATCCGTTCGCTGCCGGATTGCCGAGAGCGGGTTCTGCCCCGATAAAAGCAGGCGTATAATCGGTGGCCACGGCTGCGATTGCGCCCGTGCGACCGAACACACTGGAAACAGGAGCAGCGGCACTTGGCGTTATCCATGAGCGCACACCTGCCGCCGTGCTTGAAAGCACCATGCCATCAGTGGAAGGATTACCAAGCGCGTGTTCAGCGTCCGTGATCCCGTAACCTGATATGGTGGTCGGTTTGCTGCCGATCTGGGCGAACGTGTAATCGTTTGCCGCTGCCACTACCGCTCCCGTGCGGGTAAAGACGGAACTGACCGGGGCAGAAGGAGGGGCAATCCAGGAACGAACTCCAGCGGTGGTGCTGGAGAGGATATATCCGTTGGCCGATGGATTGCCCAAAGCACCTTCGTAACTTCCAAGTGGTTGATAGAACGCCGCGTAATCCCCAACCTGCGCCGTAATTGCACCTGTGCGGGTAAACACACTGGTAACAGGAATGGTTGGCGCGGCAGGAAGCGCATACCAGCCGCGTGTTCCGGAAGCGTTAGTCCCGTAGAACATATTGTTTCCCGGGCTGGTCGCTGGTGCGGTGTCGCCAAGAAGAGTGATAACATTGCCATTGCGATAGACAGAAGACTGGAATGTCAGTGGAACTTCATAACTGCCCAGCGGCTGGTAAAATGCAGCGTAATCGCCCGCTGCTGGTGTTATTCCGTAGCCAGCCAAAGTGGTGGGCTTGCTCTGAAGGTCTGCAAAATTGCGGACAGCAATGCTAGCTAGATTGCTGCCCGTGAAATCCAGGTCGGTAAATTTTCCGCTGAACGTGGCTGGTGCCCCGGTGATCTTCGTCCAGGCCAGGGACGTTATCCAGGCAGGGTTGGCATAGGAGCCAATGATGGACACAGCGTTAGTGACCTGGGCAGCCGAATAGTCCCCAGGTTGAGCTACAATGGCTCCTATGCGCCCAAATACGCTTGAGACCTGAGAAGTGGCAGGATTGCGCCATCCCGCGTCGTAATCATTTGGCCCGGTTTTCTGCACTACTTGTCCCGGGATGCCTCCAGGGGGCAGACCGGTTCCCAGTGGAGCGTAAAACAGGGTGTAATCCCCCTCCTGGGCAGTCACGGCCCCGATCCGCCCAAACACGCTTTGCACCGGGCTGCCGGTATTAATCTCGATAAGGCTCACGGACTGATCGGGGAAAAATACCTGCACCCCGCCAAAGGCCTGCTGCGGGTCGAACACTTCCAGTTCTGCGGGTTGTGACGGGAAAGCCATGTTGTTAAGGCTCTATTTCAGAGACAGGCTCCTTGATTTCCACCCGGCCTGAAAGAATGGGCGGGTAAGTAATGTTGTCCCCCTCCCGATACCAGAGCCAGTCCCACTGTTCCACCCCCAGGGCCAGCCCGAATGTCTGTGTCCTGGTGAGCGAAATCTGTGCTATCCCGTTATTGTAATCAGTCACCACGGGAAGCAGGTCTACATTGATGGAGCGTGCATACGGCACCCAGCCCCACAGCGGGAATGGATTGCCGTTGGGGTCTTTCCATTTGAAGATGATGGGCGCGTAATCGCACCCCCGCCATATGATTGGCAGGTCAAGCTTCCCCGGTGTCATAAAAAAACGCTCTACACAGCAGGAGGCCGCGCTTCAGCTACCTCCCGCTGGACTAGAACACTCTTTTAGGAATAGCAGCTCGGCAGGCTCAGGTGTTTCGGCGGACAGTTCATGTGCGCTATGGCCCATCCAAGGTAGGTATGTCCGGGCTGCGATGCGCTGGCATACAGCGCGTCAAAGAAACCCAGTTCACCGCGCGGGTTGCAAGCCTTGTCAGGGATGACAAGGAACTGGAACTCGCCCATGTGGGATGCGTAATCGAACTTGACTCCACCGCCAGGTGCCGTCGAAGGCCGCTCATACAGGCAGGTAAACACCGTGGGGATAAAGATGAAGCTGACCTGAATCGGCGCAAACACATACGCCTGGTTGATCAACCGTTTCCATCCCTTGGTGGTCGTGGCCGGGGGCTGATACGGATAAACCCTGTTACCCGCAGCGTCGAAACGCGGAGGAAATTTAAGCCACACATGCTTGAAGCCGTTGTAGCTGTAAGGAGTTCCCAGGGTGTTAATGAGTTTGTCCGGATCGGCGTAGCGGAAGTCCATCCTTAAATCAGGGTCTTGCCGGATCAGGTCGCGGCTGGTGACAGCATCGGTAAACAGAGCAAAGATCGGCTGATCGTTGGCCCCCTTTCCGATTGCGCCACTGGTCGCTACCGCTCCGTCCAGCACCAGTTGCTGATAGATGGTTTCCAGCGTCCCCTGCGCCAGCCGGTTTGAGACCGCTCCAAAATTGAAGGCATTGGTGGTGTAATCCACCGTGCCATTGACCTCCGTGATTTTGTGGTCACAGAGGTTCATGTATTCATTCTGGAACCGGTTCGACCAGACCCACTCGGTGACGGTCTCAAGCTGATCCATCACATGGCTCAACGTCTGGGCGATCATAAAATCGTTTTGCAGATCGTTGATGCAGAAGTTCTCCGTCTGGATATTTCTGCGATACATGGTGAAAGCGGTCAGCGTTTGACCGAACTGCAGGATTTCCGGGGTGGGCAAGCAGTTGTTGTTTGCCGTGGCAACGTCGCCATTGCCAGAGGGTGTCGCTGCTGTCCACTCCGTGCCTGTTTCCGAGTTGGTGATGGTGCGCTCCAGCATCATGGAGTTGATGGTGAAGCCCATCCCGGTGGGCCACTCGCCCTTTTCCACATAGGCCACCCACGGATCGTTGATGGAGATGCGGTTAAAGAGGCGTGGAGACACCTGTCCTGTCAGAGCGTAGAAAGCGTTTTTGATGTTTTCACAAGCCATCGGTAAATAGCCTTTCTCTTTTCTGACTGGTGAAAGCTGATGAAATTTCCCTGGTGCCCAATGCACCAAGGCATCAACTTTTTTGCCGGGGAGCTGAATTCCGGCCTGGTCAGCCTCTCAAACAAAGAGAACGGGACTATTTCTCGGCTTGTAGCCCTGGCGTGGATGAGTCGCCTTTTACTTCATCCGGGGAAACTTTTACCTCTCCCCCGGGCATTTCGTCAAGGGGAAAATTCGCATCTCATCTTTTCGGGATTTCTCTCCCTCCATTTGCGCCGGGTTGAGTTCACCTTATCCCGGTTGGCATTTTGCCATTTCCTGCTGCTGGCTAGTCGAGCAGTCCGGTTACGAAAGTATGCTTCCCTGTTATACATCTTTCACCTGCTGCGGGCCTGTGCTTTGTGGAACTCGCGCAGGAACACTTCAGAGAAGGGGCGCTTAAGATCGTCCTGCATTTTCTGCTCCGGCATGAGGTTGCCACCATCGCCGCCACTCTCGCTCAAGGTAGGTTCGCCACCCATGCGTTCGTTGATAAGTTTCTGGAGTTCGCCAACCCTTTTCTGGGTGGCCATCCACAGCTTGCGGTAAACATCGGCTGAAGGTGCCAGGAGACATGCCAGAGCCACTCTTTCCATGTCGGTGTTTTCCAGATAGAGGCTGCGTGCGGCTTCGATGATCCTGTCTCCCTGGTCGTTCCACCATTTGGCTTCCGGCTCATTGGTGCGCTGGAAGATTTCCACCTTCATCTTGTCCCGCAGGGTGGTAAGCGCCTGGTCGAACTTGCCTTTCATGTCTTCGCGCTGCCTGTCCAGCTCCTGGTATTGGCGCTGGATTTCCCTCTTTCGGATGCCTTCAAATGTGGCCGGGGCGTTGGCCAAGGCTGCACGACGCGCATCCTCAAACCGACGGTAGGTTCTCAGGGCGTCATGCACCTCGGCCTTTGCGCTCTCGGGCATCTCCTGGAACAAGGCATCCAACGCTTCAAACTGCGCCTTGCCGCTTAGGGTCATGGCCTTGGAAAGGTCGTCCGGGTCGGCCCCGGACTCCTTCACTATCCTGGCGGCCTCGTTCCAGGAAGCATATAAGGGGCGGATGATGTTGTTCTGGAACTCAGTGGACTGCTCCACGCCCAGGCGGGTAAGCATGGAGGACATTTCCTTGTTCTGGCTTTCAAGGTAAGCCAGGCGATTAATCTGTTCCTGGTTCTGGGCCGGTGTTTCACGGGCTTTCTTCAACTCGCCCTTAAGGGCCTTGTATTCCTCTCGCCACCTGCGCCAGTTCTGCTTGCTTTCCTCCGGGGTCTTAAAGGTGGGAAGCTCTTCCGGCATCTCCTCGTCCACCGGGGGCTTGGGTTGACTTGGCTCAACTTTAAGTGCTTCCTCCAGGAAGGAAGGCATTTTATGAACAGGCTCTGCAGGTGGCGGCTTGACTTCCGGCTTTGGCTCATCCGGCGCTTTGACAGGTGGTTCGGTAACCGCAGGCTGCGTGGAAACTGGCGGCGGTGATTTCTTCTCCACCCCTTTCATGGGGTAAGCCTTGTCAAAGGCTTTCTGGACTTGTTCCAGGCCCGGAGAGGTATCAGGAACAGAGGGCGGAGGCGTCACAGGCCCCGTGGAAGGCTGGCTGATAGTGGGGGTCGGGGGAACGATTGTGGATGGGTTATTGTCTGCCATAAGGTGGTTCCTCCTGTTTCACTTCTTCTTTCTCGTAAGTGGTTTCTCCGACCTGCTCTGTTTTTTTGGTGTCAATGGGTTCCCCAAGAAGCCGCAGCATGTCGCCATACTTTGAGTAACCCCGGGTAAGTCCAAGTTCAATAGCGGCCCTGGTGGGGGAGACATCCTCGTCCTTGTCACCGCGCAGAGCGAACCGTGCAGGGTGATTCTCTTCCATGACAGAAAGCACCCGTTGCAGGATGGCGTTAGTGCGGAGTTCCTTGCGCCATTCAAAGGGAAGATATTTGTGCAGCCTGAATTCGTTTACGGTAATAGAGCTTAGGAAGGTGGTGGTGGAGAACTGCGCCTTTCGTCGGCGGCCTTGGCCGTTGAGCGGCGAATGTCGGCAGCGGTCTTCATGTCCGATAGGCGCTGGGCATGGGCCTGTTTCTCGGTTTTGAGTTGTAGGTCGGCACCCTGTTTGCGTGCCTTGAGTGCCAGGTCGCCCTGCACCTTGGCCATTTTGGCCGGGTCAACCTGGGGCTGTGCCGGAGGCTGCGGCTGTCCCTGCCCGTTTCCTCCTGAGCGCATGGATTCCCCAAGCTGCTGCTTTAGCTGGTCGGTAGTTTTCCCAAGCTGGGTAAGGGCCTTTTGTTTCTGGCGCACCTCGTTTTTGCGGGTGGGATCGCCTTTGAGGAGGGAGAGGTGCTTGACCAGGTGCGGCCCGGCGTTCTGCAGGTGGACAAATTTCTCCATGGGCTGGGCCTGGGGGTCTTGCACATGCGCCGTAACGTCCTTCATGTGCTCGTCAAAATGGATCGAATGGTTCTGCTGCGGTTCAACCAGGGCTTTCCCACCCGGAACTCTAAGGGCATTGTTTTCCAGGACGGCAAGGGAAGTGTGGGCGTTGGGCACCCCGGTCTTTTCGATGGGCGGGAAGAAAGCGTCTACGGCCCCCATGCCGATCCCGGGAAGTGCTGCGGCCCGCGCCCTCAAAGCATGGTTGCGGCCTATCTCGTCCATGTAAGGGATCAAGGAAACCAGTTCCCTGGTGGCCAGGTCGCGCAGTTGCGGGGAGCCGTAACCCAGGCTGCGGGTGGAGACAACCTTCTTGATGCGCTTGAAGGAAAGGATTTCTTCGGGGATACCGCGCATCGAGCACCGGGCAATGAAATCTAGTGCTTCCTGGCCGCCGGGGATGGACGCGCTCTGGGCGGGGTCAAGCATGCGGCGGAGCGTTTCCCGGTGGAACTTGTCCAGGTTAATGTAATAGCGGTTGGTGCTCCCCTTGGTAAGGAGTGCCTCGGCCTGGGTCTGCATCTGTTCCTGGCCGTAGGTGGGTGCAGGCTTTTGGCCTTCGTCCTGGCGTTGCCGGTATGCGCCTGTGTTTTGCTGCATGACACCCAGCAGTTCCCGGCGCATCCCCATGGCACCGTTCAAGCTTTCTGCTATCCGCGTCTGGACAACTTTATAGCCTGGAGAAACGACAGTGGCACCGCCAACCAGGGCAATTTGAGTCTCCTCAATGGAGTTGCTGTCACCAGCCTCAAGCGTAATTCCGGAGCCAATGACAGCACCATCAAGCATCTGGCAAAATGTCCGGTTGGAGATGTCGCAAAAGTCAAAGATTTTGGGGCCGAGACCTTTCACCGAGTGCCAGGTGCCGTCCGGGCCGACATCGAAGAAGAAGGGGCAAAGCACCTGTGAAAAATCCTCATACTTATTTCTGCGCTTAAAAAGGTAACCCACCTCCTCCCCCAGGTCGTCCGCTGTGGCGGCCTCGCTGGAAGAAGTGCCCAGGATGGAGTCGGTGATCATGTAATGGGAAATTTTTCCCCCGAACTCCTTCACAAAGATAGAGGCCACATAGATGCGTGTGCTTCTGTGGATGCCGTAAAAGATGTCCCCGGTGCGGATGGCCCGCTGGTAAAGGTCATAGTTCTCCATGCCATAGGTCTGGCGCATTTCCCTGAAAGCGGAATCTATGATGGCCTGTTTGCACAGGGGAACGTTCCAGCCTTCCCCGTCTTCCTTGTAGGTGCCGCCTTTCTGGATAAACTGCTCCAGCTCGTCAGCCCTGTAGGAATGAAGGACAGCCACTAACTCAAGCTGTTCTGTGTTGGCCTTGGTTTCCTGGGGGACTAACACCTTGCGGCTTTTGAGGGCCTCCGAGTGCCAGCCGATGTAATGCGGCCAGTGCATGGGGCCTACACCATTGACCACCATCTGCCATTGGTGTAACTGGATGTTCTGGTCAAACCCGTCCCATCCAAGAAGAGTCTCGTTGTATTCCTCGGAGATGATGTCACTCCACTGGGAAAGAACGTGTGCTTCGGCCCCGTCGAGGTCGAAAGTTATCTTGGTGAAAAGGGGAACCTCGAAGACGAGGTCGTAGTAAGGTGTCTTCGCAGCCTCTACGATGCCCTCGGATTCACGCAGGTTGAAGTTAGCCCGGTGACCCTGTCCCAAATCTATGAGGCGCTGGTTGTTCCAGGGCGGGTTACCGTCCATGAGACCCATCTGGCGCGTGTAACGATACATCCTGGTCTCGTCTTCATACTTGAGCCGCTGGACAAGGGAGCGGGCGTTACCAGCGTTGCCGATCCGGCTTGAGGGGCGTTCACCGGTTACGGGGTCAAGAGTGGCCAGGCGCTGTCCGTAGGTGTCCGCCATCTTTAAGCCTTCATTGTTCCTTCCACTCCGCGCAGGACTCTGTCAGCGGTGCGCTTGTTAAGCCACAGGAGGGCTTCCTCAACCTTGGTGACGGCAATGGAATTTTCCCGGGATGGGAGCCGTTCCCCCAGGACTTTCAAGCGGTCGGCCAGCATGAGAAGGACTTCCTCATTGGTGGTGCCATCGTTGAGCGTGTTACCTGCGGCGTCTTTCTCGATGAACTGGAGTGTCTGCGGGTGGTCAGCGCCATTGAAGTTATCAAGCTGGTAAAGGTGACCTTTGCTGTTTCGTCCTATATCTATCATGGTGTTATGATCCTTGAGGGTTCGCTTTCCAGGGGGAAGTTCTTTTTCTTGTGCAATTCTTCCAGGACAACGTTGCGGATGCGGGAGATCAACTGCTCGGGAGTAGCCCCTTTGATGCCCTTGATGCGGTCAAGTTGCACGTCCAGGACAGTTGCGCCGTAGCCGCGCTCGGGGTTAAGTCCAATGTCAATCCGGAATAGGAAGATAGTTTGGGCCATTGTGTTTCAGCCAGCAGAACTCCGGATATAACGCTTGCGCCCCGGGCAGGTTTTTGTCAAGGATAGAAAGAGGAAAATGGACTTTGGCTTTCAGGAAACATTTGCAGGCGGCACAAGCTTTAAGGGAGCTGTCATACTGGGTTTTGTGCCTGCCGGTAATGAAGGCGAGGGCCTTAGAGCATGCGCTGCAACCCTGCACGTTGACATTGAGATAGCACCTGGAACATATTTTGGCCCTGCGGTTTGCTTCATCTTTACCCACAGTTTTGAGACCGCCTTTTACCCAGTTACTGAACGTGGTCAATCCTTGCTGGACGGCGTTCCAATCCAGTGAGGTATTGGGCCGTGGGCGGGAGGGGTCATCGTAATTGCACCAGCCGGGTTCCAGGGTCTGGCAGAGCTGATCCTGCATTGTTTCCTCCAGGTCGAGGGGGACGGGGAGATGGTTGGCGCTTAAATGGTTACGGGCAAAGGTGACCCAGTCAGAGTAAGTCCAGGCGTGGACGGTGTAGCCCGTGGAAGGGAAAACGTAGCGGAACCCGTCCGGGGGGCACACTGTGGGCTTAACAAGGGAGAGGCGGGTCATAGGCGCTTACCAGGTTGCGTTTGGCAAGGAACCGTTTCCAGGGGGTATCGGCTTCGCCTTCCTGTGGAAGTGGCTTCTGTGGGAGGAGCCTGTCACGGGCGGCAAAGAGCCGGGCAAGGCAGACTGCGGCATCGGCGTCATCGGGCGAACGGCGGGTGCGCTCCTTCATTTTGGCCTTTGTTTCCAGGGCGATGTAAAGGCCTTTCATCGACCACCATCGGCGGCAGAACTGGGTGCAGGTCTCTTCGTCCAGGCCCTTGACCTGCCCGTTCTGGACTAGGAGCCGGAAAGAAAACCAAAGCTCGGTCACTGCGTTAAGGTATTCCTGGTCACCCCGTTTGGGGTTGGTGGAGGAAATGGGGGTCTTACTTGGTCGCCCACCAAACTCAACGCAAAGGATTTCTCTACTCCATTCCCTTTGAAAAATTGATGCGAGACCGCCACCTTCACCTGTGGAGTCCAGGGCGAAAAAATAAGGCAGAACGCCTCGCTGTAGGCAAGCTTCTCTGACTTGCCGCACAATTTGGTAATGAACCGGATCGTCTGTCGAACTTTTGGTCTGGACATAAAGTGTTTCCGTAAATTCAAGGGTTTTAAGGCCGTCCATGAGGCCGCACCGGCCAAAGCGCAGGGGGCAGCGGTCACCGCCCCCGGTGGGGTTAAAGGAGGGGTCAAGCGCGGCCCCCAGGACATAGGACTGGTCAAAGAGAGCTTTCTCCCTGGCTCTCCCCCGGATGATCATGGGCATGGTAAGGACGGTCTTCTGGATGCCTTCCGGTGCCCAGAACCCCCGGCGCATCTGCCAGAACTGGGGACTGTCAACGCCATAGACCTTGGCAGTGGTGTCGATGTCTTCCCGGGTAAGCAGCCCCGGAAAGTTCTTTGAGCGGTCAAGCACATTGGGGCTTTTAAGGCCGTCCAGGTGGATGCATACACCCCGCTGGGTGTGCCACTCCTGCGACTCAACGTCTATTGAGTCCCAGCCCAGGGTAGGTTCGCTCATCCGCCCGTGTGGGTCTAAGTGGTCGTCGGCGTTCCCCAGGCCCTTAAACTCAAAACGCTGGGAGCCACTCTGCAGGTTGACGCAGGCTTCCACGATGGCTTCGGGGGTGTAAGGCATCTCGTCCACCAGGACTATCTCGTTAGGGCTATGGAACCCGATGATTTTTCCCAGGGCCTTCTCAATTTCGCCCTTGTCAGTGGCAATGCCAAAGATACCCGAGTTATCGTCCCCTTTGCGATACTGGATTTTGGGAGGCGGCCCAGCCACAGCGTGCCCGTAAAGGGGGCGCAACCTGTGGAACCTGGTGATCTCCTTCCATATCCTCCTGCGGAGTCCATCAAGGGTAGTGGAAGTGCATATGACAACTGTGTTGTGCGGGGATGAATACCACCTGCAAAGGACGTAAATGGCAGCACAGGTCGTCTTCCAGCTCGCCCCCGGGCCAGTCACAGTGACCCAGCGGTGCTCGCAGAAACTTTTCAGCATCCGCTCACTGAAATCGTTCCAGATCAAAGTAGCAGGAAACTTCTGGTTCCAGATCAGGTCAATTGAGTTGCGCAAGTGCTGGTAAACACCAAGCCCCCCAGGAGGATCATTGGCAAAACACCATAGCTCAATGGCCTGCCTGTCCTCAGTCGGAAAGTCTTTCCCGTATAGGTTCATCTATGACTTCCCCCTCCACTGCTTTCTCCTTGGAATCCTTCACCTGGGCAACACCAATCAGTATCTCACCCTCAATCAGTTTCCCTTCCTTCTCATGCGGCCACAGAGTAGCGTATACCTTGGAAACATCAGCCACCTTCCGGGCTATCTCCAAAGGACGCTCATGCCCAGCAGCTTCCATCGCAGCCTTCTCAGCATACTGCGCCAAATGCACAGTGGTAAGCTGCTTGCTCCTCTCCACAGCCCTTATGATGATCTCAGCTATGTCCTTCTCCCCGGATGGCTGACTGGCTGCCTTCTTCCAGCCATACTTCTGAGCACGCCATAACATCGTCCCTTTAGGTATCCCCAGTTGCTTCGCCGCTTCAGAAGGGCCAAAGAGTGCCACCAATGCCTTGGAAGCTTTTAGCTCCCAGTCCTCCAGGTTGTTGCTCATACCAGGTAAAAGTCCTACTCCCGGTTCTACAGTAATGCAATTAAGAAAAAGGAACCCCCCGGTTCTCCCATGGTTTCTGCAGGAAAACTACCCCCCCCAACCCCCCACGAAGGAATTCATAAGAATTCCTTCTATGCCGGGGTCACCACTGCCACCCTTTTCCGGGGTAAAAGCATGCTAACTGAGCACCAATACAGGGGCAGATTCTGAGCAGATTCTGAGCAGAATCTGCATCAGATCACCTATAAGTAATTACTTATTAAGAGAAGGTGAATCTCTTACAGGTATCAAAGCAGGGGTTATATTGAGTAACGCATTAAGCGCGTTTCCTGCTCTGGATTGGCAGACAAGGAAAACCCCGGAGCAGATGTTACTCCACTCCGGGGTTACCTTTTGATTGGGCGAATTTACTTACTCATCATCGAAGCGTCCGGGAAGGTAGCCTTTTCCCCCGAACCGCTCGTATGCCGCTTGCAAACTTGCGTGTAGTTCAAGTTCGCCTCTGTTCTTGGCGCGTTCAACGAGCGCCTTTGCCACTATTTCGCTACCGATGTTGCCCCCGCAAAACTGCATGTCGGAAACGAATATCCACGGTTTACGCTGAGCCAGCAACCATTTGACCGCTGGCAAATCGACGGAGTTCCCGCCCCGGAGCGTGTCCGAAGGAAGTTTACCGTTGAAGCGTTTACCTTGGAAAGCGTATATTGTCAGTATACCCTTGGCGTGTTCCCGCCCGGAGTAGTAGGCAACTGTTGCGGTCGGGATTAGTTTGCAGAGGGCGGACAAGTTTTTCTTGTTTGCCCCCATGCTTCCCGATGCGTCGATCACCACCGTTCCGCCGGGGTCTTGTTTGACATGCCGAATGAACAGTCCATCACCGCACCCGCTCACGATTGCGTTGACGTAGCGTGTCGGGTTAATGATTACTCCGGTTGGAGCGTAACGGATTCTCAGACTCTTTTCCTTGGCGCAAAACACGCTTTTAGGTTTCAAGTCCAGAATGTCCATTTTACCATCTATGCTGTCGCCCGGTTTCACCGGGGCGAGAACGTCGCCTCCGGGTTCTTTGGGCGTTTCTTCATCCGGCCAGTCTTCCGGTTCCGGTTCCGGCTCCAAAAGCGTGAGCAACACCGATATTGCGGTTGCCCGTTTACGCCGACTCTTGGCGATCTCGACGACTTGGTTAATCGCCCGGAAACTGTCACGTCCGATCACGTCCGCGATTGCCCGGAACCCACGCGCCTTGGTCTCGGCGCTTTTCGTGTCGCCATAACCAGTGCCGTAGTTTTTGAGCATGGACAGCGCCCTTGTGGCGCAAATCAAATCGCCATTACGCTGATCGACGCTTGATTGCCTTCGCCCGGCTTTAATGTCACGCGCTACGCGTTTCATCCTGCCGATATCGCGCATTGCGGTGGCAAGGTGCGCTCTGCGGTAGTCTGCCAGCCCCTTTGCCGACACGCCCCCCGGAAGCGGTTTACTCTCGACGTTCACGTCATCCACTATTTGCCCGACAAGGATTTCACGCGGCGTTTGAAGCTTGCGCTTTGGCGCTTTGTGAAACGTGGCGTGCCGGGTTTCGTGTCCACGTATTGTGATGTCCGTTGCTTTCATTCCGGCTGGCGTCCCGATTTTTGTTACTCCCGTTTTGCGGTCGTATTCGGTAAATCCTCCGATGGTGTCCCCTGCCTTGTCTGCCAGAACGATTCTGGCGTGTTGCAGTTTGCCACCGGGAACACTGCCCCGGATAACATCTCGTATTGTCTTTTTGTTTGCTTGTTTATCCATAGTTTTTTACTTCACGAATGTTCGCATCCAATCCAGAATGACTTCTCGCGCTTCGTTCCGGGTTAGTTCCGGAAACTCGGCGATCAGGTAAGGTGCGCTTGCAAACATGTTGCAAACCCCGCTTGCCCGTAGGTCGCTCAGAAATTGGTTGTATTGTTTTTGCTTGGTTGTTTTTAAGATCAACGCTTGTGCGTCGAGTGTGTCCATAGTTTTTTGTTTTGCCCCGGAGGGATTTTCACCGCTCCGGGGACTTGGTTGGTTTCTTGTTTGGTTGTTAGACTGTCCAGTTAGCGTCCCGGATTGTGTCCGGGTTCAACGGGATAGCCTTTTTGATGATTTGCACTGTCGGACGCCCGGTAATGACTGCCCCGACTTTCTCCAGTTCACGCGCCAAGCTTTCCGCCAGCGCGTCCGGGTCAATCGTCCATGCCCGTCGCCCTAACATGATGTCACAGGTGCGAGCGATGCCGCGAGCGATTAACTGCGATGGACTGCCGACCTCCGGATTAGCCTTAAAGAAGGCTAGTTGTTTTTCCCGCTTGATTGCCCGTCGATGTTTGCTGGCGGTTGTTCGCCGCCTTTGGATTTCGTATTTGCCCCGTGACTTGTTGCGCCCGGAGCGTCTGCCCTTTTTGTTTGACTTGATTTTAGCCATAGTTTTTTTTGAACGCTCCGGGGGACTTTAACCCCCGGAGACTTTGTTAGTTTGTTACTCTGCTTTTGTTACGTTACGCGCTGCATCTATCGTCCCCGTGAGGACTGCCTTGCCTTGCCCCTGCCCGAAGATAAGATCAGCGGCAAAAGGTTCTTCAACTCCCGCTGCCACCAGACTCTCAAAGCGCAACATGTTACGGGTTGAGATTTTCGGAGTGAACGTTTCGTTGTCAGGCGTGTTCTTGATCTTGTTGACCAAGAACGATGCGCTGCCCGATCGCATCCGTTTCAGGATGCCCGGATGCGGTAGGTCACAACGCAGGATAATGTCGAATCGATCAAGTAAAGACTCTTTTAGTTGATCGGGTGAACCATTCATCGTTGCGATCACTTGGAAGTTATCGCCGGGGATCACTACTTCCCCGGAGTCCAAGTTGAAGCGGCAGATTGAAGCGTCATCGAGTGCTTTGTTCAATGGCGCGTCCAGTTCTGCCCCCGCTTCGTTCAACTCGTTAATGATAGCAGTTGTATCCTTACGAGCTGCCCGTGTCACAAAGTTGTCGCTCCAGAATGTTGAACCATCTTTAAGAAGGAACTTCCCAAAAATGGCATCCTGAAACATGCCCTTTGTAACCGTTTCCATCTCGGAGTCCGGCTTAAGGTTGAAAGCGTAGGTCGTCTTACCGCTGCCGGGGATGCCCCAGAGCAGGATTCGGCGAACTAGCCATACAGGTAACGTTTTGAGGTAATTTAATACCTCCCACCAGTTTGCTATGTTTTTAACCATACAAGGGTTTAGACTATACGGAAACGGTTTTCGTTCAATGGAAAAGACCTTTTTTTGAACATTTTTTTGGAGGCATTGTCTTGCCCCGGAATTTTCTCTTAAATGCCAAGCTTTTTGGCATGCTTCTGGCTCCATGTATGGTATGGTATCAGAAGTTTACATGTCTAAAAAAATAACACCGGGGTTAATCTCTCAGGTGATGTCCGCCCTTGGAAAGCGCAACCGGGGACGCTTCAAAACCATGTCCCCCGCTGCCATGCTGCAACGTCAAAAGGCCGCCCGGAACTCTGCCCGGATACGCCATGCCCGGAAAGTCCCCTCCCCCGCTACAAAAGGGGTCTCCAAAGGGGGGTTGACCGGCTCACTAGCACAATCTCACTAGCACAATTTACTAAACCTTAATTTGACAACCCAACCTGCTTTGCATATTAACCATACCATGACCACAAGAAAGCCGGGTAGCCAAACGGTAAGGCAGGGGTCTGCAAAACCCCCAATAGCGGGTTCAATTCCCGCCCCGGCTTCAGCTTTGAAGGCGCAGGGAGGAGCAACGGTAGCTCGTCTGGCTCATAACCAGAAGGCAGTGGGTTCGATTCCCACCCCTGCCACCAAAGAGATCGTGCGGGAGTTCCTGCGCAAAGCGGGACGCAAAGGTGGAAAGCGCAGTGCCAAGCATCCCCGGCGCAATAGCCTTAACCGGGACGCAGCACTGGCACGATGGAGAAAAGATTTGCCAGCACCAAAGAAAATTTGACAGGAAAGATTGAACATGCGAAGCTGCTTCGCATCTAAATAAGCAGCAAGAATCACCAATATGAAATCACCAAACGCAGTCAAGATCACGTTGACCAAGAGCACCGTCGTTGGCTCAGATTCCTACAGGGTCACCCGGATTTGCCGGGCAATCAGAACCAATGTCAGCATCCCGCACCGATCCGTAATCACGGTAGGAGACTCGCTGAACACCAGAGAGGCAGACCTGCTCTGCGAGCAGCGCAACTACGAGGTAACCATCCAATGAGGATGCGAACAGACGGCATCCGCAGGACACAGTTCCGGGAGATCATCCTGACCGACCGCAGGAAAGGCTATGTCAAGGGCATCTTTTGGGCGCATGACCCGTTCAAGGCGCGTTACTTCGCCCGGAGCATGCGCGGCCTTGGGTTCAACGCCCGAATCCGGAGAGCAAGGGAAGACAAAGACATCAACTACATCATTTTGAATTGGAGGCATGTATGACAGAAAAAGTAAAAAAGAACATGGAAGAAATTGAGAAACACCTGACCGGAAGGCAGAACGCGGCTCTCAAGTGGATACATGATGCCAGAGCGTTCATCGAATACGCCACCCGCAGGGGCATGTCCAACACGGCAATCCTGCACAATCTGGCGCACGACATCTACGGTCTGGCGGAGGGTGAGCAACTGATGCTGCCGCGAGTGGACGGTTACGCCAAGGCGCACCCCTACAAGATCATCCCGGAAATAACCGAGCACGATTTTGGCTCCTCAGGGGAAGTGACTGGTTCTAGCCGTGGCGCACTCCTGCCGCTGCTCAACAACAAGAACAACAACGCCATTCCGGCAATGCTAAAGGGGCGACTATGAGAGCAGACGACCCAATCACATTGAGACTGACCCGGCGCGAAGCAACGGAGATTGTGGAGATTATCCAGAAGCGGTGGGAGGAATTGTCAGACCCCGAAACCAACTGCCGTGGCAGCTTGGATTTATCGGACTGGTATGACGGCATCATGCACCGAATCAACCTGCAACTCTTTGAACAGAAAGGAAGAGACTAACATGTTACCAGTAGACATTGACGAGCTATACAGGCGGGTGAGGAAACTTGAGGAAGACAACCAGCACCTGAAGGAGATTGTGCAGCATTTGACCACGACCGACAGGCACATGCTGGACTGCATCAAGAACATCCGTGAAGCGTTTCAAATCCTAGCCAAAGGAGTCACAAGCACATGACAACAATGACAGTGGAAGAGTTTAAGAAACACATCGCCAAGATGGTGCGGGAACGGGAGACAGGGAAGAAATACTCCCTGATTGGAGCCTCTCCCGCGCCAGAGGCACTGAAAAGAAAGGAATCACATGATGTTGAAACCGAATGAAACAGCAAACGCCCAAGGGGTCATTGAGTGGAACAGGGAAAAACTGCACCGCTTCAAGGTCGCCTATAACTGGGCAGTGGCGCAGCACAACAAAGAATTTACATGGGACGGTTACGAGTTTGTGACCGATTACGCCAAATACCTGATCATGTATCTGGAAGGAGAGTTAGGCACAAAGCCGATCAAATGAAAGCAATCTACAAAGGAAAACTATACTCGATTTGGGACGATCAGGGCAGGGGCGTTGACCTGATTGATGACGTTGAGGACGGAGGAGAAGGCAACGTGTTAAGCGTTTCCTACGGTGACCCCGACCTGATCATTGACCCCACAGACGACGAAATCAACAACATACTACCAGACTATCTATGAACCAACTTGATAAACACCGAATCTTGGAAAAAGGCGACGAATACCTTACCAGCTCAAATGGTTGGAAGCCCGTCCCATCAGCGGATTGGGGCATCCAAATCATGTTCACCAAATACACTCAGGTCAGGCGACCGGGTGAGGCGCAAAACAATTCAGACACTTGGGCGCATGTCCAAGAGAAGAACAAACCAATCTCGCCGGACAGTGAAAAGCTATCGTCGCGGGAATCCGCGAAGGCAATAGTAACTGCAAAGGCAGAGGGCGACAAGAACCCTGCCCTGAGTCGCTCCGGGGCAGGGGACGCGCCATTAACCGGGGACGTGGACACTGACTCACGACCACCACCAAGGCGGCTTTCTCCCACGGAGCAACTAATCGAAGATGCAAAGCGACAGGCACTGGCAGATGACCGTGAAGTCAACATTGCTGCAGAAGCGGCGAAACTGGCAGTAGCGGCATCTGCAACTCCGGTAATCGACAAGGAAATCCCGGCTGCCGAAATCAAGCCGCCCAAAACAACGCGGCGAGAGGCGAAACCCGCCCACAAGACCGACATCAAACAGGTCAAGTGGGGCGACAAGGCACTGGTCTGGACGGGGCGCAACGGCACTTTCGGGTGCTTGGGCATCGACATGGCTAACTATGACGGAAGCTTTGTCTCTTTTGTCCCGCTAGGGAAACGGGGGCAGGGCAACTGCATCATCCAGATTCCGGTGGAGGCAATCCCGCAGATCGTTGAATTCCTTAACAGGCAACTAAAGAGAACCACCTAACCATGATTGAAGACAACAACGCCAGCACACTGATTAAAGACGAGCCACAGTTTGGGTGCGTGAAATGCGGTCGCGCCTTTAAAAGCGCACCCGCTTTGCGGATGCACAAAATCCGCATGCACTCAGATAAAGGATGGGACACCAGCAAGAACTTCCAGAACAAGCACAGGGGGCGCGGACGCAACCAAACCGATGAAGAGCGGCTAACCCAACGCCGCGCCTATCAGCGGACACTGCGCGAGCGTTACTACTCCGAGGGACGCAATTCCCATGGCAAGAAAATGCCGCCGGGATGGAAACCCAGGAAATCCAAGGTTCCACTGAGCAGAACGCCGGAGTATGTGCGCCAGTATCAGCGACGTTACTATGCCAAAAGGAACCAGGAAGCGCAACTGGACACACAAGTCACTAGCACAACCCCAGACATGACCGGTGAAGCAGCCCGCGCCATCCTGGTAGCGGCATCCGTCCTGCGGGCAGTGACCGTGGGAATGAAGATCACCAAATAAAACATGAAAAACAGAGATCACCTGAAAGACAACAAGATGGTAACCCGCGTGGACTTCCTTGAGAACGACCACGATTACGAGGCAGCGTTCCTCGGCAGTTTGGGGTTTTCCACCAAATGCATCATGTCCCGCACCAAGCTAAGGCCGGGGCAGGTCACTTACCGGCTAAAAAAGGCGTCCATCAGGCGCATTGATTACCGGGACGGCACAAGCGACATGGCAAGCCTAGTGCTTCGCCAGATGCGACCTGCCATCGAGAAACAGCTTAACGAATGGCTCAAGGAAATGCTCAAAAATGAAAGCTGACATGACACCATCCAAACTGGCCTGTTACTGCATCCTGATGGATCACCACAGGAGCGGCGTAGAGAAAGCGCACCCCGAATACCTCATGGAGAAATGGGAGGAAATGCAGAATATCAGCGACTATGGAGCGTTCAGCTTGCTGGATAGCTCCAACCAGACACGGGTGCTGCGGTGGATAAAGGAATGGAATTACAAGAGCGATATTCCGGAGCAGTTGGAACGACAACCCTCGTTCACCTGCCCGAAATGCGGGATGGTCAGCTATCACCCCATGGATGTGAAAAATAGTTACTGCGGACATTGCCACCTTGCCTTCAAATGACAAACAGACATTACATACTTAAAGACCGGAAAATAACACCCGTGGAAGACCCCATGGAATGGGCGGTATGGTTTGAGAAAGGCGAGAACCGCATAGTAAAGCAGGAGTGGATAGGCGACACATGGATTTCCACCGTGTTCCTTGGGATAGACCACAACTACGGGGACGGCCCACCTGTGCTGTGGGAAACAATGGCTTTCAAGAAAACCAACACAGCACCGGACAAAAGGAGGGAAGTGGACTGTGATCGCTGCAGCGGTAATTGGGAACAGGCCGAAGCCATGCACCAGAGGATGGTGTCAAAATGGGAGATTGAAGTATGAAGTCGTTCATGGTGGACAAAATGCAACCCGACCTGAAAGAGCAGGTCTGCAGGTATGGCGAGGCATGCGACCGGGCACAACGCGAGATGGCAGATGAGGCACTCTATCAAATTGCGTGTATCGCTTACGAATGGAGGCGAAGAGCAGATTTCTGGATGAAACGAGCCAAAGCAGCAGAAGCAATAGTTAAACAACTGAAGGTATGAAACCCCAAAAGAAACGCCGCCAGTTCAACGACCTGCCCCGCGAGGAACTGCTGAAAAAGGCAGAGGAAGTCATCAGGGATTATCCTCCGGAATCGAAGCCCGAAATCCATTTCAAGTTTACCTGCGAGCATTGCGGGGAACGCTGCACCTTTGAAGACGCCAACATTCTGTATGAGAAAGGGGAGTGCCACGCTTGCGGCAAGGAAACCGAGATCAAAAAAGGCGGCTTCATGCTGCAATTTGTGCTAGGACTCAAACCATGAGCAACCCCGAAGACACTGGGCAACTGCGCCATGACCTGGCCGAGGCAGAAGCCGACATAGAGAGCTTAATCCATTATGCCCGTTGTGTCCTGCCCACTCTCTTCTACATCATTGAAGACTCTCAGGACTGGCGCAGGGACGTTCGGCAGACCCTGCACCGCAACCTCTTGGATACCGTGGAGGCAGTGGAAAAGAAACAGATCAAACGGAGGCATCAGGATGAATCACCAACAAAACAAGCCATGGGAAGTGACGCGCTGCCAGAATAAGCGGGCATTTGCATCCAAGGCAGACGCCGAAAAAAGCGGCCAGCGCGGCTACCGCTGTCCGGTCTGCCATTACTGGCATCGCACCGGAGGGGTGCGGAAACTCTTTAACCCGGTGTTAAGAATTTTATTAATTTCCTTAATAATTTCGCAAATCCTGGACGCACAGGCTGAAGTGGTGGTGGATGAGAAGCCCGGAGTTGTGAAAGACGCCATCATTGGGCACATGCTCAAACGGGGCTACGAACTTTACACACAGAGCACTAGCGCAATTTACCTGCTCTACCAGTGGCGCGGAAACAAGCAGGGAGAGTGCTACACTCAGGAATGGAAGTTTACACTGAAAGACTTGGGCGGTAAGACCGCTGTCAGCGGGTATGCGCTCTGTTACACCGACAAAGGGGCAGTCCCTTTTGAATCCGATTTCATTGACACGATCATCGTGGACGCCATGAGGGACAAGCGGGGCACAGAGTTCAAATGAACTGGATACTCAACTGGTTTGGTGACACCAGCTTTGGGATTGCCAACTATTTTTGGGTTTGGGTCGCCTCGGTGGTGGTTAGTTTTTTAATAGCAAATAGCGGCATAAAAAAGCCTTGACATTCCAACCAGCTTCGTATCTTTAACACAATAATATGCCAAGGATTACACCCGATTCATCAGGATGCTGGATTTGGACAGGCTCCCTTGGCCACAATGGATATGGACTCATTAAGTGCCGAACCGCTGCTGGCATACCAGCGTAATAGTATGCCACAATTTTATGCGTGACATAGACCGACTTGGTGCACTCGTAACTATTTCTAATTGGTTCAGGTCTCATAGTGTGGTTCCTGTTTACTTTGTTCCGATGACAATACCAATACCAAACAACCTGTGCGTTTTACATAAGTGCGATAATCGCGCTTGCATTAATCCAGACCACCTATTCCTAGGAACCCACCAAGATAATTTTGATGACGCTACCCGCAAGGGTCGTATGTCACTTAGAAAACTAACCACAGAACAAACCAACCAAGTTAGAAAACGATGAAAGAAGGCAAATCGTAATCGCGGAAGATTACGGCATTTCTCAATCTCGCGTTTCTAGAATCAAGAAAGGTAAATAAGAGTGCCACGCGGAAAACCAGCACCAATAAAAGACATCTACCTTGCCGCCCGGATAGTGGGCGAAGTGAGGCAGATCGACACCGATGCGCTTGAGAAATATCTCAATGGCTGCATCGGGTTCAACTACGTCAAGGAGTGTCGGGCAGTCGTTGACTTCGCCAAGTCGCTCCGAGACCAACAACCGGAAAAACAAAATGCCAATTAGTATCAACGTCAACGTAGACAAGGTAGACAGGAAACGCTTTTTCGAGGGAAAAAAGGGTAGGTATATGGACTTGGTTCTCTTTGAGACCCCGGACTCAGACTATGGAGATTACATGGTGAAGCAGAGGGGCGAGAGGGGCGAGAAAATGCCGATCTTGGGGAACGGAAAATACTTCAAGCCGCGTGACAAGAAAGCGGCCTCCAAGGGAGAGGGTGAAGAGCGTCCAGCCAGAAATGACGACTGGTGATTCAATCAGTTGCCCTAACTGCAAGTTTGAGGCAACTGCCATGAGTTACCTTATGAAACTAGGAAAATTAGAAGAAGGCACTCAGCACCGGAAAATGTTCTGCGTGTTGTGCGGCGAGCCAATCGACAACAACACCGATACCATAGGACACAATCCGTGGCCGCTAAAAAACACAGGCCGCTGCTGCGGGAACTGCAACCGGGAGAAAGTCATCCCTTCCCGCATCGCCGCCCGAGACTATGGGGAAACCCACAAGAACAAGCACTTTGAAGGAATCCTTGGTCACAAGCACTTTGAACTTTGAATGTTGTAACCTTTAACGACAGAATCACCGAAATGACCAAGGGGTCATGGTCTGCCTCTGGCGCAATGGGGCAGCTTTTTCCCAAGTGGGAAACCTCACCGCTCTTCATGTATGACGAGCCGGAATCGGAGGCCGAGACAACCGCCATCGTGAAGGCTTACGGGAACGATGTCTTTGCCGCTTTTCCTTTCCCCGTCTTTAGGCTGGATGTCACTGTCGGCGACAAGACCCGCCCCAATGACTGGGGAAAATACAAGGCCAAGGCGCTGGTGGCTTCCTTCCCCGATGGGGCATGTGTGCTGGCCCGGATCGACCAGCTCATGCACACTGACATGACCTACCGCTTTTACGGGAAGGAAAAAGACACCGCATTGCCGCTTTACATGCTGGTAAGCGGTATCCGCCAGTCTGCACCGGGGTCAACTGACTTTGAATGCCGTAGCAATATCTTGTGCGGGTTCAAGGGCAAGTGGCAAGGGCCTACTCCGCCCTTTTTCCGCACCTACGTCAACGGGTTTCTCAAGTCACTGGCGGCATTTAACCTTTCCGCCATGTCGCCCACCAACCACATCGTGGAAGTGACCCCTAACGCCCCCGGTCGCTCTGTGGAGTGGATTAAGGCCAGAACGCATTTTACCCTGATCACGCATGGTCACCCCGCAAATCGCGCCGGTATAGCGCACGGGGCGCGTGTGAAGAGCGACCCTGACGAAGAGCTGGTCAGGATGGCCCATAACAGGAGAGCGCACCCCCGAACCTACCGCCATAAACGCTACACCTATGCCCGGGGTAAGACCCGTTGGGTAAAGGCGTGTTGGGTTGGGCCGAAGGAATGGAAGGATGAGGGTGGACGCCAGATTTACAAGATACTTGAGCCTGTGGAGGAAGGCGCGGAAGCTGCCATCGTGGCAGCGGCGTAACCTTGGGCTTTTGAGTGAAAATTTTTTTAGACATTACCCACCCGATTTTTTTAACACGAAAGGAATAACAACATGAAAAAATGTATCAGATGCTCACATGAATGTTTCGATGATGCGCTAGTATGTCCGCAATGCGGCTACCAGTTCACAGACATAGAAAGACGGAAAGAGGAAGAAGATGAAGATTGTGGCACAAACCTGCCCATGGGACTCGGCTCAAGCCTTATGGAGGGACTCATGGGTTCCAACGATACCCCTTCCACGCCAGACCCCGATCCAATACAGCCAGCAGAACCCGAACCCACACCCTTTGAATCCGGGGGAGGCGACTCGGGTGGAGCAGGAGCAGGGAGTGACTATTGACCACCGATGAATTGATTGTGGCCCTTGGTAACAAGTTTGCCGCTCTTGTTAAATATAACAACAAGAGCGGCACAATCTATTATCAATCCGAAAGCATCTTCCTCGATGGTGGCCAGCACTTCTGCTTTTGGGGCGACACACCAAAGGAGGCCATGCAGAAACTTTATAACGCTCTCAAAAAACTTGAATGAAGATAACCAACCGATTTAACCTGCCCGAACCGTTCGTAGCGGCAGTCACAGCAGACGATTATGTCCGGGGTGACGCCAACTACACCACCACGGAGCTGATCACTCCCACCAGGATTCTGTCGCTGCGAAAACAACATGATGCAGACTTGGTGGAAGACGCCAGTGAAAGGGTGTGGGCCATGCAGGGGCAGATGCGCCACCTTGTGCTGGAACGCATAGCCAAGGCCGACCCCAGCCGATACCTTGTGGAGCAACGTTTTGATGCGGTGATGCCCGGAGGAATCAAAATAAGCGGCCAGATTGACCTCTTCGATTTCAAGGATGGGACACTCTATGACTGGAAAGAAACTTCTGTCTGGAAATTCCTGATTGGTAACACCAAGGAATGGGAACAGCAAGCCAACATCAATTTGTTTCTCCTGCGAAACAACGGGCTGACTGTCCATGGACTAAAGAACATCGCCATCCTGAAAGATTGGAAGATCAGGGAAGCGCGGATAGCCAAGCTGTCCAAGGGCAAGAAGGATTACCCTCCATGTGCCATCCATGTGATGGACATGCCCATGTGGTCAATGGGGGAAGCACAGGCTTTTATCATGGAGAGGGTGAAGACCCACGAAGAAAACATGGCCAAGCCCCCGGTCTGCACCAAGAAAGAACGGTGGCAGAGGGACGCCACCTTTGCGGTCATGCACCGGGACAAGAAACGGGCCATCAAGCTGTGCGACAACCGGGACATGGCGGAAGCTGTTATGATGGAGGCCATGAAACGGGCAAGGCCGGGGGAGGCGTCCAGGTTTTACATTGAAGAGCGTGGGGCCGAGCCTGTCAGGTGCCTGGACTTTTGCGCTGTGCAAATCTACTGCGACTTTGGAACAGAAGCGGAAAAGAAATGGAGGGAGAAACATGAAAAAAGTGAAGGCTCGGAGTAAGGAAAACCTGGAAGCCAACCGGATGTGGAAATGCTTGAGGCTCACACTGGCCATGAATTTTCCCGAGACCAGCCAGGAAGTTGCCCTCATGGTGCTGCTGCGTCTGGCCACTAACATTGCCGTGGATTGCACCGGGGTAGATCGCGCACCATCGGTGATGTCCCGGCTGATCAACGAGTTTCTCCTGTCTGATCATTATGAATAAACCAACCAAAGAGTTTCTAAGACAATGGGGACAATATCCCAAGGAAGCTGGATTTAGCGTCAGGCACTTAGCAGGAGGCGGAGGGATACCGCGCAAAGCAGCATGGCTGCGTTCTAAAAAAAATATGAACAAACCAAGCAAAGAAGCGATTGCGCAGAAGTATGGAGAAAGCATAGAAACGCAAGTTCTCCAAGGCGGATGGTCAAAGGAAGATTTTATTGCCAGTGTCACCCGCGCCATGCAGGAGTGGGGTAGTTTGCAATATGACAAAGCTTGTGAGGATACCAGAGCAGTCACAACACCAATAATCGCAGACCTTCGGCAGCAGTTGGAATGGACACAAAAAGCCCTCGACATGGCAGGGGCGGGAGGAATGACTGAGCTAGTGAAAAACATCGCAGACCTGCAGCGGCAGCTTGATGAAAAACAAAAACTAATAAAGTTATCATGCCAGGATTGGGCTGACGATGATACCCGTATAAAGGAACTTGCGAAACCCTTCGGAGTGGACACCGACGGAGATGGTTACGCCTTTAAGGGCATGGTCGAAGTCGTAGAAGATTTGTGTTCCAAGCTAAAGCAAGCTGAAGCGCAATGCGCCATCGACGCGGCGAGAAAGGACAAATGAACGACTCCAGTGAGATCAGGGACATGCAGGAACGCATGGCTGACTGCATCCGGCGACTGAACACCCTTGCCCCACTGGTTGGAGCAGCGCGACAGGTCAAGGAATTCAGCAGCGACCAAAGGAAGAACGCTCTTGCGGTGGAGCAGGTGAAATATATCCAGCGAGGAGAATCCGTGGCTGCTGCGGAGAACCTTGCCCGGAGCAACCCCACTTTTCTGACCCGGTTCAAGGAACTCGAAGAGCAATACGCCAATGCCTGTGCTACTATTGCGGAATGGGAGGCTGTCATGGCCCGGTTTGAGGCATGCCGAAGCATGGGGGCCATGATGCGAGAGACAGTCAAAACACTGCAGGGATAAAATATGGTCAAGGTTGAAATTTTCCTGAAGGAAGCAGCCCAGGGCCAACTTGTGGTGTCTATAGAGCCACACATGGAAGGCTGCAGCGAGCTGGAAAAGACGGCTGCCATAGTGCTAAAGAAACATGTGAATGCAGCGTTGGATGACTTTTATGCCACCTGCGAGGAACACACGCTTGACCTTGAGGGCGATAAGGCGACGGCATGGCACAGGAAACTCTTCGGTGACTAGCCATGAGAGTCGTCGCCATTGTTGTTGTAGGCGACCTGATT
>Ga0126373_10000280_pt1 | contig 34046 bp, 27 predicted proteins | sample PanSoiMetPlot_11_FD_92545 | JGI IMG/M metagenome (GOLD analysis project Ga0126373, IMG submission 92545) | Tropical forest soil microbial communities from Panama - MetaG Plot_11 | ecosystem: Environmental > Terrestrial > Soil > Tropical forest > Bulk soil | place: Panama | collected 2016-02-17 | reverse complement strand
GAAGCATGTGCTTTATCGTAAATCCGCCCGGCAATGCCTTACTTTACTGGCGTTTCTACACCTTTCCGGCTCGCAGCCACTTACGCTGAACCACACGCGGTGGAAACATGGCTGCATCTTTGTTTTCTGATACTTACGGTAGTTTTACGCTCAAGCCCATGAGTTTAGCCGTAAGCCGCGTGTGAGTTTGATCGTAAGCCTGTGCAAACAACCCATTTTGTTTCAAGAGGATGACGGAAATCGGCAGATCCCCGTATTATGGAATGGTTTTATGGAAATACTGGAGTGGGAACCATATGGATTGGCAGTGGCGTGAGACTCATCATAAAACACTGGAAATAGATGCCTTGGCAGTGTACAACAAGAGAAGGTTGTTTTGTTTTCACCACTGTGCCAAAACTCCAACCCAAATCTTCACTTCTGAATCTTTCCGTAGAGGAAGAAAATCTGGCAGCGATTCCCTTCGCCGTCCTGGAACGTCGGGTAGGGAAACGCATTGGCAAAATAGAGATCACCGGTAATAAGACACTACCGGACGGCAAGGAACTGCGTGTCACATGGCAGGTCCAGGGTAACAATGACCTCGGTCTTCCTACTGAGCAGGATCTGGATATCTTCGTTGCGCTGGGCGTATTGACCTTCCGTCAGAATTTTGCCAAAACAGTCAGTTTTACCGGCCGCGAAATCGCCCGCATTCTGGACATCGGAACAGTTCATGGCAAGTTCTATAAACGTCTAAAAATGGCCATGGACCGGTTCATTCCGTTGCGGTTTCGAGCACTCGCGGAGAATGAGGAACAGGAAGAAGTCAAATGGTGCAACGTCTTTCAGGAGGCCAGCTTTACTCTGGACCGGACCAGTGGGCGCTGTGTCGGCTCAGTCACCTGGACCGATAAGCTTATTCAGTCCATGGACTCCGGATTTTTCCGGCTGCTGGATGCACGCCGTTATATGGAGTTGGATGGGCTGACTGCTAAGCATCTGTACCGCTTCCTGACAGTGGCATTTGAAAAATCGAGCTTGGTGATTATCGATGCTCGTAAGTTGTCGATGGAGCATCTGGGGATTCTGAATCCGCCTAAGTACCTTTCGCGGTTGATGCAGACATTGGAACCGGCCTTTGAACAGTTGATTCGCATACAAGTTCTGGGCGCGTATCACGTCGTGTCTTCAGAAAACTGGAGAATAGCGCTACACCGCCATGTCAACTATGTGCCTGAGCGTAAAACTCTGGCTCTCTATAATGGCCGCGATCCGGAGGCGAGCCGTTCGATTTGTGAGAAACTTCTCCAGGATGGCGGTTTCTCGCAGAAAGCTGCCGCGGAATATTGTGTGGCGGCAGCAGAGCTACGGCATTTTTATGCGCTCGAACGGGCAGCCAAACTTCTAATGGCTTTACGGGATGAAGATGTTTTGCCGCATGTAGCATTCAGTGTCATTCGCAACGCTCTGGATTTAGGCCCTGCTACACAGGATGGACGGGATCTGCTCGACTGGTGCGAGATAGCTGTCGAGACCTGTCGCCACAAGAAACGTAGCGGGCAGGTTCTTAAAAACTCAGCAGGGCTGCTTATAAAAATTATTAAGGATCCTGCGATCCGCAGCCGCGTCATCAGTGCGGAAACCGAAAGATCGTTTCGCGAGACCTTCCGTCGCCGCGAGCAAATGGCGGAACGCCAGCAGCACGACCTCGAAGAGCACGCCCTGATTGTCGAATTTGAAGAGAGCCGCGAACGCATGGCGGAATCGATTTTCAACGACTTGGCCGACACCAAGAAAGCCCGGCTGCGTAAAGAAAAGGCGGACCAGTTGCGCCAACAAGAGCGGTTTCAACGGTTGGCCGCAGCGGCTCAGCATGCTGAAATCGATGCCGCCATCTGTCAGGACATTGCTCGAAGTGAACTGCCGCCGTATGAGAAATGGCGTTTACGGAAACAGGCGCAGCAAGCCGTCCTGCCGTTTGTAGAGGTTGATGCGGATTCACAAATCGCATAACCCAAATTCTGTAACTGTTCATTTTCTTATAGAGTGCGAAAGACAGGTGCCTGATAATAGGCGCCATGTCCAGTGCCTTGGCGCAGGTAGCGCCGGAACGCCTCCATAAACCTGGTCATATTCCCGTTCTGGATGGCCTGCGCGGTGTGGCGATCTTACTGGTTCTGATGGTTCATTCCGTACCTCACCTGGAAGGCACGAGCACTGCCATCGCTTTGCTTAATTCGTTATTCCACTGCGGCGTGTTCGGAGTGGATCTCTTCTTCGTCCTCTCCGGATTTCTGATTACGGGAATTCTTCTCGATAGCCAGGGATCTCCTCATTATTTCCGGTCGTTTTATATTCGTCGCGTTCTGCGGCTGTTTCCGGTCTATTACGGGTTCCTGATTGTAATGATTTTCGTCGTGCCCGCAATCCATCAAGTGGCACAGTTGCATGTACCCGAGTACCACGGCAGTTGGTGGTGGTACATCCTGTATTTTTCAAACTGGAAAATGAATCACGACGCGGATGCATCGTTGGGTCACTTCTGGAGCCTGGCGCTGGAGGAGCAATTCTATTTCTTTTGGCCACTGACCGTGTATCTGCTTCCGCGCCGCGCTCTGGCCTGGTGGTGCGGTGTACTGTGCGCGATTGCCGTAGGCATGCGGCATACGTTAGTCGGGAAAGGCATCGACTTATATGCGATTACGCCTTCGCGCATGGATGCTTTGGTTATTGGCGCGCTCATGGCACTCGCTATCAGAGACACGATCTGGCGCGAGCGGCTGATCCGCTACCGCAAAATTCTGGGCTTGCTGACGCTGGCAGGCTTTGTAGGGTTCGTGCAGTGGAACTGGAGATTTCCCTGGAATCCCTGGAGCGCGTTTTTCGCCGCGGCTTGGTTTGGAGTCTTGGTGTTTCAGGGGGCCACACACGACTACGGCCCTATATACGGCATCTTGAACCGCCCGTTACTGCGCAATTACGGGAAGTACAGCTACTGTATTTATGTGATCCACCTCGTCTTTCTGGATCATGTGAAGTGGCTCTCCGGTTCTCTGATGAGTAACAGGATGCCGATCGCCGGCCTGCTCTTGATAGTTCTTGTGATCCTGGCCGCCAATGTAGTGATCTATTGGGTGGCTCGGACATCGTGGCAGTACTACGAAGCGCCCATCCTGCGTCTCAAAGACCGGCTTGCGCCCGTGTGAGACGGAGCCAGTTCACTCCGGTAGGAACTCATCCTCTAAAACTTGGTCGAAGTGGAAGGGGTATTCTGCTGGAAACTGTGCGATGGGAATGCCGGTTTCCGCGGACGCTTGTTTGACGGCGGCACGGTACGCTTCGACCATTGCCTCCGCACCATATCTTTTCAGGCTGGGAGATTGCTGGAACAGCTTGGTCAATTGCCGTCGCTGCTCTCGAATGCTCGCAAGCCAAGTGGAAGATCCCGATTCCGTATACCGCCGGCCCGGTTGCAAGGACCACTTCAGCAGGTGCACTAACAGTACCACCAGCCTGTTATCTATTTCGCGCCTGTCTCGTTTGCCCAAGTCTTCAATCTCTTCTGCAACATGCTCCAAGTCGGCCTGCTGCACACAGCCATGCCGCAGCAGATCACCGGTACGCTGGGTCCACTCAAAGAAGTCCTGGTCATACAAGGCGGCCATGTCCTCACGCGCCATGAATTTTATTGTAGGCCCAGGTGCCTTGAGGCCGGAATTATCCCAATTTGAACCCAACGGCAGCTCCCTTAGTACGGACTACCCAGATGGAAACAGTTCTAGTACTCCGGATGAAAATCGACAGATTGCCCTCATAATAAGGGGGGATGGCCAGCAACATGTTTTCTTCTTGCGTTCGCGGTTCGATCATAACCCTCCTCGCTCTGATGTCGGTTGCCTGTCTCCGCAGCCCGGAGTATTACGTCAATCGGGGTAATCAACTCGCCAAGGACGGTAAATATGCGGAGGCCGAGCTGAATTACCGCAATGCCCTTAAGAAGAACGTTAAGTATGGCGACGCCTACTATCAGCTCGCGTTGAATGACCTGAAGATGGGGAAAGTGGGAGACGCCTACCGCCACATGGGCACTGCCGTGCAACTGATGCCCAACCGCGATGACGTGAAGGTGAAGATGGCCGATCTCAGCTTCTCCCTGTATCTGGCGGATCCTCGTCATCCGCAGGCGCCCTGGCAGGAGGCCGTGAAGCTGGCGGACCAGTTGCTCGAAAAAAATCCCAAGTCCTTTGATGCCTTGCGGCTCGAAGGCCATCTGGCAGCTTCCGAAAAGAAACTGAAAGAGGCGGAGGACTTTTACTACCGCGCCAGCGCCGTCAAGCCCATGGATCCGGAGGTCACTCTGGGCTTGGTGCAGGTGATCTTTCAGCAAGGCCGCGCCAGGCAAGCCGAAGATTTGGCCATGGCGTTGATCGCCAAAACCAAAACCTACGGCCCGATTTACGATTGGCTCGCCCAGCGGCGATTGGAAGCCAAGGACCTCCCCGGTGCCGAGCAGATCCTCAAAAGCAAGCACTTAAATAACCCTTCCGACGTCCGGACATCGATGGAACTGGCGCGGTTTTATGCCGGCACTTCCCGGGAAGCTGATATGAAAGCCGTCTTGCAGGAACTGCTCGACAATCCAAAAAGGTCCCTGCAAGCTCCTCTTGAAGTGGGCGATTTCTACCTGCAACTGCGCCGCCTGGACGATGCGCGCAAGCAATATGAGGAGGGAATCCAGGCCAGCTCCGCCAAAAACGATACTACGCAACGCGTCGTTTATTTGAAAAGAATCGTTGATCTCTCGCTGATTCAGGGAAAACAGCCCGAAGCCGAGCATGCGGTTGATGAGATCCTCAAGGTCAAGCCGGATGAGGAAGACGTGCTCACCGTGAAAGCCAGCTTGCTGATTGCCAGCCGCAAGCCGGAGAACATTAGCAAGGCTGTTTCTCTCCTGCAGCCGCAAGCCGCCAAGCACATGAACAATGCCGCGCTCCATTACACCCTGGCCCGCGCGCTGGCCGCCAAAGGAGATCTGGATGCCGCCCGTCCTGAATTTCTGCTGGCCGTCCAGAAGAATCCCCGGTTTATTGAGCCGCGTCTGGCATTGGCCGAAATGGGGCAGCTCAAGGGCGATTATCAGACTGTCTTGCGGTATGCCAATGAGATCCTCGGTCTCAATCCCAACCTTTCCCGCGTAAAGGTTCTACGCGCCGTAAGCCTGATCAACACGGGAGATTCTCTCGGCGGGCGTAAAGAGTTGACCGCTCTTGAGAAGGCCTATCCGCAGGACAAAGAACTGCAGTTGCAACTGGGACTGCTCGAGTTGCATGACAGGCATTTCAAAGAAGCGGAAGAATACTTCCGTAAGTTGAACGCGGAAGACCCTGGTAATGTGCGCCCGCTCTCCGGTTTGACGCAAACGCTAGCCGCCGAAGGGCAACTCGATAAGGCTGTAACGCTGCTCCAGGAGGAGGTGAAGAAAGCGCCGAAGAACGACAATGTACGTTATCTGTACGCCGTCGCTGCCGGTCTGGCCGGAAATCACGATGTATCGATCGCGGAGTTTCAGCACCTGGTGGCCTCCAACCCGCAATCGGCACAGCTTTATTTGGCGCTGGGCAACGCGTATCGTCTCAAGGGGGATGTTCCCAATGCCTTGAGCACTCTCCAAAAGGGTGCGGAGCTTGCCCCCAAGGACCCCGCCCCTATGATTGCCGTGGCCGATACGCTAACTTCTACGGGACGCGATCGCGAAGCCCTGGACAAATATCGCGCCGCCCTCCACTTGAATCCCAATAATGCCGCGCTGCTCAACAATGTCGCTTATCTGCTGGCGGAAACCGGGGGCAGCCTGGAGGAGGCCCTTAATGATGCTCGCCGGGCCATACAGCTCGATAACAAGCAACCCCGCTTTAACGACACGCTGGGATGGATCTACTTCAAGCAGAACCTGAACGAGAGCGCTCTGCAGGTCTTCCGTGGACTGACCACAACCAACCCGGATAATGCCACGTTCCACTATCATTTCGCCATGGTGCTGTTACGGAAGGGTGACAAGACCTCGGCCAAAACCGAATTGCAAAACGCGCTTTCGAAAAAGCCCTCCGAGGACATCCGCCACAGCGCGGAAACCGAGCTGTCCAAGCTGGGGTAGGGGCGTAGACGCTTCGGTTGTGAAACCGTTAGAACTCAAGATTCAAAAATGGGGCAATAGCCTGGGGGTTCGGATCCCCTCTTCGGTTGCGAGACGGGTGGGTTTCCAGGCGGGGCAGCCGGCTCGCCTTTCGGCGCAGGATTCCTCGGTCGTGGTCTCTTCCGCCGGCAAACCCTTCCTGACATTGGCGCAGAGGCTTCGATTGTTCGACCCGCAACACCACGGTGGCGAAGCGATGATCACAAAGCGTACCGGGTGCGAGATTATCTAGACCGTCCGACGCGCACCCTGCGCTAACTCCACCATAATGGCCGCCTGCCGGTCCAGCGAGTAATCACTATGACTTCGCCGAACGGCGGCGTCTTGCATTGGCTCGAGCGAAGACGGGTCTTGCGTCAACAACCTTCGCAGTAGTTCTCCCAAAGCCGGCGAATCCTTCTCCGGAAATGTATAGCCCGCGTCGCCGATGATTTCCGGAATGGCTCCGGTGCGGCTGCCCAGGACGACTTTGCCGCAGGCCATCGCCTCCGGGATCACCCGCCCGTATTGCTCCTTCCACTTCGGCGTGGATACCGAAGGAAGCACCACGAAATCGGCGGCATTCATGTATTCCGGCATCTCGGAATGAGTGGCATCGAAGAACACCACCCTTTCCGCCAAACCCAGCGTCTCGATCTGCTTCTTCACGCTTGCGGTGTATGGCGTTTCATAAACCGCGAACCGGTCGATCAGGAATTGCCAGCGGAGATCCTTGATGGAAGCCAGAGCCTCGAGGAGGATGTGCAAGCCCTTTTCATAGGTAAGTCTGCCGAAGTAAGCGATGGTCGGAGACGTCAGACCGATACGGGCGCGCGTAGCGGCGATCGCTTCCGGCTGATAGGGATGAAAGAGCTGGCGATCGAAGCCCAGAGGGATTTGTGTCACCCGTCCGGCGAAACCAAGAGCCTCCATGACGCGTGTGCCGTCGCTGCTGATCGTCAGTACGTGGTCCACTCCCGATTTCACGGAGTTGCGTAGCCACCAGGTCATCACCGGTCCGCCGATCAGGTTCGGTTTCAACTGGCGAACCCCGGCCACCAGATCCCGCATGGCATCCGGCATCTGATTTTCTGCGGTCATTACCCAAACCTTGGGCCGAGGCGCTCCGGCTCTCTTCGCATACCCCACCACTTGGCGGACCAGCATAGCCGCTGGATCGTTATCCACCACGATGTGAGTCGGCCGCCAGGATTCCATCAGCCGCTCCAGCCCCACCATGCGATGCAACCGCGGGTGAGGTCCGGCCATTTCCAGTTGTGTGGTTTGGATGGGCTCGTCTTCCGTACTCTCGCAGAGCTTCCAGCCGGAACCAACCATGGTCCGCTGGGGTACAACCAGGTGCATGGTGAAGCCGTGGTCACTGGCGAGAAACCGGTAAATCGCGCGGTTCACCGCTGTCAGGCACGGCGGTGAAATGGCGAGCATGCGAATGTCGGATCCGCTCATGACGCAAAAAAATCCAAAGTCTTACTGATTTCCGGAGTCAGGTCAAGCTGCGGATTCCAGCCCAGGCTCCGCATCCTATGATTCGACACTACAAACGGGCGGCGCCAGGCATCCTTTCCCGTTCCAAATGAAACCTCGCCGGAACCCGCGCGGCGGATCAATTCCGCGAGATCGTTCAGGCGATACGCAGATCCTGCCGAAACATTCACGACCCGGAAGGGCGCCGCCGGACAGGAGAGCAAAAGGCGTACACCAGACAGCAGGTCGTCGAAACTCACAAAATCCCGATAGCTCAGACCATCGTTGTCGAGCCGCATACTACCCGTTTCCGCCATCTGCCGGCACAGGCTCAGGAACAAAAGCTTGGACTGCGGTCCCAGGTCGCCGTGCGCCGGCGCTGCAACGATGTTGGTCGGGCGCAGAAGGAACAGCATATCGAAACCGCTTTCTTCTAGAATCCGCTCGCACATCAGATGATTGTGCGCGTACGGGTGCTTTGGCCGAGGCTCGTCGGTTTCGATGAAGATTTCTCTCTCGTCCGGACCATACACGTGGAACGTGGAAAAGTGGATGAGCTGCCGCAGCAGCCCCTTAGCCTTCAGAGAAAGCAGATTTTTCGCGATGCGCTCCGCTTGCCTCTGAGATCCGTCCGGATCTCTTTGTGCTTCCTCGGCGCCCGGCATGGCGAGGTTAATCGCCGCGTCAAAAGGGATTTCGAAGGGAATTTCTTCCTGGGAGGCCGCATCGAACCGGACTGCGGAAATGCCTGGCGTGTTCTTCAGCCACCGCTCCCGCAATGGCGCAAGCCGGCGGTAAGTTATGTAGACTTCATATTCGTCCGCTAAGGCTTGGGCCAGGCGCGCTCCCAGATAACCGGCCCCTCCAGGAATCAGCAGGCGGCGCCTTTCAGCCATGCCGGATATCCCATTGATAAGGGATCGATGGGCTGAATGGGTCCAGGCGGGAGATCTCCTCGGGATCGTGTGGGATGGTTGCGCAGTTGGCGACAATCGCAGTTTTGTCGCCGATACCCTTGAATCCGTTCCAAACCAGTGGCGGTACGGTAATCAGACAATAATTGTTCTCGCCGGCGAATAACTCCATCAGTACGCCACGCGAGGGGGAACCTTCGCGGTCATCATACAAAACCATCTTGATCATCCCCACAACCACAGCGTAGTTAAGCGTCATCCGCTTATGGATGTGCCAGGCCTTGATGGCTCCACAATACACACTGGAAAAGTAGATCTCCCCGAACTGTTGAAAGTGCGGCGCGTCGGAGCGCAGCATATGCATGATCTTGCCGCGTTCGTCGGGAATCTGGCGGAGAGGCGTAATCAGAACGCCCTCAATGGTTTTCGGTTGCATTTATAGTCGGTTCAGGCCAGAGCCCACCCAACGCCGAGACTTTGCGCATCGGCGCAGTAGCTTTCGATATCGGCCCTGGTGTGCTCACCCGCGTCGGCGCCCTGACAAGCCACCGACCGGTACCATTTGGCCGTCGCTTCCACCGTCCGCTCGAAGTTCCACACAGGTCTCCATTTCAGGTAATGGACAGCTCTGTCGATCGCCAGGCTCAGCAGGCCGGCTTCGTGGGGAGCGGATGGGTCGCGTACTTCCTTCCAGCGGCCCGGCCAATGCTTCAATATCTCGCTAACCAGCGCCGCGACGTTGCGGCTGGAATGAATTTCGGGGCCGAAGTTGTAAGCAATGCCGTAAGCGCTCGCAGGCAGCAGGCCGCCACTCGAAAGGACGGCGCCCAGCAGAAGATACCCGCTGAGCGGCTCCAGCACATGCTGCCAGGGGCGCACCGCTTCCGGCCGGCGCACAATGATTTCCCGTCCTTCCAGCAGGGCGCGAATGCAGTCCGGGACAATGCGGTCCGCCGACCAGTCACCGCCCCCGATCACGTTGCCCGCGCGCGCGCTGGCGATCCGGGCGGATCCCTCCGTGCGAAAAAAGGACCGGTTCCAAGAGCTGATCGCCAGTTCCGCGCACCCTTTGCTGGCGCTGTACGGATCGTGGCCGCCCATCGGATCTTCCTCCCGGTAGCCGCTTACCCACTCCCGGTTTTCGTAGCACTTATCCGAGGTGATCATCACTGCGACGGGCGGCGCCGGAAGAGCGCGAATGGCTTCCATCACATTCACCGTGCCCAGCACATTCACCGCAAACGTTTCCGCGGGCTGGCGATAGGACAGCCGCACGATCGGCTGGGCCGCCAGGTGAAACACCAGGTCAGGCGCCGCGGCGCACATGGCCGCTGCCACCGCCGCGGCGTCGCGTACATCGCCGATGATGTGATGCATGCGCTCCGCGAGACCCAGATTGCGGAATAGACACGGTTCCGGCTGGACGATGTCGCTGAAGCCGGTAACTTCCGCGCCTAACCCGATCAGCCATTCCGAAAGCCAGGACCCTTTGAAACCTGTGTGGCCTGTGACGAAAACCCGCTTGCCCCGGTATCGGTTCGCGAACATGGCGCGGACGCTTACCACCTTTTCCAGGGAGCTTTGCCCGAAGCCCACAGGTCGTTCAGCAACTGGTGCTCGCGTGGTGTATCCATCGGCTGCCAAAAGCCGTCATGAGCAAACGCCATCAGTTGCTTGTCGGCGATCAATTGTTCGAGCGGCTCGCGCTCCAGCATCAGATCATCGCGTGCGGGAAGATATCCATCGAACAATGCCCGATTGAAAACGAAGAAGCCGCCGTTGATATACCCGCCGGTAACCTGAGGCTTTTCCGCAAAGCTCTCCACGGCGCAATCGTGAACCTCCAGTTCGCCAAATCTGCCCGGCGGGCGAACTGCCGTCAGCGTAGCGATTCGGCCATGCGACTGGTGAAATTTGAGCAGCCGAGCGATATCGATGTCCCCCACGCCATCCCCATAGGTCACCATGAAGGTTTCGGCATCATCCAAAAAATGCCGGGCGTTGCGAATGCGTGCGCCGGTCAGCGCGCTTTCTCCGGTATCTACCAGAGTGACTTTCCATGGCTCGTTGGGTGTCCCGTGAAACGTCAACCTTCCCGGGTCGGTCCGGCTGAGATCGACAGTCACGTCCGTGGCATGCATCGCAAAGTTGAGAAAGAACTCGCGAATCACTTCGCCTTTGTAACCCAGTAGTAAAACGAAATCATGCAACCCGTGGCAACTGTATATCTTCATGATGTGCCACAGTATCGGCATATGGCCGACATGGACCATCGGCTTAGGAACGATGTCGCTTACTTCGCGAAGCCGGGTGCCACGCCCTCCACACAAGATAGCTACTTTCATAGCTGCGGCGCGGGGGAGGTACGCATATCGTTTTCCGATTATAACAACTGGCGTTTTTTAAACAGCCCGGCGCTTCCGGCGCGCTGCCCATAACAGTACTGCCAAACCGGCCGCGAGTACTACATAGAAATTCGGTTCGGGAACCGGCGCGGCTCCCAGAAATTCCTGGATGCCTACTTGCGTAGGATTGGAGCTTCCCACGATTTGCACATCGCTCATAATATGAAACCGGCTCAACAACTGCTGATTGGCGGCCGTGTTCGCAGTAGGAAGCCAGTTGGCCGCCTTGGTAAGCCAGGTGGTTACATCTCCACTGCCCGCAGGCAGGTACAGAGCGCTGGTGGGCCGGATCGTAATTGGCGCGCAATGCTTTCTCCGCTGCGGAATAGCGGCCTTCTGCTACGTCGAGCAGCGCGTACTGCAGGGACACCTGCCGGCCGGGATTCTCGCGTACTAGCTTGTCATATTCCATGCGGGCTTCATCGAATCGGCCCAAGCCCAACAGCGCGCGGGCGCGCAACAGGCGCGCGCTTTCGAGTGAGGGGACACGCGCCAGAGCTTCCTCGGCATAGCGGCGGCAGTCTTCAAAATCGAGCGCCCGCAGAGCCAGATCCGCCAGCGCCAGCCACGCCTTCATGTGGGCGGGATCCAGCCGCACTACCGTTTCCCACTCATGCCGCGCCTGCTTGTATTGCGCGGCGCTGAGGTCGCGCCCCGCTGCATAAGCCTGCCCTAATTGAAAATGCCAGGGGGCATAGTGGGGAGTCTTCCGGACCAGTGCCTCGAGATCGTGCACCGCCAGAGTATGGTCCGATTCCAGCGGGCTTTCGAGCAGCAGTCCGGCCCGTGTGCTCTTCAGTTGATCTGCGGTTCCTCCCGCCACTCCATCCGCGAGCGCCTGGTTGATCCGCTGCAGACCCTGATCCCGCTTGCCGCTCAGGATCAGGGAATCAATGGCGCGCTGCTCGTAAATGGCCTTCTCGTCAGGATGAGCGCCCGCCCCCGCTTCGAAGGCGCGCACGGCTTCGTCCTGCTCTCCCAATGCCTGGTAAAACTCGCCAATCATCAGGTAAGCTTGCGGAAACGCTTTGGGATTGCCCAGCAAACTGTGAATCGTGTTGCCGGCCTGTGCCCGCTGATTGTGGCGCCAGTAATGTTCCGCTAATTGCTTTACCGGAAAAGCATCGGCCGGAGTGTTTTTGACTTTAGCGATCAGAATCCGCTCCGCTTCCGCCAGATCGCCGGCGCTCACATAGTGGCGGTATAAGGTGTCGTAGATCGGACCGGCGTCCGGATGAGCGGTCATGAGGCTGCGGCCCAATTCCACCGCCTCCGCAGTCCGGCCTTCCACAAACAGTGTCTGGGTCAGAGTGATGGCCACGTCCGGAACCAGGGGCCGTATGCGGTTCGCCCGGATAAAGAAATCCAGTGCCTGATCGGGCTTTTCGTCGGCGATCGCCAAATAGCCTTTCAAACGGTACGCTTCAAACGATCGGGCGTTGCGCTCGAGCAGCCGGTCGCAGATTTCATTTACCTTCTGGTAAGCCGGGGCATCGCGGTCCGTCTGGTAACGCATCAGATAGAGTCGGCCGAGTAGAGCCCGGGCATCGTCGTTCTCAGGCATGAGGCCGGTCGCCCGGCTGAGCGCCACGATCGATTCCTGGATGTGGCCGAGTTTGCCTTCGGCCATCCCCAGCCGATAGTAGGCTTCGCCAAAATTCGGGTCGCTTTGGAGGGCTTTGCGATAGTTGATCGAGGCCTCCCCATACTGCTCCCGCTGGTAGGCCTGGTTACCTTTCGCCAGGTATTTGTCGCGATGCGCGCCACTGCACGCCAGAAGGGCGGCCGCGAGCACAGCCACACCGCCGCTTTTACGAATTGATTGCATGATCGGTCTCTGCTTCGATTCCAGCATGCGCTTTCGCGGCAGTAAGTACGCGCCGTACTGGAATCAAGGAGAGATCCGGTTACAGTAATTTATTACTACTGCCAAAGAAAGACCCTGACCTGGAATGAAAAACCCGGGAGCGGGTACTCCCGGGTTTCGGTCAGTCTCTTTTGGAAGGGCGGGTGTTAAACCTGCGCCGACTTATCAGTCTCGTTCTTTTTACGGCGCTTAGCCCACAGCAGGATGCCCATACCGCCGGCCAGAATTCCATAGAAGCCGGGCTCCGGAACGGTGATGGTTTTGGCAACCTTGAAAAGGTCTGTCTGTGTGACCGGCGTGGCGTGCAATCCGAAAACGGCGAATAGGAATACAGCGTAGACCCAGACACAGGTTTTCCTCTTGCCCTCCGGTCGAATTTTCATCAGTACAGGCTCCCCCAGCCTTTATGTGTGTATTTACAAACTAGTCCGCTAAAGGTAGTGCTATACCATCAAAGGTATCGTAGCCTTAGAAAGTTCAGAAAACAATACCAATACCGCAGGAAGGTACTATGGTCTTCAGGAAAAAAGTACTAGTATAAGGCGGGTCAGGGAAGGGTTCGGCTTTTCCAGCCAGCTTGGTACAATTCGGTTGAAGATTTGTGAACTATGCGCCAAACGCACTTCTGGTTTTGTGGTCTGGCGGCACTGTTGTGGGTGGGGAGCGGCTGTAAGCGCCCCGAAGATTACCTGGAGCGCGGCAAAAGAGCCGCGGCCCGGGGCGATCAGGCGGAAGCGGTTCTGGACTTCCGCAAAGCCATTCAGCAGAATCCCCAATATGTAGAAGCCTTTCGGCAACTGGCAGACAGCCAGGCCAAACTGGGCGACTTGGGAGGTGCCCTGGCTAGCGAGGAACGCGCGTTTCAGCTCCGGCCGGACGATAATGCGATCCGCGTTGAAGTAGCCGATGCCGCATTAGCCCTCTACCTGGCCAATCCCCAGCGGCCTCAGGCGCAGTACGACGAAGTAACCAAGCTGGCGGGGGAGTTGCTGACGAAAAATCCGTCATCCTTTGATGGGCTCCGGTTCCAGGGATCCCTGTTGTATACCGATAACCGCATTCCGGAAGCCGTAGCGTTATTTCAGAAAGCGAACGCGATACGGCCGATGGTGCCTGGGCTGGTGATGCCACTAGCGGATGCCTTGTGGAAAAACGGTCAAATCATGGATGCGGAGAGCATGGCTTTGGCCTTGGTTCGGGCGCATAAGGACTATCTTCCCATCTACGATTGGCTCGTCCTTTTTTATCAGACTAACCAGCGGCCTGCACAGGTCGAAACTATCCTGGCTCAAAAAGTAGCGAACAACCCGTCCAGCAGCTTCGCCATCCTGCAGTTGGCGTCGTTTTACCAGCAGGAAAACAAGACCTCTGAAATGGTTGCGACCTTGGACCAGTTGATCCAAAGACCCAAGGATTTCCCCAATCGTTTTATTCTCGTCGGTGACTTTTACGGAAGAATTGGGAACTGGGGTGAGGCTGGCCGGTGGTACAACCAAGGTATCCATGACGACTCCGCCAATGCTCAGGTGTACCGCGTACGCCTGGTAGCGGTCTACATCAACCAGAACAAGCGAAAAGAGGCGCTGGATCTGTTGGGCCAGCTTATTCAAGCGCTCCCGGATGAATGGGCCTTGCGGGCACAGCGAGCCGAAATCTGGATTATGGGCAAGGACAAAAACGAGCTGCTCAAAGCCATTGATGCTTTACAGGCCCTGGTAAAAAAGCGGCCGCGGGACCCCCGGCTGCGATTCCTGATCGGCCGGGCTTATTTCCAAAAAGGGGATAGAGATTTAGCCGGCCAGTCGTTCGCGCAGGCTGCCGCGCTTCAGAGGGCGTTTCTGGAACCCCGCATCGCTCTCGCGGGTTTGGACCGCGATCAGCAGAATTATAAAGAAACGGTTCGCCTGGCGGACGAAATCCTGGCGATTGATCCGGCGAATTTCGCCGGCCGGCTACTGCATGCTTCCGGATCGCGCGGCTTGGGGAATTTGGACATCGCGCTACGGGAACTGGAGCTTTTAGCCAAGGAGGCGCCTCAGTCCACAGATGTCCAGTTAGAGATCGGTTTGGTCACTCTGGCACGCAAACAGTATGCCGTGGCCGAACGAATGTTTTCCAGTTTGTATCAATCCAGCAAATCGGATGTGCGTGCCCTGGCAGGGTTAACGGCCGTGTATCTGGCTGAAGGCCAAACTGACAAGGCAATGCAGACTGTGACACAAGAGGTGGGCCGGACGCCCGATTCCCTGGAGTTGCGGGAGTTGCTGGCCGCCACCGCCCTCAACGCCGGAAAAACCGATATTGCCCTAGAGCAATACCGCAAACTCACGGAATTAGCCCCGGACAATACCAAGTATCTGGTGAATCTGGCGGACCTGTTCCGGGAGAAAAGCGATTATGGCAACGAAGTGGCAACCCTCGAAAAGGCCAGCAAGCTGGCGCCGGATAATGCCGTTGTGGCCGGCCGCCTGGCCTTGGCCGAGGATTTGAGCGGGGATAAAAGACGGGCGGCCGTTGACTATAAACGCTCGCTGGAGTTGGCCCCCACCGACGCACGGCTTTTGAATAACAGGGCTTATTTCATTGCCGAAGATGGCGGCAACCTGGATGAAGCGTTGGAGTACTCCCAGGCGGCAGTGCGCAAAATTCCGGGTAGCCCCGATCTTCTGGATACGCTGGCTTGGGTGTACACCAAGCGGAAAATGAACGACAGCGCTATTGAGATTCTAAGTAAACTGGTCCGCCAGAATCCGGATCGTTCTTCCTTTCATTACCATCTCGGAACGGCCTTGGCGCAAAAGGGCGACAAGACCGGGGCCAAATCGGAATTAACGATGGCCCTTACCAAGAAACCTGCTCCCGACGAAGAAGAAAAAATCAAAACCTTAATGGATAAACTGCGGTAGCGCATAGTGTCCCCTTCGTGGGGTGGAGAACCTAGACCCGCCTCCCTCAACCACGAGCCAATCTCGACTACGAGCGAGCGCGCTCCGGCGCTACCAGTCCCATACGCTCCCCGAAATATAGAAAGTCGAGGGGCCGGGCCTGCGGCTTCGCCGGATGGAACACCTTGTGACTCGCCGTTTTGACAGCGAGAAAATACCACCCAAGCCAGCGCCTAGCCGCCCGTAGAAGCGGAATAGGGTAGTGCTCTGCGTAAAAGCCTGAGCGAAGGACTTAATATAGGCCATTTGAGGCGGCCCTCCCGTAGGATACGCAGCATACGCTGAGCGCTAGAAAAGTACTATCGATGTAGAGGAATAGTACTGGAAGTAGGAGTAGCCTCTAAGGTTTCCAAGGGAGAAACCGAGGTTTAGCTTGTGGCTGCGCCGGCTTTTGCCGCGATAGGGGCTTCGGCTGTCACCGGGAGGGGGAGAGAAGCAGCCGCAGGCGACTCGGAGGTTGCCACGAACCGGGTAAGCAGAACCCGTTCGATAACGGTGGCAAAACCGGTGAGAAGCCCTGGGTTGGGAGAAGGGTTTTGCGGTACATAAATATTCACGTATTGCAGATCGGGAAAATCGAGGCGCAGTTGCCAGGTAGCGGAAGTGGAAACAGAGGGAACCTGATCGAGAGTATGGCCGGCGAGCCGGATGCGAATCCCGCTGAACCCCAATTGCCGGGAAGTGGTGGTGATGGTTTGGAAATACTGTTCGGTGCTGGAACAAGCGGACAGGCTGCGCTCAAATTCCTGCAAGCGAAGTTGCACATCCACGAAGCTCCGGAGAGTTCCGCGAACGAATAATCTGCCGGCGATGCCGAACTCGGTATAACCGAGATGCTGCACACCGATCCAGGCGACCACACAGAACAGGACCAGGATGGTGCCGCCGGCGCGGTCGTGAACCAGATCCTGCAAAAGCGAGAGGGCGGCGGCGATCCCGCAAATCCCATAGAGGAATAAAGCTGCCCGGCGGGGCGTGAGGCCTTTTTCGAGCAGACGATGATGGATATGGCCGCGGTCTGCACCAAAGATAGGTTGATTGCGCAGGAAACGCCGCACGATGGAAAGGGCCACATCCATCAAGGGGATCGCCATGGCCATCATGGGAGCGGTGAGGCCGATCAAAGTAGCCGATTTCTGACTCCACATGGCGCCATAGCAGCCCAGTAGAAATCCGATCAGGAGGCTGCCGGAATCACCCAGGAAAATAGATGCGGGATTGAAGTTATATCGGAGGAACCCCAATAAGCATCCCGCCAGGGGAGCAGTCACCAGCACCAACGGGAGGTTATGGTTGATCAGGCCCGCCAGGAGGGTGGTTACGGTGGCGAACAGGCCAACGCCGGCCGCCAGCCCATCCAGGCCATCGATCAGATTGAAGGCGTTGGCGCAGCCGATCAGCCACAGGACCGTAACCGGGAGGCTCAGCCAGAAGTGGAGCTGATGCCATTGCAGGAAATCGATGCGAACACCGGCCCAATAAGCGAACAGCGCAGCCACAATCTGACCGATCAGTTTCTGCCAGGGTTTCAGTCCCCAAATGTCATCCACCAAGCCGATGCAGAAGACCAATCCCGCGGCGGGCAACAGGCTCATGGCCCGCGGGACTACCGTATGAATGTCGAAAGAGAGACCGCGGTAAGGTAAAACCAGGATCAGCCCAAACGCCAGGACGTAGGCGATCGCGATGGCAACCCCGCCCACACGGGGAATTGGTTGGGCGTGGATCTTACGCGCGGAATCCGGCCGGTCGACCAGGTTGAACTTGACTGCCGCATCCCTCACATACGGCGTGAGTACTAAGGAAAAGAAAAATGCAATGCCAGCCAAATCGAGCAGTATTAGCATGCGATCTTAGCGGGTAACAAGTGATTCAACCTGAGCATAGCAGCAAAGTAGCGGCCCGATCTAAGAAACTAACGTAGTCTCAGTTCTAGTACTGCTTAGATTATTACTTGGGAATGTTCCTGAATAGGATGCTCTAACGAGTTGACGAACAAGAGCTAAGTTCACTCTTTTGGCACTTAGTTAGTTAGAACCATCCCCGGGTTTTACCCAGGCCAGGACCACCAGTCCGCCTCATCGCACAGGGAGGAACCGTTAGAATTAAGGTGATTGATTGCACACCGGAGGGCATCTGGCGGGTAGACCCATGGTATGAAGATTTTGATTACCGGCATTTGCGGGTTTGTGGGCAGTTCCTTGGCCCGCTGGTTCCAGGCCGCCGGCGAAGGTGTGTCGGTATGCGGGATAGATAATCTGATCCGCCCGGGGAGCGAAATCAACCGGCCGCAGCTTCAGTCGATGGGGATCGAAGTCTGGCACGCGGATGTGCGTGTGGCCTCGGACCTGGAGAACCTGCCGCGAGCGGATTGGGTGATCGATGCCGCGGCGAATCCGAGTGTGCTGGCCGGAGTGGACGGTCGTTCGAGCAGCCGGCAACTGATGGAGCATAATCTGCAGGGTACGTTGAACCTGCTGGAGTACGCCAAGCGGCACGCAGCAGGGTTCGTGCTGCTGAGTTCGAGCCGGGTTTATTCCATTGCCGTATTGGCGCGGCTTCCGATAAAAATTGAGGAACAAGCCTTCCGGTTGGACTCCGGCGCGGTTTTGCCACCCGGCTTATCGGCGGAAGGAATTGCCGAGACGTTCTCGGTGGCTCCTCCGATATCCTTATATGGCAGCACCAGGCTGGCATCGGAAATTCTGGCGTTGGAGTACGGTTGTAGCTTTCAGTTTCCGGTATGGGTCAACCGGTGCGGCGTGCTGGCGGGAGCGGGCCAGTTCGGCACCGCGGAGCAGGGGATTGTCAGCTATTGGATGCATGCGCATGCCGCTCGAAAACCGTTACGCTATATAGGGTTTGGCGGCGCGGGTTACCAGGTTCGGGATGTGTTTCATCCGCATGACTTGGCCGGGTTGTTATGGAGCCAGATGAACAGCAGCCAAACGGGGGGCGAACGTCTGTTCAACATAGGTGGGGGCGCCGGGAACGCCATGTCTTTGGCGGAATTAACCGCTATCTGCGATGCGTACTTCGGCCCGCATGCACCGGAGCCGGACGGCAGAGAACGACCGTTCGACTTGCCCTGGATTGTGATGGATTCCCAAAAGGCAGCCGGACAGTTTGGTTGGAAACCGGAGCGGCCGCTCAGCGCGATTCTGGAGGAGATTGCCGGTCATGTCCGGCGGCATCCGGAGTGGCTTGATGTTTCGGAAGGAAAGACCATACGCCCTGCCTTGGAGCACACCCATGCCCGATGCGGCTGAATTGAGCCCCCAGAAGTCTCATGGTTTGGAACTCCTGACGATAGTGATTCCCGCCCGTGACGAAGCGGATTGTATCCGCTCCACAGTAGAACATCTGGATCTGGAACTGCGGCTGAACAGCATTCCCCACGAAATCATCGTAGTGGACGACGGGAGCACCGACCAGACGTGGGGCATTCTGCAGGAATTACGGAATGCGCTGCCATCGGTAAGGCCCTTGCAGAATACCGGCCCGAACGGTTTTGGCAGAGCGGTGATCTGCGGCCTCAATCAGATGAGTGGGGATGCGGTGGTAGTGATGATGGCCGACGAATCCGACGATTGCCGGGACGTGGTGCGCTACTGGAAGGTATTGAACCAGGGTTACGACGCCGTGTTTGGATCGCGGTTCCTCAAAGGCGGCGGAGTCATCGATTATCCGAAGCTCAAGTTAGTGTTAAACCGGGTGTTCAACCGGATGATCCGGATCCTGTTCCGGATCAAGCTGAACGACACGACAAACGCCTTCAAAGCGTACCGCCGGTCGGTAATTGAAGGGTGCCGGCCGCTAATTTCACCGCATTTTAATCTGACCATCGAGCTGCCGCTAAAGACGATCGTTCGCGGATACACCTGGACGACCATACCGGTCACCTGGCGCAACCGGCGGACAGGCGAGCCGAAATTGAAGCTCAAAGAGATGGGCAGCCGCTATCTGTTTATCTGTTTGTATGTTTGGCTCGAGAAATATTTCAGTGGAGGCGATTACCGCAAGCCGGCCGGCAGTCCTATGGAACAGTCCCCGGAAGGCAGAATCGTGGCGACCGGTAAGTAAACGGCTGGAAAGGAGCTTTTTATATGAATTCACGCGCAATTGTAACGGGTTCCTGTGGTTTGATCGGGTCGGAAGTCACGGTGTATTTTGCCAAGCTGGGCTTTGCGGTAACGGGCATCGATAACAATTTGCGGGCGACCTTTTTTGGGCCCGAGGGTGACACACGGTGGACGCTGGGACGGTTGGAACAGAATTGCCGCGACTACCAGCATCGCAATCTGGACATTCGGGACAGAGAAGGAGTGATGGCGCTGCTAAAGGAAGTGCGGCCGGGGGTGATCATCCACACCGCCGCGCAGCCCTCGCACGACCGGGCGGCGGCCATCCCGTTTTTGGATTTTGAGGTCAATGCGGTAGGGACGTTGAATCTGCTGGAAGCGGCGCGGCAATATTGCCCGGAAGCGCCGTTCGTCCACATGTCGACAAACAAGGTTTACGGCGACCGGCCGAATGAAATTGCGCTGCAGGAGCGGGAGACCCGGTGGGATTACGCCGATCCGCAATATCAGAACGGAATCCCGGAAAGCTTTTCCATTGACCAGTCGAAGCATTCGCTATTCGGGGCATCGAAGGTGGCATCGGACATCATGGTGCAGGAGTATGGGCGGTACTTCAATATGCCGACATGCTGCTTACGAGGCGGATGTTTGACAGGACCAAACCACTCCGGAGTAGAACTGCACGGGTTTCTGAGCTACCTGATCCGCTGCAACCTGGAAGGGCGGGAGTACAAAGTATTCGGGTACAAGGGCAAGCAGGTACGGGACAACATTCACTCTGAAGATGTAGCCCGGTTCCTGTATGAGTTTTACAAGAGTCCGCGGTCCGGGGAAGTGTATAACATCGGCGGGGGGAAAGGGAATGCGTGTTCGATATTGGAAGCATTCCAGATGGTGGAGGGGATCAGCGGGAAGGCGCAGCGCTGGTCGTATGTAGATCAGAACCGTAGCGGAGACCATATCTGTTACTACAGTGATCTGCGCAAAATGCAGACGCATTACCCGGCCTGGGGCATTACAAAAAAGTTAAAAGACATTTTCGAAGAGATTACAAGTAGTTGGCAGGCGCGCCTACCGAGGAATGAAACTGTCCATGTATAGAAAAGAAGTGAGCAAGATAGCGGTGGATCCCTACTTATTAGAGCGACTCGTCTGCCCTCGACATAGAGTGCCGTTGTCCGATAACGGATCGAGCCTCTGGTGTAGTAAAGGACATGACTATCCGGTAGTGGATGGCATTCCCGTTCTTCTGGATGAAGGGCCGCAGACTCTGTGGGTGGCGGAGAGTTCTCTGAAGTATGCGCGGCACCCGGAAGAATATGCGGACAAAGACCCATATCATATCGGCACCATGCTTTCCGAGGATCAGCATGCCATGTTTCAGGAAGTGCTGAGCAGGGCCGACGGGCGGGTGGACCCGGTTGTGCAAATGATGGTGGCGGCTACCAATGGCATGGCGTACCAGCACTTAATCGGTAAGTTAGAGGATTACCCGATTCCGCAGCTTCGTCTTCCGCCAGCCAAGGGCCAAGTTTTACTGGATATCGGCTGCAACTGGGGGAGATGGTGCATCGCAGCCGCTCGTTTAGGGTACAAACCCATCGGGATCGATCCGAGTTTAGGGGCGGTGCTGGCGGCCAAACGGGTTTCCACGCAGATGGGATTGGATCTCCGGTTTGTAGTCGGCGACGCCCGGACGCTGCCGTTTCTCAGTGGTTGTTTCGATGTCGTATATTCGTACAGCGTACTGCAGCATTTCAGCCGGGAGGACGCGGTCAAAGCGATCCAGGAAGTAGGGCGGACGCTGCAGGTCGAGGGCAAGAGTTTTATCCAGATGCCCACGCCTTACGGCCTGCGCTGCATTTATCATCAGATTCGGCGAGGATTCCGCGAAACAGAGGGTTTTGACGTCCGTTACTGGAGTGTACCTGCACTGCGGCGCGTTTTTAGCAAGTATGTAGGGCGGACGACCTTTTCGATCGACTGCTTTTTTGGAATAGGGCTACAGCCTTCCGATTTGAGGTTCATGCCACCGAGTCATAGGGCGGCCATCCGCGTTTCGGAGATGCTGAGAGGCAGTAGCCGAATCCTGCCCTGGCTGCGCTATGTAGCCGATAGTGTTTACGTCGAAAGCATCAGGACAGCCGCAGTCTGAAGGACTAAAGTACTAGGGCATGAAACGCACGGCGTTTAATGGACGTCAGGCGATATTTCCAGTGCGGCGGGTTATCATAAAGCTTTTGGCTGCAAAGGGGTGGAGTGTGATTGTTGTGAGGAAGGCGGCAGGTACGTGGGACGTGTAGGGTTAGCGATGGCGATTTGTCTTTTCGGGGCGGTCCGGTTGCCAGCTCAACAACCGGCTCAACAGCCTGCGACTCCTCAAGGGAAGGTGGCTGCGCAACAGTCCATTCCAGCGGCGAATGCGGGAGCGAGCGCCCTAAAAATTCTGGTTCTGGAAGGGGAGGGGGTAGTACATGACCTCCATATGGTGATGGCCACAGACCTGGTGGTGGAAGTACGGGATCAAAATGACCGGCCAGTCGAAGGGGCCACGGTGAGCTTTCAAGCGCCATTGCAGGGGGCTAGCGGATCTTTTGACGGGGGTGTGCGCAATAAAGATGCCCTTACCAATGTGCAAGGCCAGGCTTCCGCCACGTTTACACCCAATATGGAAGTGGGACGGCTGACGATCCAGGTGAAAGCTACAATCGGCGGGCTGACGGGCATGGCGGAGATCATGGAGCGGAACGTCACAGCAGCGGAGCAAGGAAAGAAGAGCTGGTTTGGGCGGCATAAGACGCTGGTGATTATCACTGCCGTGGCTGCCGTGGGTGCTGTTCTGGCGATCGTGCTGACCGAATCCGGTTCGAGTTCGACGACGACCAGTGGAACGACCATCACGATCACTCCGGGTGTTCCCAATGTCGGCGCACCTTAAGTGAAAAAAGAGCTTACAATCATGAGTAAATTGCTTCGCGGTGGACTCGCTACCGCATTTCTATTGTCCTTGGGTGTGGCGCCAGGGGCGCTGGCGCAGATAATCCCGTTTCAGATAAATGTACAAACGGCGAACAGTAATTTTCTGGTGCAGAACGGTGCAACCCTAGGACTTCCGGCAAGCGATGTAGGGCAAAGCGCATCGCTCACGATGACTCTGACGTACGAGGGACAAACCACTGCGATGGTGGGCACGCCGCAGCTTAATGGGCCCACTCCGCCGGTGTTCACCGTGAATAGTACGGCATCAGCAAGTCTTAAGCCCGGGCAGACATTTTCCTTTACTATCACGTATACGGCAGCCAGCGCGGCTCAAGCCACGGGCCAGTTAATCATTCCCTATGCGGAAGCGGGCACATCGGGGACGTCAAGCACAACAGGATCGCTTTTTTTTTCGCTGGTCGGAACAGCGCCAAGCCTGATTGTGACCTATGCACTGACTTCTAACGGCAATGTGGTGACGGTAAGTTCGGGACAGACGATTACCTTTCCGAACACGGTTGTAGGGAGCTCCAGCTCAGCGCAGATCGGAATTATCAACCGGGGCAGCGGAGCGGGGATGATCCAGGCGTCAGGAATTACGAAATCGGGAGATGCCGCGTTTTTGCTGCAATCGGTGCCGCTTACGCCATTAACGCTACAGCCCAATGGCTCTGTAACATTTAGCGTAGTTTACGCTCCGACGCAAACGGGAACGAACAACGGGATGTTGCAGATCGTCTTGTCCAACCAGACTATAAACCTGGGATTAGAGGGGACGGCCATAGCATCGCTGCTGAGCTATCAGTTAGCGGACGGAACTGCGCTGGCGCCTGGCCAGACGCTGACGTTTCCAGACACCAATGTGGGAAGCAAGAGTTCCATAACGATTCTGGCGCAAAATACTTCTACGACAGCCGTTACGGTTAACGGAGCGGCGGCTACAGGTACGGGATACTCCATCACGGACGAGCCGATTCTTCCGGTGATTCTAAATGTGAATCAGACCGTGTCCTTTACAGTCACATTTGCGCCGACGCAACCGGGGACGGCGACCGGACGATTTCGGGTGGGGAACGATAGTTTTAATCTGACCGGGACAGCCATTGGGGTGCAGTTAGTGTACTCGTATACGAGTGGATCGACGACCAATACAGTTACCCCACAAGGGACAGTTTCTTTTCCCCCAGTGACAGTGGGACAGATGGGAAGCACCACTTTCACGATACAGAACAATGGTACCAGCACGGCCACCATCACCAGCATCGGCGTTTCCCCGGAGGCTGCGTTTATACTACCGCCGCTCCCTATACAATTGCCGATCTCCCTGGCTGCCGGCCAAAGCACGAAATTTCAGGTGAACTTTGAGCCTGACAAGACGGGACTTTTAACCGCGACTCTGATCGTAAACGATCAGACATTCACGCTTTCCGGTTTTGGGAATGCGCCGCCGCAGCTACCAAAATTTCAATTCACGGGGGCGAGCGGCACGCAGCCGGCCAAGAGCCAGGTTTCGGTTGGGATTACTCTAGCGACGCCCTATCCCTTGGGGCTGACCGGCAAATTAGTAATCAGTGTAAATAGCGGGAATTTGCCACCGGACCCAGCGGTACAGTTTTTGACTGGAGGCCAGACAGTCAGTTTTGTGATTAAGCCTGGTGATACGCAAGCGACTTTTCCGTTCGGCAGCAACCAAATCAGCCTGCAAACGGGGACGGTAGCCAGCACCATCACGATCACGCCATCCTTTGCCCTGGCATCCAACGGTGTGGATTTAACACCGACGGCCCCGCCTACGGTTACGCTTTCGGTGCCGGCAGGACCGGCACAGTTGGTGAATGCCCTGGTTACGCAAACAACGGCAAGCACGATCACTTTGGAGGTGGTTGGATACACCACCACGCGGACATTGACCCAGATGCAATTTCAGTTCACGCCGGTATCCACGGCCACGCTGGCTAGTAACACCGTTTCGTTGAATATCCAGCCCAATGCCCTGGTATGGTTTTCCAGCACGCAGTCGCAGAACGCCGGGGGCGGGTTCTCCGTATCCGTGCCATTTGTTTTGAGTTCCTCTGCGGGCACTACGGTGGTGGGGGGGCCAACGCCAGTGAGCATGCTGCAGTCTGTTTCCATTACGGTAGCCAACGAACTGGGGAATTCGAACACCAGGTCGTTACGATAAACACGCCTACGACAACGCCATAGACAGGTGCCGGAAGCTGTCGGGGCGGGCAGACAATGCCGGGGTCGAGGGTCGTGTGCGGGTGAGGGAGATTACCCCACAAATGGTCTCTCGGAATAGCCAGTTCAGGTCCTAGTACCAGCTAAGGTACCAGTTTAATTGACATTTGTCAGACGGTCATCGATCATGTAGAAGTCACAACCATTTAGCGCCAATTGTGACATCCAGTTAGCAGCGGAGACTGGGACCGAAAGGGCGGTAGCTTGCTTCGGAAGCCGATGGAAAGGAAAGGCAAGGCGGCGATCGAGAATGGCGGAATGCCATGGTTCGCGCTGCGGGTCAAGAGCAATTTTGAAAAGCTCTCGAGCCAGATTCTACAGCAAAAAGGGTACGAAGCATTTTTGCCGACATACCATACGCGGAACCGCTGGTCGGACCGCATCAAGTCAGTAGAGCGGCCGTTATTTCCCGGTTATTTGTTTTGCCGGTTCGATCAGGGGGACCGGCTTCCCATTCTGGTCACTCCAGGGGTAGTAAGCGTAGTGGGTTTAGGGAAGACGCCGGTTCCTATTCCAGAAGCGGAAATCCAAGCAGTGGAAGGCATTATCCGTTCGGGGCTGCCAGCGATGCCCTGGCCGTTTGTGACAGTTGGGCAGCGGCTGGTCATGGAACGCGGTCCACTGCGGGGCATTGAAGGGATTCTGCAAGAAATCAAAAGCCAGTATCGATTCATCGTGTCGGTCAACTTGCTGCAGAGATCGGTAGCAGCGGAAGTGGAATCGAATTGGGTGCGGCCGGTGGGGCCGCGAGTAGCGGTGCAGGCCGCCGCACTGCGGGAACCGGGGCACTGGTTCTAATCCGCTATTCCGAGGGCAACCTCAGAAGGCAAAACCACCAGGGAGTTCACTATGGCTGTTCTGAAGCCTCGAAATCGTCTGGTATATTTCAGGGTTTCTGAAGAGGAATTTCAGTTATTCACGAGTATGTGTCAGGCCGAAGGCGCGCGGAGCATATCGGATCTTGCCCGGGTGGCCCTGCAACGGTTGGCGCAGGAGCACAAAGGCAATTCCGAAGATATTTTTCTAGAGAAACTGCGTCTCATCAACGAGGCCTTGAACCAGCTTTGGCAAAAGGTCCAAGGGATCAATGGGCAGTTAGATCCGGCCACCGCCGAGGCGGCGCAAAACTGTCAGTTATCTGCCCCAAGGTATTTATCCGAGGTATTTTTCGATGGAACGAAAAATCGTTAAATGCGCCTTAGTTACTAGCATGCTGCTGGCAACAAGTTTATGGGCCCAACAGCAGCCGCCCGTACCGGCAGGGCCCCCGGCGCCCAGCCCCGCTGCGGGCACCCAAATCATTCCGGCTAACCCAACCCCGGCGGCACCCGGTCAAGCGGAACCAGGCACGATGGAGCAGGTACGATCCAATTATGTGTTAGGGCCGAACGACCAGATACTGATCCGGGCATTCGGAGCGGAAGAGATGGGCGAGCGTCCCTATCGGATCGATTCCGAAGGCAATGTGGATCTGCCTCTGGTGGGTACCGTGAAGGCAGGAGGTCTCAGTGTAGACCAACTGGAAGCGGAATTAGGCAAGCGTCTGGCCACTTACGTTCGCAACCCGCAAGTCAGCGTCACGGTAGTGCAATACCGTTCTGAGCCGGTGTTCTTTGTAGGGGCTTTCGCCCACCCCGGGATCTTCCCGCTGCAGGGCCGCCGGACGCTGGTGGATATGCTGGCGAGCGTAGGGGGATTGCTATCCAACGCCAGCCACAGAATCACAATCACCCGCAGCCTGGAGTATGGGCCCATTCCCCTGCCCAACGCCGTGGTAAACAAGGCAAACAATACCAGCTCGGCGGAGATCAGTATGGGCAGCTTGCGTGACAATTTGAATCCGGCCGAAGACATATTGCTGCAGCCTTACGATCAGATTCAAGTGGCGCGCTCGGAATTAGTGTATGTAGGCGGCGAAGTCGCCCATTCCACCGGGGTGGAATTGGGAGAGAGAGATTATCTGTCTGTCATTCAATTGCTCAGTCTGGCTGGAGGGTTGACCCGAGACGCGGATGCGGAAAAAGCCTGGATACTGCGTCCGGTGATGAACACCTCCAGGCGGGCGGAAATCCCTATCAATATCAAACTCGTGCTGGCAGGAAAGAGGAGTGATTTTCTGCTGGCGCAAAATGACATGCTGTACGTACCGCGAAAGCGTTCTGTGGGCGGGACGATAGCGAAGTACGCGCCGTATTTGATTGGCCCTACGATCACTGGCATCGTCATTGCGACTCGTTAGTAGCAGAGGAAATCATGCAACTCAATAATGGAGATACCGACCCTTCCACTGCGCTTAGACCATATGGCGCCTCTTATCCGGAGCGGATGCCGAACCTGCAGACGGAAAGTGACGATTGGCAAGGGGCTTCGGAAGGGGGCCTGCAGCGCATCTGGAAAGTAATCTTCGGGCACAAGCTGTGGCTTACGCTCTTTTGTTTGCTGGGCACGGGGTTGGGGTTTCTGGTTTTTGCCCTCCGGTTGCCTGTATATACGGGATCAACCACATTGGAGCTGCAGTCGATTAACCAGGGCTTTTTGAACCTCGTAGTTGCGGCGGCCGATCCCATGATGGTCCAAGGGATGGATGCGGGGATATACCAGCAAACACAGATTGCCATTATCAAGAGCGCCCTGATTCAGGGGCCTGCTGTTGACCGGTTACAGCGGGAAAGTTCTCCAGTCGTGCCGGTTCCCACCGACTTATTCGGCAGGCTCCGCAACCGGTTGGGCATTGTCGCCAAGGAACCGGTGGAGGCGTTTAACGAAGGTTTGGCCATGGCGCAGGCGAAGCTGAACGTGAGAGTGATACCTGGTACCCGCCTCATCCAGATCAGTTGCTCGTCGACTGTGCCGGAAGTTGCTGCCAACTACGTCAATGCACTGGCGTCAGAATATCTGTACAACAGCCAGAACAACCGGTCGACCAGCACCCAGCGGACCTCACAGTGGTTGCAGGGGCAACTGGAGGAGACCAGGGCGCGGCTGGAACAAGCCGAACAGAAGCTGCAAGAATTCGTGCGCAAGTCGGGAAACCTGTTTGTTGCGGAAGCGGACGCCGCTGGCCGTACGGAGACGCTGTCCAACACGAAACTGAAGCAGCTACAAGCGGATCTGGCAGCGGCACAAACGGATCGCATCCGTAAGCAGGCACTCTATCAGGCCTCGCTCACCCGGCCCATTGAGAGTTTCCCCGCGGATTTCACGGGTGCCTTGAGGGATGAGCAAGGCCAGATTGTCAAGTTAAAGACCGAGTTGGCTCAATTGGAGACCACTCTGACGCCGAACCATTACCGTGTGCAACGGGTACAGGCGCAGATCGCCCAACTGGAGCAGGAGCAGGATCGCGACCGAAAAGCGCTTCTGAGCCAAATCCAAAACGATTACGAAGAAGCGGTGAGCCACGAGAAGCTGCTGAGCAATGCTTATAAGGCGCAGGCCGGCGAAGTTTCCAGCGAGGCCGATAAGACCGCGGAGTACGGGTCCTTGAAACGTGAGGTGGAGATCCTGCAAAAGGAGCTGAACTCACTACTGGAGCAGACCAATCAGGCGTCGGTGGCCTCGGCATATTCGCTGCAAACCACGCGTGTGATAGACACGGCCAGAATCCCCGGCAGGCCTAGTGGACCGAAATGGTGGCAGCACGTGCTGATCGGCCTGGCTGTGGGGGGAGCGATCGGTTATCTCAGTTGTCTGCTGCGGGACACACGCAAAGAGAAGCGTCAGCAGGAGCGCTTCGGGTTGCCGGGTTATGCGTCGCGCTTCCTGAATGTACCGGAGCTGGGAGTAATTCCCACGGCCATGATGGAACACCGTAAGGCGGCAGTGCCCTTTTTCGCCAAAGGCAAGCACGCTTTGCGGCCTATGGTGCTGAACGGTAATGGCAACGGCAAAAACGGCAAGCGGGTGGAACTGATCACCTGGACGGAGAAACCCAGTCTGCTGGCAGAATCGTTCCGGCTGACGCTGGCATCTCTTACGATTACCGGCAAATCCGGAGCATCCCCCACGGTAGTAGTGGTGAGCAGTGCGGGGGCGGCGGAAGGCAAAACCACCGTCGCAACCAACATAGCGATTGCGCGGGCGGAGACCAATCGGAGAGTGTTGCTGCTCGAAACGGATCTGCGCAAACCGCGTCTGGCCGACCTGTTTGGCTTATCCAATCCGCGGGGGTGGAGTGATCTAATTCTGGAAGAGGGCAGCTTCCAGGCGGAGCGCATCGCGAACATGGTGCAGCCCACGCATATTCCCGGATTGTTTGCCATGGTGGGCGGGACCAGCTCCCCAGAACTGATTCACCAGGTATTTAATTCTCCGAAAGTGCCGCTGCTATTGGCTGCGCTGCGGCGGCAGTTCGATATGGTCGTTATCGATACTCCGCCGCTGCTGCAATTCTCCGAAGCGCGTCTGATCGGCCGTTTGGCGGATGGGGTAGTGCTGGTGTTGCGTTCCGATTACACCAACCGTGCGGCGGCGTTGGCATGCCGCCAGCGGCTCTGGGAAGACGGCATTCCCATTCTCGGCACCGTACTGAATGACTGGAATCCCAACGTCAATAAGGATCCACGCTACACCAGTTACTATGACACCTACCACGAATATTATTCCGCGGAAGCAAAATCGTGAGATACAACTATCGAAACTAGGCCAGTCATCGGTTTCCTGTGACGCGACTCCGATCCGGGGGAGCGAAGGCGATGCTTTGAGCACGTTTTACCAGTCTTTGTTCACCGGCTGGGCTGCGGCCTGCGAGGACACGCAGCCGCTGAGAGTGAACACCTGGAGGTTCCCTCAGCAGGCCCGTGCCGGAAAAATGATCACGCGCGCCGCAAAGAACGCCATCGTGGACGGTGCCAGACGGCTGGGGTTTCTCCGGCGCGGTTACATTGATCGGGAAACCTTCGCCACTCTGCACGATCGGCTGGAAGAGTTCGAACAATCCTGGAACCTTCTTGGGGACCAATACTCGCGAGAGTTGTTTGTGCGCCTGCTTTTATTCCGGGTGCTTGGTGAGCGCAGGGTAAAGCTGCCCAGGGACAATGAGGAATATTGGGAAATGGTGCAGCGCGTCGGCAAGCATCTGGTCAAACCACGCGCATGTGCGGGACCGACGCTGACCGGCCATTTCGATCTCTTTCGCTTCGATGGCATCTCTTTTTATGGGTACCCGCTAAGCGTTCTGGAAACCTATCTTCTCGAGCAATATCGTTATTCCCATGGACGCGTGATCGAAGTGCGCGGAGGCGACGTGGCCATCGATGCGGGTGGATGCTGGGGCGAGACCTCTTTGTATTTCGCGGCGCGAGGCGCACAGGTCTTCGCTTTCGAGTTTGAGCCGAAAAACCTTGTAGCGCTGAAAAAGAACCTCGCGTTGAATCCCGATCTGGCTGGGCGGATTACGGTTGTCGAACGGGCCGCCTGGGACTCTTCCGGTCAGAACCTGAGGGCCTCCTCGGCGGGTGCCGGCAGCCGCGTGTCTCCGGAAGCGGATTCCAGTCCCGGCGGCGCCGAGACCCTCTCCATCGACGACATGGTTTGCCAGTACAAGGTGGATCGGGTTGATTTCATCAAGATGGACATTGAGGGTGCTGAGTTGAGGGCGCTGGAAGGAGCACGGTCGACCATTCAGCGCTGCCGGCCCAAGCTGGCCTTGGCCGTTTATCACAACTTAACGGACTTTATAACCATCCCGCAGGCGGTTCATAGCATCCTCCCTGGTTACAGGCTGTTCCTAGACCACTTTACGACTCATACGGAAGAAACAATCCTTTTTGCGGAGTTCGGCGAGGGCCGGTAACGAAATTTGCGGCTGCGCATTGGGCCGGAGCGCAAGAGTGACGCCTCAAACCTGCTCGATCCCTGTTCCGCCGGTGCAGAAAACGAATGACAGCGACTGATCTTCGGATACAAAGCGACAGTAACTTCTCGGGCCCCGGTGTCATTATCGAACCGCGCTCGGGATGGGTAGCGTTACATCTCCGTGACCTTTGGGAATACAGGGAGCTTCTCTACTTCCTGACATGGCGCGAAGTGAAGGTACGCTACAAACAAACCGCTCTAGGAGCCGTTTGGGCGATCATCCAGCCATTATTTAATATGCTGGTATTCAGCCTGTTTTTCGGCAGGTTGGCGAAAGTGCCTTCCGACGGCGTCCCTTACCCGGTCTTCAGCATGGCCGGCTTAGTCCCCTGGACCTTTTTTGCCAACGGAATGACTCAGGCGGCCAATAGCCTGGTGACAAACACCAACTTAGTTACCAAAGTGTATTTTCCCCGGCTGACTGTTCCTGTCTCCGCCGTTTTGTCCGGTTTTGTGGATTTTGTTATTGCCTTTGTCATGCTGCTGGTGCTCATGCTGTTTAATGGAGTCCACCCGCCCATTCAGGTTCTTTGGTTCCCTGCGTTTTTGCTATTGGCGGTTGGGACGGCTATGGGAGTCGGCATGTGGCTGTCCGCCCTGAATGTGGAATATAGGGATGTCCGTTACGTGCTGCCTTTTTTGGTCCAGTTCTGGATGTACGCCACGCCGATTGTCTATCCGAGCAGCCTGTTAAAGGAGCCGTGGAAGACGTTGTACGGTTTGAATCCCATGGCGGGCGTGGTGGAAGGATTCCGCTGGTCTCTACTGGGCAGCGGCCGGGCACCCGGTCCGATGCTATGGGCTTCCGTAAGCGCTGCCATTGTGCTGGTGGTGTCCGGAGCCTATTACTTCCGCCGCATGGAAAAGACCTTCGCCGACACGATCTAACCATGGCCGATAAAGCAATTTCTTTAGACCGCATTGGCAAGCAATACCTGCTGCGCGAGCGGTCGCATAAATACAAGGCTCTCCGGGATGTATTGGCCAACGCATATATGAAGCCGTTCCGGCGTTTCCGCGGCGCTCCGGCAGAGGCCCATTCGCCGCGCTCCTCTTCGCGGGAATTGTTTTGGGCACTCAAAGATATCTCTTTCGAAGTCCGTCATGGAGAGGTGTTGGGTCTCATCGGCAGCAATGGTGCAGGCAAGAGCACTCTCTTAAAAGTCCTGTCGCGCATCACGGAACCTACCACCGGGCGGGCGGTCATTTATGGCCGGGTCGGTTCCTTGCTGGAAGTAGGGAGCGGCTTCCACCCGGAACTGACGGGCAGGGAAAACGTCTTTTTGAATGGTGCGATCATCGGCATGCGGAAAGCTGAGATCGAGCGGAAGTTCGATGAAATCGTGGCCTTCGCCGAAGTGGAGCGGTTCATCGACACTCCCGTGAAGCACTACTCCAGCGGGATGTATCTCAAGCTGGCATTCGCTGTGGCCGCGAACCTCGAACCCGAGATTCTCTTCGTGGACGAGGTGCTGGCTGTGGGCGATGCCGCCTTTCAAAGGAAGTGTCTGGGGAAAATGGGCGAAGTCTCGCGCCAGGGTAGGACGGTCCTGTTTGTCAGTCACAACATGACAGCCGTGCAAAGCCTTTGTACGCGGGCGATCTGGCTCGCTCAGGGGCAGCTTGTCGCGGATGGCTCGCCCGCGCAGATCGTCGCCGACTATCTCCGGTCCAACAGCGCGGCCGCCGTCGATCAGGTCTGGGAAGATCCTGCCACCGCGCCCGGAAACGAAGTTATCCGCATCCACCGCGCCCGCTTGCTGGCCAAAGATTCTTATCACATTACGGTGAATGACTCGGTCCAGCTCGAGTTTCTCTATTGGAATTTTCTAAATGGAGCAGTCCAGAATGCCAGCCTGACGCTGTATACTCTGGAGGGCGTGGCAGCATTTAGTTCCGCTTCTTTAGTTCGCGAGTGTCCCGCTGGTTTGATCCGGGTGGTATGCACCATCCCGGGCGACTTCCTGAATGATGGAGGATACCGGGTACAGTTGATGATCGTGAGAGATACTTCCACCATCCTTTACAACCATCAGTCCTTACTCACCTTCGAAGTGCGGGATGTGCCGCGGCCCTATAGCTGGTATGGCAAGTGGATCGGGGTAGTGCGGCCCAAGTTGGAATGGGACCACGAGGTGGTGGATACCGTAGCCTCCGTTGTCTCGTCGGGCGTTCATTAGAGTTCCAACCGGCTGGAGGCGCAGTCAGAGATTTCCCGCAGAACGTTTCCGGAAACAGATGACTCCTGAAGCCACAGTTGCCCTTACTGGGACCCTTGCTTCCGGGATAGAGAGCCAGCCGGCGTTTCCCATGGAACGTGCCGCCCTCGCCAAGGCGTTTCTGATTCGCTCGTTTGAACAGCGGCTCCTGGCGTTGTTTTCTCAGGGCAAGCTGTTTGGAACGGTCCACACCTGTATCGGCCAGGAGTTTACGGGAATTGCGGTCGCGGAGCATCTCCAGCCGGGCGACCTGATTTTCAGCAATCACCGGTGCCACGGCCATTATCTGGCCCGAACCGGGGATGTGGACGGACTCATGGCGGAGATCATGGGCCGGGCCACGGGCATCTGCGGAGGCCGCGGCGGAAGCCAGCACATCTGCGCGCACGGCGTATTCAGCAACGGGATTCAGGGTGGGATCGTGCCGCTTTCCGCCGGGCTGGCGCTGGCTCAAAAATTAGCCGAATCGAACAATGTGGTGGTCGCTTTCATTGGAGACGGCACTCTGGGCGAGGGTGTTCTCTATGAAGGGCTGAACCTTATTTCGAAATGGGATCTCCCCTTACTGATTGTGCTCGAGAACAACAGTTATGCGCAGAGCACCCCATCCTTCCAGACTTTGGCGGGAGACATTCTCCAGCGTGCCGAAGCCTTCGGCATTACGGCCCGGCATGGTAATACTTGGGATCCTGCACAGTTGACCGGGTTGATGGGCGAGACAATTCAGCAGGTTCGGGAGAGGCGCCGGCCGGCTTTTGTCCGCGTGGATACCTATCGCCTGATGGCCCACTCCAAAGGCGATGACGATCGCTCCAAAGAGGAAGTGGCGCATTACTGGAGCATCGATCCGCTGACGAAGTTTTCAGAGGAGAATCCGGGCGAGGCGGACGGGCTGCGCG
>Ga0126373_10000279_pt1 | contig 34048 bp, 26 predicted proteins | sample PanSoiMetPlot_11_FD_92545 | JGI IMG/M metagenome (GOLD analysis project Ga0126373, IMG submission 92545) | Tropical forest soil microbial communities from Panama - MetaG Plot_11 | ecosystem: Environmental > Terrestrial > Soil > Tropical forest > Bulk soil | place: Panama | collected 2016-02-17 | reverse complement strand
GACCCCATGGCGTCCGACTCGTCATCCCAGACGTTGATCGCGATGGACCGGCGGGGCACCACGGCAGGTGACTTGCGCACCAGCAGCTCGAGAATGCCGAACTCGGTCGCAGTGAGGACCGCCCGCCGGCCAGCGACCAGCACCTGCCTGGCTGCCGGGTCGAACCGCAGATCGCCGACGACCATCTCTGGCTGCTGGACCGCTGCCGGCCGCCGCTGCAGCGCCCGCATGCGGGCGAGGAGTTCGGCGAAGTCGAAAGGCTTGACCAGATAGTCGTCGGCCCCGGCGTCGAGCCCGGTGACCCGGTCGGCGGGCTGGTCCCTCGCCGTCAGCATGAGGATCCGGGTGGGCTGCGCATTGCGTCGCATCCAGCGCACGACATCAAGTCCGGAGATGCCCGGCATCCGCCAGTCGAGCACGGCGAGCTCGTAGCTGTAGCTGCGCAGGAACTTCAGCGCTTCCTCGCCGTTCCGCACCGCGTCTACGACGTAGTCGTGCTCTTGCAGCCCCCGGACCAGCACGCTCCGCAGACCGTGATCGTCCTCGGCGACAAGCACCCGCACGTGGTCTCCTACCTGCGCAGCCGGCGCCAGAGCGGTCGCGGCAGCAGGCGGAGCGCGACGGCGAACAGCCGGAGCGCGGATGGCACCCAGACGACCCCCGAGGGTTTGTCGAGGGCCGCGGCGACGGCGGCACCGACCTGACCGGGCGTAGACGACAGTGGGGCGTGCGACATGCCGGCCGTCATCCGGCCGATGACAAAGCCGGGACGGATGAGCAGGACCCGGACGCCGGAACCGTCCAGTGAGTCCGCTAGCCCGCGACCGAACGCGTCGAGGCCGGACTTGGCGGCCCCGTAGACGAAATTAGCCCGCCGGGGCCGCACGGCCGCAACCGAGGAGAGGATGACGATGACGCCGCTGCCAGCGCGGCGCATCTGCGCCGCGACCGCGAGCAGTGCCGTGACGTGGCTGGTGAAATTCGTCTCGATCAGGAGACCGGCCTGGCCGGGCTCGGCGTCGAGCCGATCCTGCGGGATCAGTACCCCGGCCGCAGAGATCACCACGTCGACCGGCCCGTCGGCGAACGCGGCCGCGACGAGCTTCTCGTGGGCTGCCGGGTCGGTCGCGTCGTAGGGCAGGACCGTGACGCGACCAGGGAGCGAGGCAGCCGCCGAGCGGAGCCTGTCGGCATCGCGACCGGCCAGTAGCACATCGGCCTCGGGCCGCAACTGCATCGCCGAGAGGATCGCCAGGCCAATCTCGCTCGTGCCGCCGATGAGCAGCACCCTGGTCAACTTGGTCACCTAGACCAGCCCGGCCAGGAACAGGCCCAGCCAGGCAAGCTCACACCCGACCATGACCTTGTCACGGGAGATGAGATCTTCGACAGCGCGGCCGTCGGCCCGCCCGGTCAGCCAGTCGAACCGGATGAGCGCGGCTGCGAGCGGGATCAGGCTCGCCACGTGCCAGCCGCGCAGCCACGGCGTCGACTCGGACAGCGCCCAGGCGAGGTAGGCGGCGAGCAGCACGCCGATCGCGGCTCGCTGGAATAGCCGAAGCGCAGGCTTGGAGTAATACCGCATAACCGGCCGGTGCGCTGCAGCGCGGTCGCCGAGCGAGGCCAGCTCGCTGTAGCGCTTGCCGGACGCCACCATCAGAGCGCCGAAACTGCAGACGGTCAGGAACCATCCGGACGGCGGCACGTGGGTGGCTACGGCGCCGCCGAGCGCGCGCAGCACGAAGCCGTTGGCAACAAGCCCGAGTTCTAGCCAGGGCACATGCTTAAGACCGGAGCTGTACAGCAGCGACAGCGCGGCGTAGCAGCCGATCACAACGGCCAGCAGCGGCTCGCGGATGAGCAGGCTGAGCACTACGGCCAGCCCGAGCCCGGCCAGCGCCAGAACGATGGCGGCGGGCTGTGGCAGCCGGCCGGCCGCAATCGGGCGCAGCCGCTTGGTCGGATGCAGGCGATCGCGCTCGACATCGACGACGTCGTTGATCAGATAGACCGCAGACGCCGCGGCCGTAAAGGCCACGAAGGCCACGAGGGCGTAGCCGAAGCCGTTGTGCCTCCCCAGGCTGGCCCCGGCTACCGGTGCGGCGAAGACCAGCAGGTTCTTCGGCCACTGCCGGGGCCTGGCGGCCTGGAAGGCCGCCACTATCAGGGTGGCGACGGCGACCAGCTTGGCCGGGCGACGCGCTGCCTGGCCCGACCGCTGCTCGGCGGTCTCTTGAGTCCGGTACGTCATTTGGCGAAGACCGCGGTGAAGTCCCGGCTCGCTGGCGTGTAGTAGCGATCAGCCGGCTGAGCCTGGTTGGGCAGCAGGGCCTCGGGCGTGGGCGGATTAGCCTGCTGCGGCAGGTAGTACATGAAATCGGTCCACTCGGGGTTGATGTCGAGCTCCATCGCGTTCACGGCTCCCGCGCGCTGGAGGAGGTCGCCGAGCTCGCGCACGTTGAGCGCCGGCCCGTAGACGAAGATCACCCGGTTGTCGGCGGTGATCCCGATGCCCGACCGCCAGACATAATAGCCGCCGCCAAGGGTCGCACCCCAGCTGGACTGGACGTTGAAGTCGACGCTGGAGGGCACCTGGCCGTTCTGCACGATGAGGTGCAGGTTCTGGCGGACCCCCGCCACGGCGGATGACATCGACATGCCCGGATCCTGTCCCCAGTTGCCGATCGCGATGTGCCCGTCGGTGTAGTAGACGACCGAGGCGACTCCCGGCGTCAGCGTGCCGGAGGTCGATCCGTTGAGATAGAAGCCGCCGCCCGAGGACGCGATCTTGAAGCCACTGTTGAAGGTCGCCAGCAGCCCGTTCCTGGTGCCAAGCGGCAGGTAGTCAAGCGCGTGCCAGTTTCCAGGGCCGGGATCCTCGGCACCGGGTCGTAGCTCGAACCGCACGAGGCTCTGGTTCATCGACACGATGCCTGCGACGTAGGACGAGTACAGGCTGCTTGCCCGCATCTCGGTGCCGTAGATGGCGCCCTGGCCATGCACGGTGCCGATCACGCGCCAGACGCCCTCATTCGGGAGCGCCGGTGACACGAGCGACTGCAGGTTGGCGGGTGGCGGATAAACCGGTGCGGCGGACCTGGTGTGCTTGGGCTTCTCAGTGACCGCGCTCGGCCCGGTCAGCGCGAAGGCCGGCTTGCCGCCGGCCTTCGGCGGCTGATAGGTCATCCACTCGCCGAGTGTGACCAGCGGACCCAGGTAGTGATCGCGGGCCCATTCGGCCAGCCGCTGGGAGACGGCGCCGCCACCCGTCATGGTGAGCGCGTGCCCCACCGACCAGCTGACCGGGACCAGGACCACGATGAGCACCGCCGCGGTGATCCGTGACCAGCGGCGGTAGGGAACGTGCGGTGCCCAGTTGCGCCGGCGCCGTGGCCGGGGCGTCCCGTGACGGCCAGAGCCCGAGCTGGGGCGGGGCTGTGTCGTGACATCCCGCCAGCCTGCTGTCGGTGGCCTCGCCACACGATCCCCTTTCACGATTCGCCAGGATTGTCACCCGTCGAGGTCCCGCGACTGGTCTACCCGCGGAAGATTAAGCTCGCATGAACGAAGGTACGCGGTTGCTGACGGGGCCGACCGGACGTTCAGAGACGTTACAGGCTGATCGGCTCACCTTTCTTCTATACCCGCAGGGCGGGCCACCTCATTCCATCGGCGGCCAAGCACAACGTCAGCCCGCCGGGTTGTGCCAGGCCTCGCCGGCGGGAACGAGCGCGTCCGCTTGTGGCGGGCCCCAGCTTCCTGGGGCGTAGGGGTGGACCGGGACTACGTCGCCTAGCACCGGCTGCACGACACGCCAGGCAGCTTCGACCGCGTCCTCCCTGGCAAAGAGGTAGCGCTCGCCGCTGAGCGCCGCCCCGATGAGCCGGTCGTAGGGCCGGATCGTCTGCTCGGCGGCCTCGCCGGAGAATTCCAGCTCGCGCACCTGGGGTGCCAGATCGGGGCCTGGCTTCTTGCCCACCATCCTGATGCCGAGCTGATCATCGGGATAGACACGAACCCGCAGCTGGTTGGCGCCGGCCTCGTCGCCGAGGCTGAACACGTCGTGCGGTGGCCGGTGAAAGCGGAAGACCACCTCGGTCGCGGTGACCGGGAGGCACTTGCCGGCGCGGATCAGAATGGGCACGTCACCCCAGCGCCAGGACCGCGCGGTCAGTCTGACGGCGCAGTAGGTCTCGGTGGTGCTCGCCTGCGCCACCCCGCTGACGCCGAGATAGCCCTCGTACTGGCCGCGAACGGTGGTGTCCGGGTTCAGCGGCTCGAGCGCGCCGACGAGCTGAGATTTCGCGTCACGCCACGACGCCAGGCCGGTCCCGTCGGGCGGCTCGGCCAGCACCGTGGCGAGAACCTGCAGCAGGTGGTTCTGCAGGACATCCCTGATGGCCCCGGTCCGGTCGTAGAAGCTGCCGCGGTCTGCAACGTCGAAGGCCTCGGCCATGGTGATCTGGATGCTCGCCACGTGCTCGCGGGTCAGCAGCGGCTCGAGGAGAGAATTGGCGAACCGGGCGAAGAGCAGGTTCTCCACCGTCTCGAGGCCAAGCCAGTGGTCGACCCGGTAGATGGACTGCTCAGGGAAGTGCTTGTGCAGGGTGTCGTTGAGCGCGATCGCGCTGGCCAGATCGGTGCCGAACGGCTTTTCCACCATGATCCTGCCGCCCGCGGCCCGGCCCGCCACGGCGATGCCCTCGGCGATCCGCGCGAACAGCGAAGGTGGCACCTCGAGGTAGTACAGCGGGCTGTGGCCACCGCCCATGGCCTGGCTCATCGCCGCGTATGTCGACGCCTCGGATAGATCGCCGTCGACGTAACGGAGCAGGCCGAGCATCTTACTGGCGGCCGGGCTGGCGGGGTCCATGTTGTTGAGCTTGAGCGAGGCGGCCGCGTAGTCGCGGAACTGGTCGAGCCCCCAGCCGCTGTGGGCGACGCCCACGACGGGGACGTCGAGGACGCCGCGCTCAACCAGGCCGACCAGGGCCGGGAAGGTTTCCAGCTTGGCGAGGTCGCCCGTCGCGCCGAAAATGACCAGCGCATCTACCTGATCAGGGGGCATCGGTGCTTCCTTCTGCATCGTCGTGGGACGTGCCGCTGAGAAAAGCCTCGCACGTTACGCTCGCCTGGAGATGATCGTTGTGATCGCCGGGGTGGCCGGAAGCGGCAAGACGACTATCGGCGAGCGGCTGGCCAGCCGGCTGGGCTGGCGCTTCGCCGACGGTGACTCGTTCCACCCGGCCGCGAACGTGGCCAAGATGCGGGCAGGCATCCCGCTCACCGATGCCGACCGCGGGCCGTGGCTGGCAGCGATCACCTCCTGGATGGACGACGTTATCGCGAGCGGCCAGTCGGCCGTCCTTGCCTGCTCCGCGCTCAAGCGCAGCTACCGGGATGAACTGCTCGGCGGCCGGGATCAGGCTGTGATGGTGTTCCTGGAGGTCAGCCGGGAGCAGGACCAGGCCCGGGTGTCACGCCGGCAGGGCCACTTCTTCGCCGAGCCGCTGCTGGCGAGTCAGTTCGCCGCGCTGGAGCTGCCTGACCCCGATGAGCGCCGGGTGTACCCGGTCGCGACCGCGGACCAGCCACCGGGCCAGCTGGTGGCAGAGATCGTCGCCCGGCTGGGCCTCACGTGATGCGCGGGTCACGGGGCAGTGCCGGCGCCGCGGAGAAGCCTGGCCGGGCCATCGGTGTGGCAGTCGCGCTCGTGGTGCTCGCCACTGCCGGCTATTACCTGGTGCCGGTGCCCCACCAGATGCGGGAGAGCTCCTGGGCGATCCTGTTCGGCTGTGGCGTGGCAGCTCTAGGGATACTCATCGCGCTCGCGATCTGGCGGCTGCTCGGCGCCGGCGAACAGGTCCGGGTGCGGGCGCTCGTGCTGCTGCTCGTCCTGACCGTCCTGTTTTTCTCCTGGTGCGATGACTCGGTAGCCCGGATACCGGGGCAGTTCGTCGACCTGCACACCAAGACCGACGCCCTCTACTTCACCGTGAGCACCGTCGCGACTGTCGGCTTCGGGGACGTGCACGCAGCGGGTCAGCTGGCCCGCGCCGCGGTGACCGTGCAGATCGTCTTCAACCTGGTGTTCCTCGGTGCCGCGCTCACCATGATCTCCGGCTTCGTCCGGGAGCGGGCACGCCGTCACCGGGCCGCCGGCGCCGGCAGCGACGGTGTGAGCCCCGCACCGGATGGCCGGGACGGGGCTCACTGACGGGCGGCTTACCGCCTAATCTCACATCCTTGACATCTGACGGTCTCGCTCGTACTCATACTCACGCCGCTCGGACTCGTGCCGCTCCGCGCCGTGCGCGAGGCCCCACACCGCCGCGATTCCGAGAGCGACGACGATGATGCCCCAGAGCGGATAGAACGGGACGATCATGAAGCCGGCGACCACAGTCAGTACCGCCATTGCGATGCCGACTGGCCGCGACCACGGGATGCCGAGCAGGTGACAGGCTCCGACCGCGAAGGTCGCGATACCGAGCCCGAACAGTACCCAGCCCCATTGCACGATGCCCCAGTTGTAGGCGTACAGGCCGTGGCTGGTGTAGAAGCCGTGCCGGACCACGAATGCCAGCCCGACGAGGAAGGTGAGCAGCCCCGCCAGCACCAGGAACAGCCCGCCCTGGGACGTGCTGGTGCCCGTTTCCATGGAACTGCGCCCGTAGTCGGCAGCCGGGGCCTGGCCGGTCCGGCCATAAGCAGCGGGCTGCCGGCCCTGCTCGTACGTCGTGCCCGTGGAGTACCGCTCGTCGGTCTCGCGGCCTGTCGTCGAGCGTCCGGTCGCCGCGGCTCCCGATGTGGTGCCAGGCCCGGTGCCCGTCACGTCGCCCTGCTGCCCGACCTGGTTCTCCGAGGACCTGTCGTGTGCTCTCCGCATCACATCTCCCCTCTGACCTGGCCCGCAGGCGGGACGGCCGGCTACCAGCACTTCTTCGGACAGGCAGCCGCCACCCGCGTGCTAACCGGTTGCCCGGGTTCTTCTTAGGACGCTACGGAGGGCGCGCGCGCCCGGGCATCACCCACGGGGGGTGATCCGAGCGGCCTGCCGGTGGCGGCATGAGTGGCGGCATTACCGGCATATCAGGTCGCGCCGATTGATCGTCGACCAGCCGGGGTATGCCGGTCGCTGCTGGTTGCTCGGGGGGGCGATGACGAGCATCGTCGAGGGGCCGCCCGCGTTCCGCCTGCCAGGCGGCGCGGCGGGGCTGCCGCATGCCGACAAGCTGCGGATCCCGCGGCCCGGTATCGCGGTGCTGCATCGCGCCCGCATCACCGCGCTGATCGACTCCGCGGCCAGTCGGCCAGTCACGCTGCTGACCGGGCCGCCGGGCGCGGGAAAGACAATCGCCGCTGCGCGATGGGCTGCGGGCAAGGCAACCGGACGCCGCCCGGCATGGCTCACCCTGGACGCCGACGACAGCGACCCGGACCGGTTCTGGCAGTACGTCACGGCCGCGCTGATGGGGGCCGGTGTCCCTGCTCCGCCGGCCGGACTCGAGCCGCGTAGCCTGCCCCGGTGGCTGGCTACCGCGCTGGATGCTGACTCGCCCGCCGTCGTGCTGATCCTTGACGACATCCACCTGATCGCCGCCAGTGACGCGCTCGCCGGGCTCGCCGAGCTGATCCGGCACGAGCCGCCTGGGCTCAGGATGCTGCTGGCCGGCCGGTCGGCACCAGCCCTGGCCAGGCTCAGGCTGTCCGGCGACGTGACCGAGATCGGCGCTGCCGACCTGGCCTGTACGCCCGATGAGACCAGGGCGTACTTCGACATGCTGGGCAGGTCGCTGAGCCCGGACGAGCTGGCGGAGGTGGCCAGCAGAACTGAGGGCTGGCTAGCCGGTCTGCGGCTGGTGGCGCTGGGCGCCGGGGCGGGTCCCGCGGGCGGCCAGGCCCTGGTCCTGGACTACATCGAGGACGAGGTGCTCAGGCCGCTTCCGCCTGAGGTGCGGGCCTTCCTGCTCCGGACGTGCCTGACCCCGATCGTCCAGGCCGACCTGGCAAGCGACCTCACCGGTGACGGCGCCGCTGCCAGGGTGCTCGAGCACCTCAGCCGCTCGGGCAGCCTCGTCGAGGCAGTCGCGCCGAAATCTGGCGAATACCGGTACCACCCCATGCTGCGCGAGGCGCTCGCGGTGTGCCTGCGCCGGGAACTCCCCGCGGAAGTTGCTGACCTGCACCGCCGGGTGGCCAGGTGGCATGCCGCGCGCCGGGACCTGCCCGAAGCCGTTCGGGCTGCGGCCGAGGCAGGCGACTGGGACCTCGCCAGCCGGGTGCTCCGCAACTCCGGGCCGGCGATCATGCTGTCGGCGGAGGGCTCAGCTGTGGAGGCCACGCTGGCCGTCGCGCCGCCCGACCGGATCGGCACCGACGCGGCACTGGCCATGGCGCTCGCCGCCGCCCGGCTCTGGCAGGGTGACGCCGATGGGGCGGTGCCCCACCTGGAGTGTGCGCAGTTCGCTCTCGACGGCCTGGCCGGCGGCGATAGGGTCCGGGCCGAGCTGTGGCTGTCGGCGCTGCACGTGCTCTACCGGGCGTGGGCTGGCCCGGCCGAGGAAGGGTTGCTGGATCAGGAGCTGATCCAGGCCGGGCAGGCGCACACCGATCCGCGCGGACCCGAGCATGAGGCGCTCGGCGTGCTCTGGCTCGCTCTGGGCTTCGCGGCCCTGATCGGATTCGACCTGCAGAAGGCGAGGTCAGCGCTGCTGCACGCAGGCTCACAGCTGTCCGCTGGCGGGCTGCTCGCCCTCAGGGAACGGGGTCGCTGCTGGGAGGCGGTCGCAGCCGCGCTCTACGGCGATCTGGCTGCAGCAGCCAGGCTCGTGGCCAGCGTGACGGACGGACCGCACGGTCGCGATGGCGAACTGGCGCCCGTGCTAGCGCTCGCAGGCGCGGCGGTGAGCCTCGGCCGGGATGACCTGGACGACGCCGCGTCGCTGCTGGACCAGGCCGACCTGGCCGCAATGACGCCGCGACCAGCCGGTGAGCCGTCCATCGACCTGCTGGCCGGGCTGCTGCGAGCCAGGCTCGCGGTTGCCGACGGCAACCTGACCGGAGCCCGCGGGCTCGCGCGGTGGCTGGGCGACCTCGCGGTCAGCTCCGGCCAGCCCGGTGACCTCACCCAACGGCCACGGCCGCAGGGGGTCGCCGCCGTCGTGGCGCTGCTCGATGCCGAGATCAGCCTCGCCGCCGGTGAGCGCGAGCGTGCCAGGGCCACCCTGACCGATGTCGCCGGCCATCCCGGCGCTGCCGACCCAGCCGATGCGGCGGGCCCGGTGGTCAGGGGAGAGGCCGCGGTCGGCCAGGCGCGACTGCTGATCGCGGACGAGGACGACAAGGCCGCGCTCAAGCTGGTTGAACCGGTGCTTTCCGAGCCACCAGGAGCCTGCTCCACGATGGACCGGATCAGGGCGCTGCTCGCGGCGGCCGTGGCGCACCGCCGGCTCAGTCAGCCAACAGAGGCTGCCGAGCTGCTCTCGCAGGCGCTCGCCCTCGCCGAGCCGGAAGACGCGTGCGGCCCGTTCCTGCTCGCCGGGCCGGCCGTACGATCCGCGCTCACGGTGCTGATCAACCCGTCCAATCGATGCGCGGCGTTCGCCGGGAAGATCCTGGACCGGTTCGACGGCCGACTGGCCCGGCCCGCCGGGAGCCAGCCGGCCGGGCTCCTCACCGACAGCGAGATGGCGGTGCTGCGGTTCCTGCCGTCGCACATGACGAATCAGGAAATCGCCGAGTCTCTCTTCCTGTCCATCAACACCATCAAAACGCACCTCAGCTCCGTGTACAGGAAACTGGGCGTCGCGAATCGCCGCCAGGCGATCGCTCAGGCCCGCCGCCTGGACTTGCTGTTACGCGCCGCTGGCGGCTAGGCGGTGCTGGCCGCCACGGATGGTGAGCTGGACCGGCGGGTGAGCGCGCGCCCCGCTCGCCACAGGCTGAATGCCAGCACTCCCAGGGCCAGGCCGTAGAACATCAGCCACGCGGCGACGATGGTCAGCAGCAGTACGAGCGTGATGGCCGGCCAGATGAGAATGATGATCCCGGCCGCCAGGCTGCAGACGCCGAGCACCGCCCGGACGCCGCGGCCTGGGACTCCGGCCGAGAGCGCGACGCCGAGGTCCGCGATGCCGTGTGCGATGAAGTAGACGCTGATCAGGAACGTGACGATGAACAGGCTCAGCGCGTGGTGACGCAGGCAGTACAGCCCGAGAAGCACCGCCACCAGGCCGATCACCACGTACGCGGCGCGCATGCCGCCGCTGCGGTTGCTCGCGGTGAGGCCTTCCCACAGCCTGGCCAGCCCGGACACAAGGATGGCGGCGCCGATCAGGATCGCCACGATGGTCAGTGATGCGTGGGGCCAGACCAGCAGCATGATCCCGAGCGCGATCATGCCGACCGCGCCGACTGCCACGACCGGCCAGGACTTCCTGGCCGCCGTGGCGAGGAGCGTATCGGCGCGAACGTCGGCCTCGGCGTTCTCTTCGCCCTGGCCGTACCAGTCGCGCCCGTACTGCTGGCGTTCATACCGCTCGCGGTCGGACTGGCGCGGCTCGAACTGCTGGGGCACGGGGGTCTGGCTTGCCGGGGCATGCGCCGCGCTCGCGCCCGTGCTGCCTGAGGCCAGCGGGCCGGACAGCGGATCGGTCATCGTTGCCTCCCTGCAGATTACGGTGCCGACCGGGTAACCGCGGGTATGTCCCCCAGGTCAGCACCTGCCATGCTGTCGTCGGCGAGTTCCCGTGATCATCACCCGTGGCGGGTGAACCGGAAGGTGCTGTCCTAGACTTGGCCAGCGAGCGCGCTGGTAACCAGCGGCAATACCGATTCCCAGGAAGCGACCCCAGGTGAAGACCGACGTCGAAAATCTGAGCCCGACCAGGGTCAAGCTGACCATCGAAGTCCCGTTCGAAGAGCTCAAGGCGAATCTGGATAAGGCGTACCGCGAGGTGGCACGCCAGGTCCGGATACCGGGTTTCCGGCCAGGTCATGTGCCGCCGCGGGTCATCGACGTGCGGATCGGCCGTGGCGTTGTGCTGGAGCAGGCTGTCAACGACGCGGTGCCCGAGCTGTACAGCAAGGCCGTCGCCGAGCACGACGTTGTGCCGATTAGCCAGCCCGACGTGGAGGTCACCCGGCTGGACGATGGCAAGGAACTGGCCTTCACGGCGGAGGTGGACGTGCGGCCGGGCTTCGACCTGCCCGACCTTGATGCCCTCTCGGTGACCGTCGAGAACGCCGACGTTGATGCCGACCAGGTGGAGGAGTATCTGAGCTCGCTGAGGGAGCGATTTGCCTCGCTGCGGACGGTCGACCGGCCCGCGCAGACCGGCGACTTCGTCTCCATCGACCTTGCCGCTACGGTCGACGGAACTGCGGTCGACGACGCGCAGACCACCGGCTACTCCTACGAGGTGGGCAGCGAGTCGATGCTGGATGGCCTGGACACGGCGCTGTCCGGGATGACCGCGGGCGAGAGCAAGACCTTCAGTGCTGAGCTGGCCGGCGGGTCGGCGGCGGGAAAGGTGGCCGACGTGCAGGTCACCGTCAATTCAGTCAAGGTCAAGGAGCTGCCAGCGCTCGACGACGAGTTCGCCCAGTCCGCGAGCGAGTTCGACACCATCGGCGAGCTCCGCGCGTCGACGCGCCGGCAGCTCGAGGCCGTACGCAAGGCAGGGCAGGCAGGCCAGGCCAGGCAGCGCCTGCTGGATGCGCTGGTATCCGAGCTCGACATCCCGTTGCCCGCCAGGATCGTCGAGGCCGAGGTCGAGCAGCGCCGCCGCAGCCTGGCGGACCAGGTCAGCCGGGCGGGGCTGACGATGCAGGCCTACCTGGAGTCGGCGAGTATCACGGAGGCCAAGCTAGAGCAGGACTTCCTGGCCGATGCCGAGCGGTCGGTCAAGGCCGGCTTCATCCTGGACAAGGTCGCCACCCAGGAGGACATCAAGGTCACCGCGGAGGAGCTCAGCGCGTACGTGACCGAGCAGGCCTACCGGATGGGCGTGGCGCCTGACCAGCTGGCCCAGCAGCTCTCCGATAGCGGCCAGCTGCAGGCCGTGGCGGCTGACGTGCTGCGCGGCAATTCGCTCAGCTGGCTGGCCTCCCACGCCCGGGTGGTCGACGAGGCGGGCCGGCCGGTCGACGTCAGCGGGGGCGCAGCCGAGCCGGCCGACGGCGCCGACGGCGACGGCGATGAGGACGGAGACGACGCCGGCGATTGACTGGCTGGCTGACTGCGGAAAAGGCGTGCCTAGCCTGCGCCGTCAGCGAACACCGGGACTCGGCGGCAAAGGCGGTGCCGGCCGCGCGTTATGGTCACAGTCAACGACAGGCGCGGCGCGACTTCAGCGAGGTGAGCATAGTGACCACGCCTCCGATTGCCAGGACTGCGGATTCGGGCGTGCTGCCGCTCGGCGACATGCTGTTCCAGCGGCTGCTCCGGCACCGGATCATCGTCCTCGGTCAGCAGGTCGATGACGACCTTGCGAACCGAATCTGCGCAGAGCTGATTCTGCTGGCGGCCGAGGACGACAAGAGGGATATTAGCCTCTATATCAACTCGCCGGGTGGTTCGGTTTACGCCGGAATGGCGATCTATGACGTCATGCAGTACGTGCCGAATGACGTGGCAACCTATGCCATGGGCATGGCCGCCTCCATGGGTCAGTTCCTGCTGACCGCTGGCGCACCAGGCAAGCGTTATGCCATGCCGCACGCGGCGATCCTGATGCACCAGCCCAGCGGCGGCATCGGCGGCACCGCGACCGACATCAGGATCCAGGCAGAGCAGAGCCTGTACATCAAGCGGCTGATGGCCGAGCGGATCGCGTATCACAGCGGTCAGTCCGTGGAGCAGATTGAAGAGGACTCCGACCGGGACCGCTGGTTCACCGCAGAGGAAGCCCGTGAGTACGGCTTTGTCGACCACGTGGTCCGCAGCGCGACCGAGGTGCCTTCCGCAGGCCCGGTGTCATGAGCAGCCCCAGTCCTCAGGCACAGCAAGGAGGTCGGAAAGTGAGCGCTGGTTATACCGGGTACGGGCCGGATCGGCCACGGCTCGCTGAAGCACGCTACGTGCTGCCGTCCTTCGTGGAGCGGACGTCGTACGGCGTCAAGGAGATGAACCCGTACAACAAGCTCTTCGAGGAGCGGATCATTTTCCTCGGCGTGCAGATTGACGACGCGTCCGCCAATGACGTGATGGCGCAGCTGATCACGCTGGAGTCGATGGACCCGGCCCGCGACATCCTCATCTACATCAACTCGCCCGGCGGGTCGATGACGTCGATGATGGCGATCTACGACACGATGCAGTACATCCAGCCGGAGATTCAGACCTACTGCCTCGGCCAGGCCGCCTCGGCGGCCGCGGTCCTGCTCGCGGCCGGCACGAAGGGGAAGCGTTTCGCGCTGCCCAACGCGCGGATCCTCATCCATCAGCCGGCCGTGGAGAGCGGCTATGGCCAGTCCAGCGACCTGGAGATCCAGGCTCGGGAGATACTGCGGATGCGGGCGGCGATGGAGACGATCCTCGCCCGGCACACTGGCCAGGATGAGGACAAGGTACGGCGCGACATCGAGCGAGATAAGTTCTTCGGCGCTCAGGAAGCGCGGGAGTACGGTCTAGTCGATGAAGTTCTGACGATGCTCAAGCGCAAGCCAGAGGTAGTGTCGTCCTAGAGCGTCGAGGCGGTACCGTCTAGGTTCACGGACGTCGTTGTAGTTGGCTCGAGGGAGTAACTAGGTGGCACGCATCGGTGATGGTGGTGACTTGCTGAAGTGCTCGTTCTGCGGAAAGAGCCAGAAGCAGGTTAAAAAGCTCATCGCCGGTCCTGGTGTGTACATCTGCGATGAGTGCATCGACCTGTGCAACGAGATCATCGAAGAGGAACTCTCGGAGCCGACCGAGCTCAAATGGGACAGCCTGCCCAAGCCGCGCGAGATCTATGAGTTCCTGGACTCGTACGTGATCGGCCAGGAAAAGGCGAAGAAGGGCCTGTCCGTCGCCGTCTACAACCACTACAAGCGGATCCAGTCCGGCGGCGACCGGCCCGGAGCTGGCGAGGACGGCGTCGAGCTCGCCAAATCGAACATCCTGCTGCTCGGGCCGACCGGATCGGGCAAGACGCTGCTGGCCCAGACCCTCGCCCGGCTGCTGAACGTGCCGTTTGCCATCGCCGACGCGACCGCGCTGACCGAGGCCGGCTATGTCGGCGAGGACGTCGAGAACATCCTGCTCAAGCTCATCCAGGCGGCCGACTACGACGTCAAGAAGGCCGAGACCGGGATCATCTATATCGACGAGATCGACAAGATCGCCCGCAAGAGCGAGAACCCGTCGATCACGAGGGACGTCTCTGGTGAGGGTGTCCAGCAGGCATTGCTGAAGATTCTCGAAGGCACGACGGCGTCAGTACCGCCGCAAGGCGGGCGCAAGCACCCGCACCAGGAGTTCATTCAGATCGACACCACGAACGTGCTGTTCATCTGCGGCGGCGCGTTCGCGGGCCTGGAGAAGATCATCGAGCAGCGGGTTGGCAAGAGCGGCATGGGCTTCGGCGCCGTGCTCCGGGTCAAGACCGACAAGACTGAGTCCGATCCGTTCGCCGACGTGATGCCGGAGGACCTGCTGAAGTTCGGGATGATCCCCGAGTTCGTCGGTCGGCTCCCGGTGATCACCAGCGTGCACAACCTGGACCGCGAGGCGCTGATCCGGATCCTGACCGAGCCGCGGAACGCGCTTGTCCGGCAGTACCGGCGGCTGTTCGAGCTTGACGGCGTGGACCTGGAGTTCACCGACGACGCCCTGGAGGCGGTGGCCGACCAGGCGATTCTGCGCGGTACCGGGGCCCGCGGCCTGCGAGCGATCCTCGAGGAGGTCCTCCTCTCGGTGATGTACGAGGTGCCGAGCCGCAAGGACGTCGAGAAGGTCGTCATCAGCGCGGACGTGGTGCTGCAGAACGTGAACCCGACGCTGGTCCCGCGGGATGTCGCCCGGCGGGCCCCCAGGGAGAAGTCCGCCTGACCGGGCGCTGAGCCGGGCACCACTAGACTCGGCTGCTGTGACCACCGGAACCGATACGGGTCTCCCAGCGCAATACTCACCGGGCGAGGTCGAGACTCGCCGGTATGAGGCCTGGGCGGCCGCGGGATACTTTACGGCCGACGCCGGATCAGCAGCGCCGCCGTTCACCATCGTGATCCCGCCGCCCAACGTCACCGGCTCGCTGCATATCGGGCACGCTCTCGACCACACCCTGATCGACGCCCTGGTCCGGCGGCGGCGCATGCAGGGCTACAACACCCTCTGGCTGCCTGGCATGGATCACGCCGGCATCGCCACCCAGAACGTGGTGGAGCGCGAGCTGGCCAAGGACGGGCTATCCCGGCACGACCTCGGGCGCGAGGCGTTCGTCGACCGGGTCTGGCAGTGGAAGGCATCCTCCGGAGGGGTGATCCTGGGCCAGATGCGCCGGCTGGGCGACAGCGTGGACTGGTCAAGGGAGCGGTTCACCATGGACCCGGGGCTCTCCCGTGCCGTCCAGACGATGTTCAAGAGGCTCTACGCCGACGGGCTCATCTACCAAGCGGAGCGGATTATCAACTGGTGCCCCCGGTGCCTGACCGCGCTTTCCGACATCGAGGTCGAGCACTCAGAGGACGACGGCGAGCTTGTCTCGATCCGGTACGGCGAGGGGGATGATCAGATAGTCGTCGCCACCACCCGGGTCGAGACCATGCTCGGCGACACCGGCGTGGCGGTGCACCCCGACGATCCCCGGTACGCCCACCTCGTCGGGCGCCAGATCGTGCTGCCGCTGACGGGGCGGACCATCCCGGTGGTCGCCGACCCGCACGTGGACCCGGAGTTCGGCACCGGTGCTGTCAAGGTGACGCCGGCACACGATCCTGACGACTTCGAGATCGGCCGGCGGCACGACCTGCCCGCCATGGTGATCATGAACGAGCGTGGCGTGATCACCGCCCCTGGCCCATTCGAGGGCCTCGACCGGTTCGAGGCGCGGCCGGCCGTCCTCACCGCACTGCGAGCCGAGGGTCGCGTCGTGGCCGAGCGCCGCCCGTTCGTGCACGCCGTCGGGCACTGCTCGCGATGCGGGACGACGGTCGAGCCGCGGCTGTCGCTGCAGTGGTTCGTGAAGGTCGAGCCGCTGGCCAAGGCGGCGGGTGACGCCGTCAGGGACGGCAGGGTGCGGATCTACCCGGCCGAGATGGCTGCTCGGTACTTCGACTGGGTCGACGACATGCACGACTGGTGCATCAGCCGCCAGCTGTGGTGGGGCCACCGCATCCCGATCTGGTACGGGCCCGGCGGCGAGGTCATCTGCCTCGGCCCGGACGACGAGCCGCCGACCGGAGACGGCTGGCGGCAGGATCCGGACGTGCTGGACACCTGGTTCTCCTCCGGCCTGTGGCCCTTCTCCACCCTCGGCTGGCCGGACGACACGGCGGACCTGCGCACCTTCTACCCGACCAGTGTGCTGCTCACGGGTTACGACATCCTGTTCTTCTGGGTAGCCCGGATGATGCTGTTCGGGCTGTATGCGATGGCGGACGCGGGACCCGACGGCGCGGTGCCGTTCCGTCAGGTGGCGCTGCACGGGCTCGTCCGCGACCAGCACGGCAAGAAGATGTCGAAGTCGCGCGGCAACACTGTCGACCCGCTCGACTGGATCGACAGGTTCGGCGCGGACGCCACCCGGTTCACCCTGGCTCGCGGTGCAACACCGGGCGGCGACGTCGCGGTCAGCGAGGACTGGGTGGCCGGGTCCCGCAACTTCTGCAACAAGCTCTGGAACGCGGTCCGGTTCGCGCTGCTGAACGGCGTCCGGCACCCGGCAGGGGCCGAGCTCCCGGCAGCAGGGCGGCTGTCGGTCCCTGACCGGTGGATCCTGTCCCGGCTCGCCGCGGTCACGGCCGAGGTCGACGTCCTGTACGAAGAGTTCGAGTTCGCGAAGATATGCGACACGCTCTACCACTTCGCCTGGGACGAGGTCTGCGACTGGTACCTGGAACTGGCCAAGCCCGCGCTCACCGGCGCGGACGAGGCGGCCGCGGACGTCACCCGGCACGTGCTGGGCGAGGTGCTCGACCGGCTGCTGCGGCTGATCCACCCGCTGCTGCCGTTCGTCACCGAAGAACTGTGGACCGCCCTGACCGGGGGTGAGTCGGTGGTCGTGGCCCGCTGGCCAGGCGAAGCCGCTGCCGGTGCGGCTGGCCAGCTTGCCGCGCTGCCCGCCGATCCCGCGGCGGAGACCGAGATGGCCGCGCTGATGCGGCTGGTCACCGAGGTCCGCCGGTTCCGGTCCGACCAGGGGTTGCGGCCGGCTCAGCAGGTCCCCGCCCGGCTGGCTGGCATCGGATCGACCCCGCTGGCCGCGCATGAGGCCAGGATCCGGACGCTGCTTCGGCTCGCGGAACCGGCTGACGCATTCACGCCGACCGGGAGCGTTCATGCTGAGGGTGTCACCGTCGAGCTCGACACGATCGCCGGCCTGGACGTCGAGGCTGAGCGTAAGCGGCTCGCCAAGGACCTCGCGGCGGCCAGAGCCGAGATCGAGGCCGTGGAACGCAAGCTGGCCAATCCCGCGTTCGTGGACAGGGCGCCGGCCGATGTCGTCGCGAAGAACAGAGACCGCCTGGCCGCGGCGCAGCACGACGCGGCGCGGCTGGCTGACCGGATCGCCGCCCTGCCGTGAGCGACTACGCGGAACGGCTGCGCGAGATCGAGCGGGAGATCTTCGCCCGGCGTCCCGAGCACTCGATCAATCCGTCGCTCGAGCGCATTCAGGCTCTGATGACCCTGCTGGGCGACCCGCAGCGGGCGTTCCCGGTCATCCACCTGACCGGCACCAACGGAAAGACCTCGACCTCGCGGATGACCGAGGCGCTGCTGCGTGCGCGGGGGCTGCGCACGGGGCTGTTCACGAGCCCGCACCTGGAGTTCGTCGGCGAGCGGATCTGTGTGGACGGCCAGCCGCTGGACGCCGAGCAGTTCGTGACGGCCTACGAAGAGATCAAGCCGTACATGGACATAGTGGACGCAAATCACGAAGTGCGGCTGTCCTTCTTCGAGGTCATGGTGGGCATGGCGTTCGCCGTCTTCGCCGACGCGCCGGTGGATGTCTGCGTGCTCGAGGTCGGCATGGGCGGCACATGGGACAACACGAACGTTGCCGATGGCGCCGTGGCGGTGGTGACACCGATATCCCTCGACCATACGAGGTACCTGGGCAGCACCGTGGCCGAGATCGCGGCGGACAAGGCCGGCATTATCAAGCCCGGCGCGGTGGCGGTGCTTGCCCAGCAGCCCCCGGCGGCGGCAGAGGTGCTGCTGCACCGGGCCACCGAGGTCGGAGCCAGCGTGGCGCGCGAAGGCGTCGAGTTCGGTGTGCTGAGCCGAGAGCTCGCCGTGGGCGGCCAGCAGGTTTCCGTGCGCGGTCTGCTCGGCGACTACCCCGACCTGTACCTACCACTGTTCGGTGCCCACCAGGCTGGCAACCTGGCTTGCGCGATTGCCGCTGTGGAGGCATTTGCCCGCACGCCCGGTGCTGCGGCGGGAGACGCCACCGCGCCGCTCGACCAGGACATCGTTCGCCGCGCCGTGGCCGCGGTGACCTCGCCCGGTCGGCTAGAGGTCGTCCGGCGCAGCCCGGTGGTGCTCGTGGACGGCGCGCACAACCCGGGCGGCATGGCGGCCACGGTCGAGGCGCTGACCGAGGCGTTCAGCTTCACCGACCTGATCGCCGTCGTCTCGGTGTTCGCGGACAAGGACGTCGCCGGCATTCTCGGCGAGCTCGAGCCTGCTGTCAGCCATCTTGTGGCGACCGCGAACTCCTCGCCACGCGCCCTGCCCGCGGCCGAGCTCGCGGAGATCGCGGCGACGGTGTTCGGGCCGGACCGGGTGTCCGTCGCAGAGCGACTAGATGACGCCATCGAACTCGGCGTGGCGCTCGCCGACGAGGCAGACGCGGCCTCCGGCGGCGGCCCTGGCCAGGCCGGCGTGCTCGTCACCGGCGCGATCGTCACGGCAGGTGAGGCGCGGGTTCTGCTGGGAGACGCAGAGCAGCTTCGGACTGGTGACCGGGCATGAAGCGGCTCTGCGCCACGGTGCTCATCATGGAAGCCCTCGTGCTGTGTCTCGCCGCGCCGGTGGCCGTGCAGATGAGTCACGTGTCGGCACATTCGGCGTGGCTCACGGCCGGTGCCGCCGCCGTGGCGGCGGTCGTGTTCGCCGGGCTGGCCCGCCGGATGCTGCCGGTGACGCTGGCGGGCGGGAGCCTGGTGCAGGTTTTTGTCATCGCGGCTGGCACTGTCGTCCCCGCCATGTACTTCCTCGGCGCTGTCTTTGCCGCGTTGTGGGCAATCGGAATATGGCTCGGCTATCGCGCTGAGCATGCCACCGGTCAGTAATTTCTCAAGCACTGACCAACGGACGCAACCCGCGAAATCGTCGGCCGACTCCCGCTGTAGGCTTTTAAATCCAGGGTCCTGCGCGCTCGAAGGCACAACTGTGCGTGATCAATTCCTAGCTGACGGTGGCATTCGACGGATTCCCGGATCCGTTTTCCTGCCTCGCCGCGATCGCTCGTGGGCGTGCGCCGGACGGGCACGGCCGGCAGGCGTGAGGCGGCCCGGCCCTGGGCAGGACAGTACGACAACGACACGACGGGACTGGCTGGAAGGTTCTTGCACCCGATGAGCAACGCGATGGCCTTTCTAGGCCGTGACATGGCTGTCGATCTCGGTACCGCTAACACCTTGGTCTATGTCAGGGGCCGCGGGATCGTGCTGAACGAGCCCTCGGTCGTGGCGCTGAATACCAATACCGGCCAGATCGTCGCCGTCGGGGTGGAAGCGAAACGAATGATCGGCCGAACGCCCGGCAATATCGTGGCGGTGCGGCCGCTGAAGGACGGCGTCATCGCCGACTTCGACGTCACCGAGCGGATGCTGCGTTACTTCATCCAGAAGGTGCACCGGCGCAGCTACCTGGCCAAGCCGCGGCTGGTTGTTGCGGTGCCGAGCGGCATCACCGGGGTGGAGCAGAGCGCGGTGAAAGAGGCGGGCCATCAGGCCGGAGCTCGCCGGGTGTACATCATCGAGGAGCCCATGGCAGCCGCGATCGGAGCCGGGCTGCCCGTGAACGAGCCGACCGGCAACATGGTCGTCGACATCGGTGGCGGGACCACCGAGGTCGCGGTCATCTCGCTCGGTGGCATCGTCACGTCGCAGTCGATCCGGGTGGGCGGCGACGAGCTCGACCAGGCCATCATCACCTTCGGCAAGAAGGAATACTCGCTCATGCTCGGCGAGCGGACCGCAGAGGAGATCAAGATCTCGCTCGGCTCTGCGTACCCGGCGCAGGACGAGCCCAATGCCGAGATCCGCGGCCGGGATCTGGTAAGCGGGCTGCCGAAGACGATCGTGATCTCTGCGGAGGAGATCCGGCGGGCCATCGAAGAGCCGCTCAGCGTGATTATCGACGCGGTCAAGACAACGCTCGACAAGTGCCCGCCCGAGCTGGCCGGCGACGTCATGGACCGGGGAATCGCGCTCACCGGCGGCGGGGCGATGCTCCGCGGCCTGGACGAGCGGCTGCGCGAGGAGACGGGAATGCCGATCCACCTGACGGACAACCCGCTCGACTCCGTTGTCCTGGGCACGGGCAAGTGCGTTGAGGACTTCGAGACGCTGCAGCAGGTGCTCGTGCCTGAGGCCAGGCGGTAGTGGCCGCACGCGCAGGACGAAGGTGATGGGCCGCAGGTGAGGTGATCGGAGTGCGCGACACGCGGCGAACCCGTGTGGTGCTCGCAGCGCTGCTTGGGGTCGCGCTCATCCTGATCGTGGTCAGCTACGCCGACAGCTCCAACCCGGTGCTGCGCTCTGTGCGGACGGCAGTCGGCTCGGTGTTCGGCGGCGCCGAGCACGCCGCGAGCTCTGCCGGGCGGTTCTTCAGCCGCTCTGGCTCGGACACCAGCCAGGTCACCAGCCTGCAGAAGCAGGTGCTGCAGCTGCGAGCCGAGCTGAGCCAGGCGCGGATCAGCAAGGCCGACTACGCGCAGCTGCACGCGATGCTGCTCGTCGCGGGCGCGGACCAGGTCAAGGTCATGGCCGCCAGCGTCATCGCGGCCGGCCAGAGTTACCAGCAGACGGTGACGCTGGACGCGGGCAGCGGGGACGGCGCACGGGTCGGCCAGACCGTGCTGAACGGACAGGGCCTGGTAGGCAAGATCACTGCGGTGACGGCGACCACGTCGACGGTGCAGCTGGCGAACGCTACATCCGTGGTCATCGGGGTCGCCGTCACGCCGAGCGGCCAGCTCGGCTGGGTGACAGGCCCGGGCCGGACGACGGGCGGCGCCGGCGTCATGCATCTGCAGATGCTCAGCTCGGCCGCGGTGCTGCAGCCTGGTGACCAGCTCGTCACCGGGCCCTCGCGATCGGGCCAGTCCTTTGTGCCGGGCGTCCCTGTCGGCGTGATCACCAAGCTGGTCAGCAAGAACGGAGCGCTGACAGAGGCCGCCGACGTCCGGCCGTATGTCAACTACACGGCGCTGTCCGTGGTCGGAATCGTCATGACGCCGCCCGCTCATAACCCCGGCTTCGCCGCGGTGCCGCCGCTGCCGCATCCCCTCCCCGCGGTGACCGTCACTGTGACAGCCAGGCCGACGGCGTCACCGGGCGCCACGCCAACCCCGAGCGCGAGCCCGTGATGGCGCCATGATGCGGACGGCCTCGGTCGTCGTGGTGTCGCTGGCGGTCGCAGTTGTCGTCCAGGTCAGCGTGCTGAACCGGCTGCTGCTGCCCGGCGGCGGCGTCCCCGACCTCGTCCTCGTGCTCGTCTGCGCGCTGGCCATGGCGAGCGGCCCGCTGAACGGCATGCTGATCGGCTTCGGCACCGGGCTGTGCCTCGATCTGGCTCCGCCCGGCAGCGCGCTAGTGGGGCAGTACGCGCTCGTCTTCTGCCTGGCTGGCTGGGCTGCGGGCCGACTGCGGCAGGTAACCAGTCACACGGCGAGGCATTCGGCCGGGCTCGTTGCGACTGCCTTGCTGGCGGTCGTCGTGGCCGCTGGAGAGGTGCTGTCGGTCGTCGTGGTCAAGGTGCTCTCGCCGTCGGCGGTCACGCTGAGCCAGCTCCGCCTGGTGCTGCCGTCCACGATCGCCTACAACCTGGTGCTGTGCCCGCTCGTGCTGTCCCTGGTCATGCTCGCCAGCACGACGGTCGCGCAACGCGCTCCGAGCGTCGGGCTGCCTCGCGGGCTGGCCGGTGCCACCCGATCGCGGCGCGCCGCGAAGAGAGCGGGCCAGCTGCCGGAGTTGCATCTCAGCCGGAATGCCCCGCCAGCCGTCCCGCACGTAGCCGTGCCGAGACAGCGGTCGCGAGCCAGGCTCCATCCGGCGGCCGGCGTGCCGGGCTCCGCGACCGGCTTGCACTATGACCGCACTCGGCCGCCCGCACCTGTGCACCTCCGGCTGGCCGGGGGGCGGCGCGGGGACGGCGCCGTAGGTGCGGGCCTTGCGGGCGCCCGGCGCGGCGCGGCCGGGCAGGACCGTCATCCGGGCATGCTCGCGACCCGCTCCCGGCCGTTCCGCCCGCACCCCGATCGCCCCGCCGTGCCAGCTCAGGCTCAGCGCCGCCCGACGACGATCAGCTTTGCCGGCCGCCGGGGCGACGGCTCGCTCGGGCGGACGCTCGCGACCGGCCGGTCCACCCCGCTGCGACCTGCCGCGATCAGCTTTAGCGCGCACCGCGGCGATGGCTCAGTCGGCCAGACGCTCACGACCGGCCGGCTCGCGCCAGTCACGTCGCGGCAGCCGGCGATTCACTTCGGCGCGCACGCGGCCTTGTCATCGTCAGGACCGCAGCTGCGGATGGGCGCCCGGCGTTCGGCGATCGCGGCATCGACGGTGCCACGGCTGAGTTTTGCAGCCAACCACGTTCCCGTCCGCAACCGCACCCCCGCGGTACCCAGGTTCCGGCGGGGACCTTCGGGCCGCAAGTCGCCGGCAATCGTGCCCGGCGGGGTGCTCGGCGACGCCACCTTTCGCGCACGCCGGCAGCAGGCCGCTCCCCGGCTGCGGCTGTCCCGGGTACCGCCCGGCATGCTCGGCGGCTCGGGTCACCCTGTGCTGGCGCGGCCGCCCGGCCGGGCGCGCGCGCGCAAGCAGCCGAGGTTCAGCTACGGGAAGCGATCCCCGCTGTCCGCACTGACGGGCAGCCGGGTTGGCCGTCGTTTTGGCGGCCGATGGCTGGCGAGACAGCGCGCAGGCGGCCGGTCCGGGGTCTGGCTGCTCGGGCGGCGGACGGGGGGATCGCGGTGATTCCGGCATCAAGGTGGCGCCTGATCAGCGTGGCGCTCGTCATTGTTGGCCTGCTCGCGGTGCTCGGCGCGCGGCTGTGGTATCTGCAGGTCGATACCCACGCCACCTACGTGGCTCTGTCCGCCCAGGACCGGATCAGGAACATCGTCCAGCCGCCCGTCCGTGGGCAGATCCTCGACGACACCGGTCAGCCGATGGTGGGTAATCAGTCCGCGCTCACTGTCGCTGTTAACGAGGCCACCATTGCGCAGCAGGCAGACGGAGGCAAGGCTGAGCTGTCGCGGCTGGCCAGCCTGCTCGGCACGAGCACCACCGTCCTGCGCGAGCGCACCAGGCTATGCACCGTCGGAGTGAAGCAGCCGTGCTGGCCGGGCTCGCCGTACCAGCCCATTCCGGTCGCGCAGAACGTGTCCCAGCAGGTCGCGCTCACGATCCTGGAGAACAAGCCGGCCTACCCCGACGTGACCGCGAGCATTCAGCCGACAATCCAGTACGTGCAGCCGATCTCGACCGCGGCCGCCCAGATGGTCGGCTACCTGCAGCCGATCACCGCGCAGGAGGTCAAGCAGCTGCACGTGCCCGTCACCGGGTTCGCTAGCGACGACCTGGTCGGCCAGTCCGGCCTCGAGGCGCAGTACGACAAGCAGCTGCGAGGCACCACCGGCATCGACGAGGTGTCTGTCAGCGCCAGCGGCCAGGTGATGTCCACGATCAAAGACGTCAAGCCGCAGCCCGGTGATGATCTGGTCACGAGCATCAACTCGAACATCCAGATAGCGACAGAGAACGCGCTGCGAAACGCCATCATCAACACCCAGGCCGAGGGAAACACGGAGGCCACCAGCGGAGCGGCCGTGGTGATGACGACGACGGGCCGGATCGTGGCGATGGCCAGCTACCCGACTTACGACCCGAGCGTCTGGTCGGGCGGGATCAACCAGCAGCAGTTCCAGCAGCTCTTCGGAACGGGACAGGGGGAGCCGATCCTCGAACGGGCCACACAGGGGCAGTACTTCCCCGGCTCGACCTGGAAGGTGACCACCGCAACCGCCGCCATCAACGCGGGCTATCCGCTCGACGGCACGTACGACTGCCCCGCTTCCATCTCCGTCGGCGGGCACACGTTCAACAACGACTTCGCCAACGGCGGGCCGATGTCCCTGCACGACGCGCTGGTGCGGTCGTGCGACACGGTCTTCTACAACTTCGGCTACAACATCTGGCTCAGGGACAACCGGCAGTACGACGTCGTCACGAGCCCGAAATTCCCTGTGCAGGAGATGCAGCAAACCGAGCTGGGGTGGGGCTTCGGCAAACCGACCGGCATTGACCTGCCGAGCGAGTCCCACGGCACGGTGCCGACCAGGGAGTGGCTGTACTACTTCTACCAGGACAACGCTCACAAAGGTCAGAACTGGTGCAAGAACGGCAACGCCAACGGCAGCTACATCCAGCAGATCGAGTTCGAGGACTGTGCAATCGGCAATGTCTGGACGCCGGGCCAGGCCATCAATGCCTCGATCGGGCAGGGGTATGTCGCGGTCACGCCGCTCCAGCTCGCGGTCGGCTACGCGGCGCTCGCCAATGGGGGCACGCTCTACAGCCCGCGCATCGGCGAGGAACTGCTGAGCCCGTCCGGCAATGTGGTGCAGAAGATCGACCCGCCCGTAGCGGGCCATCTGCCCGCCTCTCCCGAGACTCTCGCCTACATCAGGAACGCGCTGCAGGGCGTCCTCACTCAGGGCACGGCGGCGGGCGCGTTCGGCGGATTCCCGCTCGACAAGATCTGCGTGGCGGGCAAGACCGGTACCGCGGAGGTTGCGGGCCGGCTGGCGACATCGAACTTCGCCTCGTACGCGCCCTGTAACAACCCGCAGTACGTCGTGGTCATGATGATCCCGAACTCCGGCTTCGGCGCCGACGTGTCGGCACCGGCGATCCGGCAGATCTGGGACTCGATCTACGGGCTGGAAGGGCACCCGCCGGCGCTGAAGAACGGCCAGCTGCCGGCTCCGCCGACCATCAACAGGGCCGGACGGGTCGTGCCGACCGCGGCCCAGATCGAACCCGTGCAGCCTTCCTCGGCTCGCCTGGCCGGGCTCGCGGGCGTGCCCGGTCAGCTCGGCGACACCGAGCCGGGCGGTCGACCCATCCTCGGCAGGCGACGGTGAGCGGCCGGCGTTCCCTCGAGGCCAGCCGCCGGGCGGCCCCACCGGTGCCGGGCTCGGCCAGTTACCGCGGCCTGGCTCCGGTCCGGCTCGAAGGCGGCAGCGCGCACCGCGGTGCCGGATTCGGGACCGGGCCGGGCATGGGCGGCGGCAGGCGAGGCCGGCTGCGCACGGTGCTGCGCGAGATCTTCGGGCCGGGGTCGCCGCTACGTCACCTGGACTGGCTCCTGCTGGCCATCGTGCTGGCGCTGATGGCGTTCGGAACCCTCCTGGTGTGGGCGGCCACCGCCACGTCCGGCGCGAGCTACCACGACCCGTACCTCATCAGGCAGCTGATCAACATCGCCATCGGCCTGATCCTGATGTGCGCCGTCAGCATGATGGATTACCGGCAGCTCCGGCAGTACGCGCCGATCGTCCTGGTGTTGTCCTGCCTCGGGCTGCTCGCCGTGCTGTCGCCGCTCGGCAGCGTGGTCAACGGCGCCAAGGCCTGGATCACCCTGCCTGGCGGCTTTCAGATCGAGCCGTCGGAGTACGCGAAGATCGCCGTCATCTTCGTCGGCGCGATGATCCTTTCCGAGCTCAAGCCCGGCGAGACGCGTCCGAGGCCTCGCGCGATCGCGATCGCCGTGGGCTTGTCGGCGATCCCGCTCGTGCTGGTCATCGCCGAGCCGGCCCTCGGTGTGGTGATCGTGCTCATGTCGCTCATCACCGGCCTGATCGTGCTGTCCGGTGTCCGGCTGCGGTGGCTCGCCGGGCTCGCCGTGGCGGGCGCGCTCGGCGTGTACGCCGTCACCCAGCTGCACCTGCTGAAGGCCTATCAGGTCAGCAGGCTGACGTCATTCCTGCACCCGAGCCAGGACCCGCGCGGCACTGGCTATAGCGCCTACCAGTCCAAGATCGCCATCGGCTCGGGCGGGCTGACCGGCCATGGGCTGTTCCACGGCCCGCTCGTGGCGGGTGGCTTCGTACCCGAGCAGCACACCGACTTCATCTTCGCCGTGGCTGGGGAGGAGATCGGCTTCGTCGGCGAGATGGTGATCATTGTGCTGCTCGGGCTGCTCCTGCTCCGCGCGCTGCAGATCGCCGCACGCGCCGACGACCAGTTCGGCATGCTGATCGCGTCGGGCATCGCGATCTGGTTCGGTATCCAGTCGTTCATCAACATCGGCATGACGATCGGCATCATGCCGGTCACCGGCCTGCCGCTGCCGTTCGTGTCGTACGGCGGCTCCGCCATTTTCGCGGACATGATCGCGATCGGCGCGCTGCACTGTGTCCACCGGCATCGACTGGTTTTCGGGCGCAACTAGCCAGTGTGCGAGCGACACCCTGAAGGTTTCAGTGTAATAAAAGGTATATTGCGGGCGCGAAAGTGCCTGAAACCTTCAGGGTGTCAGCCTCAGCGCCTCATCTGGACGCGGTGAGGTGGGCTAGTCGCCGTCTCGTCCTCGGCCGGTGCCGGGACGGAGGCCTTGGCGCGTCGTCGCACCACAGCCACGGCGAGCCATCCGCCCAGGGCGGCAGCGATCACCGAGGCCAGCGTCCATCCCAGCGCGGTCGTGCCGAGGCCGACGTACTTGAGGCCCGAGGCGAAGATCGCGAACGCGATGACCGGGCGGACGTAGCGATCCGGGGCCCGCGAAGAGAACAGGGAGCCCACCAGCACCGCGGGCACGCTGCCGATGATGAGAGCCACGGTGACGCCGAAGTCCACGTGCCCGAAGATGAGCGCGCCGACAGCAGCGGCGAGGGTGAGTGGCACGGCTTGGGTCAGGTCAGTGCCGACCAGCCGGCCCGCGCTGATCATGGGGTAGAGGAACAGCAGCAGCACGATCATGAGCGACCCGGAGCCGACCGAGGTGAGGCCGACAATCAGGCCGCCGATCATGCCGATGACAACCGTCGGCAGCGGCCGGACGACCAGCTCCCTGATGGCGGCGGTCCGGTCCTGACCGGCCCGCCGGTCCAGCACGTAGCGGATCACCATGGCGGCGGCGCCGGTGAGCAGCGCCGCGCCGAGAGCCTGCTCGACGTGCGTAGGAGCCGCCGACGTTCGGCCCAGCAGATGCAGCAGGTAGGTGCCGAGGAAGGCAAACGGCACCGAACCGAGCGCCAGCCAGCCGACCAGCCGGTAGCTGACGGTCCCCTTGCGCATATGGACGACCGCGCCAACCGGCCGCATCAGCACGGCGGCGACGAGATCGCTAGAGATCGCCGCCGGCGCCTTCACCCCGAACAGCAGGATCAGCATCGGCGTCATGAGGGCGCCGCCACCGGCGCCGGTCATGCCGACCAGCAAGCCGACGACCGCACTGCCCAGCACGATGTAGGGGTCAACGTGCATATGGCCACCTCCGGACGACCGCGTGGCACGACGGCCACGTTACGGTCCTGAAGGGTTGGAAGGACGGGGTTCTCCTATTTTACCGGCCTGGCCTACAGGGATACTGGGGATATCCGCATGGCCAGCGCGCAAACACGTATGGTTGGCGACATCGGTACCCTGGGACGGTGCCTGTGCAGTCGGTGTACCCCCTGCTGGAGCCGCTGCTCCCGCTGGTGCGCAAGCCTGTCCAGTACGTCGGCGGGGAGCTGAATTCCGTCGTCAAGGGCTGGACGACTGCGACGTCCGATGGGCTTTGATGTACCCGGACGCGTACGAGGTAGGCCTGCCCAACCAGGGCGTGCAGATCCTGTATGAGGTGCTCAACGAGCAGGACGGGGTGCTCGCAGAGCGGACCTATACCGTCTGGCCGGACCTCGAGAACCTCATGCGTGAGCACCGGGTGCCGCAGTTCACTGTCGACTCCCACCGGCCCGTCCGCGCTTTCGACCTGCTCGGCGTCAGCTTCGCCACCGAGCTCGGCTACACCAACCTGCTGACGGCGCTGGACCTGGCGCAGATCCCCCTGTCCGCCGCCGACCGCGGGGACGACGACCCGGTGGTGCTCGCGGGGGGGCACGCAGCGTTCAACCCGGAGCCGATCGCGGAGTTCATCGACGGGGCGGTGCTCGGCGATGGCGAGCAGGCGGTCCTGCGGATCAGCCAGCTGGTCGGGGACTGGAAGCGGGCAGGCCGCCCCGGCGGCCGCGACGGTCTGCTGCTGCGGCTTGCCACCGACGGCGGGGTCTACGTGCCCAGGTTCTACGACGTGTCGTACGGGCCGGACGGGGCGATCAGCGGGGTGGTACCTAACCGGCCTGGCGTCCCACGTGCGGTGGCCAAGCACACCGTGACGGACCTGGACAACTGGCAGTACCCGCGCAAGCCGCTGGTGCCCCTGGCGGAGACGGTGCACGAGCGTTACAGCGTGGAAATCTTCCGCGGCTGCACCCGCGGCTGCCGATTCTGCCAGGCGGGCATGATCACCCGCCCGGTCCGGGAACGGTCGATCACGACGATCGGGGCCATGGTCGAGGCGGGGCTCGCCGCCAGCGGGTTCAGCGAGGTGGGCCTGCTGTCCTTGTCGTCGGCCGATCACAGCGAGATCAACGAGATCGCGGTCGACCTGGCCGATCGGTACGAGGGCACGAACACCGGCCTGTCCCTGCCGTCGACCAGGGTCGACGCGTTCAACGTCACGCTGGCCAACGAGCTGAGCCGGAACGGCCGGCGGTCCGGGCTGACGTTTGCCCCGGAAGGCGGCTCGGAGCGGATCCGCAAGGTGATCAACAAGATGGTCACCGAGGACGACCTGATCAAGACCGTCACCACCGCCTACGAGAACGGCTGGCGGCAGGTCAAGTTGTATTTCATGTGCGGACTGCCGACCGAGACCGACGAGGACGTGCTGGCCATCGCGGCGCTCGCCCGTCGGGTCATCGAGACCGGGCGGGCGGTGACCGGCAGGCACGACATCCGCTGCACAGTCTCGATCGGCGGCTTCGTGCCCAAGCCGCACACGCCATTCCAGTGGGCAGCTCAGTGCGCCGACGAGACGGTCGATGCGCGGCTGCGCGCGCTGGGTGCCGCCATCCGGGCGGACCGGCGGTACGGCAAGGCGATCGGCTTCCGCTACCACGATGGGAAGCCGTCGATCATCGAAGGGCTGCTGTCCCGTGGTGACCGCCGGGTCGCGAAGGTCATCAGGGCGGCCTGGGAGGATGGCGCCCGTTTCGATGGGTGGAGCGAGACGTTCTCGTTCGGGCGATGGGCCAGCTGCGCCGAGGTCGCGCTGGCCGGCGACGGGGTGGACCTGGACTGGTACACCACCAGGGAGCGCGACTATAACGAGATCTTGCCCTGGGATCACCTGGACGCGGGCCTCGACCGGGACTGGCTGTGGCAGGACTGGCAGGCGGCGATCGAGCCGGCGGGCGCGGCCGAGGTGGAGGACTGCCGCTGGACACCGTGCTTCGAGTGCGGTGCGTGCCCCTCGATGGGCACGGAGATTGAGGTGGGGCCGACCGGCCGGCGTTTGCTTCCCCTGACTGTTGCAGGGAACGGGGTCGCTTCGGCTGGTCGCAGCGCGACGTCCGCAGCCTCGGCGGGCCAGCCGTGACCGGCCGCCAGTCGCCGCGGCCGCAGGGGCCACCCCCGTTGCCAGCCGTTCAGCGACTGTTCGTCAGGTACTCTAAGCGTGGCAGGATGCGATTCGCGAGCCACAGGGATATCGCGCGTGCGGTGGAACGGGGAGTTCGGCGGGCTGGTTTGCCCGTTGCGCACTCCGCCGGGTTCTCACCGCACCCGAAGATCTCTTACTCGGGTGGCGCGCCGACCGGCGCAGCCAGCGAGGCCGAGTACCTTGAGATCTCCCTCACCGAGGGGCTGGACCCGGTAGTGGTGCAGGCCAGGCTTGACGCAGCCCTGCCGGACGGGATTGACGTGATCGAGGTCGGGGACGTGGCCGTGGTGCAGGCACCGCAGCTTGAGGCCTCGGATTGGCAGGTCGTGCTGCCGGGAGTGCCACCAGCGGTGGCGTCATCGGCAGCTGAGGCGTTTCTCGCCGCGGAGAACGCGGAGGTGGATCGCCTCACCAGTAACGGAGTTCGTCGGCTCGACACCCGGGCCGCGGTGGTTTCGCTGGAAGTGGGCCAGCGAGCCGTCGCCGATGGGGACCAGGATTGTGCGACACTTCGAATGGTTGTTCGGCACTTGACACCGGCCGTGCGACCCGAAGACATCCTGGTTGCGCTTCGCCGCCTGTCGGCCATGGAATCTTCGTCACCGCCTGTGGTGACGCGGCTTGCTCAGTTTCCGCTGGCAACCGACCAGCGCGACGCTGACGCCGCGGTCGGCCCCGACGGGGCCGGAATCACGGGTCCGGCGCTCCGGCCAGGCAGGCGAGGCGCCGAACAAGGACAAATAGTGGCAATGCGCCCGGACGCGGAGACCGCCGATGAGGCGAGCACCGCTCCGGCGAGCGCCTACGAACAGCTCCCGCGCGGCGCGGAGCGGCCCGATGAGGCCCGCTGCGCCCGGGAGCCCGACGAGAGAGATCGCCCGGATGCTCGAAATCGAGCGACAGAACAGAGAGCCAGTTGACGCGTCAGCTGGCAGCAATGGACCCGACGGCCCAGGTGGAGCAGCAGAAGCTGGAGCGGCGCAGGCTGGGTCGGCCGAGGTCGGCCAGGCTCAGGGCGGCGGCCTGCTGCGCCGTGCGCGCCGCGCGGTAACCAGGCCGGCCGGTCCGCCCGCGGCCGAGTCAGCGGCGCCGCCGGTGGAGCCGCAGGCAGGGCCGGTGGAGCGGGACGCGACGACCAAGCCGCAAAAAGTAACCGAGCCGCGCACTGGAGCCGCCACCGCGATCGGGCCGCGGAGCAGCGACCCGCTGGCCAGTAACACTGCGCCCGCCAGTCCGGCGCCCGGCAGCGCGGCGCCTGCCGACCAGGCAGACGCCGATCAGCAAGCCGCCCCGGCCCGCCGGCGGTCGTCCCGGCGCCGCACCGCGAGCAGCACGGAGGCCTCGAGTGGCGACGACCGGGCGCAGGAGGCAGCTCCGGCTGAAGAAGCCAGTCAGGGCCCGTCCGCCGGGTCGGCCGGTGCGGCGGCCCCGGGTTCGTTCCAGCCGCCGCTGGTCATCTTCCAGGCACCGGACATGACGCCCGCACCAGCCGCGGCACGGACGCAGCGCCAGCAGCAGCCCACCCAGCAGCCCAGCGAGCAGCCCAGCCAGGACGGCGGCGACGGGGCCGCCGAGGACGACGGCACCGCGGCCGGAGCCAGCCGTCGCCGGCGCCGGGGCGGCCGCGGTCGTGGCAAGAGCCGGGACGCAACGGCAGCCGCGGACGCCACGGAGGAGCCGCCGGCGGGGCCGGCTGACGAACAGAGCGCGGCTGCGGCGGATACGGCAGAGGAGACCGAGGGCGAGGACGCGACCGAGGGCACCGGTACGCGCCGCCGGCGCCGTCGCCGCAGCTCGGGCGCAACCACCGAGAGCGCCGCTGCCTCAGCCGACGACCCGCCCAACACAGTCGTTCACGTCCGCCCCCCGAGAGAAAAGGCGGGCGACGTCGGTGATGTCCGTGCGGTCAAGGGGTCGACCCGGCTCGAGGCCAAGCGGCAGCGCCGCCGGGAGGGACGCGAGTCGGGGCGCCGCCGCCCGCCGATCATCACCGAATCGGAGTTCCTGGCCAGGCGAGAAGCCGTGGAGCGGTCCATGGTCGTGCGCCAGCGCGCCGACCGGACCCAGATCGCCGTGCTCGAGGACGGAGTGCTGGTCGAGCACTACGTGGACAAGGCCAGCCATCAGTCCTATGTCGGCAATGTCTACCTCGGCAAGGTGCAGAACGTGCTGCCCTCGATGGAGGCAGCATTCGTCGACATCGGCAAGGGCCGGAACGCTGTCCTGTACGCAGGCGAGGTCAACTTCGACGCGAGCGGCCTGGAGGGCGAGTCCAAGCGCATCGAGTCCGCGCTCAAGTCCGGCCAGTCGATCCTGGTTCAGGTCACGAAGGATCCGATCGGGCACAAGGGCGCCCGGCTGACCAGTCAGGTCAGCCTGCCCGGCCGATACCTGGTGTACGTGCCGGGCGCGAGCATGACCGGGATCAGCCGCAAGCTGCCCGACACTGAGCGGAACCGGCTCAAGCAGATCCTCAGGGAGGTCATGCCGGAGAACGCCGGGGTGATCGTGCGGACCGCGGCCGAGGGCGCGTCCGCGGAGGAGCTGTCCCGCGACGTCTCGAGGCTGTCCGCTCAGTGGGAGGCCATCGAGAAGAAGGCCAAGTCCGCCAGCGCACCTGACCTGCTGTACAGCGAGCCGGACCTGACGCTGCGGGTGGTCAGGGACATCTTCAACGAGGACTTCAGCAACCTGATCATCGCCGGCGACGGCGAATGGGACCTCGTCGATGAGTATGTCAGGTACGTCGCCCCGCACCTCGCCGAGCGGTTGCGGCGCTGGGAGGACTCCGGCGACGTGTTCGCCGCCTACCGGATCGACGAGCAGGTCGCCAAGGCGCTCGAGCGCAAGGTCTGGCTGCCCTCGGGCGGCTCGCTGGTCATTGACCACACCGAGGCCATGACCGTCATCGATGTGAACACGGGCAGGTTCACTGGCCAGGGCGGCAACCTCGAGCAGACCGTGACCAGGAACAACCTCGAAGCCGCCGAGGAGATCGTCCGCCAGCTGCGGCTGCGGGACGTCGGCGGCATCATTGTCATCGACTTCATCGACATGGTGCTGGAGAGCAATCGCGAGCTGGTGCTGCGCCGTCTGCTTGAGTGCTTGGCCAGGGACCGCACCAAGCATCAGGTGGCGGAGGTGACCTCGCTCGGGCTGGTCCAGATGACCCGCAAGCGCGTCGGCTCGGGCCTGCTTGAGGCGTTTTCTGTGCCGTGTGAGCAGTGCAACGGCAGGGGCGTCATCACCTCGCTGGAGCCGGTCGATCACTCGCACGGTCGTGACTCTGGCCGGGGTGGCGGGCAGCGGGCGCCGAAGCCTGCTCCGCCGCCGAAGCCGGCTAGTGATAGTCAGGTGCAGGCCAACGGGACCGGGCATGGGGAGGTTGGCGCACCCGCCGAGGTCGCGCCGGACGGCGCGGTGCCCGCCGCGGCCAATGGCCAGCAGCCGGCAGAATCGGCGAGCGCGGACGGGACTGAGGCGCCGGAAAAGAGCCGGGAACAGCCAGCCCGGGCGGCCCGGTCCGGCCGGTCGCGGTCCGGCCGCAGCCGACGGCCCGCGGCTGCCAAGGCCGAGGCCGGTAATGCCCGCGGCGGAGCGGCCGGCGGCGGCGAAGGCGGCGCCGAAGGCGGCGGCGAAGGCAGCGGCGGAGAAAGCGCCGGAGAAAGCGCCGGAGGCGGCACTGGCACGGACGTCGGCGCCTAACCGCTGCTGACGATCTCGGACGGCGGGCCGCGCCTCGCCGTCTGATACTCTTGACAGTCGGCGCATATGGCTCGGCCTGCTGCGCCATCGTAGGCAAGCCCGACCCAGCCGGTGGTGCCGAGTCGGGGGCAACCCCCGAATTCCGCGCCCGCTGCGGGCTGGCAGTAAGAGGAGAGACTCTCGGTGTACGCGATCGTGCGCTGCGGCGGCAGGCAGGAGAAGGCGTCGGTGGACGACGTGCTGACCGTCGACAAG
>Ga0126373_10000278_pt1 | contig 34119 bp, 51 predicted proteins | sample PanSoiMetPlot_11_FD_92545 | JGI IMG/M metagenome (GOLD analysis project Ga0126373, IMG submission 92545) | Tropical forest soil microbial communities from Panama - MetaG Plot_11 | ecosystem: Environmental > Terrestrial > Soil > Tropical forest > Bulk soil | place: Panama | collected 2016-02-17 | reverse complement strand
TCCCGTCAGGGTGCAGATAAAGTCCATCGGACGAGCGCTGCACGCGGAGCGCGATGAGCGGCCCGACCATGGTCAGCGACAGGTCAAACCACCCATCAGGCGGCGCGGAGCCGCAGGACACCGCAGCGTAGCCGCTCAGCATGGCGTAATAGATGCCGCCGGATATTTCAATGCCGGCGCCGTAGCCATTGGCACCATCCGGCGATCGTCCGATCAGTGTAGCGATACTATCGTTGAGAAGGGGCGTCAGCGGCACCACGCGGAAGGCCACGCTGTAGTCCGTCAGCGATGGGACGGCGTTGAGTTGATAGATCGCCGGTCCCGTGACCTGCACCGCCTGCTGGCCCGTGATCTGCACCGAGCCTGCCCGCTGCGTCCATGTCGCCTGGAAGTCGGTTGCGTGCGGCGCGTAGTTCTCGAGCAAGGTGCCATCGGGAGCGGCGAAGGTGCATGAGGTGATGCCTTGCGGATGATCGGGATAGGGGCCGGCGTTGCCGGTCTCGAAGTCGGCGAGGAACTCGCGATAGAACATGCGCTTGCCGTCGTTCAGGATGTGCGGGAATGCCCGCTGCCGCTTGATCGGTTGCCCGGCATCATCGAATACATTGTGGTCGAGTGCGTATAGGGCTCCGCTCTGCCAGTCACCCACCACGTTCAGACCGTTGACGTGGTAATGGCAATTCGCACGATGCCGATGTTCGTTGTTCAGGCTGTCGGTCCACAGCCACTCGTGCCACAGATTAGTGGACACGTCGTAGGCCCAGGTATGATCCGCAGTTGGGAACGTGAGCACATAGACGATGTGGCCGCCGAGCAAATACACGAAGCCGATCGCATCGCTGACGGTCGCATAATCCGCCCAGATCTGTTCCATTGCGAAAGTCGAGATGCGCTTATTCTGATAGCCTGCGCCTTGCATGGCGATCCCTTGACCGGATCGATCGCGACTGAGCCAGAACACCGAATTGTCGTATGTCGCGACGCTGTATTTCGCGGCGCAGCCGTGATCGATAAAGGTTGACGGGATCTCGGAGAATGGGAACGTGGCTGAGATATCGCCACTCGAGCCGGCGGCAAGGTCGTACCAGACCTCCGTGGTGCGCTCGCCAAGCAGCCAGATCTCGCGTTTGGCCACGACCAGGGTCACCAGTTTGTCAGTGTAGGATGATTTGTTGGCGAAGTTCAGATTGTCGAACGTTACAGCGAGGCTGTCGCTGGAGTAGAATTGCGGCGTGTTTGGCTTGTTGAAGACTAAGTAGGTGTCGATGTAATCGACCCGGTCGGCGCCAGCGAACAGGCCGCTCGGGTCACTGATCGTCGCAAATGCGTTGGATGTAAGATCGATCGTCCAGCCATTGGCCGATCCGTCCACGATGACCATCGACTGGGTGTTGTCCTGCATCGAGACTGGCGTGGTGACGCCGGAGGTGATGCTGCCGAGCAGCGAGCCAGTCCAGGCCGTGGGATCGATCAGATAGACGCCGCTTCCCGCCACGACGTAGATCTGGCCGGTGGTCGCCTGGCGGATACCACGGATCGGTCCCTGCGGCAGCGTGCTGAGCAACCGTAGGCCTGGCGTTGGGTAGTGCGCGAATGCTGCAGGCTCGCCCTGTTGCTGCAGCATCGGCTCCGGGAACAAGTTAAGGCAGCGTTGGGCCGATGCGATGACGCTGCGGGCCTGATAGCTGCCACCGGTCAGGGCGAGTTTAGGCATTGGCCTCGCCGTTGGGGCGCAGCTCGCGGCGTGGAATGGGCATTGGCTCGGCCTCAACCATCGAGGCCTGCATGCACTGGCGCTGCACCTCGTTTATAATGCTAGCAAGTGCATTCATGCCCTCGCCGGCAGCCGTTAGTAGGCTATTCCATTGCCGTGCAGGCAGCGTGACCAGCAACGGCGTGGTCGGCTCGATCTGTGTCCCGCTCATGTCACTTTCCTTTATGTTCTGAGATACTGCGCTTCGAGCCAGACTTATATAGGTCACAGATCAGCGGACGCGGTTTGATGGCGCATTGGGAAAATCAAGCATCGTGATTATTTCCGTCTACTGACGCCATAATACGTCCTTCTCGTGGAACTTTTGCTTGATCGGTACACTGCTTTTGTATCTCATCAATTACTGGCATCACGATCCGGTATGGTCCGTTGCTTAAAATATTCATTACCTCAATCCAATGCTGTGCCGTTAGCTCTAGACTGACAGATAACCGAGCATCAGGAGGAATTTGTATAGTCGGCGTCGGTAGCATTCATATGTTCCTTAATTGGCTGCCATGATCTGCCAAGCGACACCATTGCTCTGAAGTATACACCACTTCCCTACAGCCGCTGGAAGGATCGCAACCCCGTTTGCTCCTCCGGCTAGCGGGACAACGTTGCTGAAACTACTATTCACAGCAAAAGCTGCAATGGTTTTCATGACAAGAGTACGTCCCGGAACAGCAGAAGCCGCTGGCAAACTAATCGTCATAGCAGCCGTTGGATTGAAGATTAACGAATAGTCTCCTGGGACTATGGTATAGCTTGTGCCAGTCTGCATAGAACAAGTTGCCGTGAACGAAGTGCAAGCGATCGTCGCTGGAGCCGTTGCACCAATGTTCGGAGGAGATGCAAGATAAGATGCCAAGGCTGCTCCCGTGACTGAGCCACTACCAAGATCGGTCGTACCTGTAAACGTCTGGTTTACCAGCGCGCCAGTAATAGTAACACTCCCAGTATCGCTTATGGAAAACTGAACTGTTCCTGACTTGACGTACTGGAAAGCAGCTGCGCTAGAATTATATCGCAGCACTCGAACGTTCTGTCCCGCGGCTGTACCGTCAGCAGAAAAATCGATAGGCATATTTGATGTTAAACGAATGCCAGCGGCATTAGCATTCACAGAAGTTGCCAGCGTAGAATGACTGAAGTCTAGTACAGCATTCGTAAATGCTGCATTGGCAAGAATTGCAGCGCCAAATGTTGGGCCTCCTATGGACAAGGCACGGCTCACAACGCTTGCTTGAGTTGTGCCGAACGACCAGGTTACCGTACCGTCAGCTACTGTTCCTGACGATGTGGGCCAAGTCGGCGCCGTGCTCCCAGATGTTCCTCCCGTGGTTGCAATATATACATATCCATTTCCCGGCGTCACCACTGCACCAGAAGCATAAGCAGTAAGCGCAGCCCATGAAGGCGGGATATAATCTGCAGCATTCAAACTTAATATGGATCGTCCACCGGATGCGGGATTAAAGTATACATTAGCTCCATCAGGACCATTCTGCTGCAATTGCAAAGCCATGCCGACGGACTGCGCGGATGCAGATGGTGGAAGTCCTGTTTGGTCTATTGTCTGGCCCTGATATTGCCAGGATGCTGTCGCGCCGGATGTGCGTGTTACCAGAGAATTAATCCCAGTCGGCAGAGTATTGGAATTCAGTCCTGTCGTCGCAAGCGTCATAACAGAGCTGACGTTGTATACGCTGAAGTTCGGTGACGCACCTGTTACATTACCTTGAACGCGTAAAGTTGCTGGGGCAGTTCCGGTTGTTCCTCCCGTTCCCGAAAACGTCTTCTGTACTGATACGAAGTACCCAGGACTGCTTGATGAGTCGGTTACCGGACCAATCTGTAACTTAGTTCCTCCTGGCTGCGAATTAAATCCAACGGAGAATTGTCCGCCAGCAGACAGCCCAGCTAATTGTACAGGCGGTGTCGTAGAGTCCGACGTTGCAGGCATTCCGGAAATCAACAACCCACCCGCAGAATTTGTGAACGCAAGCCAATTTGCTCCTGTGGAGTCAGCTATGGCTGTTGTTGGATTGGTGCCGGGTCCGGTCACCAGAAGCTGTTGACCATAGTTGTAGGCGCCCCACGAACCGACGGTACCCGCCAAATTCAATGTGCCAGGAGTTATCGTACCACCGGTCGTATCTAACGCAGCCATGTCAGTTCTCCTCAGTTAGCATTCATGATCTGCCAATTGGTGCCATTTCCTTGCAACGTGCAGAACTTTCCCGCAGTCGCTGCAAGTAGCGTTGTCGCAGCGGAGCCTCCTGCCAATGGCACAACGTTTGCGGTCGCACTAGATATTGCAAACGCCGCCTGATTTAAGAGGTTAAGGACACGACCAGCGGTAGCGGTTCCCAATGTTATTGTGAAGGCAGCAGTCGGCGTAATAACCAGGGAACAGTCGGCGGCCGCCACCGAATACGATGTGCCAGACTTGGCGGAATAGGCTGTCGTAAACGTGGTGGCAGCTATCGTGGTAGCGCTGATCGCACCACCTGTTATGAGCACATTGGCACATTGGAACTGAGCAGCACCACCGGGTGCGATGAGGATATTCGTATTGCTGGTTCCACTCAAAGTCCACGTGTTTGACGCGGTGGAGTAAGAAAATCGCAGGCCGGGATGCGCCGCAGTCGGATCATCCACATGCATTGCCACAACGCCGGAGGCAGCGGTGAAATCGAAGCCGCCTCCTGTTGAAGCGAAGCTACCGGGAAGTGCAACGGTGCCGGTAAATGTCGGTGAGTTTATCGGTGCATATGCTGCTAATGTTGTGGTCCAATCGGTGATATCCGTATGGGTAAGTGTAACTGCACCAGTACGTGTAGCCACTGACTGCACAGGAGCGGCTGTAGCTGCATCTGCTGCATTCACATAGCCAGACGGATTGCTCATTGGATAGAGCGTTGTATCAGTCGGATGCACGTGATCAGCACGCGCCCATGTCGCACCGGTGCCGACTGCGGCAGTCCCGTCCATAATCGGCAGTGTAGAGGATGCGACAGGAACCGCCGTGGTGACAAAGGCCGTCGTGGCAAGTTGAGTGGTATTGGTGCCAGCGGTCGCCGTCGGGGCCGCAGGCGTGCCGGTCAATACCGGTGATGCCAATGGCGCATAAGGCGCAAGCAAGGTCGTGAAGCCTGCACCGCTCACCGTGCCGCTAGCCGACAAACCAACGGCGTTCAGTGGTCCCGTGAGCGTACCACCGGCTAACGGCAGATACGGACCAGTGCCCCCGGCATAATGCGCGTTGAAATATTGCAGCGTCACCGGCTGCAACGCCGCCGCAGGATCGGCCGAGAGCGTCAGCGGGCCGGTCATCGTTCCCCCGGCCAACGGCAGAAATGGCAAGGCACCTACGCCGGCCGGCGCCCACTTCCCCCCATCCCACGCGAAGATCCCATTCGGTCCGGTGAATTGCTGACCGAGTGTTGGTGAACCAGGGAAGTCCAGCATCTTACGTGACCCTCACCATTACCGCAGAGCCGTTGCGATAGAGTTGGCCCACCGCCACGCCGCCGGTCGCCGCCGCTGCATCGTTAGCATAAGACGCCGTACCGGGCAGCGCGCTGATCGCCACCTGCCCACCGGCTACGGTCAGCACACTGCCATTCGATGATAACCTGAGATTGGCCGCGCCACCGGTGCCGGCGATGTCCATGGCAAGTATGTGCCCGGTGTTGAGCCAAACCGCATTCGCACCGGCCAGTTGCACGGCATACTGTGTCGAAAACGCCGCGATATTGAACTGGCCGGTTACCGCAATTGCCCGCTTGAAGATGACATGCGACGATCCGCTGGTTGGCCCGACAGCGACGCCCCAGCCGATCTCAGTATCCGCTCCTCCGGTATTGGATTGCGCGCCGATAACGCTACAAATCGTACGGATGCCTTGCCCCGCCGGAACATATGGCCCAGCCAGACCGCCATTATCCAATCCATTCGCCAGTACATCCATCTCAACGCCGACTGCCTGACCACTGGTGGCTGATGCATTGCCGGTCGTATCGTTGATGTAGAAGTTGGCGCCGTAGCTCAGGATATTGGTATTAGCTGTCCGCACGGTATATCCGGTCACCGCGACGCTGGTGGCATTCGCACCGAGCGATCCACGGTTCTCTGTTAGCACCGTAGCGATGCCGATCGTGCTCTCGCCTGCCGTGCCGGAATTGGTCGCATTCACCTTGACAGCTGATATGTTGTTGGCTGCCGATCCGCCCGAGTGATTGACCGTGCTGTCGATGCGCAACACCGGACTGACCGCCGCGAAGCTGTTGCTGCGCCCGAAGAACTTGTTGCCCTGGAAGAAATTCTCCACCACATCAGTGCCGAGGCCGGTTGCTGGGGTAGCCGTACCAGTACCGATGTGTGTCCCGTCATAACGCCACAGTACCTGCGTTGTTGGTCCTGTTGTCGGTGCTGCGCTGACCCGCTGGTTGCCGTAGGGCACATACACCGAGCCATCAGTTCCGACCGCCGCTCTGGCATTCTGAAATGCGGTGTCATCGAACGTCGTGCCATTTAGCGGTGCGCCGTAATCCTTGACATTGACCACATCGTGCCAGCGATCCGCCAGCAGTCGCGCGGTCGACGAACCGGTAGAGGTAACTTGCCCTGCCAGGTTGCCGCTGAACGATGCCGTGGTGCCGGCCAGGGCGCCTGTGAGCGTGCCGCCGGTCAGCGGTAGATACGCTCCCGTTGCCGGAGACGGCGCATTGTAATTATTGACGTTGATCCATTGTTTCGAGTTGCCGTCGTCGTACCACATGTAAAGCAGGCCACCCGTGGTATCGAACCAGAGCGCGCCGACGATGGGCGATGCCGGCGCCGTAGTTCCAACGGATGTGGCAGGACCGGTGGGCTGCCAGGCGCTGCCGTCCCAGATCGACACCAGCCCGGTGCCGCTGTTGTACCAGACCGTGCCGATGGCCGGCGCGCCGGGAGCTCCGGTGCCGACATAGGCCCCGGTTGACTGCGCGAAAGCGGCATTCAGCGCAGCGGCTGTCAGCGTCTCGCCGTGGTTCCACGGGTAGACCGCCGTGCCGTCTGCTGTGATCATGTGCTATATTCCCGCGGATGCGGTGGGCGAGCGACCGCCCAGCCGCATCCTGGCCAAGAGCGATGGAGAACACCCATGCCCAAGGTTATTCGCACGCTGCCAGCCGCCGATTATCTGCGCCAGTGTTTTGACTATGCGCCAGACACCGGCATTCTGCGGTGGCGGGAAAGACCACGAGAGCACTTCAGAAGCCTCCATGCATCTAATGCTTGGAATGCCAAGCAAGCCGGCAAACCGGCTGGAGCACCATTCAAAAATGGGTACTTTTATACCAACTTGCTCCATCGCAAGATCCTTGTGTCTCGTATTATATGGAAGATGCATCACGGCACAGAGCCGCATCTCGTAGATCACGCCGACCGCAATCCTTCAAACAATCGCATTGAGAACTTACGGAGCGTGAACCATCGGCAAAGTCGCATGAATGCCATCAAACCGGCAGGAAGCGGCGGCCTTCCTGGCGTCAGTCTCCTGCCTGGCGGTAAATTCAGAGCACAGATCAAGGATGGCCCAAGGATGCGCCACATCGGCGTGTTTGATACTGCTGAGCTGGCACATGAGGCATATAAGTTGGCATCCAAAGCCGCCTTTGGCGATTACAGCCCATTCCGATAGTCAAAGGACGGCGCCCTGGTCGAGCACGAATGCACGTCCCAATCCCGGCCCAACAAGCGATGTGTCTCCTCGAATGCGTCCCACCGGCGCAGGGATTGCCAATTGAGGAATTTGTGAGTTCGCTTGCCTTAAAGTGTTGATTGCCTGCTTAGCAAGCGCCATATGGTCTGGCCGTACTTGCAATCCGTACGACGCCTGCATTCTACAAGCCATCGACCAGATGAGCGCCTCGAGATATTCGTCCGGCAGTGCGATCGGATCGGCCAGCGAAATGTAGGTCGGCAGCGGCAGCTTCAGGGTCAGATACAGTCCGTATTGCCCGGCCGGTGGCACTGGCCAGAAATACACTCGCCCGGTCGGGTAGCCGCTCTCGTAAAACACCATGGCCGGGGTCGTCTGCAGGGTCTTGATGCTGATCTGCTCGTAATCTTCACGCGCCTCGATCACCTCGAGCTGCATATCCACGAGGTTCGGCGGCACGCCGGGGATGATCCTGACATAGGCGCGGGCGATGTGATCAGGCCGGCCGCCGATGTTGAAATCGCAGCCCGGCCCGATGCTGTAGGTTTGCGCGCCGGTGGAGCTCGCCACGCTCACGGTCTGCTCCACGAACACCAGCCAGCGCTTTTTCTGCCACTGGCCGATGATCGCGCGCAGCCAGTCCAGCCCGGTCGTCAAGTCATCGGGCACGGCCGTTTGGCCAACGCCCAGGATGCCCGACACTTTGAGCACCATGTTTATCAGGTCGCCAACAGTGGAGATCACACGTCATGCCCCGTTGTGACGTAGAGCGTCACGGTGCCGGCGCCGGGGCTGATGGCGGCCAGGGTATCTGCCCCCGAGTAGGCGGGCAGGAGAGTCGGTTGCAGTATCGGATAATCCGTGATCGTTGCCGTCTGTGGCCCGGCGCCGATGCGAACGAACACGACGGCGTTTCCGACTGCGAGTAACGATACCACACTATCGCTCGGGTCGATCGGACACGACACCGAGCTCGCGCCAACGGTTAGCGTTTGTGTGCTACTGCTTGGACTGAACATCGCTTTCCCTTCTAGTGGCCCAAGCCCCGGCCGCCACCAGCGGTGCCGCGCAGCGTCGGCGTATCCACCGACGCTTCTCGCTCATGCGCCCGTCACCGAGAACCACGCCCCTGGCAGCGGGCTCATCAGCACGTCCGCCTTGCCGGCTGCGAGTGACACCCCGGTTGCCGCCGCTACACCGTTGATCGTGTCGGTGGTGCCATCGGCAGCGAACATCTGCGATGCCGCACTGCCGGCGTTGATGATCCACATCACCTGACCACCAACGGCCGGCGGCAACTTCACGCTATCCGCCGCTGTGGCGCACACCGCAATCAGGTTCACAGCAGCATTAAGGATGGTGGCATTGGCACGGCCACCGCCTGCCCGAGCGGTATAGGTATTTGCCGTCCATCCGGCGCCGTTCACCATTGCCGTCAGGTCGTGCATGCCGGTGCCGAGATTGTAGTTGATCGCCCGTCCTGACGGGTAGGTGACAGTGGGATATTGCGCCATGTCGCCCTCCTCAGTTCGCGATCAGCCGGCACGCGAGTTGCGGGCGGATAGCGGCGACACCCCAGAGGATGTCCAAGCGGCACGGCAGCACGTCGTTGTTGATGTCGTATTGCCGCACAACACGGATCGACAGGCCGTCCTTCTGCGCCCTTGCGGCCATATCGACGCCGCCGGGCATGACTAGGTCGGCAGTCCCAAATGTGGCAAAATCCGGATGGTAGCAAATGCTCTGCCCACTAGCCGTGCTGGCCGCCATCAGGAACGTGATTGCCACGCCTGCGCCGGGGGACGCGTTGATGTTCTGATACGGACCGGTCGTCGTCATGGCCGGCGCGATATTCCACGTTCCGGCACCAGCGGCGGCTGAGCTTGTCAACACGAACTGTTGCAACTGGTTGGTGACCACCTTGCTTTCCGGATGGACCCTGAACACGCCCGCGATCGTAAACACGTCGCCAGCATTGCCGGTGCCGGTTCCTGTCGTAACTGCCAGCGTGCTACCCGTCTGGCCGCCAGCGCCCACCAGATAGCCGCTCTGGGCGCCGCGCGTGTAGGTGTTGAGGTGGGTATTCTCGGCCCACTCAAAGCCGCCTGACAGCCCCATCACGCCATCGACGTATTGTCGTGCGATCTGCGTTTGCTGCTGGAACAGGCCTTTCAGCGTGTCCACCATATCGACGTTGTCTTGGGTGTTGATCCTCAATTGCCACTGCAGATCCTGCGGCGTGAGGTTATCAAGCAGGATCTTGCGCCCCGTGAGCACGTTGCGGAACGTCTGCGCGGCGCCGTGGCCGTCGACCATGTTCCAGACTGCCGGCACAACTTGCAGCAACGACTGTGCTTCGACATTGGCGGCCAGCACCGTACACGCAGGCTCCAAGTACCGCGCCGCAAAGTCATCGATGTTCAGCGTGAGTTCAGCGGAGCTAAAGCTGAAGTCGACGTGGTACTGATTGCTCAGTGTCAGCGTCGTATTCGTTTCCACTGAGTTCTGCACCGCGAGCGCTGGTGTGGTGCTGACGGTGTATTGCACCGGGATACGGATCCGGATGCTGGATCCGATCTTGGCGCCGGCCTGTGCGAAGCTATCCTCGTACTGTCTGTTGATCGACCCGACAAAATTTAACTTCTGGTGCAAGATCACGAGCGCTTTTGCCGTGATCATATTGATGTTGAGTAGGGTGTTGCTCGCGACAGCCATCTGTCACTCCTGTGTTGTGGAGTGCCAACGGCTTCAGGCTCCAGCTTCGTGATCTTGATCCAGTTGCGGGACGGCGCAGTCGGGAGGAGGTCGCTGCGCCGCCCGCTGGCTGGATCAAGAAGTCATAGGCACGTTGTGGTTGCACAGGAGTTTCCGGGTCCGCCTGCAGGACCACACGATGATTTAGCCGTCACCGGAGCGGACACACGGCGATGACGCTCGCCGGAAGCGTTTGCCCCGTCCCTAGCCGGGAACGCCACGGGACCACGGCGCCGTTCAGGGGAGCGCGAAAACCCCTTCCCGGCAGGGATCCTATTTCTTGCGCTGGCTCGCGCGCTTCTTGCTATAGGCGATTGCCACTGCTTGCTTGGGGCTCTTGCCAGCAGCAATCTCGGTCTTTATGTTGTGGCTGAAGGCCTTCTTGCTCGTTCCGGTCTTAAGAGGCATCCATGCCACTCCTATTGGAATGCGAATACTGTGGTGGCTGCTTCTCGATCAAGCCATATCGACGCAACACGGCGCGGTTTTGCTCTCGCAGATGTACTTCCATCGCCACGCGTCCCAACCGAGAGAACCGGCGTCTTGCCGCAATCAGGGGGAAGAAAGCACATAACAATGCTTCAACCAGCGTGCCCTGCGCCCAATGCGGCAAAGCCGTCCCGACACCTCCATCTCGGCTCAAGCAGAGAAAATTCTGTAGCATACAATGTCGCTCGTTGGCCTATTCAGCAGGACCGCCGCCAAAGCCTTATCTGCGTGTCACGATTGCCGGCGAGAGGAAGCTTTTGCACAGGATCATAATGGAACGTCACCTTGGCCGTACGCTCTTGTCTGCTGAGCATGTCCATCACATCAATCGCGATCCGCAAGATAATCGCATCGAGAACCTACAACTCACCGACATCAAGAAACATGGTGCTATCAGTTCGGCAGATCGCGGGCGTCCTCGTCCTACGTCTTGATCGGGCTAAAGCTGCGCGGCCCGCTATTACCACCAAGCCGCTTCACGGTATCGCCACGGCTGTTGGCGCTTGGCATACGCCCGCTGCTACCGGTATCGGCTGGGGCCTTATACGTGTCCAACCCCGCCAGCCGCCCGCGAAACGCTTTGGCATGGCTTGCCATTGCCCGTGCGGTGCCGCTGGTGGTGCCTTTATCGCCAAACGGCGGTGCGTCCTTTTTGCCGTTGCCCATCACTTCTTCCCCTTGCGCTGATATCGCTCATCGGCCTTTGCCAATGTGTTCCGCATTGCCGCCATGCCGACCTTGCCCTTATCCCTCACGTCTGCCTTCGGCACCGCCGCGAAGCGTGCCACTGGCTTGCCGGTATCGCCTCTGCGGACAGTACCAGTCGCGACCAGCTTTGCCATCACGGCATTCTCCGGATCACCTCGATCTCCTCTCGCTGCGTGGTTGCCGACTTGCTTGCCCGACTGCTGTGTATGCTCTCGGTTTTGCCGCCAGCTTCATTGCCGCCGCTGCTGAACGACGGATAATCATGCCACGGCATCTTGGTGTCGTTGCCATCGCCGCTCTTCGCGGTGTCGCGCCGCATGTCCCTTGCCATATCGCTATCTCCGGTTGATTGCCCTGCGCTTTTCCAAATCCTGGCGAGAGTAGAAGTCTGCGAGGCTGGACGCATCGATTTCGCCATACTCGTTGAAAGCCGGTGCGACGCCACCGCCCCTTTGGATCGGTTTTGGCGGGGGCGGCGCTTTGCTGACGGCCCGTGTCGGCTGGGCATCCAGCTTCGCCGCATACTGCCCGAGCGCGATCGCTCTCGCTCGTTCCCCGCGCAGCGACGCGATACGCTCCAGTTGCTCCGGATCGTCACGCAACGCCGCCGCCACCTTATGCCCCTGGTCCATCTCCACGAGGAGTTCCGCAAACTGCGGATCCGCGCCCATCGCCTGGAGGTCGTCGCAGCGCTGTGCCCAGTCCGGGTACGCCTCTTTCCCCGCCGCATGAAACGATCGGATCTTCTCCTGCGTCCGCTCGCCGGCACTGATCTGCTGGGCCTGCTGTTGGATGGCGGCGGCGATCTGCGGGTCCAGCTGCTGGCTGGGCTGCTGGGTGCGCAAGCCCGCCTCGAGTTGGGCCACCCTGGCGCGGAGCTCGTCACGCTCGCGCCCCAGGTTGCCCATGCGCGCCGACATGGTCGCGACGCGCTTTTCGAGCGCGCTTTGCTGCGCTGCGGCCTGTTCCTCCGGAGATGGTGTTTCCGGGGCCTCAGAGGGCGCTGGAGCGGCCTGGGGCTCCAGCGCCTCAGTCTGTGTCTCGCTCATCTAGTGTGCCGCTGGCGCGCTCCCATGGCTGGTATGGTGCGGCTGCGGGTGCAGCTTGCTCTCGTCCACCCACACCCGGCCGTTCTCGATGATGGTCGCGGGGTTGAGCGGTGGCGGGTCGGTGTCGGTGATACCGGGCAACACGCCTGGCGGCAGCGGCTCACGCTTGTGCGCGCTCGGCTGTTGGATGCCGCCGGGGCCCGGTGTCGGCACCTCTGCGTGCGGCGTAGTCACATGCAGCGCCATGGCTCAGTCCTCCTTGCCGGGCGTTTCACGTGAAACCTCGTGCCCCGGCCCGCTCGGCGGCACATTCCATTCGAAGGTTATCGTCTCGTATTCGTCGCGCTGGTGGCGGTGCATGCCGCCCAAGGTCAGCGCCAACTTCGCCTCGAGGTGCGTCACCTCGCCCCGGAGGCGCTCGATCTCGTCCGCCGCCGCTACCGCAAGCGGCGTGCCCTCATCCCGTAGCTGGGCCGGCAGATCAGCTTCCGCTGTCATCCTTGCGGCCGCCTGCCGCCGGCCCCAGGATCTGGTTCCGCGGCGCCGTCACCGCGTCCGTCAGCCGATCCCGGTTCCACGCCCAGCTGGGCGCTCCTGACAGTGCGTTGGTGGGATCCGAATACGCGCCCAGCGCCATCAGTCAGCACCCGCCAGCGCCTGCTCCAGCGTCTCAGGGGCCGCCAAGCTGCCCGTCACCGCCTACGGTGCCGTGTGACGCCCACCAGCCCGAGCAGCCCGACGCCGAGCAGCGCCGCCGTGCCCGGCTCCGGCGTCGCCACGGCGGTCGCGCTGGCATTGCCCGAGAACGCCCCGGTTGCCGCCCCGATGCTGTTATTGCTGTCAATGAACAGCGCCGGGTTCACCGCTGTGAACGCAAAATTCAGGCTCGACGGCGCCTGCAACTGGCTCGCCGGGATCACGCTGCTGGTTAGGTTCAGCACATCGGGCGGATTGGCCACATTCACCGTCAACTGGCTCCCGGTCGCGGTACCAAACGCCGCGTCGCTGAAGCTGCCGCTCAGAAACACGATGCCGCCACACCCAGCCATCGACGACAGGCAGAATGTGCCATTGAAATGCTGCAGGATGCCGGTCGCCCCCACCGTCGCCGCATTGTCAATGCTCGTCGCATTCAGCGTCACGTCGATCCCGTCAATCGGCGTCACGTTGTCCAGCAACTGGCTGATGTTCGCCGTCGCGTCCGCAATGCTGATCGTGGTCGCCCCGGTGCTGCCCATCAGCGCGCCGTTGTTGGCGATCGTCACATCATTGTTGCCGGTGTTCTGGCTGAACTGCGCCACGCTCATCGGCGCCGCCCACGCCGCGGATGCCAGCAAACTCGCTGCCGTCAGGGTCGCCAGTGTGATGCTGCGCATGGCTCTCTCCTTGCTATGGTCCTGCCGCCGGCTGCGGCATCCCGCCGCCATTCGGTGGCTGTGGCATGCCGCCATTGCCCGGCGCCCCACCATTGCCCGCTGGCGCCTGCCCGCCATTGCCATTCCCGTTCGGGGCCTGCGGCTGCGCTTGCTGCATATTTGCCTGGAACGCCTGCTCCAATGCCCCATGGTGCTCGAGCCAGTGCGGCAAGTCCGTCTGCAACATCTCGCCCACCATCTTACGCACAATCACCTGCAGCGATGCCGGATCAATCTGCCCCACCGCCTTCAATCGCTCCGTCTCGGCCTTGTATTCATCGATCGCAATCGATGCGTGCTTCTCGGCGCCCTGCTCTTTCAGCCGCATATTGTCCGCCTGCAGCCGCGCAATCTCCGCATCGGCCTGCTTCAGCAGCTGCTGAGCCTGCTGCTGCATCTGCTGACCCGCCTGGATCACCTGTTGCAGCTGCGGATCCGGCCCTGGCCTGTATTGCGCCGGCAAGCCACGCTTCAGTCGTTGCGCCAACTCTTCCGCCCCAGGAAAATCCTGATATTTCGCCCAAAAGTCGCCAACAATCGCGAACGCAGCCGGATTATTCGCCAAGATCTGCGTGAACGCGTTCGCAGCCTCCTGACGCTGCGTGCCAAACGTCGGCCCAACGTCCGCCTCCACATCATACTTACCCACCGTCGGGTTAAATATGATCCGGGGATCCGGCAGATTGTCCTCTTCCTGGTCCGCTCCCGCCTGTTGCGGCCCGATCGGCACCGGCCCCTGCGGCGTCATCCGCACACGCTGATGCGCGGCCGGCGCATTCGGCGTCGATACCACCTCCTGATCCGTTCCGTCCTGCGCCAGGATCTTGATGACCCTGGTGGTGTCGTAAATCTTGGGAATAAGGTCGAGCAGAATGCGCCCAACTTGGCGGATCGCCTTACTCTGGTTGTCTATGTAGTGATACGTGGCATTGTCGCCCTGACGCTGGCGCTGCTGAATGGCCACGCCACTGCGCTCGTTTGATGGCATGCCCAACTCAGCCTGATATTGCCCCGTCACATCCAGCAGATCCTGCCTGGCAATCTGCATCCCCTGGATATACGCGCTCGCCATCTCGGGTGGCGGCGCTCGCTGCGGCGGTGGCAACGGATTGCCGTCGTCATCCTTCCCATTATACGGCAAATACGCAAAATTCTTCAGGTTCGCCGTGTTCCAATAATTCTCAAACCCCTCAAACGCCTGCACCACACCCACATACGGAACCTTGCTCTGCAGCGCTACCTGCTCCACCGCCGCTGAGTTATGGGTCGGCACCATCGAAGGACCGCACAGAAATAGATGCGAGGGTGCATCTACTCCTAAGCATTGCACTGGCTCAGACGGCACCGGCAACACCGCCTTGATGCGGAACCGCCTGGTGCGTCGCCAATGCGTCGTGCGCTCGTATTCCTGCACAGCTCGCTTGCGCCGCAACCGGAACACCTGCACATCCGGCGGCGCAGAGAACGTGAATTGATCATGCGCGAGCACATCAGACCACTCGCCCCCCGGCATTTTTCGCCGCGTCGCAGCTCGACGCAGATGCGTCGATTTCAGCCCCAAGGAACTAAGCAATTCCGCAAAGCCTTCAGCTAAAGCTGGCCGCGAGGTCGTGAACTCACAGGTGAACAGACGCCGGTTGGCCGAACCATCGGTGTCCATCAATCCTTGCAGCAACGCCCAGCGCTGGGCCGCCGAGGCGCGCAAATATGCCTGCGGAATGTGCTTGTTGCCAAGCAAGCCCAATTCGCGTAATTCGCCAGCCAGTTCATAGACGCCGAATGTGCTCGCGTTGTTGTCCCTATACACCGGACCCAAGCGGTAACCGAGTTCCATCAGATATTGCCGCGTCTCATCGACATCTTGCGTATGGTTGGTGATGGTTCCTGCCGCCGTGCGGCCATTGCCAAGCCACATGCCGAGCAGATAAGGCTCGATAAGTAAATCCGCTTCTGGCAAGTCCAGCGGCTTTGCCATGTGAATGAAGTGCGTGCCAGGTGTCAGTTGCTCCGTCGTCACCTGCTTATCGGTCCATTGCCATCCGCCAGCAATCGCCTTGCCGCGTTCCTCCACCTGCCACTGATGGCCCGCATCGGCAATAACATGCGAGCCATCGTCAAACTCAACGCGGAAACACCGGCTGTGAAGATACACTGGGCTCTTGCCTAGAACCGTCGTCGGCCGCCCCTGCTCATCCAGCAGCAGATCCCCCGCCTCGACTTCGCCCATCGTCGTCCAGCCGGTTGGCGTCGGCAGGGGGGTATGCAAACTCGTTGCGGCCCAGTAATTATAGATCCGCTGCGCATCAATCTGGCTTCTCGTGTGCCCCTTGCGATCCAGCAGACCGTCAATCACCACCTCCTCGCCAATCCAGGGCACAATCGGTATGTAAATCCCCGCCCACTCGCCCCGATCCGCTATCTTGTCTCCCTCAATCCTAAACCACTCCACACTCGTCTCTTTCGTCGTCCGCGTCCGCTCAATCAACGGCCGATGCATCTCCATCTGCGCATCGTCCATGTCACCCTCCTTGATGACACGCCCGTCACGCAGCATATGCAATTTGTCCTCGTCCTCGTTGCGACGCCAGTAGATCGCCACCCGAACATGATCCTTGGTCACCCAGTCGTTGCTGCGCGGCATGTCCAGCGCCGGCCCCGGTGGCGCCTTGTTCTCACCGTGCTCCGCTTCCCACTCCTCTCTCGGTATGTCCTCAAATACAAACGCAAATCGCGCATCCGACTTGTCATACAGCTTGCAATCCGGATCCATGTAGATCGTCTCCGGATCCGCATGCCGCCGAATGTAAATCTCCTGCTCAAAACTGCCATCCTGGTCAACATAATCCGTGTCCACCGACACATACCCAATACCAGTCTCAACCTGATGAAACGTCGCCGTGCTGTAGGCGTCAATCGCCTTACTCTGATATTCTATCCGCCTGATAATACCCTCAAACACCTGCGCCGCCTCATACGACGCATTCCCGCCTACCGGCGTCACCTTAATCGACTGCTTGTTCTGCCGCGCATCATTGATAATCTGCAGATTGTGCTGCCGCACCTTGTTGTGCGTCAAACACGGCCGGTCCCCACGCGCCGTCCGTACCGTCTGATCCCATTGCCAGTTGTTATACGCGTCCCCATTGGCAAAACGCCGGTCAATCCGCGCATTGCTCCGCGCCGTCGACTCCCACGTCACACACCGCTCAAATCGCTTCTTCGCTTCTCTGAGAACGTCCGCGTCGCCGCGCTTAGGACGAGCCATCAGGCGCCATTACCCCATGCTTTCCTTGGTGTTCTCTACCAGCACCCGCGCCAGACGCAGCGCCTGCGCCATCCGATGTGGCTCCGGAACCGTCCGCATCAGCAGACTTAGATGATAGACCGTCATCGTGATCTGGTCCCAGGTGTCGGCCATCTCGCCGGCGTCGTTCGCCGCCTTCACCCGCTGCGACGCCGCCCGACCCTCAGCGTGCGTCGGCGCCATCACTCATCACTCAGACTCGCCAGCGGCGGCAACGTCACCTTCCCAGCTCGCTGCCGCTCCTCGCGCCTCGGCGGGTTCGTGCTCACCGGATCCACACGCCGTAAACCCAGCCGCTCCAACTTGCTCGTCACACTAAACTTGCTGTGACCCATCGCTAGCGCAATCTCCCGATGCGACAATCCCGCAGCGAAGTGGCGCCGTATCTCCCCCTCCTCGGCCTCACTCCATATGTGCTTCGCCACTACGGCAAACTTACATGCGCCAACGGCAGCAAATACCGCAACAACACCAACAGCAAAATCACCAGCAATACCAACTGCGCAATCACCGGAAACGGCGCCGGCAGCGGTAACAACGTGATGATGTAGTAAAACACCCCAAAGATGATCAGAACCACCAGCAACGTTACCAGAAGCTCTATCATGCCACCCCTACCCCACATACGTCCCCGTACTGATATACACCGTCTCATTCCCCGTCCCTAAATTGATCGCACTGATCGTGTCCGCCCCACTAAACGTCGGGATATACATCGGTACATTAAACGGAACCGCCAGCGCCGCACTCGTCGCCGTCTGCGGACCCTTCCCTATCGCTACATTGATCACCGAATTTCCCGCATTCAATATATACAACACCGGATCATTCGGATTAATCGACGCATTCACCGCCGTCTGACCCACCGTCAACTGCTGCGTCGCACTGTTCGCCGCATATAACGCCATCTCACGCCGCCATCCAGTGCGATCCCATCACACCAGGACCAACAACCACATTCTCATACTGACTGCCAAACATCGGAACCGCCAACTGCCGACCCTGGTCCTCCCTCACTCCCAACGCCATATACCGCATCGAGTCCGCTCCATGACTCGCATGATCATGCACCGGATGCGAGCGCCACGTCTCAGCCTTCTCGTTCCATTCGCGCCGATAATGCCTAAGCGCCAGGATCCCCTCCACACACCGCGACGCATCAAACCAACAACGCGGCAAAACTAACCTAACCGCATTAATCCCGTCCGCCACATTGTGCTGCCGTATCACCTTCGTCGGCTTCACTCCCAAGCTGTGTAGAGTCTCGGTCCGGGTCCGTCCAGATCCAAGCTCTCTAACTTGCGCATCATGGGGTAGTATATGCTTCTCATATGCATACCCCCGCTGGTGCAGTAAACGCACGTAATAATCCAGTCCTTCACCACTTCCCTCGAGGTAGTCGATGAACCGCCATTCACCGCTACGCAATGTCTGTAAAAACCATATGCTCGTCGCATCATCTATCCCCAAATCCCAACTCGTCCACACCCTCAGCGTCGGCTCATGCGGCACCAGCGTAATCCGACCTTCATCCTCCGCATCCTGCATCAAACGACCATAATAGGAGCCCGAGTTCGGCGCCTCAAAGCTGCAACAAAGCTCCTGCCGAAACTCTTCTTCACTCATCTCGTTCCGTAACCGCCGTATCGCCTCCTCACTCAGGGCTTTGGTCTTCGTGTAGTCAAGCAAATAGCTGCTATAATCCGCATTGTCCCGCGCACGATTATACGCCGCCTGCAATACACCTTTGCCTTTAGGAGTGCCAGAGCGCACCAACACCCCATCCCGGTCCGCTAACATCGGCTCAATAACCAACGGTACCATACTCGACGGCGTGTCATCATACTCATCCAATATGCACTCGTCTGCATACCCACCACGCCAACTGTCCTGATTGTCAGCTCCACCAGCTTGCCACGTCCCCCCATTGGGAAGACGTATCAACATCGCAGCCTTCCTAATCTCCGCACCAGGTACGCTCTCAGCCGCCCGTACCGCCTGATCCCATAACCCCGTCCTCGACCACTGCACAGCATACGGCAATATATGTATAACTCGCGGCAACGGCTTCTTCGTCGTAATCGCCTTCATCAAACCACGCCATAATAACGCCGTGCTCTTCCCAGCACGCCGATGTACCACCGCAACTATCCGCTTCGCCGGATCATCAATCAAACCACGCTGCCATTCGCGCGGACAAAACGGTAGCACAACCTGCTGTACCGTCATCTCCCTAACCAATCATCCCACACGCCATTCCGTGTGCGTTCCAAGTCCCTAAACCCCAAAAAAGTTGCGAGGAAGGGGTGTCAAGGCATCGCGAGGCGCGAGGGGAAATGCCCATGCCCCGGGGCCCTTTGGCTCAGGCGCGCTCGGGCTTTTCAGTCCCTCACTGCCTCGAGCGTCCGGCGCGGGGCCAGCGTGCCATACCGCAGCATCCAGCGCCGCATGAACTCAACCGCATCAGCAATGAGCAGCGCGCGATTACTAGTTTCACCATATTCCGAACATGCATCATCATAAGCAGCTGCGAGATCGTGCATCGCATGGCGTAAGTTGCTGGCCGTGCTCATGGTGCATTCCCCCAAAGAACGCTGCATGGCGTTGTAATGCTAATGATATCAATGCGTTGGCTATAGCCAATCGCGCTACCCAGCATTACTCCCCCTCATTTGCTACGTCCCACACGAGCTCGAGCGCCTTGCTCTCCAACGAAGCGCTATCAATCGTCTTGGCTTCGGATTGTTGCGCTGGTGCCCAGGTGAACTGGATCGCGATTGGGCGATCCTCAGCGCCACCAACCTCCACAACTGGCTTGCCGTAGCCACGATCGAGGAGCGTCGCTGCGGCGGTGACACGATGGCGCGGATCGTTGAGGCATCGCACCAGAGTTTCGATCGCGGCGGGCGCGTGAGAGCGGGCCAGAGCGGTGATTTCACGTTTGCTGAGCACGGCACCGGGCGCGAATTGCACCTTCTTCGGCCTTCCGCCTGGATTTCCTGACTGGCCTTTGACGAACTGAGGCACGGGGCCGCGCTCCTCAACCTTTCTGTTTGTGTGCCTGTTTGCGTCTGTTCTCAGTCGCAGGCTGTTCTGTTAAGGCCCTGTTTTCGCTGATTATAGTGATTTGCTAGCGATTAACGTGCGTTTGTCAAGTGGCTCACGATTCTGTGAATCATCGCCACCGGATACCGGCTTTGGTTTCGCGGATGTGGAGTTGGGCGAGGCCGTGGAGGCTATTGCCGCAGAACAACCTGTTTCCAGCCGTCCCCAGGGCTTGCCAGGGGCCGTCAGGGCATCCGGCTAGGGTGAGGGTGCGGGCAAGTGCCGCAACGGCTGAGGGAGCTCTGAGGCGCCATTGCTGGCCATGCCACTCACAGGAGGCTCCATCGAGCCTAGTGTGGGGTATTGGCCAAGTGGTGATGTTGATCACTGGGGTGGTGGTTTGTGGCGTGTAGCGGCCTCCCAGGCGTCTGGGAGGGCGTGGAGAGCGGTGATGGTCCAGTTTCGGACGGTGCGAGGTTGTCGGTGGAGTTTGGCGGCGATGTCGGTCCATGGGAGGTCATCGACGGCGTGCCAGAAGAGGAGGGAGCTGGCGAGGGATCCGAGGGTGGTTTCGGTGCATCGGATGCGGGAGACGGTGGAGGTGATGCGGAGGAGGGCGTCGGTGTTTCCATAGCCGGCGATGGTTCGGGTGGTGGTGCGGTCGAGTTGGGAAGTTCGGACGATGGATGCGAGGACGTGTTCCCAAGCGGCGCGGTATTCGCATGCGGCGAGGTATTCGTCTGCGGAGATGGCGCTGGTGTCGCGGAGAGCGGCGAGGCGGGAGGAGATGCGCCAGTAGGGTCGTCGGTTATGTGCATTGATGGCGGGGGGATCGATGGCGTTGATGTGCTGGAGGAGTTGAGTGGTTGGTTTCATGGGGGGCGTTTCCGGCCGTTGGGAAGAGGGTTTGCGGCGTCGAGTTGCTGAGGGGAGAGGTGGTATGGGCGGAGGTTGGAACCGGAGAGGGCGTCGAGTTGCTCGCGAGTGGATTGGGTGGGATCTGCGGGCTTGAGAGCGGCGAGGGAAGCCTGGACGGCTGCGATTTCGTCCTGGGTTGGTTGTTGTTTGGAGGGAGTGGTGTCTGGCCAAGCGGCGTTGGCGGCGATCTGAGCGGCTTTGGTGCTGTTGAGGAGGAGCCAGAGGAGGGCGCGCGGTCTCCAGCGTCGGACGCGGTGGAGGTCATTGGCGAGGTTGCCTATGCGTTGGTTGTGGCCCCAGTCGCCTGAGGCGTGACGGAGCCAGTTGGTGGCCCAGGCGCGGTCTTCTGGTTCGAGGGAGGCGAGAGAAGGGTTTGAGGCGAGCCAGTCGGTCATGATGGTCTGCCGTTGGCTTGGATGGTCTGGAGGAGGTTGTGGAGGTATTCGTCCGATCCCTTGGCTTCTGTGAGAAGCGGGTGAGCGGCGCGTGCGCCATTGAGGCGCACGCCGCGCTGCTCACCCGTTTCTTGTGGCAGAAGCATCTTATCTCTCTCTTGAGAGAGATAAGATGCTTCTGCTTCTGCTTCTACGGTTGCTCCCGCCACATTTGCGCGGCCAAATCCGCCGTTTTTTGCGTTTTCTGTGGTTCTGGCGTGGTTCTGGCGTGGTTCTGGCGTGGTCGTGGCGTGGCGATTTTCGTTAGTGCTTTCCGGGGGGCGCTTGTTATCGTGTCTAGCCCGCGCGGCCTTTGAGGCATGCTCCGCGCGGGCGAAGTCGCGCACCATCCGGAGGCTGTAGATCACCCCGGCTTCAGTGCGTCTGGCCACCCCGTTGCGCTCCAGTTCGTCGATCAGCCGGCGCAAATCGCGCAGCCGGATATTGGGTTGGCGGATCAGGATCTTGATCTGGCCATCGGATGGCGGCTTCCCGCCCACCGTGACATGGCCATACGGCGTGCCCTGTGCCGCGATGCACAACAGCCGCATCCAGAGCCCCTGTGCAGCGTGCGAGCAGAGCGCCAGTGCCGTGTCGCCTTCCCAATCGGACCAGTAGAATTTTCCCCAGCGCAGTCGTGACACGGCGTTTCCCCCGAAGCGTCATGAAGCCTCGTTTCCCCACACATCCCAGCCGATTCGTTCGGTGCGGGCGAACATCTCCAGTTTGGGCACGTTGGGATAAAGCGCCTCGATCATGACGGCGAAGGCATCTGGCTTTGCGCTATGCCTTGCCCGGTCCAGCGTCTGGATCTGGGGTGGTTGGTCGCCTGACGCTGGGGCGGGGACATTGCCACGGGTGCCGACGAGCAGCAGCTCGACCTGATTACGGAACCAATAACCGGTGCCGATCTGTGGTTTGGCCCAGACGCAGGCCGACTTGTATGCGAAGCCCCAGCGCTGCAGGAGCTTGATGCCAAGCTCGAGCATTGGGATGGTAACCCACAGAAACAGCACACAATCCGGCGCGGCCGGCGGCTCGATATCGGCTATGTCATCAATAGTCAGAGTGGGATAATGATTATCGGCGGCGCGATCTGAGCCGGTTTCCTCTGCGTAGGGCTTAAAGCGCCAGGGGGGATCGGCATAGATAACGCCATAGAGTTTGCTGCCAAGTTGCGCAGCCGCACGGCGCGTACGTTCGGCTAAGCCGAGTTCTCTGACGGCGCGGCGCTTGCGTTTTACGATGGCATTAACCGCCACGGTCGGCTTGGCGCTCTCGACAGCCCGTTCGAAAACAGCAGAAGGCACGGCAGCAACTTGTTGCCAATGAGTAGACTGATTCTTGTTGATACCAAGCTCTTTGAGGGTTTCTGGAGCATCGGTCTTGCGCGAGGACCGATGCTCTGGCCGCATGTCGCCGCCGGGTTTGGCCATCTCTCGCGCGGCAAGCAACTCGCCTGATCGACGCTCGGCTCTCACCCGAATACGTTCCGCCTTGCGTTCGTTCTCCCGGTTCTTGGCTTGCCTGAAATAGGCTTCCATGGCGAGCGCTTGGTCATGGATTTCTTTGATTTCATCAATTGAGTAGGCCGCCTCAATCGCGAGGCACATAGCGTCGTAACGCAGCATCGGTGGCATAGCGTGGACAATCTCTATTGCAGTGCTCATTTCATAACCCCCTTTCTCTCAGGACTGCGTCCACAGCGGCGGAATAACGTTGGCGGGCAGTCAGAATGTGCGATCTGGCATTGAGGCGGTAGAGATCGGTCAAACCGTCAAGCGTAATGCCTTGTTTTAGGGGCGGCTTGCCAGAAATGAAGACGATATGAAAATGCACGCATTCAGCCGGGAACAGCGGGAGCGCAGTACGTAGCAGTGGCGGAATATCGCGCAGATCAGCGAGGAACTGGCGCTTCGCGCCTGAATCATGCAGCGAACCGCGCTTGATTTCTAAAGCAACGAGCCAACCAGTGTCGCGTATTTCGAACTGAACATCCGGCACGCGCTTTAGCTGATGATCGACGTCGAGCAACCGCAAATGCGATGCCTGCTCAATAGCATCCTTGATGGCACATTCCAAAATTACGCCTTCACGCTTTTCCGCTGAACTGCGCAGCGATTTCGCGAACGACACCGATGCGCTCCATAGCGGGTCTTGCTCGAACTGAGCGGTGCGCAGGGTTTCAATGGTGCGTCGGATCTGAGCATCAGCGCGCGGAATGTCGGTAATGGCAACTGGGCGCAGATGCGGCGCTCTCATGCTGCGATCCTCGCTCGGAGCGGCAGGCCCAACGCCCGCAGCTCTGTCTCCACCGCCTCGGGCGTCCGGCACAGCAGCACCGTGCAGCCGCAATAGGCCAGCCGCTTGTGCATCGCGCGCTGGTCCGCGTCCGGACCCCGGCCAGGTGCCTTCAGTTCGATGAAAACATTGGGATGCCCAAACCAGATGATCTCGATATCGGGCCAACCCTTCTGGTAACCGCTACGCTTGAGTTGCCGCTGCGCGCGCTTGCTGCGCTGGCCCTCGCCGGGAGAATGGTGCGCGATGCAATAGGGCGGCAGGGCACGCTGCAGGTAGTCCATGACTGCCGCTTGCAGGTCGTCCTCCGGGTGGGCGCGTGCGGCAGGAACCGGCAGAAGATACGGGCGTGATGATGCCGCAGCCCCCCCCACCGTACGCCCCTAAGCCGCGCGCAGCGGCGAATGGAGCTCGATGTCCTCCAGCGACAGCCGGATTCGCTTGGAGCGCGCCAGCCGCAGCAGCTCCGGCCAATAGCGCGCCGGGATGCCATCGCCGGTCTTCCAGTGGCTGACAGTGGTTTTGTCGACGCCGAACCACGCACCCAGCGGGCGCTGGCCACCCATCGCCTCGCTCAGCCGGTCAATGATATCGGCATGGTCCATGACCACAGGTTAGTTGCCCCACAGGCAACACGTCAAGCCTCAGCAAGGCCACAAAATCCGCGTATCATTGCGCTTGTCATTGGATACAAATTGCGGCACGATCAGTTGCCTAAAGGGCAACCACAGATTGCGCTTGGAGGCGCTCGTGCTCGACGCTTATACCAACGGCATGCCCCGCAAGGACACCGTCACCGACGAACGCCTCGCCGCGATCGGCAACCGCCTGCGCTGGCTGCGCGAAGCCCTCGGCCACTCCCAGGTCGAATGGGCCAAGCGATTGCGCATCACTAGGATGACGCTCAACAAGTGGGAGAGCGGCACACGCCTGCCAAACCTGGATATCCTGGTTACGATCTGCGACGCTTCCGGCGCTTCGATGGACTATCTGATCCGGGGGATCGTGACGCCGGGGATGCCGATGGAACTGGTCGAGCCGCTCCATCGCCTGCATGCTCCAGATCTGACTTTCCGCGTTCTCCCTGCTCGCGAGCCATAGCCAGCCGCTCCATGTCCTCAGCGACATGCTGCGAAAATCGCGACGGATAATCCTGCTTGTTCTTCACGGCCCGACGCTCCCGAAAACTGAAGCCATAGGTTGCATGGGCTAGCTGTTTGCGTTGCCCTTTAGGTCCGTTCGTAAGCTGCAAATCATAGCCCAGCCGCGATTGACGTCAATCAGAAATCTCAGCGCCTCTCCAGGGGTTGCCTTTCAGGCAACGTCGTGCCTATCCTGCCACCACAGCAGGGAGCGAATGCCATGGCACGCCATGCCCCACCCAGCCCCGCCGCCACCGCCGCCGTCCGCCGCGTGCTCGCCCGCGCCGGCACCGAACTGCGCGCCATCGAGCCCAACATGGCCGAAGAAGACCCCAAACTCTGGGCCGACATGATGGAAGGCGAGGCCGAAGGCGACCCGTTCGCCCTGATCGACCGCCTGATCACCGGCGCGCTCGATTACGAGGCCGACGCCGAAGCCGTCCAGCACCGCCGCGCCGATCTCGCCATCCGCGCCGACCGCTTCGTCGCCGCCGCCGTCCGCCGCCGCAAAATCGCCCGCGACTTGCTCGCCGAGGCGGATATCCGGAGCCTCGAACGCCCCGAATACACCGCGTCCATCAGCCCCGGACGCCCCCACGTCATCCCCACCCTGCCAGCAGAGCAGCTGCCTGAGCGCTTCCAGCGCGTGACCTACGAGGCCAACAAGATAGCACTGAGCGACGCCTTGGCCGCAGGCGAGCCCGATACCCCGGCCGAGTGGTCCAACCCGCCGCTTGTGCTCACCGTCAGGAGCCGCTGATGAGCGACGTCGCCACCGCGCCCACTGCCGTTTCCACCGCCACCCTCGAGGCGGTGCTCGCCACCGGCGACCTGTCCAAACTTACGCCCGGCCAGCGCATCGAATACGTCTCACGCGTCTGTCAAACAATCGGCCTTAATCCATTCACGCGGCCTATCAGGTTCCTACGGCTCGGATCCGAGATCGTGCCGTACTTCACTCGTGACGGCAGCGACCAGTTGCGGCGCATCCACAAAGTGTCCCTGTCGGTCACCGATCAGCGGCTGGATGGCGATGTATACGTCGTGACAGTCAAAGCCAGCACCCCAGATGGCCGCAGTGACGAAGACATCGGCGCCGTGACAATCGGTCGACTGCAGTCCGAGAGCAAAGCCAATGCATTGATGAAATGCATAACGAAAGCCAAGCGCCGGGTGACGCTCAGCATCTGCGGCCTTGGCTTCATGGACGAGAGCGAGCTCGACACGCTCGGCAGCATCCAGACATTCGACGCCGGCGAGCCAACGCCGCCACCAGGCCGCAAGGCCGTGAGCGATCAGCAGGCAACCGAAGTCTATGGCGCTAAGCCGGATCAGTGGGAGCGCTGGAAAACCAGCCTGCAGCACGCACTCGATGCAGCCCAAACATGGGATGACGTGCGCAAGATCGCAGACCGCGCGTCCGTGCAGACCGCACTGGGCACGGAAGCAGGCGCCGCACCGTTCCGCATCCAGCGCGACATCCGCGCACAGATCAAGGCAGCGTACGAAAAACTGGCGCCGGCCGACGAACCACTGCCAGCCGGCGTCAGTGAGGAGGAAACATGGGATCTACTAGCAGCGCTAAAGGAAAAGGCCAAGCGACTGGATTTGATCGGGTTGGCGGAGCTCAACAGCTCAGCCGAGTGGAGGAGCCGAGTGCACCAATTGCTGCCCACAGAACAGGAGGAGCTCAACGACTACCTCGAGCAGCGACGGATAGAGCTCCGCAACCCATAATACTGAACGTCCGCGTCGGTGCTTACACACGAGCCCAGTTGGACTGGCTCGCCCGCCTGCGCGGCCAGCAACTGACCACCGTCGTCCGCACCGCGATCAATCAGCAATTCCAGAGGGCGGCGGAACGGGGCGAAGTCCCGCCCGCCATCGTCGCCCAGGTCGAGGCTCTAAAGCGATGAATGTCGATCGTTATGAATTACGCCAGGCGCTCAACCGCATAGTCGATGTCCTGGTAGATGCCCTAGCGCCAGAGCCACTGCCACCACAGGTGCCGGCGGAAGGCCGTTACCTGACGTCGCGCGACGTCGCTGAACGGGTGCAGGTCAGCACCGGCACGATCTATCGCTGGATGGAGGAAGGGCGGTTCCCCCGTCCAGCGCTGCATCTGAGCGCCCAGCAACCGCGCTGGGCAACGGCAGACATTGAAGCATGGGAAGGAGCCCGTAGGGAGCCATGAGACGCGTGCTGGCGGCGTTGGCGTTGTTCGGCGTGGCATGGGGGGGGATCGTGCTGTGCGCCGTCCTGGCGGCGCTGTGAGCGCGCTGGGGCTGGGTCGCTATGACGACATCTGCCAGTGGGCAGCCTGGGCCACTGACGCGTCCGCGATCGTCGTGCTGGTGATCGGCGGCAATAAGGGCAGTGACGTGTCGATCGGTGCGCTGGACCGGCAGTTTCTCGAGCGGCTGCCGGGGTTGCTGCGTTTTGTGTCGGATGATCTCAAGCAAAAACTGGAAGCATCGTGAAACCATTCGCCGCACCACCACGCACCGCACCGCCACGCACCGCTCCACACCGCTCCACACCGCTGCGCATCGCTTCGCATCGCCGCGCACCTCAACGCCACGCTACGCCCCGCAACGCTCCGCACCGCACCACCACGCACCGCCGCACCCCGCAACGCACCGCACCACCACGCACCGCAACGCAACGCAGGAGAACCAAATGAAAATCTGCAGGGTCTACATCGAGAGCATCCCAGGCTCCCCATACAGCCAGTCCGCACAACACGAAGATCCGAAGCTGGATCGTGAATCACATGAGGATTACGACATCCGCACCTGGCGCAGCAAATGCACCACCAATGGTGGCGGCCAGGTGTGCGTGCCGGCAATGGCGCTGAAACAGTGCATTGATCTCGCCGCGCAGAAACTGGGCGAGAAGGTACCCGGCCGTCGCGGCGCCACATAAAAGTCCTTCTTCACCAGTGGGTTCATCTGCAATGGCGACATGCCATTAACGAACGGGAAGCCGATCACACCGCAGGACGCGGCAATGGTCACCATCAATGCGAATGCCGATGGCGTCAGAGGCTCTGGCAAGCGTGTCAAACGCCGCTTTCCATCGTTTGATAAATGGTCCGGCATTGCCGAGTTCACGATCGTGGATGACATCATCACGCCGGAGATCTTCGAGCACCATGTGAAAAGCGGCGGGATGATCGTCGGCATCGGTCGCTACCGGCCAGCCAACGGCGGCAGCAATGGCAGGTTCCGGGTCACCAAGGTCGAATGGCAGGATCTGAATGTCTAACGCCGCAGCGCGTCTCGCCGCCTCGCCCCGCGTCGCCCCGCAACGCCCCGCAACGCCGCGCCGCAGCCGCGCTTCTCTGCGCGTCGCCCCGCCTCGCCCCGCAACGCCCCGCAACGCCCCGCAACGCCGCGCAACGCCGCGCCGCAACGCAACGCTGCGCCGCGCCGCGCTTCTCTGCGCCTCGCTTCGCATCGCTCCGCTACGCGGCTCCGCGCTCCGCAGCACCCCGCTCCGCAACGCAACGTCGCAGGTGACCCATGAAACGATTTGAACGCTCGGAGACAACCGCCGGCCTGGTGCGCTATCTCGCCACCCACGACAAAGGCGCGCGCGTCCCGTATCGCGAACTGGGCAATATCGTTGGTGTCCCAATCACGCCACGCACGCATCAACTCATTTATGCACGCAGGCTTCTGGAGCGCGAGCACGCCCAGGTCTGGGTCTGTATTCCGCCGAGTGTATGCCTGTATCGGCTGAACGATCCGGAGATCGTGGATCGGCAACGCAGGTGGTTCCTGTCTGGCGCGAGGAACAAGCTCAGCGCCGGCGCGCGTCAGGCCGACGTGGTGGAACTGGACCAGCTGGACATCCACCAGCAGGCGAGGTTTGCCACCGACAGCATCATTCGGGAGATCGCCCGCGAAAGCCTGGCCAGGAGCACGCAGCGCCGGATCGAAAAGGTGGCACGCGGCACCTCAAACGATCTGCCGGTGTTTTCTGCCGTCGAATGGATGATATCGCTGTCGCCTAAACGGGCGGCGAAATGAACCATCGCTCCGCTACACGGCTCCGCGCTACGCCACGCCACGCATCGCACCGCAGCACTTCGCTCCGCAGCGCTTCGCTCCGCAACGCACCGCTTCGCTCCGCAACGCAACGCAACGCAACCGGAGGCCACATGAGCAACGCAATCCATGACACGCCAGCGGGTCAGTGGTGGCTGATCTACATACGCCGTCGAGACAGCGGTCGGCGCGAGACGATGCGCAGCCAGATGCCGCATCTGATCACTGAGAGCGATCGGTGGTGGGTGCTGGCGTGTCTCCCTGAGCCGCGCAAGAGCGTGCAGCCAGCGCGTTGCCATTTGTTTACTCCTGCTTGATTGTAGTTGAACGACGGATACCGGCATCCCATGCACCGATATTGGCAGCAATCAATCCAGCGAGTGCCTGAATTGCCAACAATCGGGATCGATTATCCCCAGCACCGTCCAGCAGTCTCTGCATCATAGTCAGATCCCGTTGGATCGAAGCCACCAATTCGCTGATATCCTCACCCATCACACTTATCCTCAATGAGCATACCCATCACACTCAGCCACATGACCGAAATGGTCAAGGAGTGTTGGCGAGCCCAACCGGCATCAACAAAATGGTGGGGAGAATGCTGGGTAGCAGCACCGCCCAAAGGAGAACCTAAGCGAAATCAATAACTTAGTCTCTAGGAAGCATTCAGAAGAGCAACGCAGCCATGCTCCACAAGCTACGCTAACCGGCACCAACACACTTGTAGATCAAGGGGTTACGTGGGACAAGACTATCGCCCTTTGGGCAACCGGACCCATCCTGGGCCGGGCAACATGGGGGGTAATGGGGGGTAGTAGAGCGTAACAAACCCCGCCCCGAACTGAGAAGGAAACAGCGTGTCAGCCACTGACAATCAGAGCGGCTATCGTCCACCGGCCAAGCCGCTCACCCAATCCCAGGTGAACGCCGCGAAGCACAAGCCCGACATCTACCGCATGTCGGACGGCAAAGGGCTCTACCTCGAGGTCTCGCCCCGACAGAAGGCCTGGATGGTCGCCTACACCGTGCGCGGCAAGCACCACACCAAGATCCTCGGCAAGCACCCGGCGATGTCGCTGAAGGAAGCGCGCCTCGCCCGCGAACTCCTGCGCCACGACGTGTCGATGGGCGCCGACCCGGTGGCCGAAGCGAAAGCTGCCAAGCAAGAGCGCCAGGAGAGCAACGCACGCACGGTGCAAGGCGAGGCGCTGGAGTGGCACGCGTCCAACATCGGGTCGGGGAACTGGAGCACGAGCTACGCCACCCAGACGATGCAGCGTCTCACCGCTCACGTCTTCCCAGCAATCGGCCAGATGCCAGTCGCCGGCGTGCGCCCGCGCGACATCCTGCCGATGCTCAGAGCCGCCGAGACGAAGAGCGGCAAGCATCAGGCCGACAATGTGCGCATGCATCTCGTGGCCCTGTTCGACACGCTGGTGATCGCAGGGCTGGTCGAGATTAACCCGGCGAGCGGACTGCGTAAGGCGATCAGGCTGCCGGCGAGCGAGAAGCAGCCAGCCGTGGGCACGATCGAGGAGGCGCGTGATGTCCTGCGGCGTTTCGAGACATCGAATTGCAGCGCGATGCTGAAACTGCTTCACCGCTTCGGCGCGCTCACTGGGCTGCGGCCGACTGAGGTCAGGTGTGCCCGCTGGGACGAAATAGATGGCTCTGTGTGGCGCATACCAGCCGGCAGGATGAAGGGCGCGCAGGGGAAGAAGAAGGCCCACACGGTCTTCCTAAGCCCGCAGGCGATGGACGTGCTGGAGGCAGCCCGCAGCGTGGCTCCAGCCGGCGCGGTATATGTCTTCCCAGGTCACGTCGAACGAGCACACCAGCCCTATGGGCGCGTCACACTTCCTCGCCAGTTGGCCCTCGTCCTGGGCAAGGGCGTGCATGTCGCACACGGCTGGCGAGCGACCATGGTGACGATCACCGGGGAGCACTCTGATCATCCGCAAGCGGACGCTCTGCTCCAGGCGATGATCGCCCACCGCGTTCAGGACGGGGTCGCCACACTCTACAACCGGACGCACCAAGCACGAAACGAGCGCAAGATCCGGCCGTTGGCTGAACTGTGGGCAGATCTGTTGCTGCCGCCCGGCTCGCCGTCGGCACACTCATTGCTCGGCAACCGCAAGCCCAGCAACATCGTCCAACTGAGGGAGGCAGCATAATGTGGCTCAAGCGGTCGATCAGTGTGCGCTGCACGTCTTGATCAGTTCAATCAGCACGCGCTCTCGCGCCTCAGACAGGTTGCTCTGGTGCTCGAACAGCAGCCAGAGCACGATGACGTTGATCAGCACCAACGCTAGGAATTGCGCCGGCAGCGACGCTGCGATGCGCCCCGCAATGCCCACGACGCTGCCATTGCGGCCATTCTGGGGCTCGCTCATGCCGTCAATCGATCATCAGCGATGCGAGCAGCACCACTAGGGCGAGGAGCCACCAGTGGTGCTGCAGCAGGGCGGGTTGGCCTACCGGCGGCCGCCAGGAGGCTGAGGCACCCCAGGTGTCCCGGCATACGGCACGAACACATAGCTGTCGTAAAATGGGCTGTAGCTCCAGAACCCCGGCAGCCCGGTCGGCGGGCTGATCATGCCAGGAGGCGGCTCTGGCTTTTCACCCTCGTCCGGCGGCAGCACGATCGGGTGCTCCGGATACACCGGCATGTAGATCGGATGGGCTGGAACCGGCGGCTGCCCTTCGACTGGCGGCGGCTGGACCGGAATATAGATCGGCACCGACGGCCTTGGATCCGTCGGCCCCCAGATCCCCAGCGGCGGCTTCGGCGGCAGCGGTGGCCACACGACGGGCGGCAGCACGATTGGGTGCTCGGGATGGGCATCGGAGGGCGGCAACGGCGGCAGTGGGATTACGATTGGATGTGCCGGATAGACCGGGATGTAGATCGGGTTTTCCGGATGCTCGCCTCCTCCTGATGGCGGCGGCACAGGGATGTAGATCGGAGGCTGGGGATAAGGCACGTTGCCCCCTCCCCATATCGAGAGCGGTGGCTCCGGAATTACAATCGGGTGTGTAGGCACGCCTGGCTGGGGGGGCACCGGGCCGGTGCTGACATCCGGCGTGGTCAGCTTGCCAACGAGAACGACGTCGATGGTAGGCATGCGTTTTGCTCCTGCTTGTCAGAGGAATATCACTGGACACGGTAGGTACTAGCGACTACTGAGGTAGTCGTTATGCGGCGGCTCTCCTTCGCACTTCCTGAATCTGCGCTGGCGTGGCTGCATAGCGAGGCGCAGCGGCTCGGCATTTCCGTTGGCGAGCTGCTGCGCCGCCTGATCGATGAAAAGCGGACCGCTGCTGCGGTGGCCCCACAGCAACGGCCCTGACCACAAACCCAAGGAAGGAACTTGGACCCATGGCTATCAAGACCCTAGCAGCACTCGCCGCAGTGCTGGCAATGGCTGCGTGCGCGCCGACGAAGTTTGACATGCCTCCCGGTACGACTGAGGCGCAGTTCCACCGTGATAACCTGGCTTGCGCCCTCGAAGCAAAGCAGATCGTTGGTGAGAGCTTTGCTTTCGGACCGCCGCTTTTCGTCGCCGCTGCCCAAGCCGGCCATGACAACGCCATGAGGGCTGCCCACGACGAATGCATGCTCGGCAAGGACTACACCGTCCACAAGGACTGAGAACCATGAGCGCATCAAGCACGCAACGCGACGCGATTGAGTTGGACCGGATAATTGCCGAGACGCGTAAACTGATGGCTGAACAGAACAAACTGACTGAGGAGGCTTTGAAGTACCGCCGCGAGCCGCGGCTACTATTGGCGGTGGCATTGGCGGCGCTGGTAGGCGCTCTGCTTGGCTCGCTGCCCAATCTTCTCACCGTTCTGCTGCACACACCATGACCGGCGCAGAACGCCAGCGGCTGGCGGCTATTCTCGGCATGCTGGGGAGCAACTCGGCCGGCGAGCGTGATGCAGCTGCGTTGGCGGCCGAAGAGTTCCGCAAACAGCATAGGATGACGTGGAAAGAAGTTCTGTCGCTGACTGCGATTGAACCACACTTTGAGGCACCATCGCCACACTACAAGGCGTCACACTACGAGACGCCACACTATGAGACCCGGTGGCATAAGGCGATAATGACAACGTTTCGCGTGATAGCGATGCTGGCCATTGGGTTCAGCCTTTAGGGCGGTGGCGTCAGCACTGACGGCGGTGTACCACGCCCCAGCACCGTCAGGGCATTTTGCACGCCACGCTCGGTTGCACCGGTTGCCGCCCGCCTAGCGATACTGCCGGCAATATATGAAGGAATGGCGGCAGCCGGGCCGCCAAGCGCTGCGCCAGCATAGGTTCCGAGCGGCCCAAAGAATGAGCCTGCCGCGCCGCCCAAAGCGGTACCGGCAGTGGTCATTCCCACCGTTAGAAGACGGCTGCCGAGAATATGCATAAGCGGAGCCTCGCGTCCGCTTGTCGCGGCGGCATTTCCTGCAGCTATTTCCTCGTCTGACCACCCTCGCGCCTTAGCGCTAAACTTGTAATTTCTCCACTGATTGGCGAACGATGTATCGGGATTTTGTGTGTCCTGGGCCTTAGCCCACATGCGTTCTACATCCGCCATCTTCTTGGACTGTGACCAAGCCTGATCGCCGGCCTTCCTGGCAGCAAAAGCACTCGGATCGCCCGTCAGATCTCCCTGCTGTGGATTGAGTAGTCGTTGACGAATGGCGGTCTGGATGTCTTCCAGGTCTTTGCCTTGCTGTGAAAGTCCGCCTGGGAACTTGTAATTTTCACTGATACGCTCGCCTAACTCCGCATCGATGTTATCCAGATCTTCATAGGTCAGAGGCTTGCCCTTGAACTGCTGAACCCATTTGACGAAGTCGGGGACGGCACCGCCTCGTGCTTCTCCCACAAGCCCGGTCGGCAGCTTGTCCTCAGCAAGCCCGATAATCGCATCGGTTCCTTCTGAGGTAGAGCCCGCCCCAGATGTTTCCGCCATCTTGTAGTAAGGCCGCGCAAGCGTCTTTGCGGCATCGGAAGTCGTGGGAACCGTGTCGGTGACCACC
>Ga0126373_10000277_pt1 | contig 34159 bp, 33 predicted proteins | sample PanSoiMetPlot_11_FD_92545 | JGI IMG/M metagenome (GOLD analysis project Ga0126373, IMG submission 92545) | Tropical forest soil microbial communities from Panama - MetaG Plot_11 | ecosystem: Environmental > Terrestrial > Soil > Tropical forest > Bulk soil | place: Panama | collected 2016-02-17 | reverse complement strand
TCGGTGCAAATGCTCGATCTCTATAGAAGGCGGCTCTTCGATCTTCGCATCCGCTCTGGCGCGCTGATTACAGCCAGCGAGCGACACGAATGAAAGCATCGCGAACCCGAACTGGAGCAACAGGAAGTACCTCATTCGATGACCTCCCGCCCGACAGCCATGTTGAGCTGGCTGGCAGCGTTTAAGAAGGCGCCGACCAAATTTAGGTAACTCAGTTGGATTCCGCGATAGTCCTGCTGAGCCTCCAAAAAATCTAGTAGGGAGGCGCCGCCATGCTGGTAGGAAAAGGCGATCGTCTCGCGCACGCGTGCAGCTTGGTCCAAGTATTGCGTTTTGTACGGACGCAAAAGGACGAGGTTGGTCTCGAGGGTGGCGTATGCCGAGTCGACATCACTGTAGACTTGCGCGCGCGTGGCGTCGGCCAGCTTTTGCTGCCGTCCAATATCCAGCCTGGTGCGGGCCTTTTCGCCTTGGTTTCGGTCGAAGATTCGTAGCGGAATCGAAACGCTGACACCGAAGAATACAGGGATCGGAGGATCTCGAGCCAGGTCAAAAGCGAATATAGGGTCCGTGGACCCGTTGGCGACGGCGAGTTTGTAATCGATTTTGGCTTTGTCAACCGACTGTAGCGCTGCCCTAAGATCAGGGCGGTTGTCGAATGCAATCTGACGGAATGCATCCAACGGAATCGAGACATCCGCTGGCTCAAATGGGCCGCTGACGTCAAACTTCTCAACGGGTGTCCGGTCGTTCAACAGCGCCAGGAGTTGGATCTTGGCGGTGCGGAGATTTACTAAAGCGGTTTGGAGGTCTGACTCGAACTGCACGCGTAGCAATTCGAGCCGGTCGAGATCCACTTGCGCCATGTCGCCGGCTTTGTATCGATCGCGGCTGACCTGCAGGACATGGTCATAGTAGTCGAGATTCTCACGCGCCACCCTGACGACGGCTTTCTGTTGCAAGACTTGCACGAACGCCGTGCGCAGGCCAAAAAGCAAGTCGCGTTCCGTATCGGCCTGCTGGGAGATCGCAATCGCAGTGCCCTCGCGCGCATCTTCCAAGCGAAGCTCACGCTTGTGCTTCCTTTCATGCAAATAACTCACCCCGGCAAACGGTAGGGTGTTCGAGAAGGGCCGATAAGGGTTGGGGGTGAACGGGTTGATTTGGTCTACCGAGAAGAGCAGTTCCGGGTTGGGACGCAAGAAGGCAGTGACCTCCTGCGCGCGCGACTCTTGGACGGCGATTTCCGAGGCTCGTAACGTGGGGTTCGAAGCTTTGAGAAGACGCTTCGCGTCATCCCACGTCAAGGTCTTTTGAGCGAACGAACTGCCCGCCAGGCAGAAAGCCAGTAACGTCACGAAGACCTGGCGCTGGTACATGGAACGCTCCTTGCACAGCTGCGGCTTGGTTCAAACGTGACTAACGGCGTTAGCGGACTCGGGGACCTCTTTCTGCTGAAACGCATTGGGGCCTGCGTGGGGAGATGCGATTCGGTCCCGCGCGCCGCAAAAAATAGTTCATGCTGCGTGCTTGGGCATTGTTTTTAAGCCGTCGCGCCGGCGGGTCCATCGAAACAATTCGCAACAATCAGTTAACGGCATTAGGAGGAAAGGCAAGGGATCGTCCAATGCGAAACACGCGGCCTCCTGGACTCCTCGAAACGATCGAATCCAATCCCCAACTGTCAATGTCCGTGCGCGCCACGAACGGAAGGAAGACACCAAGTCGAAATCCTCCACGATCCATTTGCGTCCTTCCGGAACTTGGGAGCGGGCCACCGGCTGACCAGTCAGGTTCAGGTACAGGGCGCGCGCCGCGTCCATGCCGTCAGAGCCAGCCAGCAACCGAAATGTGCATCCGATGCGCGGATTGACGTCCAACACTTTGTACGACCCATCGCGTTGATCGCGACGGTAGCCAATGTCTAGAATTCCGCTGTAGCCGAGAGACTGCATGAAAGCAACCGTGGTTTTCTCCACCGCGTCGTTGCGAAGGCAGACTCCTAGGCTGGTTACGCCGGTCTGAACGGGGAATCGCCGAATCTTTTTGCCTGTAACGCCGAACAGGCACCGCGAGGCTTGGTCGAAGTATCCGTCGAACATCCAGTCTTCGCCTGGAATCAATTCCTGGAGCATCAGATCGGACGCGCCGTGATCCTCTGCCTTGGCGTACAGCTCCAAAAGTTCGTGGCGATCGCGCACCACGAACTTGGTCCGGCCAAGGTTTGCGCGCACGCGCTCGTCCGTCGCGGCTTTGACCATCACGGGGAATATGGCCGTGTCGAGAAAGCGATGAACATCTTCCTTGCACTTCGGCGACGTAGTCAGTGCGGTCGGTATCCCGTTTTCGCACGCCAGCTGCTGCATTCGATTTTTGTCGCTGAGCGATCGGACAAGCGCGGCGTCCTGGACCGGGAAGGAAAAGGTCTCGCGCAACGCGTCCGCACGATCGGCAACCCAGATTGCGCCGCGGTCGGTGGTCGGAATCAGAATTGGTTGGCCGCCCAGCTTCCGTCCGATGTCCAGAAGTTGCGCGAGGGTCTCTTCCGAATTTTCGTCGTTAAGCAGGAACCGCCCGCGGCAATACCGGGAGCTGAACGCCGGCTCCCAGCGGTCGGCATCGACGCAGTACACCGGAACACCCAGGCGGCCCAGACTGCGCACAATCCCCAGGCCGCCATGATGGCCCGAACGAAAGACGACGACGGATTTGTCGGTACGGCCGAACGACGTCACGGCTGAAATGTCGGCTCGAAGGACGACTGCCGCGCACGCACATGCGCAAATGTCGACAGCCGTTCATGCGCCGGCGGAAACATCTTCACCTCGCCTTGCCGGACGGAAAAGACCGACCGAATATCATCGATGTGGGCAAGGATGAAATCCAGGTCGTTCAGCCGGTTTGTTCGCCGCAGGAAGTCTACGCTGCGGCTGCAAAGACATGCATCGGGAGGCGCATTGCTCCAGCGCTCGGTGACAGAATCGGTTTGACGGTTACCCGGTGAGTATCCTTTTCCGATCAAGCGCGCGGCGATCCACGCGCAGCAGATCTGGTCCTCCTCGCGAAACTCGCCTTTACTTCCTGCGCCGATGACGGCGACTTGGTCGTGGCGGCCGGCCAGATACTCGGGCAGAGCCGAGTAATTGCGAAAGCAGGCTATGTAGACCGCTTCGCAGCGGCCTGCTTCGTGAATCGCCCTCGTGCCGGAGGAGGAGACAAGCACCAACGGCCGATAGGTATCCTTGCGATGGGCGACCTGCGCGGGACTGTTGTCCATTTCGAATCCGGCCGGCAGGTCGCCGCTAGACTCGCCCGCCAGCAGAGGTGCGTCGAAAAAGTGAGCGAGCGACTGAGCAGCCTCCACGCTAGGCGCAGGAAAGCAACGGCGGCCACCCGCGACCGCGGTGACAGCGGTGGTGGTGGCTCGAATGACGTCGACAACCACCACCGCCCAGCCTTGCCGATAACGGGATACGCTTTCGGGCAGGAAATCAATGACAACTGTTTTGCTCATGAGACTCCTCAGACTTGTTAGGAACACGGCGCGCGCAAGTGTGCCTCAACAGGCGAGCCGATCGGGAGCGATGGTGAGGGGGCGAAGGTTTTCCTTCGAGAACGCGTCAGAGTGAAGACCGCGCCGGTATATTTCGACACGCAGCATCTCCTCCAGCCTGACGTTACAGAGCCGGACCTCAGGCCCGAAGTGATTGAGCAGCGCAAACTGGCTGGGCTTGTTCGGAGCTTCAAAACATACAACGTTCAGGCCGAATTCCTTGGCGAACCTGTCTGCGAGTTCCGGACTGAATTCGCCGCTCTCATCGAACAGGCCGACGCCCTTCGCGCTTTCGCGAGCTTCCACGATCAACTCCAGCGCGCCAGCTTCCAACCAGCGCGAACCCTGCTCGATCAGCTTTTCCGTCGTGTGCGCGTTGAAGGGGCCGGTGTGTTTCTTGCCGAGCTCAAACTGGACCTCGAGGTCGCGCGAGGCGGCCATCTTGAGGACTTCGCGCGGGCTCAGGGTCAAGTCCGTGAACCCCTCGCCGCACTCAATGCGGTTGAATCCCACGTCGGCGCAGAGGTCGAGGTACGCCGGGAGGCGATTTTGCGCGACAGCGATTTCAAACGGGCCGCCGCCTGTCACAGTAGGTACATGATGCCGTACAGCAGACGCAACTTTTTTCCGGGTGGCGTTTTCGTTGGCAACCATCCAGCAAGCCATCGAGACCTTCAAGATCTGCATGAGGTGAGCGCTTTGCTCCAAGTGGCTTTCCAGAGTGGCGGGATCGTAACCGGGATCGAAAGGGCTCAGCAAAGGAGGGAGATCCCGAACTCCGATCAAACGTAAGTAATCCTGAGTGTGATGATAATTCCGTGACATCATAACTTCCTTTCAGATTCGAATTGGAGCGTTGTAGGTTGGCCCTTAGTTGCAACGGCCCGCTAGAGACGTGGAAGCGATATCAGAATGCGGGGCTGGACGGGCGAACGCGTACTGGGCTCGCGAGACTGCCTCGCCCACCGTCAGGACTTCGACGTCGCCGTTCGAGCGTGCGCGATCCAGTCGCTCTAAGAGCTCATCGAAAAGCGAAAACCCCTGAGGAGATTCAGCCAAGTTTTCTGGGTGCAGGCAAAAGTGAAAGATCCCGCGGCAGCGTGCGGCGGCTTCGATTCCCCGGTTGAAACGTTGAATCCTCGAGCGAATCGGAAGAAGCGACGTCCGCGCAGGCCCGATCGGGTAAAGAAACAGCGACGATGGGAGATTCCAGAGTCCCGGAAGTGTCTCGCGCGGCCACACCGGCGGCGGGCCTGCTCGCATGAGTTCATCGACGACGCGCAGAAGTGCACCCGGGATCGTTGGTCCGAGCTGACTGGCGAATACGGGCGTGCGTCCACGAAAACAGCGAATCCCGTGCGCCGGCAACAGGTCATAGTGAGCTTCCTGATCGCGTGAGAATGAGAACGACCGCGGCTGTATGGACGAGTTCAGCAGAGCTTTCACACCTTCTGCAAGTTCCCACCTTACGACTTCTCGAGTCGCGCGAGCGTCGGTCCAAATGAAATGTGTTAGACCGGCGTGCAATCCGATTTCCTGACGTGGACGCGAGTCACGCAAGCGGCCAATAAAGGATTGGCGGTACCACAGAGGCGCGGTTGTCTCGCAGCCTTCCGGAATTCCTGCAACCCAGCCGGCCGGTAATCCGGCCAAACGGCCGTCACGCGGTCCTTGGGTGCCCGGCAGGGTCATGCCTCCAACGACGAACCAGGTCGCGCTGATCCTTGCAGCACAGAGCCTAGCAAGGAGTTTTTCATGAGCCTCCAGGGCATCCGGATATTGGGCCTCGAACCGAGCTTCGCTCATGTGATCGAAATAGCCCCAGAGTTGTTCGGTATCGAGGGACAGAACTACGATTCCTCGATCGAACAATCTGGTGACGTCTTGTTTAGGCATGTTAGGTTCCAATTAAGTCCAATAATTCTCTCGGCTCGGCTTGGGTTGATTGCAAACCTCGGCACGCTCGCAAGCTCGAAACGAATGCGTCCGCCACTACCTCGATGTCGCGACGGGTGAGCGAGGCATGGTTGGGTATCGTTATCAGGCGCTGGGCGACGCCTTCGGCCACAGGGCAACCACCGCGATAACCGAAGTTGCGGCATTGCGCCACCACCTCGGAGTAGATCTTAGACGTATCTACAAATTGCTTCCACATCGCGGTCATGACAGCCTCGCGTTCTGCAGCGCTTCTAAGGAGGATTGGAAAGAGATGGTAGTTGTAGCGCGCACTGGGCCGCTCGCGAGGGAGGACGACGTCCTCAGTGCCGATTAATCGTTCCAGCAGATGAAGGCTGTTCGCGCGCTGCATCCCCACTCGCTCTGGAAACCGTTTGGCCTGCCGGCAAGCAACCGCGGCGTATGAACGCGGGATAGCGCGAAGATCCAGGCTTGGCTCGAGGATCGCGAGCTTCTCCGCCCACCGGCGCATTGGCTTTCCGAGAAATCCGTAGAGACGTCTGCCGAAGACGGCCGCTTTCGCGCCCTGCAGCATAAGGTTGGTTAGCTCTTCGAACGTCGAAGGAGCAGAGAGCGCCGGAATCAGCTTCGCGATCCTCTTCGCGAGAGCAGGGTCGTGCACCACAGCGAGACCACCGCCGCCGGCCGGCCAATACTTCGTGGACGCGAAACTGTAAAAGCATGCCGATCCGAAACTGCCCGCCATTCGTTCATTCAAGTAGCTGAGCGGTGCGTGCGCAGTGTCTTCAATGATCGGCAGGCCCGAGGCGACGGCCATCAGGTTAGGCATGTCGGCCATTTGGCCGAATAGGTGTACCGCCACTACGGCGGAGAACCGGCCCCGTGCATGCTCCAGCGAGTCCGGATCGATGGTCATGAATTCCGGCTCGACGTCGATGAAAATCGGCCGATGCCCCGCTGCGACGATTGCGCTGACAAGCGATGGATCCGTAAATAGGGGGATCGCTACCCCCGAACCAGGCTTAAGATTGAGAGCTGTCAGCAGCAGGCGCAGCGATTGCCGGCCGCTTCGCGTCCAAAACTTCGGACTGCAACACAGCAGATCAAAAGCTTTGGGCATCCTCGTTTCCCCGGATATCGCGGCGAGGCCCGCTGCCCAATCGATCAGCGTGTAGGGCAGAGCGAAGCGCGGAATAGGAGACCAGCGTGAGAGCTTCATGATTTCAGAGGGCTCGAAAGATGTGCTCCCTCGAGAACGGTTTCCAGCGTTTCCAACTGTTGGTTGGCGGGCCGAAGACGGCGCGCTAATCGCACTGCGGCGCGTGCAGCGGGTTGCTCAAGGACCGCGCCGAGGATCGGGCGGAGTTGAATAGCCGAACGATGCGGCGTCATTTCATATCCGAAACGCAACTTGTATTCGTGCAGACCGTCGGCTGCGAAGAGCGGTTTGTATCCGTAGCACACGCAATCGAGCGAGGTGTCGGAGGCAGCCTCTTTGGTAACCGTGTAAGTCAAGAGGTGATTTGGAAAATCGGCGAGGTCCTCTTGACGCGACATTTGGTGAAGGATGTGGAGCCATCTTTGCTCGCGGCAGATAGTCATGAAGGCCGCGAGCCGCGAGCCGCAAAAGGCCGCGGGGAAGGCCACTTCCGAGCAAGCAAACGCCGCTTCCACCAATCGCGCCCATAGCTTCGGTTCACCGAACTCGGCATCGTATCTGCCTTGGCGCGCCATGGTACTGAGGTTGAGGTTGCAGCCCTGTTCGAGCAGCTCATTTTTTGTCGCGAGGCGCACTTCGAAGCGTTGCATCGCATGGCGGACCCTGGGCCGATGCTTAGGGTGAAGAGAGCCGACGTCGTATGTGCGGCGGCGAAAGACGTACAGACCGCTCTCGAGTCCGGACCAGCTCAAGGAAGGAAAGCGTGCGCCTAGAGTCCCACTTTCACAAATCAGCCGGCGAACTTCCGCCGGGTCCGGATCCTGCATGGCTTGATAGGGAAGGCTCATCAGGAATTTGCCAGGCACGGTGTACCAAAGACCGCCGCATGCTTTTACAATGCGGCGGCCGCGTAGCTCGAGGAATCGGGCAAGGGCACTTCCCGCAATTTCCTGCGGCGAACCGCTTCCGAACACGGCCGAAGCGTCAGGCCGATGAACGCTTGTGGGAGTGGTAAGCATGAGTCGAATTATTTGTGTCAGGGAACCGACGGCGCCAGCTCTTCGCCAAATTGCGGGGAGGCACGCTTCTGTGAGTCGGCTGCGGCAAGCGTGTCCGATGCGATGGTTTTGGATTGTTCCTTTGCAACTTCACACCCGGCGCGCGCGCGTTCACGTTCCTCAGTCAACTGATCTTGACAAGGTTCATATTCGGGCACGAGTCGATGGAGATGAGCATGGACGTCCTGCTCCGCGCGAGTCTTGAGAACATACTCGAGCTCGCCGATCCACTCGGTGAGCAGATGCCAATCCAGAGGCTGCTCGCGAATGATCCGAATTTTGTTCTGATAGATGGAGGAAACGCTGCCGCCACCGATGAGCTCTTCCATCAGTTTTTCTCCGGGCCGCAAACCGGTGAATTGAATATCGATGTCCTCGTACGGGACCAAGCCGGCCAGCCGGATCATGTTCTCAGCGAGATCTACGATCCGGATCGGCTCGCCCATATCCAAAACGAAAATCTCAGACCCCTGACTTTGACTTGACGCTTGAATTACCAGCGAAACGGCTTCGGTTACCGTCATGAAATAGCGGCGCACGTCGGGATGTGTCACTTTCACCGGGCCTCCGGTGGCGATTTGCGCCTGAAAAATCGGGACGACGCTTCCGCTACTGCCTAGCACGTTGCCAAACCGAACCGACGCGCCGTGAGTTTCTTCGCCACAACGCGCCGATACGATTCGTTCACACACCCGCTTGGTGGCACCCATGACGCAGATCGGATTGACGGCCTTGTCCGAAGAAATCATCAGCAGGTTTCGAACGCCATGTTGGCGGGCTGCTCGGGCTATGTTCCAGGTTCCGAGAATGTTGTTGCGGGCGGCTTCGAAGACATGCGTTTGCATCAACGGGACGTGTTTGTACGCTGCTGCGTGAAAAACAGACTCGACGTTTTGGCGCTCTATTACTTCTGACAGCCGATCCGCGTCGCGAATGTTGCCGAGCGTGGCGATCAATTCCAAGTTTGGAAACTTTTCACGGAGCTCGTTTTCGAGGCGGAACAGCTCGCTTTCGGACTGGTCCAAGGCCACCAGGCTGGCAGGGCCAAAGCTCGCCAGTTGACGGCACAACTCGGAGCCGATGGAGCCGGCAGCTCCCGTGACCATGACAGACCGTCCTGCGACGCTGGCGCGCACAGTCCTTTCGTCCAAGCGCACCGGTTTGCGTCCGAGCAGATCCTCGAGCGATACTTTTCGGGCCTGAGTGATCTGGACTCTTCCACTCAGCAGCTCATCGATGCCAGGAACCGTCTTGAAGTGAAGACCGGCGGCGCGGCAGTTGGCGACGGCTTCACGTAGTTGCCGCCCGGTAGCCGAAGGCATTGCCAGAATAATCTCCTCGATCATTCGGTTTCGGCCGTTCAGCCGCCGGACGATCGAAGCCGCGTCGCGGCCCGAGCCCAAGACTCGCACACCGTCAACAGATGCGCCGTGCTTCGACTGGTCGTCGTCCAAGAATGCGCGCACGTCATAGCGCGCCGCGCGGTTTCCACGGATCTCGTGCAGCAGCTCGGCTCCGGCCGCGCCGGCACCATAAATGAGGATTCCTTTGCGAGCCTCAGTCGAGGCATCGCGCAGCATGGCCTCATTTCGAAGGCGATCGGAGAACCGCATCGCGGCGGTGATCAGGAAACACAAAACAGCGTCGATCAGCCACACGGAGCGGGGCATCGAGGGTCCGATCCAGAAGGCCGTTATAACCCCGAATAGAACAGAACCGACAACGTTGCAAAGAAACACGCGATACAGATCGGCGATGCCCGCGAAGCGACGGAGACCACGGTACAAGCCGGCGCCCTCGAAGACAGGCAACTTGACTACAAGCGCGGCGAAGACTGCCCGCCAGAGCATGGGTGCGACGCTGTGTGGAATGGAAAAATCGAAGCGGAGCAGAAACGCGGCCGTGATCGAGACGCCGATCGCCGCTAAGTGCCAGAATCGCTCGAACCATACTGCGATATGAGTTCGTGATGACATATGCCTCGTAGAGGGTTCATGCCGCGGGACGCGTTCCAATAGCGGACGCATTGGGCGCGACGAACCTGGTGTGTCTGGCGTGCTTGAGTATTTCGATGACGGAATCCGCGACGTACTGTGCTTCATCGTCGGTTAAGCCGGGATACAAGGGCAGGGAAACGATACGCGGGTAGAGCGCAAGCGCCCGCGGGCAAGCGTACTTCGCAAGACCAAGTCCTCGGAAATAATGGTGAAGTTGGATCGGAATGAAATGAACACTCGTTCCGATCCCGCGATTCTTTAACTCTCGAACGAAGCCGGAGCGATCGATCTTAAGCCTTTCGAGGTTGAGTCGAATCACGTAGAGATGCCAGGCATGACGACACTGACGTTTGTTGGGCGGTAGTTCGATCTCATCCCAGCCCGCGAATGCGTGCTCGTAGATTTCGGCCAACGCGGTTCTGCGCTCGATGAAGCGTTCCAGCTTTTTCAATTGGTGGATTCCGATGGCCGATTGTATGTCGCTCAGGTTGTATTTGAAACCGTGCGCTAAGACGTCATAATGCCAATCGCCATGTTCCGTGTAGCGGTCCCAGGCACTATGACTGGCTCCGTGCAGCGACAGCATACGAGCCGACTCCGCGATCTCCGGGCACCGCGCGGTCAGCATCCCGCCCTCGCCGGTGGTCAGGTTTTTCGTGGCGTAGAAACTGAACGCCACCGCGTCACTCGAAGAATCCCCGCTGCTCGGAGTCGAACCGATCGGCCGGCCGTCGTATCGCGCACCCACGGCGTGCGCTGCGTCTTCAATTACTCGCAGATCCCGGCGCGCGGCTAAGTCCCAGATGTCTCCCATTTCGCACGGCAAGCCCGCCATGTGCACCGGGATGATGGCACGGGTTCGACGCGTGATTCGCTTCTCGATTTCACTCGGATCGATATTGCCGTCGGATCCGATATCGGCGAGCACGGGTTCGGCCCCGATGTGGAGAATCGCCTGTACGGTGGCGCAGAATGTCATCGGGGTGGTGATCACTTCATCACCGGGTCCGATTTTCGCCGCGGCTAGTGCAAGGTGCAGGGCTGCCGTAGCCGAATTCACGGCGAGTGCGTGATCGGCGCCAACATACTCGCGGAAATCGCGTTCGAAGCGCGCAGTGCGCGGGCCGGTAGTCAACCAACCCGACCTCAATGTCTCGGCGACCTCGTCGATTTCTTCCGCGCCGATGGAGGGGCGGTGAAACGGTATGAACTTTTCAGATGTGGATGCTTCCTGCATGAAAAGCCTTCCTCACGAGCTCTGGCTTGAATCGCGCCGGAAATAAACTGTAGTGAACGGTCAGAAAGATCAGCTTTAGATCCTGCAAGAAAGACCGGCAACCCATGTATCTAAGATTCAGGGCCAACTTCCTCGGCAGAACTTTTTCACGATAAAACGTGCTGGGATCCGAACTGGCGCTCAGGATTGCTTCCTCATCGCGGAAGATCAGCGTGGCGAGATCGGTGATCCCGGGCCGCGTGCGCAGGACAGTCTGCCACGCGGGCGCATCCCATTCGACGTACTCGGCCACTTCGGGGCGCGGGCCCACAAGACTCATATCTCCGGCCAGCACGTTCAAGAGCTGAGGAAGCTCGTCCAGTTTGTACTTTCTCAGTCTCGCCCCGAGTCGCGTAACGCGCGGATCACCTGCGGCAGTAATTGCGATCCCGCGCGCGCCAGGACGCATAGTTCTGAATTTCAAGATTCGGAACGGTTCGCCATTCCGCCCAATCCGGGTTTGGCGGAAGAGAATGGGACGACCGTCAGTTGTCACAATCGCCAGCGCGACAATGCAAAACACTGGGCTGAGAACCACCAGACCAACGGCGGCGCAGATGAAGTCGAAGAGACGTTGCATACGTGTTCCGGTTGGTGGAATTCGCCTATCAGCGCACCAGCTCCGCATCCATCTGATCGATAACGTATTCGTTCATCCAGCGACCCTTGCGCTGGAGGAATCTCTGCGTATGCCGGAAGCCGGATTGCCTGTAAAGCGCGTTGGCCTGATCGTTATTGTCTGCGTCGGTGGTCAGGTAGACGCACCCGGCTTCCATCAATTCCGCGCGAGCAACGAAAGCTTGAATTAGCACCTTCCCCAAGCCGTACCCCGCCGCGTCGGGTGCGACCGCAATCGAGGAGAGTTCACAAGCGTTTGCCGGCTTGCCTGCGGCCGACGTCTGAATGCGCTGCACACCCTGCAACACGCCGGTAACCAAAGACGGACGTCTGACAAGCGCGGCGAAGGCAGACAGCGCGAAAGTTCGCCGACTGCTCCACATCAGCCTGTAAAATTCCGCTGGATCCACAAAGCCGCAGGCAAATCCCAAGAGCTTTCCCTTCCTTTCCCCGACCAACGCGATTCCTGCACGGTAGTTTAGAACGAGCTCGTAATAGCGAGCGAGGAAAGCTGGTCCGAGCCGGGTCAGGAAGAAGTCGCTGAACGCCTTTTGGTGAATGCAGACGATCCCGGGAAGATCGTCAACCGTCGCTTGGCGGACTTCTTCTTTCTTGAAGACACGCACGCTTATGTCCCCGGCATCGACGGGTTCCTGGATTTCTGCCGCACCTTGTGGACGCACAGCGCAAATCGAACCAGCGAGAGCCGGGTTGGCTTGGCATTGTTCTGTCAGCAGATCGAAATACAAATGCCGATACGCCTTCAGCATTCGATCTTCGGTATATTGCTTTTCGAAAAGGTCCTTGGCACGCGTTGCCAGGCGCGCCATCAGCACTGGATCGCGCGCCAGTCTAAGGATTGCGTCCGAAAGAGCGATCGCATCGCCCGGCGGAACCAGGCATGCGATGTTTCCTTGCGATATTAGCTCTTTGTGGCTGCCAATGCTGGTGGCGATGATCGGTTTTGCGGCTGCCATGGCTTCCAGCAACGCGATCGACAAACCTTCGCGGAGGCTTGGAAGGACCACGAGATCGGCGGCTTCCAGAAGCTCGCTGACATCTTCGCGGAATCCGAGAAAGGCGACGTGATCGGCGACTCCGCGTTCGCGGGCCTGATTCTCGAGCGCGGCGCGAGCCGATCCTTCGCCTGCGATGACCACCAAGAACCTGCGGTCGTATCGCGCCAGGATCGCTGCCGCCTCGATAAGATCGCTGAGCCCTTTGTCGGGGGCGAGTCGCGCCATGGTCAACATCATCAAATCGCTCGGGCGGACGCCCAAACTGCGGCGTAGTTCTGGCGGTGCGACAGCCGGCTTAGGTAGACGTGCGATACCGTTCGGAATGGCAACGATCTGCGAGGAGTCGCATATTTTAAGTTCCAGAGCCCAGCGCCGGTGAAACTCGCTAACGGAGACGATACGGTGGCACCAATGAGCCGCGGCGCGCTCCAGCGCGGTGTAGAACAGTTGCGTGCGGTGTGGACTTCGTTCGTGAAATGCGAAGCCGTGAACAGTGTGCACGATTACCGGAATATGGGCAACGCGCGCAGCGAGCCGCCCGACGAATCCTGCTTTGGACGTGTGCGTGTGGACGATGGCATATTGTTCCCGGCGCAAGAATTGCGCGAGCCGGACAAGGCCGGATAAATCCCAAACCGGACGGATCTCCCGCCGAATTACATCGAGGTCCACGATCCCGAGGCCGTGGCGCGCGATGGCTCGCTGAAACACTGGATCTGTGGACAAGACGTCTACCTGCCACCCTTCGGCTTGTGCAATCCGCCCGAGGCCGATAATGATCGGCCCGGCTCCGCCGTAATGGGAATCGCCGGTAATGTGCAGAACCCGCATCGGTGTCATTGCTCAACTGTGAACTCGTGCCAACTGACCCTTCGGTGTCCAATTCACCAGCGGCCGGCGCGTCAGCGAATAGCAGGCCGCGATAAGCGCCATCACGAGCCACCAGTGCCGTTGATAAAAAGCTTCAATACCCATAGCGACGCCGATCATCGCGGTGTGCGCCAGGAGGAGTGCCAAAGCGAGCGGACGGTGTTCCGGCGCCGCAAATCGATACGACAACCAGGCTCTGCGGAAGAACCAGGTCATAAAAAGGAGGAGCACGGCCAAGCCCAGCAGTCCGAAGTCCGCCAGGAACCACATCGCCGTGTTGTGCGCCACCTCTCCGACTGCGAGCCGAAAGCTACCTAGGCCTCCACCCAACATCGGATGACTCTTAAACGCGCTGATCGCATCTCGAATCAGATCGATACGTTGCTGGACTTGATGAGGCCGGCTGGCCATGTTTTCGAGAAATGGCAGGAATCGATGTCCGAGCACCAGGAAGAGACACGGCGACAGCACGAGCGCCGACAGGACGGGCCGAATCGCGACCGCGGGCTTGAGGACAAAGAAAACCAGGACCGCTAACGTCAAGCCGATCCATGCCGAACGCGAGAATGTGAACAAAATACCTAAGGCCAACGTTATGCGTGAAAACCAGAGAGTCCCGCCGCGGAACAGGGGCGCAGGCCCCCATGAGGCTCCCTCAGACAACACGAGGGCAACCGCAAGGAGCCCGCCGTATGCGTTCGGATCGAGGAGCATTCCCGAGAGACGCGCGCCCTCATAGCGCGTGAACGGCGTCGAAACGCCCCAGAAGTATGCTGCGAGGAATCCGCCGATCGCCACTACGTTCTCGAACACGACGCCGAGCGTGAAGTAACGAATTACTCGCCGCAGGTTCCGCCAATCCGTGATGCTGGAAGTGATGGCAACGTAACTCAGAAAAGGCAGCAACAGGCCAGCCTCCTTGTTGAAGAGCTCATAGCGATCGAGCGTTCCCCAACGCAATGTGCCGACCAGCGATCCGAGAACGAAGGTCACAAGAATCGCGATATGCCATGGGCTCCACAGATCGGACCGGAACTGCAGCTGGCCAGCCGCCAAAAGGACCGCAAGCAGAAGAAAAATGTCCGCCGGGGCGAAGTTGAGCCGATCGCCGACATTGAACAAATAGGGAAGTAAAGCTACGTATCCCAAAACCAGGAGGCTCAGAAGTCCCTTGGCGGAAGCGAATTTCTGCGGGATGGCGTGCGGAAGAGCCATGCTCGTCATAGGCTGGGGCTCCATTCCGCTACACGCACGGCGCGGTTGGTACGGTTGGCGCCCGCCAAAATAAGATGCCCCAGGACCAGCGCGGCGAGAATGAGACGCATCACTGCGCCGGCGACCATGCCCAGCGCGCCGCCCGTCAATCCCATGGACGGTACCATTCGGTAGCACGCCAACGCAGTCGTTGCGGCTACCATCGAAAATATGACCACCTGAATCCGGAACCTTCGGGCGGCGAGAATTCCGCTGGTGAACATTGCGGCTACACAATGGATCGCAGCCGCGAGCATCAGCAGAACGAATGCCTGGAAATGTCCGGAGTATTCCGGACCATAGAAAACGCCTAGCAGCCACCTTCCTGCAAGCTGAACCGCGCCTAGCGCAGCGAATCCCATCGCAATGCCGATAGCGGAGAGTTTCAAGACTGCGGCTTGAAACGCGGCCATGCTCCCAGCCTCATAGAGCCGAGATAGTTTTGGTATTACGCAGTGCCCAAGCGAGTCGCTAATGAGCGTCAGAGCGACGGTGGCGTACGCCAGCGCGGAGAAGATGCCGAGTTCATGCTCTCCCGATCGCGCAGCGACGAAGTAGCGGGGCATGTTGAGATTGATCGACGCCAGTGTGGTAACAATGCCCAGCGGTAATGAGAGACGCAGCAGCGTCCATTGGCGCCGAACCCGGTACTGAGTGCTCCAGACGCGCCAAAGACCTTTTGCCTTTGGGAATTTTCGAGGTTCGCCAACAGAGATCAGAAGCCGCAAGCCCTGGCGGAAATCCCAGCCGATCAGCGCGGCGAGCCAGACGAACGCAAGCGCAACGCACGACCACAAAATACTGCGAGTGAAATAAAGAACTGCGCTAAGAGCGGCGACAGAACCCAGTCCGCGTAGGATCATGGATCGGCCAGTCTGATCCAAACGCTCATTCAATTGGAATAGTCCGTAGTGAATGTCGCTCAAGGCATCGATTGCTTTCGCCAGCGACACGGCCAGAATCACTAATGCAGTAGTGCGCGCGACGTTTTCGGCACGTGCGACCATCGCGATCGCGACGAGCGCGATCGCGCTCATAACGAACCGAAGCTGAAAGTACTCTCCGAACGAATAGAGGCGTTTCGCGTCGGTCGCCTGGACGGCCCGGAGATTCAGATTCGTAAACATCAGTACCGGCGTCGAAATCGCGAGCCCGAGCGAGAACTGGCCCACCATGAACGAATTTCCTAGCCGGGCGAGGGCCACAATCATTCCTAGTTGGCAGGCAGCGAAGACGACGTTACCCGTTAACATCCACGCAAAGTTGGACCGCAAGGAAAGGCCTTGCGGTGTCGGAACTGAGGGCGCGGCGTCAAGTCCAGTGACCTGGGCGTGTGTCGCGGCGTCCAGCGTGGAATTATTTCGAAGTCGCGTATCGCTCACGGGAGGCTCTAGCGTATAAACTCGTTACCGGCGTAGCGGTATTGGCCATCGCGCGCCGGATCGCAACCATTAAGAATGACGCCCATCATTGGTATGCCGTCCAGCAAAAGGCGTTGGACCGCGGCTTGGACCGTGCGGCGATCCGTCGAATTGGCTCGCACGACCAGGAGGAGCTGATCGGCATGGCGCGCCATGATCCGGGCGTCGGCGAACTCGAGACATGGAGGGGCGTCCAAGAGCACGTAATCGAACTCACTCCGAAACCGTGGAAGCAGCCGGGCCAATCGGCCTGACCACAGGAGACCGAATACGTTCTCAACAGGCGCGCCGCTCGGGAGCAAGTAGAGATGAGGTACGGAGGTCTTTCTCGTGATTGCGTCCAGCGGGAGTTCCTCAATGCCGTTCTTCTCGCGAAGAATGTCGCTCAAGCCCCAGCTATTCGGTTCGTCGAACATTTTGTGAAGGCGAGGACGGCGGAGATCACCATCGATCAACAGCACCCTCTTTCCGATCTCGGTCAGGCTGATTCCTAAGTTGCCGACAACAGTAGTTTTGCCCTCCATCGGCACGGAGCTGGTCACCACCAGGATTCGCGCGCAATCCGCAGCGCGATCCGGAGACAAGATGGACGACAGTGTGGCGCGAAAGGACTCCGACATCGGCGACGACCCACCCCACGGAATGCGCTCCGCTTGATCGTTTTTCGATCGCCACGGCACCAACCCGAATTTTCCGAAGCCCGGCCCGGTTGCAAGTGGGATGACTCCTAGCTCCGGAAGCGACAGGCTGACTGCTGCTTCGCCCGGCATGCGAACTGTAGGGCTCGATTGTTCGCGGAACATGACAAAGCCGACGCAGAGCACCAGTCCGCCGATCGCTCCGATCCCAACGTTAAACGGAAGATTGGGTTTGTAGGGACGCGAGGGGACCCGCGCCGCGCTGACTATCCGAACATTGGATTGGCCGACCGCGGAGGCGATCCACGAATCATTCACTTTCTGCGAGATGGAATCGTAAGACTTGCGATCGGCTTCGATATCGCGCTTGAGCGCGCTCGTCGAAGCCCGCCGCCCGCCGCGCTCGCCTTCTACAAGTTGGCTTTCCGAGGCATGCAGGCGCTGGCGGAGAGTATCGAGCTGGATGTTCAACGTGTCGTAGATCTGTTTCGCGGCCGCTCGCCGCGATTGGACGTTTTCCTCAATAAACGATTGCGCCAGGTTGTCAGCGATCTGCGCGGCTAGCTTGGGATCGCGGGAATCAGCAAGAATTCTGACGATTCGACTGCCATGCCCGGGGACAACTTGCAAGCTCTTCTTCAATGCGGATACGGCATTCTCCCGGGCGAGCGCCGGACCGTGCCGGAACTCGGGCCGATCAGCCAGTTTCAGATTCGCTACTACTCGTTCCAGCAACGGCTCCTGCTGGAGCATTTCCACCTGGGTCTGAACGTAGGCGTTCCAATCCCCACCCCCAGACGCTCCTGCGGGAAGGACACTGCCAGTGTTCGAAAAGTTCTCGTTGATGCCCTGAATCTCCATCGATACCGACGATCGATAGGTACGAGGCGCGGCCAGACTGAGCAGCGCCGCCGCGAGAGCGCCGGCCGCCGTTGCTAGCAGCAGCGTCTTTCTGCGCCGGTAGAGGGCATGAAGGCAGTCGAGCATTCTAAACTCCTCGCGGTCCGAAAGAGCCGGCTGTGGATTGGGGTTGATCATGGTGCGGAAATCGGGCTAATACGCCTCGGACTTTTTCAAGCAGGCCGATTCAAGCAGGCTGAAGGACGCGTTGAGCGCTGATCTGCTCACGATCCACTTCGAGCAGAACTGATCTTTGCAGGAGAGTGATTGACAACACCAAACGCAGCGATTGCTTCAACTTGATCACGACACCTTCCACTCCGGCTAGCGCACCTTCCTCGATGCGCACTTTCTGGCCGACTTCCACGAAGGGAAACGGCTGTAGCGGCAGTTCTGCGCGGATGGCCGTTTGCAAGGAACTGATTTCCGTTTCTGAAACAGGAAGCGGATAGCTGCCGTTGCCGAGAATTTGAGTGATGCCCGGTGTCGTTAGTATCGGCAGCCGGAACAGAGCGTCGAACCGGCAGAATACATATCCCGGGAACAAAGGCAGTTCAGAATCCTTGTAGCGCGCTGCGTATTGGTGGCGCCTGCGATATAGCGGCACGAAGGTTTCAAACCCTTTGGCCTCTAACGATCTCGCCACGGCTTTGTCATGCCGCGGCTTGACGGCGAGCGCGAACCATTGCTGGGCTGGTTTGTTGATGGCTGGATCGGAAGTCACGAGGAGTTTCCTGAGAGTGAGTTACCTAATTCTCAAAATAAGGCATAGCTACCGCTCTCTCGAGTGCAATCGCCACGCCCGTTTCTTAGGTAGGTCCGAGCGGCTGAGTCGCTTCATATCGGGGTTAGCGCTACTCAGCCTCCGCGCTCGGACTTACAGTGTCGTTGACTTCACGAACAGCATCCCAGGGCTTTTTTTTTGGGTTACGGTGTCTGGAAACTACAGGATTTGCAAGGGGCTAGACACTACTCGGCGAATTCGCCACTGCGTGTGATGGCATCGCGAAGAATCATGAGCGCGGCTTCCGGCAAGGTCTGGAGATTTGGCTCGCCCGTCCACACATCGCGCTCCATGTAGCGCGCGAACACGTGGTGCAGGTGCTCTGGAATCTCATCCCAACTTGGAGGCGAGATTCTGGCGACCTTGCGGAGGGCGTGCTCCACCAGGTCGATCTGGAGTTGAGACATGCCCTTTCGCAGGAGTGCCTGGACCGTGTCACTGCCCTCTTGCGCGACGCTCATGAGGCCTCCTTGAGTGCTTCACCGTCCGACCGCTCCAACATCTGATACCGGCGCTGGCGCTGTCACGAAGCACGCGCTTGGGCTTCCGCGACGTGGTACCGCCGGCGGATGCGGCCGAGGTCGACGGCAGTCTCTGGATACTGCATATCCAAGTCTTCCAGCGCCTGCGCGATGATTTTCGAGGTCAGTAGATCACGAAACCACTTGTGGTTCGAGGGAATCACGAACCAAGGCGCGTGGTGTGTGCTGGTTTTGGACAACATGTCCTCGAATGCGCGGGTATAGTCTTCCCAATACTCGCGCTCCTCGTAATCGGCCTCGCTGATTTTCCAGCGGCGCGTGGGATCGTCCAATCTGCGTTTGAACCGTGCCAGTTGTTCGTCCTTAGAGATATGCAGGAGAAACTTCAGAACGATGGTGTGATTCTCAACCACCAACAGCCTTTCGAGCTCGTTGATCAGATCGAAGCGCTTCGACCAGACGTGATCGGGAACAAGCTGGTGAACTCGAACAACCAAGACATCCTCGTAATGCGAACGGTTAAAGACCGTCACTTCTCCTCTACCTGGGACATTGCTGTGCACACGCCATAAAAAGTCGTGCTTGCGCTCCTTGGACGTCGGTTGTTTGAACGGCACGACTCTGCATCCGGACGGATTCATTCCGCCCATCAGATACCGAATCAGTCCGTCTTTGCCCGACGCGTCCAAGCCCTGAAGAATGATCAGAAGCGAGTGTTTCTGCTCCGCATAGAGCAGGCTTTGTAATCGGTCTAGTTTTTGGAGCTGCAGCAACATTTCAGGAAGCGCTTGCCTATACCAATCGCTAGTGCCGGGAAAGGATGGATCGAAATCGGCCAGGGACACTCTGGCGCCTGGTTCAATTCTGAATTTGTTCAAAGTGTTCGAATCGAGAGCGACCAGTTCCCCGATCGGTTTTGTTGCCCGGGCGGTCCGGTACCTTTCGGTCGTCGCTCTCCTAACCAGCTGCGGTTCCGAAGTACAAGTCATTGCATTTAATCCCCGCGCCCAACCGGGCGCACTCACACATTCATGGTTGCTTAGACGAGGGTATAGAAGTACGTGGTTCTTTTTCGTGGGTCACTCCAGTTTTTCTTTGAGCCGCTTGCCGCTTGAATCGGAAATCGCTATTGCCGGAGTTGTCGAAGGCCGTCCGTCGCGATGCGGTTCGGTGCGCTGTGATCGGCGCCCGTCACGAGATAGTCCGTATATCGGATTTCAAGCTCGCTAGCGCCGAGCAAGAAGCCTGAACTAAGCGATCCGGTGTGAACCGGGAACCAGAACCCGCCGATTTGCTCGAACTCCTGCAATATATGTGGCGAGCCGATCCACATTGAAACGCTGGCCGACGTCGTTCCCTCGATACGCACCAAGCCGTAACTTTCCCGGTCGATCCAAGCGGTTCCCTTGATCAGATACTTACTCCTGCGTTTCGGGATCAGGTCGATCGCGTAACAGGCGCGCTTTCCCTTGGTGTCAATGCCGCGTAGTTGGGCCCGGTAATTCGCAGGGCTAATCGCCACCGCCGCAAACGCCGCTGGTCTGCTCACTTCTATTTCCGATTCGAACAGTTTTTGTACGATCTCGATGAGCTTCGGGGAACCCGAACTCTGCAGTATCGTGAAGTCCTTGCCAGCATCCGGGCTGTAGGACACCTGAGCGAAGACGATCGCCTCTTTCCCGAACCTGTGGTTCCGCAGATGATATTCTCGAACGGCGGAATACGCAGTCGCCTGCCCCCTTTCGATTACCTCTCCAACCTTGACGAGAATCTCGTCGTTTGTGAGTTCCGCACTCGCACTACCAGGCGACAAGTACAACTGCGCGACAGAGACCAGCAGCATGATTCCAATGGGTATCGCAACTCTGCGCCGCGCGAATTGAGTCGGTCGAGTGATGGCAGACGAGGCGAGGATCGACACACGGCCGCCGCGTGTCACAGGCATTGACTCGGGCGAAGGCGGCATTTCAACGAATGGCGATGCGCCCGGAGCGTCCGAGCGCTGGAAAATTACAAGGCGGCAACATCGCGCTCAAAAAATAAGCCCGGCGCCGCGACCACGGGTCTAAAGCGACGAAGCCGTCTCGGCAAACAATCTGAGTGAAAACGGGGAAAGGTCCTGCGATGCACCAGTTTCATAGTCTGCCTCTGGCTGTACGCTTTCTGGCGGTCCTCAGTCTTGCGGCGATCGGCGCTCCGACGGTTGCCCGGACGAATCGACAGAGCGCTAATCAACAAGGCGAGGGCCCGCCGGCACTCTGGCACGCACCGGAGAACATTCGGGCTCGTGATCTGTTCTATGGAGCCGGCGGAAAGGATCACGCGCCCACCGGCACATTTACGTTTGTAGCCGAAGACATGAACGGTAGTAACCCGAAGTTTGAAGCCGTCGACCAACAAGGCGTAAACTGGACCGTCAAAATGGGGGTGGAAGCGCGCCCGGAAGTAGCTGCGTCGCGGATTGTGTGGGCGGTTGGCTATTTCACCAATGAGGACTACTTTCTGCCGACGATGCGTGTCCAGAACATGCCGCACTTGCAACGGGGGGGAAGCCAGGTCTCCGATGATGGTACTGTCAAGAACGTTCGTCTCAAGAGACACCTGAAGGAACAAAAGAAACTCGGCAATTGGTCCTGGGCCGACAACCCATTCACGAATACACGTGAGTTGTACGGGCTTAGAGTTCTGATGGCCCTCATCAACAACTGGGATCTTAAGGATACGAACAATTCCGTTTACCAGGTTGACGGTGACCACGCCGAGCAGCTCTACATCGTTGCCGACTTGGGATCAAGCTTCGGTGCGCCCGGGCTGAACTGGCAGCGTAAAGGCACCATCAGGGCTTACTCACATTCTAAAATGATCAGCCACACGTCGCCGGAGTATGTGGATTTTAGCGTCCCTGCTCGTCCCAAGTTCGACACGTTTATCAACGTCCCAGAACTCGCAAAACGCCTCAATCTGCGTTGGCTCGGCCAGCATATTCCTACGGCCGATGCAAAATGGATTGGACAGTTACTCGCCCAACTCTCGCCGGCTCAGATCCGTGATGCCTTCCGCGCGGCTGGCTATTCCGCAGAAGACATCGAGTCTTTCGGCAGCGCAGTAGAGGACCGAATCGCTCAGCTCAAGAACCTTTGAGACTTGTGCCGACCTCGATGAAGCGGCCGATCCGCAGCCGCTTCATCGATGCTCGGGCAGGCCTCACTTCTTTACCGTTTCCAGAGGCAAACGTTCGACATCCAGCTGTTGCCGGCGAACTGTATCGCGAACGGTCTCGACGTGATCAGTCCCCTTCCTGCGGATCACGACCTCTTCAACCACCCGGACACTCTTGCTTACTACCGGCTGTTCCGAAATGTCAGTAACTTCGAAGATTTGTTCGGACCAGTCAGCGTCCCTTAACATGCCGGGTTCAGAGAGGGCGCGGCGCATTACCTCGATATGCTCGTCATGCAAGGTGACGTTCGCTTCGACCGGCTTCTCGACCACGAAGCGCCTGACTCGGGTTTTTCCAGATTCGACTTTCCGCGTGCCAACGTTCAACTGTTCCTCCGCTAAGCGGACGACTTCCTCATCCTTCTTTAGCGTGACAGGGGGTGTCGTACTGGTAGTGGTAGTCGTCACGGGCTGTGGCGGCGGCATAGTGGGAGGCGGCACTGCGACCTTGGGCGCCTGCGATGCAGCGTAAGCGCGGGCCCGATCGACGACGTCTACCGGTTTGTGCGAATCCAGCAACTCGATCACCTTGGGGGCTTCCGATTCCGTTACGCGGATCGCAACCACCGCGCCGCCCTGCCGGATCGCGCGGCCGTAAACTTCCGCTTCGTGCGGAGCGATATCCTCCCCAAAGAGACCCTGCCAAAACCAGGTTTCGGTCCACCCGGCCTTCGCATCTCCGTCATTTTTGATCACGCTGATGTCGGCGGACGGATAGCCGGCCATTCGCAGAGTGTTGACCGCAGCCTCAGCGTGGGCCACGGTGTCGTAGAGGGCGACAATCTTCTCGTGAGACATACTATTTTCTCCTTTTCCTATTTCTGAGCGCATTCCGACTACTTCTGGGTCACGCGCATTGAGATGCGCCGGTTCATTGCGCGGCCTTCCGCCGTGGCGTTGTCAGCAACTGGAAATTGGGACCCATAACCTTGAGCCTCGAGCCGATTCGGCGCGATTCCGAGTGCCACCAGCTGCGCTACCACGCTATCGGCTCGATCCTGCGAGAGCTGCAAATTGTGTTGGGCATCGCCTGTGTTGTCGGTATAGCCGCCCACCTTCACGTTCACGTTAGGGTAGGCTCTCAAAATGGCAGCGATGTTCCTGAGCTGTTCCTGGGATTCAGGTCTGAGTGTCGCGGAATCTGTGTTGAACAGCAGGCGGTCGAAATCGAACCACGTTACGCGGTTCAAATCAACGTTGGGATCCTGAATGTAGTTGAGAAGCCGCATTTCCATGCCGTTGCTGGGTATGTTCAGTTGCACATTGCCGGGAAGACGGCGCGGAACAAAGTTTCCCAGATTCGTACTAGGCCGCAACGTTTCGCCGACCTGTCGGACGTGCTGCCTATTGAACAGCCAGAAGAACAGCGGAATCAACAGCAGCGCCGGCAGCAGCCACAGCCATCCTAGAGACCTGGGCCGCTCTTCCTTGTAAGTTCGAATGGAAAGCGGGCGATATCCCGCGTCCGTAGTTTCAGATCGCGGGGTTGTTCGTTCAAATTGACGTTGCAAGCCGGCGGGTAACATGCTTTGAGCCGCGGCATTTTCGCTGGCCAACAGATCGCCGAATTGCGCTTGGGTCATTTGTCCGCTTCGAACCGTGCGTCCTAGCGCGCTCATTACAAGCGGAGTAGCGATGCTCAGCAAGCTCGCCGCAGAAGACATGCGCAACCCACAAGCCCGTCCGATTGCGTCTACGACGGACGACTGGTCGTTACCAAATACGAAGCCAAGCAATTTCTTGCTCGCATCGAGAAGAGATGCTGTCGCTCCTGCGGCAGGTGTGGTCCCCGTGACGGCGCTTGTGAGGCTGGAGAGGTTTACGTCCGATGGCGTTTGGGAGATGAGCCGGAAGATCTGGCCCATGATGCCGGTATCGCCTGATTTGTTGGATAGCCCGTTGATTAAGGTCGCCGTGGTCGATTCCAAACCTCGCGAAACCGTCTGGCCGGATTCGCCCAGACGAGACGCGATGTCGTTTACGCTTCGGGAGTCGAGCAGATTGAAAAGCGAGGAAAGCGTTGAAGTTGCCATAGTTCACCTTCAGTTGGTTTTGACTTTCGATAGGAGACTGCAGCGCCACCGGCCGTTCGAACCGCCTCGAGAGCGCCGCGCGGCCTTCTAACAAGTCCTCTCACTCGGATTGATGCTGACCCTATGCCGCGACGGCAAAACTTTTCCGAGAGAACCGTTTGTTAGAACTGGGCCCTGCCTTGAAATTGGATTTGAGTAGCTGCAACGCGGAGGTGGGTATCGGCCAACCTTGCCCTTTAGGAACCAGCGCGCCTGCGCCTAAGTGGGTTTGAGACAGTGGCCTTGGCGCACGCGGGTTCGAAGCCAACGCTCGGACCGCGTTGCTCTTGCCGCCGATCTCGCAGCGTCTCTTCGTTCCAAACGTTCTCGTTCGTTCCGCCGGTTCCCACTTTGTTAGATCGCCGGGAACAGTTAGGAGGCGTAGAAAATCGGGAGCTTCACCGCCGTGCTGGCCAGGACCTACCGGTTTGCAGGAATTACCAGCTCCTGCCCGATGTTGATCTTGTTCGGGTCAGCGAGCCGATCCTTGTTCGCGTCGAAAATGCGCATGTAGTCGCTTGCATTCCCGTAGAACTGCTTGGCGATCTTTGACAAGGTATCGCCTGCCTGCACGGTGTAGGTTTGCCTCCCTGCAGCGGTCGAGGTTTGAGGAAGCGACGCGTCGATCGAAATATCGGCACTAATATCGTTGCAAGCGGGATTGATGGCCTTGATCTGATTCCAAACCGCATTCTTAGCGGATTCGTTAGGAGCCGCTCCTTGTAGAAACAGGCGCTGGTCCTGGAGATGCAGGTGCGCCAGGCGTATCCCTTGCGATCGAACGGTATCCAACACGCTCGCGTATTTCTCTTTAAGTTCTTCGAAACGATCCATATTGCCTCTCTTCTTGTGAGTTCATGATGCCGGCTGGAGCGGAACAAACGCAGCCAGGATTTCCCGCCCACGTGCCTGAAGATCGGATGGGCTGCCAACCCTTCCGTTTGGAGTCAGCGCGTCGACCACACTAGGCAGAGAATTTCTCAGATGCTCGATAGCCCTATCCGGCGTCACGCCGGTGTTGCGGGCCAGGTCCGCGATGTGTTGACTTCCGAGCACAGCTTTGATCTGGTCCGCCGAGACTGGCGAATTCGGCTGGTTAGAAATCCAGGACGAAATAATATGCCCCACGCCGTTTTGTTCGAAGGCTTGGATGAGTGAGTTCAATCCACCTTGACGGCTCGCGAGAAAGCCTACCATCTCGATGATTAGAGATTGATGCGCCAGATCACCGTTCGTGTTCTCAACTATCTTGTTGGCTTCGTTCGATACGTGCACGAGGTACTTGACTCCTTAGGATGTTCGCTCAAGCGACACCGCCAGACGGCCGATTCAAAGGCGGATTCAGCTCAAATCTAAACTTGAGATGCCCGTGGATTGGAGACGGTCCATTATTTTCGTCTCGCGGACGTAGTCAACGCGGAGTTAGAGCGGCCGAACCCGAATCACTCGCGTCAGTCAGGTGGATTTTTTGCGCCCAAACTGGCACTACGCAATCTTGAAAGACGGTATGCCACGAGGTTCCACATCGAAGAAAAGCACCTTGGCGCTAGGGACAGCACGCCACGGGCGGGAGTATGAGTTACATCCAAGACGGGCTCATGACCAAGGGGTTCGCTTTGATCGCCTGGCCGGCGGAATTTGGATCGACGGGAATGATGACCTTCCTCGTGGATAAATCCGGAATCGTTTATCAGAAGAATCTTGGCCCAAAAACCGCGCGGATCGCTAGTGAATACAGCCTCTACGACCCTGATGAAACGTGGGCCCCGGTAGCCATGTCGGCTCGAAAATAACAAACCAGCGCAGGCTGAACCTCGCGGTAGATCGCACTAGTTCGCTCCTCGTGCACCAGATCCACAGAGCATCGCTCTCCGGAATCACAAGAACCTTGGAGACAAGGAATGAATCGATCGCTTGCGTGTTGCAGTTTGCTCCTTTCTTTATTCCCTGTTGCAGTCCGTTCGCAGCCACTAGTCGCCAATTCCGTTCTAGGCGCGCGCTGCGAAACCTGGGGCCATATCGTCGGATCTTCCGGCGCCGTTCAGGGAGGAACCGACATCGAGATTGCCCGCCTCGGCGCGGCGCAACTCGACGCTCCGGCTAAACAAAAAGTTCACGTCGCGGCGAGCGGGAGTTTTGACTTGGGGGCCCTTCCGCCCGGTGAGTATAGAGTTCGTGTGCGGGACAGTTCAGGAGCGTTGCTCTACGATCAGGTTAAGAAGATAGCTGCCAGCGACGATAACTTTTTCCTTCTGCTGGTGCGCGATCCGAAATGGTCGGCGGCCGCTGTCAACACGGTCTCGCTTTCGAAGTTGCAGCACAAGACGCCCAAGCGTGCCTGGGAGCTTTACCAATCTGCGAAAAAATCGCACGCGGGCGGCGAGGATGATAGCGCGGTGGAAGCGCTGCTGTCGGCGATTGAGATCGATCCGGACTTCTCCGAGGCGCATAATGACTTGGCAGCGTTGTACGCGAGACAGGGGCGGATCGAGCAGGGCTTGGAGCACGCCGAGATTGCCTTCAACCTGGATCCCCGCCTTCCAGAAGCAGGCGCCAACCTCGCTCTGCTGCTCATGAACTCGAAACGATATCCGGACGCCGAGCGCATCGCTCGGCGCCTGCTCGCCAATCAGTATTGGGAAGACCTGTCCCACGGCGTGTTGGCAGTCAGCTTAATTGGAGAGCGCAAGGATGCGGATGAGGCGCTACGCCATCTTGGTCAGTCTGCCAGGACGCTCCCTTTCTTCAGGCTGCAGGCGGCCACCGCATTCTATGAAACTGGCCGGCCCGATCTGGCTGTGATCCAAGTGAAACAATATCTCCAAACATCCGCTCACGATTGTGAGAGGCCCTCGTTGGAGACCTGGGTCGCCGCTGTCCAGCGCCGGTTCTCCCTGGATCCATAACTTGACCACACGCAAGCTCGGTCGCATCAGCGTGCCTTCCAAACAAGCTTCATGGCTCGAATGAGCTCCAGTACGGCGCGTTATGCCGTCGCGTTGCTGGCGACGGGGTTGGCGTCGCTATTGTATTTTTGGTCCGGACCTGCAGAGGTCGATTCTGATATACACTATTTCGGATTTGTTCTGGCGGTCTTGGTGGCGGCCTTGGTCGGCGGAATGGGGCCGGGACTTTTAGCAACCGGGCTATCCGTGCTGGTCAGCGCGTATCTGCTCCTTCCCCCTCTGTACTCGCTTCAAGTATCCTCGCACGATCAGCTGGTTCGATTGATTCTTTTCGGGGGCGAGGGATTGCTGTTGAGTTGCGTCGGCCACATCTTCCGCGAAGGTGACATCGCTGACAACGGCAATTGGATCTCGCGCTATCTTCCGGTTGTCCTCTTCGTGTCGACTGCCGTAGGCCTCAAGCTGCTGGCATATAAGGATGTCGAACGCGAATTACCTTTCACGTTCTTCTACGTTGCGATTGCGGCCAGCGCGTGGACCGGTGGTATTGTACCGGGTATTCTTGCCACCTTCCTGTCCGCCGTGGCCTCGGCCTGGCTGTTTCTGGGGCCACAAAGTTCGATGCCACTAAGAGCACCTATAAACGAGGCCCGAATCGCCTTATTTGTTCTGGAAGGAAGCTTGATCGCTGGCTTGAGCTCGACATATCCGCGCGCGCGGCGCATGGCAAACCGCGCTGCTGCGCGGATGGGGCAATACTCCGAGCGCATGCATCGAATACGCGAGGACATGCGCGCCCTCCGTCTCACCAGCCACGATCTCATTTGGGAATGGGATCCGGTCTCGAATCGAATGACGTTCGGGGCCACCAAAGCCGAGCGGCCGGAAACGCCGGTTGCCTCTATGAGTTTCTCCTCGTGGCTTGACGAGATCCACCCCGACGATCGCGCCTCGGTTGCCAAAAGCTTAAGCCTGGCTCTTAATCAGGATCGCGACGATTGGATGTGCGAGTACCGCAGATTGCACCGCGCTGGAGAACCAACCTATGTCTCCGATCGCGCTTACATTATTCGAGACGCGGAGGGCAAAGCCAAACGCGTCGTCGGCCGGAGTAAAGATGTGACTCAGTCCAAACGTGGGGCGAATCTCGTCGGAGCGCCCCGCAAGTATCAAGCGGTCTTCGAACAGAGCCCGGTCGCAATCTTGGTCACTGACGAAGCACTGAACATCACGAGCGCGAACCGGGTCGCAGCGGACCTGCTGGTTTCTACAGATTCTGAAATTAAGGCGATGCACATCGAAAAACTCTTTCCTGAACCCCGGCGTGAGGCCATGCTTGAGTTATTGCGCGGATTGAGCCGCGATCAGAGTTCACGCACCTTTCGCGAGTATTGCGTACCAACCCTTGGGGACCCCTTCGAAGCGAAGATTAATGCCGCGGCTTTAGGGGGTATAGAGGACGGGCTGAAAGGTTGCGTCATCACAATCGAGAAACTCGATGAGTCAGGTCTCTGACCACTTTTTGGCGTAGAACACACGAAGTAAAGTGCTAACATTCGCATTCGGAGTTCATCATGAATGCTCCCGGCGCCGCGCGCGGAAAGAGGCTGGCCACTTCGCCTCAACCCCGGCTCAGCACCGAGCGGTTGCTTCGAACGCTGGATCTCAGTCATTTGCTGGTACGCCGCCTGGATGGCACCATTCTCTTCTGCACGCCGGGAATCGCACGGCTCTACGGTTGGCCGCAGGAAGAAATGGACGGAAAGTGCAGCCACTCGCTGCTCAAAACGGAGTTTCCACGGCCGCTTCCGGAAATAAACGAGCGCTTGCTGGCGATGGGTTATTGGTCGGGCGAATTGAGGCATGTGCGCCGGGACGGGTCCGGCCTCTCGGTCGCGAGTCATTGGTCGCTCCAATGCGACGATACTGGCCAGGCACTCTCGGTGGTGGAAGTAAACAGCGAGATCAGCGACTGGAACAGGCGGGCAATATCGCGAGGTTCAGCGCCAAACGGACGCCCTGCTACTTCGCGGGGGCGACTTGAACAGACAGCTTCTCGCGGCGGATCGTTTGGATGCGCCGCTAAAAGAAAATTCTCTTATCTGTTTGCGAGATGAGCGGGGCGCAAGCCGGAGGTTTCATCGTATTTCATCCCCAGACGCAAACTCTCGAGGTTGCGGCGGCGCATGGCCTGCCTAAGACCAGGCTGCGCGATCTGCTTCGCGTGAGCTCATGGGATGTAATCCCACTGCCCTCGCTAAGAGTGGACCTCTGATAGCGCTCGACGATTCAGGGTTGGTACTCAGTCGAGCCTGCGACACCTTCGGCCATCCGGTTTTGATTCCGGACTCGTAGCGCCCTCCGAAACGGCGCCGGCGCAATTCTCGGATTGCTGGCGATTTACTTCCAGGCAAAGACCGAACAATCCGAGTCCCAACTGCGGACCCTCGACATGCACGCGCGTCTGGCGGCGGACTGTTTGGAGCGGATCAGCGCTCAATCCGCACTGCGCCAAAGCGAGCTTCTCAATCGCCAAATCATCGACAATATTCCGGACTGCATCTTTGTGCTGGATGTAACGCTCGATCGGCGTTTCAAATTCGCAGAGCTGAACCCCGCCGAGCAAAAGGCCGTGGGACTTTCGACCGCGGAAGTGTCGGGAAAGCTCATCGAAGTGTACTACCGGAAGATGTTGCCCAAAACGTCACCGCGCATTAATGTCTGGAGGCTGGTGCGCCAATCAGCTACGAAGGTGAATTAAATCCCGTAATCGGGCCACGCTACTTCCGCACGTATCTGATCCCAGTCCGGGATTTGTGGGGTTACATCTTCCGCTTGGTCGGTCGTTGACATGATCTTACCGACACACGACGAAATCATGAGGCAGCACTCGCCCGTCAGAAACTGGAAACGATCGGTCTGCTGGCGAGCGGGATCGCTCACGACTTCAATAACCTGCTGGGAGGCATCCTCGCGTCCGCGGAACTTGCGCTCCGTGAGCATTCCGAAGGTTACTCCATTCCAGAGGAGCTTCAAATGATTCGGACAGCCTCGGTCCGGGGCGACTAGATCGTTCGGGAGCTCATGATTTAGGGTGGCAACGAAAGCCCCGCGTTCGAACAGGTCGATGTTTCGGTCCTGGTTGTGGAAATGCTCGAGCTGTTGAAGATCGCGATCTCGAAGAATGTGCTCCTCGAAGCTGACCTGGGCAAGGGGCTGCCTCGAATCCAAGCGAATCCGGCACAACTGCGGCAGGTGGTTTTGCACTTGGTCACCAACGCTTCGGAGGCAATTGGCCGCGGTTCGGGCGTCGTCCGGGTACGCAAATTTATCGCTGCGATCGACGAAGCGGTGCGCCTCGAGGACGGTTTGCAGACTCCGACTATGTGTGCCTTGAGATCAGCATACCGGCAGCGGAATCGAACCCGATTTGCAGCGTAAGATTTTCGATCCTTTTTTCACTTCGAAACGCGATGGCCGCGGGTTGGGTCTCTCAATTGTGCATGGCATAGTCCGGGCTCATCGCGGAGCAGTCGATCTCATAAGCGCTCCAGGGCAAGGGACAGGTTTTCAAATCTTGCTCCCGGCGGAGGGCAAGAGTCGAAAGAAACGCACGAATTTGTCTAGTTCGATTGCAATCAGTTCCGCAACTCCACCGGCTCACGTTCTAGTGGTCGAAGATGAAGAACTGCTGCGCTCGGCGATTGGGAAAGCGCTTCGCAGGAAGAATTTCTCGGTCCTCGAAGCCGCGAGCGGCTCGGAAGCGCTAAGACTCCTTATCGCGAGTGCGGCCAGTGTGGATGTGGTGTTACTGGACGTGACTCTGCCGGGCATGCCCAGCCGTGACACATACGAAAACATCCGCAAGATTCAACCCGATATCAAAGTGATCTTTACGAGCGCTTACGGAAAAGAGGTTGTCGATGCCTCGCTCGGCGGACTGTCCCCGAAGCGCTTCATAAGGAAACCATTTCAACTCGGTGAGCTTGTGGACGCTATCACCTCTGCGATTTCCGAATAAGATCATTTTCCGCCCTTGGCGGTGTGCCCGCGCTGGCCTGTTTGCGCGGTCGTTGGCAATAAGACCTCGAAGCGGCTCCCACGGCCGTCGGCGCTCCGCAGCATCACACGCCCTCCATAGCGCCGCACGATTCCTTCCGTCACAGCCAGATCCAGGCCACGTCCCCCTGGCTTCGTCGTCAAGAACGGGTCGAATATTCTTGCCTGCAGCTTTGGTGTCATTCCGACTCCTGTATCGGAGACCGAGAGACGCGCGTATCGACCGGGCTGCAACCCGGCCGACTCCAACTGGTCACCGGGCTTCACTTCAGCCTCTGAAATATCGATTTCGATGGTGCCGGGTTGGTCACCTATCGCTTCGGATGCGTTCATCACCAGGTTCATCACGATTTGCCGGATGTGGGTGGCGCTGGCGAATATCGTTGGGATATCGTGACTTAGAACGATTCTTAGAGTGGCTCGTTTGGAGATAGAAATCTTCAAAAGCTCTTGCATCTGTTGTATGACTTGTGGCATGTCCAACAGTTCCACTTGGGAGTCGTCTTGCCCAGTGTACAGAATTAACTCCTTGACGATTTCCGAACCACGCGAGGCCAGGTCGAAAATCGCCGCAGCATTCCGGGCAGTCAGCGATCCCGGTGCTAGATCGTCAAGCATCAATTCCGCGTGCCCGATCATGCCGCTAAAGAGGTTGCCGAAATCGTGGGCGATTTGAGCGCTTGCCATGCCCAGACTTTCCAGCTTTTGGCGCGAGAAAGCCTCCTGCTGCGCCCGCTTGGAATCGGTGATATCGATACACGTTCCGATATAGCCGGTAAAGATTCCATTGGGAGCGAAGAGCCGAACCCCGTTTTCCAGGATCCAGCGAAACTCTCCATCTGCGCGCCGCAGCCGGTACTCCATGCGAAAACTCTGACGGGCATCAAATGAAGTCGTGTAAATGTCCATGCAGCGGGACAAGTCTTCAGGGTGGATGTCTTCCCTCCAGCCGTTTCCCAGTTCCTGCTCCAGCGTTCGTCCTGTAAACTCCAGCCAAACCTTGTTGAAGAAGGTGCGGAATTTGGTTGAATCGGCGCCCCAAGTCATAACGGGCACCGTGTCGGCCATGACGCGAAATCGAGCTTCGCTTTCAGCCAAAGCCGCCTCGGCCCGCTTCCGCTCGCCGATATCGACAATCGAATAGAGGTTATACCGGCCTTGCGGCGTTTCCATCGGACGAACATCAAGTTGCACAGCTAACTCAATACCGCGGTCCCGACGGACACAAAACTCCTGCGGGCGCCGGCCTGCCGGCCCCAGGCGCCGATCATCGATTGATCTGCGGGCGCGTCTTTGACGCTGTTCCCGTGCGCTTTGGACGAGTTGATGAATTGGCTTTCCGATTAAATACCCACGAGTACAGCCAAAAATTCTTTCTGCTTCGGAATTCGCCAGGATCACGTCGCCGCGCTGGTCTACTATGACCATCGCCGTGGGTTGCGCGTCCAAAACGAACTGGAACTGCTCCTCCCAAGAATGCGGGACCCCTTTCGCCATAGTGATGGTTGGATTAAGCCGTTCAGCGTTCGAGCTCGATTTCGTAGCTCAATTTCCATTCTGATTCCAACCGTCGCCAAGTGGCTGCAAAAAATTCCTGGGCAAAAATATTTTGAATCATGATGCAGACAAAGGCATCATGCAGTTTGCTTTGGGACGTTCGGGAAGTGATAGGGACGTGATAGGGACGTTACCTTATCCCGGAAGGAGTTGCCCCTGGCAGTTGACTGAAGATTTGCACGGCACGTTCTCCCCCGAGTCAGTGTCCATCGATCGACAATTCAAAGCATGCGAGCAAACGTGACGCGGGCTAGTCTGGCTTTCGCCGAAGAAAGTCCGTCAAAGCAAGAAGATCCAGGTGCCGGGGGGCTCGCGAAACCCCTTCTGTTCCCGAGGCGTTTGATACGAAGTTGCCGCGACCTTCTCGTCCGGTTGTTGGGATTGGTTTTGCGGGGCAGGGAAAATGGAATTGTCGCCCTTCTCCAACTCGAAAACGAACGGCTTCAGGCCGAACTTGCGCGCCACAGACTTTCCGAAATTGCGCTTCGCGAGAGTGAGGCGCGGTTCCGCGATCTGGCCAACACGGCCCCAGTTGGAATTTGGCTAACGAACTCGGACAAGCGCGTCACTTTCCTCAACAAAACTGCGTTATCCTTTGCAGGCAGGTCGATGGACGATCTCATCGGCAACTGCTGGACCGAGCTGCTGCATCCCGACGACTGCGAAAGGGTGTTCTCCGCTTTCGCCACGGCCGTCGCGCAAAAGGCCACGTTCAGGATTGAATGCCGCCTGCGCCGCGCCGATGGACAATACCGTTGGGTGCTGAATACGGGCGCACCAAGGTTTGTGAACGATACTTACGTCGGCCATATCGGAACCATCAGCGATACTACGGACTTGAGGCGCAGCCACGAGCAACTGCTCGCTGCGCAGAAGCTTGAGAGCCTCGGCGTTCTCGCGGCCGGTATCGCGCACGACTTCAACAACATGCTGGGTACGATTTTCGCCGATGCTGACCTGGCGCTGTCAGACATTTCGCCTGGGAACCCCGTTGCGGCCAACATAACGCGGATCAAGACCGTTGCGGTCCGCGCCTCGGAGATCGTGAAGCTTCTGCTAATTTACGCGGGCGGCACCGATGTCTCTATGGAGGATATCGATCTCTCGGCAGTCGTTGAGGAAATGATCCAATTGCTGAAAGGTTCTCTCTCCAAGAACGCAACACTAGAGACTGATCTGTCAAAGAATCTCCCTATGCTCCACGCAAACGCAGGTCAAATCCGGCAGGTGGTGTTCAATCTCATCATGAACGCATCGGAGGCGTTGGAGGGCCGCGCCGGGACGATCGAGATCTCCACCAGCCAGATTTACTTGAGCCAAACCACCGCCCGGAATTGCGGTTTGGACCTGCCGCCCGGGGATTATGTCCGCTTGCTGGTGAAAGATACGGGATGCGGCGT
>Ga0126373_10000275_pt1 | contig 34207 bp, 34 predicted proteins | sample PanSoiMetPlot_11_FD_92545 | JGI IMG/M metagenome (GOLD analysis project Ga0126373, IMG submission 92545) | Tropical forest soil microbial communities from Panama - MetaG Plot_11 | ecosystem: Environmental > Terrestrial > Soil > Tropical forest > Bulk soil | place: Panama | collected 2016-02-17 | reverse complement strand
GTCGGGGTCCTCGGCGGGACCGGAGTCCTGGCGGCCGTTCGAGCTCGATGGGGCAGCATCTCCTGGGTCTTCGAGTGGCTCGGCAGCCGCGCGCCCTGATGACAGGAGCCGGGTGGCCGCCGACAGTGCTGCCGCGACGGGCGACACGACCAAGATCGAGGGTGTCCCGGCGCCGCGGCCGGCCAACGGCAACGGGCGCGGCGAGCCCGGTGGCACGAGGCGCAAGTCGGTGGTCTTCGAGGAGGACGACGAGCTCGACGTCCCTGACTTCCTCAAGTGAGTCTGGTCACCTTCGCCGGCGACCTCGGTGATGGCGTCCGCGCCGGGTTCTCTGGTCGGCCGGGCGGGTCCAGCCAACCGCCTTATGACTCGCTCAACCTGGGCCTTGGCGTCGGCGACGACCCGGATGCCGTGGCTTCGAACCGGAGCGCGCTCGCGGCCGCGTGCGGGCTCGCGCCCGGCGACCTGACCTGGATGCGGCAGGTACACGGCAGGGACGTCTGGTACGCCGGTGCCGGGACCGCCTCGCCGCCCGGCCCGGTCGACGCGATGTTCACCGATGTGCCCGGACGGGTGCTCGGTGTCCTGGTGGCCGACTGCGTGCCCGTCCTGGTCGCCGATCCGCAGGCGCGGATCGCCGGTGTTGCCCACGCCGGGCGTGAGGGTCTCGCCGCGGGTGTTGTCCCGGCGCTTGTCTCCGCGATGACCGCGGCCGGCGCACGTCCGGATCGGATGCGGGCGATCACCGGCCCGGCCATCTGCGGCGCCTGCTATGAGGTTCCGGCTGAGTTGCAGTCGAGGGTGAGCGCTCTCGTCCCGGCAGCGGCGTGTGCCACCGCAGCAGGTACCTGCGGGCTGGATATCGCGGCCGGGGTGCGCGCTCAGCTCGAGCGGGCTGGGCTGCGCGAGGTGAGTACCGACGGCCGGTGCACGCGGGAGTCGCCTGGCCTGTACTCCTACCGGCGGGACGGCCAGACCGGCCGGCAGGCCGGCCTGATCTGGCTGGCAGCATGACGGACCGGCTGGCGGAACTCGAGGCCAGCCTCGCGGCGCTCCGGGCGAAGATCGCGACGGCATGCGCGGCGGCTGACCGCGACCCGGCAGAGATCACGCTCGTCGCGGTGACCAAGACCTTCCCTGTGTCCGACATCAAGCTGCTGAGTCAGCTTGGCGTCACCGACATCGGCGAGAACAGGGATTCCGAGGCCGCGCCCAAGGCCGCCGCCTGCGCTGCGGCCGGGCTCACGGTGCGCTGGCACTTCGTGGGACAGCTGCAGGTGAACAAGGTGCCGAGCGTCGCAGGGTATGCGGACATGGTGCACTCGGTGGACCGGCTCCGGCTGGCCGAGGCGCTGGGGCGCCGGTCCGGCGCCGCCGGGCGGGTGATCAGCTGCCTGATCCAGGTCAGCCTTGACGATCCCGGGCAGTCGGCTGGCCGGGGCGGTGCTGGCCGGGGAGGGGCCGCGCCTGCCGAGGTCGGCGACCTGGCGGCAGCGATCGCGGCGCACGACGGCCTGCGGCTCGCCGGTGTGATGGGGATCGCGCCGCTCGGCGAGCCGGCCAGGCCCGCTTACGCCCAGCTCAGGCAGATCGCGGAAACGATCCGGGCCGCATATCCCTCGGCGCAGGTGATATCGGCAGGCATGAGTGGTGATATGGGCTCGGCCATCGCGGAAGGCGCGACACATGTGCGAATCGGTACGGCGTTGCTCGGCGGCCGGCCGCCCTTCCTCCGGTAATGTCCGACGCGTGGCACCAGGCCCTGACCTGGGCTGCCCTGGCGTGCACGACGGAGGATAGACATGGCCAGCGCGATGCGCAAAATGGCGGTGTATCTCGGCCTGGTTGAGGATGACCACCAGTACTCCGACCAGTATCAGGACGATTACGGTGACGAGTACGACGAGTACGGCGCCGAATTGGTCGCTGAGGACGACCGGCAGGACCCGCGGGTCCCTGACGTGCGCTCTGGCGACCAGCGGTCGGCCGCGCAGGTGCAGACCACCGACCTGGCGAGGATCACGACCTTGCATCCGCGCACGTACAATGAGGCTCGGACAATTGGAGAGCACTTCCGCGAGGGCACCCCGGTGATCATGAACCTCACGGAGATGGTTGATAGCGACGCCAAGCGGCTCGTCGATTTCTCGGCTGGCCTGATCTTCGGGCTGCGCGGAAGCATCGAGCGGGTGACCAACAAGGTGTTCCTGCTGTCTCCGGCCAACGTTGAGGTTGCGGCCGAGGACAAGGCGCGGATCGCCGAGCGGGGTTTCTTCAACCAGAGCTGAACCGCTCGCTCACTGGCCGGCGGCCAGGGGCAGGCTGAGCATCAAGAAAGGACCATAAGGCAGGCACGTGAACATTTTCAGAGACGTGGCCTTCTATGCGCTTTCGGTCTACTTGGTGCTACTGATCGGCCGGATGATCTTGAGCTGGATCCAGGTCTACGCCAGGACCTGGAGTCCTAGAGGCGTCCTGCTTGTTATAGCTGAGGCTGTTTACTCCGCTACAGATCCGCCGCTGAGATTTCTAAGGCGCTACATTCCCTCGGTCCGTCTCGGTAATGTGGCCCTGGACCTCAGCTTCATCTTGCTGTTCCTGGTGGTCTACGTGCTCTGGCAAGTAGCGCAGTAACGGTAGGTATCATCAGGTAGCGTCCATAGGGGACAAAGCTCCAGGGAGAAGAGAGATGCCACTGACGCCCGCGGATGTGCGGAACAAGCAGTTCAGCACGACCAGGCTCAGGCCAGGCTACGACGAAGAGGAAGTCGATGCCTTCCTCGATGAAGTAGAAGCTGCGCTCGACGAGCTCATCCAGGAGAACGAAGAACTGCGGGCCAAGCTGGGCGACGCGATGCGCGGTCGCTCGCCGGTCTCGCTGAGCCCCCAGCCCGACGTCCCCGAGATCATGCCTGAGCCTGTCCGGCGCGAGCCTGAGCCAGTCATGATCAGCAGGCCGCGGCCGGCTGAGGACAACATGGACACCGCCGCCCGGGTGCTCGCGCTGGCGCAGCAGACCGCCGACCAGGCGATCGCTGATGCCCGCCGCGAGGCTGACGAGACGCTGAGTCGCGCACGCCATGAGGCGGACGACATTCTCACCAAGGCGCGACGCCAGGCCGAGCAGGTCACCAGCGACGCCCGCGCCAGGGCCGAGAGTCTCGAGCGGGATGCCCAGGAGCGGCACCGCCAGGCGATGGGCTCGCTTGTCCAGTCTCGCGAGGAGCTGGAGCGCAGGGTCGATGATCTGCGCGCATTCGAGCGCGAGTACCGCAGCAGGCTGAAGGCCTACCTCGAGGGCCAGCTCCGCGACCTGGAGGCCGGCGCTGCCGACAGCGGCGTCTTCCCGGCCGTCGGCACGGGCCCGCAGCAGTCGCCGGTCGGCGTCGGGATGGGCATGCGCAATGGCAGCCCGGCCGGCGGTTACCAGGCGATCACCGAGACGGTGGCGCACAACGGGGGCTATCACCCATCCGACGCTGGCCAGCACGACCGCCGGTAGTCCACGAACCGCTGACACACCCGGTGTACGCAGAACCCTGCTACCCGCTCGTGCAGCCCTGACCGCTATGACGAATGCAGCACACAGTGGCGCTGCAACCGGAGACTTCAGGTGATCCGGTTCGGTGTTGTCGCGACCGTCGTCACGGCGGCGGTCGCGCTGCTGATCTTTGGCGCGCTGTCCGGTGACCTCGCGCTGGTGTACATCTCCATCGGGCTAGCGGCCCTGGCACTGGTCATGCTCGTCGTGGGCGTGGCCGTGTGGCGGGACCAGGTGTTCGCCACGACCGCTCCGGCCAGCAGCCCGCGGGTAGCGGCTGACCAGCGCGCTCGTCTGCAGGCGAGCCCGATCGCGGCCGGGTCGGCTCAGGCAGGACCGGTCAGGGCCGGACAGGTCACGGCCGGGCCAGTGCAGGCAGGCCGTCCGGCACCCGGCGATGATCGCCGGGCCCGTCCTGGCAGGCCCGCTCCGGCCGGCAAGCCCGGTCGCCAGCGGCCGGTTACCGCGGACTGGGCAGGACAAGAGCCTTCTGCGGCCGGCTGGCCGGGCTCCCGGCCGGGGGCGGCGGAGCGGCCAGGGCGCGAGGTCAGTCCGGCCGCGCGGGCACCCCGCAGGCCGGGTAGTGCCGACCCACGCAGGCCAGGCAGTGCCGAGCCGCAGCCGTCAGCCGAGCTGCCCGAACCTGCGGATGACCCGACAAGGCTCGCTCACCGGCTCGGCATTGGCCGGCCGGCCAGCCCGGATACCGAGGTGGAGGCCGGATCGGCACCGGCTGCCGAGCCGGCGGCCGCTAGCCGGGTGCGGCAGGACCGGGCACCAGGACCCGAATCAGCCACCGACAGGCGATCCCAGGCCGATTCGCGCCAGGGTCGGCGGCCCGCAGGCTCGCCGATCATCGGTCGGCCCGGTAAGGCGGAGAGGAAGGCTGCCGACGCAGCGTCCGCATCGGCCGCTAGCAGCCCGGCGACGACCAGCCGGCGGGAGACGCCTGCCGAGCCAGCCGCGCCAGAGCCGGCTCCTGCTGGTGCCGCCGGGTCGCCCTCCGCGCCCCGCGCCGCAGCCGCTGCCGCCGCTGAGTCGGGACCGGCCACGGTGAGCCGGGAAACCGGCAAGGCGGGCGGGCCAGCCCAGGCTCCCGAGGCCGCCTCGCCCACCGCTAGCAGCGCCTCAGCCAGCCCGACCACCAGTTCGGCGGCCGCTGAGAGCGTCGCCGAGCCCGCTCCGTCCGCTGCCGCCGCGCCGACGCCGGATACTTCGAGCGGCGGTGGCGCAGCCGCGCAGGCGACCGAGGGCGGCGCGGCCGCGGATGCCGAGGTCCTCGTCGTCCCCGGCATCGCCCGGTTCCACCAGGCGGACTGCATCCTGATCAGGTTCCTCGGCGAGGACGACCTGCAGAAAATGTCACGCCAAGAGGCTGAGGCAGCTGGCTGCGCCGCCTGCCGCGCCTGCCGCCCCTGATCGGGTCAGCGGACGCCAAGCCAGAACGTCAGGCCGAGTTCCCGGCTGTCGTGCCTGACCCACTGGCCGGGGTCGTCGGCTGCGGCCGGACCTGCACCAGGCTCATCAGCGGGGACAGGCCGGAACTCGACGGCCAGTACCTCGCGCCCGATCATGTCCCTGTACTCGGTCAGGGACGCCGCTAGCTCGGGGTCGGCGGCCGACCACAGCACCGCGATGCGGTCAGTGACCTGCAGGCCGTCACCCTTGCGCGCGTCCTGAACGAAACGGACGAAGTCCCGCGCAAGACCTTCCCGGCGCAGCTCAGGGGTGATGCTCACCTCAAGGGCGACGGTCTCGCCGCCGCCGGTGGCAACGGCCCACCCGGTCGCCGGGGTCTGGGTCACGACGACGTCGTCAGGTCCGATGCCAACGACCCGGTCGCCCGCCACGACCTCGGCGGTGCCGTCGGCCTGCAGGCGCCCGGCAAGCTCGGCTGGATCAGCAGCCGTGATCGCGTCTGCCACTGACTGGGTTCCGCTGCCGAATCGCGCCCCGAGGGCACGGAAGTTCGGCTTCACCGAATACTGCACGAGCTCGCTGCCATCCCCATCGAGCGGCGCCAGTTCCTTCACGTTCAGCTCGTCGGCGATCTCAGCGATCAGCTCAGGAGGCAGCGATGCGAAGCCAGTCGCGGCGATCAGCGCCCGCTGTAGGGGCTGTCTGGTCTTGACAACAGCCCCGGCCCTGGCCGACCGGCCCAGCTCGACGAGCCGGCGGACCAGGCTCATCTGGTCCGCGAGGCCGGTGTCGATCAGGCTGTCGTCGACGGCAGGCCACCGAGCGAGGTGCACCGACTCCGGCTCATCCTCGTCGCGCAGCACGTCCCAGACGTAGTCGGTGAGGAAGGGCGTGATCGGTGCCATGAGCCTGGTCAGCGTGTTCAGCGTGGCGGCGAGCGTGGCGAAGGCCGCGGCACCGTCACTCGTCGCCGGGCCGCCCCAAAAACGCGGCCGCGACCTTCGGACGTACCAGTTCGAGAGGTCGTCAATGAACGCGGCGAGCCGCCGTCCGGCCGCCGCGGAGTCGAAGGCCTCGAGGGCGCCGGTCACCTCCCGCACCGTCACGTTCAGCTCGCTGAGCAGCCAGCGGTCCAGCGCAGTTCGGCCGGCCGGCGGCGGTGCCTGGACGACCTCGCCGTCCGCCCCGGCGTAGAGGACGAGAAACGATGCCGTGTTCCAGTATGTGAGCAGCACCTTGCGGACTATCTCGGCGAGGATGCCCTCGCCGATGCGCCTGGTTGCCCAGGGTGACCCTGACACCGCGAAGAACCACCGCACGGCGTCGGCGCCGTGCGCCTCCATCAGCTGGACCGGCTCGAGCACGTTGCCGAGATGCTTGCTCATCTTGCGGCCGCGCTCGTCCACTAGCAGGCCCAGGCACACCACGTTCTCGTAGGACGACCGCCCGAACACCAGCGTGCTGACCGCCAGCAGTGAGTAGAACCAGCCGCGAGTCTGGTCAATGGCCTCGCAGATGAACTGCGCCGGGAACGACCGGCGGAACTCGGCATCGTTCCGCAGCGGGGCACCGAACTGGGCGAACGGCATGGCACCGGAGTCGAACCAGACGTCGATGACCTCCGGTACCCGGCGGGCCGCCGAACCACAGTCAGGACACGTGATCACGACGTCGTCGACAAACGGCCGGTGTGGGTCCATGCCAGTGACATCACTGCCGGCGAGGCTGGACAGCTCGGCCAGCGAGCCCACGCAGGTGACGTGGCCTGCCGCACAGGTCCAGATGGGCAACGGCGTGCCCCAGTACCGGGTGCGGGACAGCGCCCAGTCCACGTTGTTGCGCAGCCAGTCGCCGAACCTGCCCTCCTTGATCGTGGGCGGCTGCCAGTTCGCCTGCTCGTTCTGGGCGAGCAGTTCCGCCTTGATCTCCGTTGTCTTGATGAACCAGGACGGCACCGCGTAGTACAGCAGCGGCGTACCGCAGCGGTAGCAGTGCGGGTAGCTGTGCTCGTGCGGGCGAGAGCTGAACAGCAGGCCGCGGTCGGACAGATCGGCAATGAGCCGCTCATCCGCGGCCTTGAAGAAGACGTCGCCCACGAGCGGGATGTCCGGCGCAAACCGGCCGTCTGGCAGCACCGGGTTGACGACGGGCAGCCCATGCTCCCGGCCCGCTGCCATGTCGTCCGCGCCGAACGCGGGTGCCAGGTGCACCAGACCGGTCCCGTCCCCGGTCGTCACAAACGCCGCGGTGACAACCCGGTGGGCGTCGGGAATGTCCACGAGCCGGAAGGGCGGCTCGTAGGTCGCCCCGGCCAGTTGCGAGCCGGAAAGCCGGTCAACGACATGCCAGCCCGCGCCGAGCACGCGGCCGACCAGTGCGTCCGCGACGACCACCAGGTCGCCAGCCCCAGACCTGCGGGCGATCGCGTAGGCCTCGTCCGGGTGGACCGCGACGGCCGTGTTGGAGACCAGTGTCCACGGGGTAGTCGTCCACACCAGCAGGCTGGCGCCAGCCAGCTGCGCCGGCACGCCGGCTGGCAGCGTCCGCAGCGGAAACTTCACAATCACCGACGGGTCGGACACGACGCGATAGACGTCGTCCTGGCCCATCTCATGGTCGGAGAGCGGGGTGCCGCACCGTGGGCAGTATGGGCTGATCCGGAAGTCGCGGACGAGCAGGCCGCGGTCGTAGATGCGCCGCAGGGCCCACCACACCGATTCGATGTAGCGGGCGTCCATGGTCCGGTACGCCTGCGACAGATCAACCCAATAACCCATCCGCCGGGTGAATTCGGCAAATGCGGCCACGTGCCGGAGGACAGATTCGCGGCAGCGCGCATTGAAGGCAGCTATGCCATATGCCTCGATATCCCTTTTCGAGGTGAGGCCGAGTTCTTTTTCGACCGCGACCTCGACTGGAAGGCCATGGCAGTCCCAGCCCGCCCGCCTGGGCACGTGGAATCCCTGCATGGTCTTGAAGCGGGGGAACACATCCTTGAACACCCGGGCCTCGATGTGATGGGCCCCTGGCATGCCGTTCGCTGTAGGCGGACCTTCGTAGAAAACCCAGTCCTGGCCGTCCGCCGTCTGCTCAAGCGAGCGCTCGAAGATCTTGCCGACTGCCCACCGGCGCAGCACCTCATGCTCGAATGCGGGCAGGTCAGCGCTGGTAGGAAGCGCGGGGAGGCGGCGCCGCATGCTTCCGCAGAATAGCGGAGCGGCCCGCGCGCGAGCCTGCTGGCACCGGGCCGGCAGGGCCGCAGGCGCCGCGGCGGGCGGGGGAGCAGGCGGGGGGGAGCGGGTTGGCGGCCCGAAGGCGGCGGGTACGTTTGCGGATTGCGCCGGTCTGCATTTATCCTCCGGTGACTGCTGCGTTGATGATCTACAGCTCACGGCACCGAGGGAGGCGCACATGACAGCAACGGCGCATTCTGGCGCGGCTGCCCTTCCGGTGCGGCAGGGCGAAAAGCGCTGGACCGAGGCCGAGATTGCCGAGATCCGCGACCAGCTTGCGGCCGAGGCGGCGGCGCTGCGCGCCGAGATCGACCGGGCCGAGACCGACATCGCGATCCGGCTGGGCGACGCCGGCGGTGACGCCGGCGAGGATCAGGCTGACGTCGGCGCCAAGACGTTCGAGCGCGAGCACGAACTCGCGCTGACGCACAACGCTCGCGAGCTTCTCGCCCAGACTGAGCGGGCCATCGCGCGGATCGAGTCCGGCACCTACGGCGTCTGCGAGTCGTGCGGCAACGCGATCGGCAAGGCAAGGCTCCAGGCATTTCCCCGGGCAACCTTGTGCGTAGCGTGCAAGCAGCGCGAGGAGCGGCGCTGACCGGGCAGGTGGCAGCCGACCAGCAGGGCACGTCCGACGCCCCGGCCGCGCCCGCCTTCGGCCAGCGGCGGCGCCGTGTCGGCATCCTGATCGGTGTCGCCCTGCTGGTGCTCGTCCTCGACATCGTGACCAAGATCACGGTCGTGGCGACGCTGTCGCACCGGGCGCCGATCCGTCTGCTCGGCGGGTTCCTGCACCTGCGGGTGGACCGCAATCCCGGCGCGGCGTTCAGCTTCGGTACCGGGCTGACCGTGGTGTACTCGGTCATCGCCATCTCGGTGATCGTCGTGATCTTGCGCACGGCGCGGCGGATCCGGAGCGTGGGCTGGGCTATCACGCTCGGGCTGCTGCTCGGCGGCGCGACCGGAAACCTGGTCGACCGGATCTTCCGGGGTCCCCACCTGTTCCGCGGCTGGGTGGTGGACTGGATCCAGCTGCCGCACTGGCCGGTCTTCAATCTCGCGGATTCTGCGATCGTCTGCGGCGGCATCCTGGCGGTCCTGCTGTCGGCGCGCGGCCTGAGGCTGGACGGACAGCGCGAGCAGCGATGACCGGGCCCGGCGCCCGCCGCGTTCCCGTGCCGGAAGGGCTGGACGGAGAGCGCCTCGACGCCGCGGTGGCCCGGATGTTCGGCCTCTCCCGTGCCCAGGCGGCAGAGCTGATAGGGAACGGGGCCGTCCTGGTCGGCGGCCGTCCGGCCGGGAAATCGGACCGGGTGCCGGCCGGGGAGTGGCTGGACGTGACGCTGCCCCCGCCGCCAGTGCCCGTGACCGCTACTCCCGAGCCGGTGCCCGGCCTTCGCGTGCTGCATGAGGACGCTGACATCGTCGTCGTCGACAAGCCCGTCGGCGTGGCAGCGCATCCGACCCCGGGGTGGACTGGCCCCACCGTGCTGCAGGGCCTGCTCGCGGCGGGCCACACGGTCGCGACCAGCGGGGCGGCCGAGCGGCAGGGCATCGTGCACCGACTGGACGCTGGCACGACCGGAGTGATGGTGGTCGCCAAGAGCGAGCGTGCCTACTCCCTGCTGAAGCAGGCGTTCAGGGACCGGACCGTGGATAAGCGCTACCACGCCCTTGTTCAGGGGCATCCCGACCCGTTGCGCGGCACGATCGACGCGCCCATCGGCCGGCATCCTGCGGGCGATGGCCGGTTTGCCATCGTGGCGGACGGGCGCCCGGCGGTCACGCATTACGACACGCTCGAGGCGTTCCGGGCTGCGAGCCTGCTGGAGGTCGGGCTGGAAACCGGCCGGACGCATCAGATCCGGGTGCACATGGCCGCCGTCCGGCACCCGTGCGTGGGCGATCGGCTCTACGGCGCCGATCCGGTGCTGGCGCGGCGACTGGGCCTGACACGGCAGTGGCTGCACGCGGTCGCCCTGAGCTTTGCCCACCCGGCCGACGGCCGACGGGTCGAGTTCGTCAGCCCGTACCCAGCCGACCTCGCCGCGGCCCTAGACATACTGCAGGCCGAGGCCTGAGGCCCCGGCCCGCAGCTCTCCTAGTTCGCGAAGTGGCTGGCCGACTCGTCTAGCTGGTGGGCTCGCCAGTCGCCGGGTCCAGGAACAGGCTCCCGTTCGGCGGGGTCTTCGAGTTGAAGTTGAACATCGGCATGATCGAGCCGGCCTTGGCGTCGGCGGCGCCGTTGCCCAGCGCTGGCAGGTTCCAGTTCTGCTCGATGAACTTCACGACCGAGCTCTGGTCGATGACGTTGCTGGCCACATAGTTCGACTTCGACCATGGTGACACGACGAGGAACGGGATCCGGATGCCCAGGCCGCAGCGACCCTGCTCCGGCTGGCTTGCAGAGTTCACCGGGACCGGTGCATTACCGCACATGCCGGCGCCGGTCAGGGTGTCCAGCGACGTCTGCGATGCGCTGCGGATGGGCGGCATGACGTGGTCGTACCAGCCGTCGGAGTCGTCGTAGGTCACGACGACCGCGGTGGACGACCAGCTCGGCAGCGACTCCAGCTTGTTGATGGTGTCGACGAGCCAGGTCTGCTCATCGTTCGGGTCGGAGTAGCCGGCGTGGCCGTCCTGGTACTCGGGTGCCTTGAGGAACGACACCTGCGGCAGGTTGCCGGAGTCAGCGGCGGCAAAGAAATCGGCCGTGTCGTACTGGTGGTTGGCCTGGTCCTGGTGCCCGATCATCGCGACAGAGGTTGGTGGCAGGTGCATCGGGTTGGCTGTCGAGGCGTAGTACTCGAACGGCTCGTGGTGCGGGCTGTAGTCGACAATGCTGCTACCGCCCACGTTGGTGTGGCGCTCGTTGCAGATCTGCGCGATCGTCGGCGCGGTGCCCTGGCCGGGCACGTAACCGTTGTCGAAGCCGCCCTGGAACCATCCCCACGTCAGGCCGGCCGAGTTGAGGTCGGTGCCGATGTTCGGTCCGCCCATCGTCAGCGTGGCGCTAGCCGCACGGTTGTCGCCACCGTCTGCGGAGGGCAGGTAGGTGCAGATGTCGTAGGTGGGGTCGGCGTCGGAATACGTCGTACCGGGGCCGGGGTCCTGCGAAGCCGGGATGGTGATGTCCGTCGTGTTGACCGCGGGCGACTGGAGGCCGCTCGGCGCGGAGCAGGTCGAGTCGTTGATCGTCGCCGACGTGGGACCGCAGATAGCGCCATAGGTCTGGCCGCTCGTCACGTTGAAGGCGCCCGGCGTGGAAGGTCCGTAGTTCGTGGTGTAGGCGTTGTCGCTCATGGAGTACTGCTGCGCAAGGTTCCACAGCCCGGTCACGGTGTTGCCGTCGTAGTAGTCCATCACCGCGAAGTTGGGGTTGCCGGCCGGTACCGGCTCAGGCGAGCCGTTGAAGGTGAGGCCTGCCAGGCACTGCGCGATTGTCTTGCCGCCGCCGGTGTGCTGGACGAACTGGTCCATGGCGCCGAGGTCGTTGGCGCTCTGCTCGTCCTTGTAGCCGTGGTCCTGGTCGCACGTCATCGGGTCGCTGTGACCGAGGCGCTGCGGGTTGGACAGGTTCGGGTTGCTCGTCAGCAGCGGACCCGTGGGCTGACCGGATGAGTCGAGGCCGGTGTACAAGCCGTCCACTGTCGGCGTGCCCGGCTTGGCCGTGAACGACGGCTCGCCCGCCGGGTTAGCCGCGTTCGGGTAGGTGCCGAAATAGTGATCGAACGAGATGTTCTCGTCGAAGATCACCACAAGGTGCTTGATGGGTGTGGTCGTGCCACCGCTCGCGTTCTGGTTTCCGCTGGCGATCGCGGCGCCCGTGACCCCGAACGCCATCGCCGTGAAGATCCCGGCGGCGGCGGTCAGCGCCCAGACCCTGGCTGGTGGTCGCATCCGCGCGTCCTTTCGATGTGAGATCAGGTTCCGGCCCCTCAGCGCGTGAGAGCCGGGGCGCCGACAGGCTGCCCGGCCGATGCTAGGAGCTGGAATAAAGGCAGTGTTGAATTCGGCGGAATCCATTCAGCGAACTTTTCGCCTTGCGCAAGTGAATTGCAGCTGACCGTTCGCGGCCCTGCCGGACCGGGCACGACCGGGCCGGCCACGGGCGTGTCGTCCCCGGCGGCTGTCGCAGCCCGGCGATAGAGTCGGTGACACCCATCCCACGTGCCCGCAGCCAGCAGCGTCGCCGAGCGGCCTGAGCCGCAGGCGCGTCGGCTAGGCGTGTGGCAGCATGCCTGAAGGAGGCGGTGCCCCATGCCATCGAGCCGGACCACCCGCAGCGATGTGACTCGGGGCGGTGCTACGGGGCGCACGAACTCATTCGTGCACCTGCACGTCCACACCGAGTACTCCATGCTCGACGGGGCGGCCCGGCTGACGGACCTGTTCGCCGAGTGCGCCCGCATGGGGATGCCGGCGATCGCGATGACCGACCACGGCAACGTCTACGGCGCCTTCGACTTCTGGGCGAAAGCGGAGGCAGCCGGCGTCAAGCCGATCATCGGGATCGAGGCCTACGTCGCACCCGAGCACCGCCGCCATAAGCAGCCCGTGCTCTGGGGTACCCCGACCCAGCGGGATGACGACGTGTCCGGCTCCGGCGCCTACACGCACATGACGCTGCTTGCCGAGACCACGGAGGGCATGCACAACCTGTTCCGGCTGTCCTCGCTGGCGTCGCTCGAAGGCTACTTCCGTAAGCCGCGGATGGACCGCGAACTGCTGTCCCGGTACGCGAAAGGCATTATCGCCACCACCGGGTGCCCGGGCGGCGAGGTGCAGACCAGGCTGCGGCTCGGTCAGTACAAGCAGGCGCTGGCTGCCGCGGCTGAGTTTCGGGACATCTTCGGTCGGCACAACTTCTTCGTCGAGCTGATGCACCACGACCTGGTCGTCGAGCAGCGCTCAGCAGACGGGCTGCGCCGGATCGCTGCCGATCTCACGCTGCCCTACCTGGTCACGAACGACTCGCACTACAGCCGCGAATCGGACGCCGAAGCGCACGAGGCGCTGCTGTGCGTGCAGACCGCGACAAGCCTGGCAGACCCGAACCGGTTCCGGCTCGATGGCGGGCCCGACTACTACATCAAGGGCCCGGAGCAGATGCGCGCGCTGCGCGCTGACGAGGACTGGCAGTCCGGCTGCGACAACACCCTGCTGGTCGCCGAGCGCTGCGACGCCCGGTTCACCAAGTCCAACCTGATGCCGAGGTTCCCGCTCCCGGCCGGCGAGACGGAGCAGAGCTGGCTGCGCAGCGAAGTCTGGCGCGGGATGGACCGGCGCTATCCAGACGGCTACGACGAGCGGCGCCGCCAGCAGGCAGAGTACGAGATCAGCGTCATCGAGACGATGGGATTCTGCTCGTACTTCCTGGTTGTCGCCGACTTCATCATGTGGGCCAAGCGCAACGGAATCCGGGTGGGACCGTGCCGCGGCTCGGCTGGCGGCTCGATCGTGTCCTACGCCCTCGGAATTACCGACCTCGATCCGATTGTGCACGGGCTGGTATTCGAGCGATTCCTCAACCCCGAGCGCGTGTCCATGCCGGATATTGACATCGACTTCGACGAGCGTCGGCGCGGTGACGTCATCCGGTATGTCACCGAGAAATACGGCGACGACCGGGTGGCTCAGATCATCACCTACGGAACCATCAAGGCCAAAGCCGCGGTCAAGGACGCGGCGCGGGTGCTGGGGTTCCCCTACGCGCTGGGCGACCGGATCACCAAGGCCTTCCCGCCCGCGGTGCTGGGCAAGGACATCCCGCTCGCGGGCATCTTCGACCAGGAGTATCCGCGGTACGGCGAGGCGGCCGAGTTGCGCACGATGTACGAGGCCGAGGCCGAGGTGCGCCAGGTCATCGACACCGCGCGCGGCCTCGAGGGACTGATCCGACAGCCTGGCGTGCACGCCGCAGGCGTCATCATGAGCAGCGAGCCGCTGCTCGACCACATCCCAGTCTGGCGGCGGGAGGCAGACGGAGCGATCATCACCCAGTTCGACTACCCGGCGTGCGAAGACATCGGCCTGCTCAAGATGGACTTCCTCGGGCTACGCAATCTCACGATCCTCGAGGACGCGGTGGCCGGGATCAGGGCAAACCGCGGCACCGAAATCGACCTCGATACGCTGCCGCTGGACGACAAGCTGACCTACGAGCTATTCGCCCGCGGCGACACGCTCGGCGTGTTCCAGATGGAGGGCGGCCCGATGCGGGCGCTGCTGCGGGCGATGCGGGCGGACAAGTTCGGCGACATCTCCGCGGTCAACGCCCTCTATCGGCCCGGCCCGATGGCCAGTGCCCCGGTTTACGCGGACCGCAAGACCGGTCGCGCCCCCGTCACTCCGATACATCCCGAGCTGGCGGACGCGCTGGCTGACATTCTCGGCGAGAGCTACGGCCTGCTGGTCTACCAGGAAGACGTGATGTTCGCCGCGCAGCGGCTGGCCGGTTATTCAGCTGGCAAGGCCGACCTGCTGCGCCGCGCCATGGGCAAGAAGAAGAAAGAGATCCTGGACGCCGAGTACGAGCCGTTCGCGGCAGGGATGAAGGCGAACGGGTACTCCGACGGCGCGATCAAGACGATCTGGGACGTCATGGTCCCGTTCTCCGGCTACGCGTTCAACAAGGCGCACGCGGCCGGCTACGCCCTGGTGGCCTACTGGACGGCGTACCTGAAGGCGAACTATCCGGCGGAGTTCATGGCCGGGCTGCTGACCTCAGTGGCCGGCGACAAGGACAAGTCGGCCCTGTACCTGAACGAGTGCCGCCGGATGGGCATGAGGGTCCTGCCCCCGGACGTGAATGCGTCGAATGCCATCTTCACGGCGGTCGGTGCCGATATCAGGTTCGGTCTCGCCGCGGTCCGCAACGTCGGCACGGCGGTGGTGGAGTCGATCGTTGCGGCGCGGACGGCGAAGGGTGCGTTCATCAGCTTCTCTGACTTTCTTCGCAAGGTGCCCGTCAACGTCTGCAACAAGCGGGTGATCGAGTCTCTCATCAAGTCCGGGGCCTTCGACTCGTTCGGGCATCCGCGCCGCGGCCTGATGCTCGTCCACGAGCAGGCCGTGGACGCGATCATCGACGTGAAGCGAAACGAGGCCATCGGACAGGACTCGCTGTTCGGCGACGACCCGGCCGAGGATGTGAGCTTCGACGTGCCGATCCCGGACGGAGAGTGGGACAAGACCACACTGCTGGGCTTCGAGCGGGAGATGCTCGGATTGTACGTGTCCGACCATCCCCTCCTCGGCGTCGAGCACATCCTCGCTGCCGCCACCGACTGCTCGCTCGCCCAGCTGGTCGGCTCCGCGGAGGATGAGCTCGACCGCGGCTCACGCCCGGATCGCGATGCCCAGGTGGTGACCGTGGGCGGCATCCTGTCGGGTGTCCAGCGCAAGGTGACCAGGCAGGGGAGCACCTGGGCTACTGCGACTCTGGAGGACCTGGAAGGCGCGATCGAGGTGCTGTTCTTCCCGGCCACCTACGCCCAGTGCATGAGCCAGGTCCTCGAGGACGCCATCGTGGTCGTCCGGGGCAGGCTGGATCGCCGGGAGGACGTGCCGAAGCTGGTCGCCATGGAGGTGAGCACGCCGGACATCACGGTCGGCGATACCGGCCCTTTCGTGGTATCGATGCCGGAAGCGCGGTGCATTCCGCCGGTCGTCGAGCGGCTAAAGGAGGCCCTGCGCACGCATCCAGGCCCGTCGGAGGTTCACCTCCGGCTGATCTCTGGGGGGCGAGTTAAGGTACTGCGGCTGGATGACAAGCTCCGGGTCAAGCCGTCTCCGTCGCTGCTGGCGGACCTGAAGCAGCTACTCGGACCCGGCTGTGTAGCCTGACCGTCTGTGCAGCTCTTGCGCCCTGGACGCTCAGTGCTCCGGCGTCTGCTGGGCGGATCGGAGTGGCGCAGGGAGAAGCTGCGCACAAACCTGTGGCTGGTGCCGGCGATTGAGGTCGCGATCGCGGCGATCTTGTTTGGCTGCACCTACGCGCTGGACCGGGCCGCTTACGACGGCGTCTTCGCGGTGCCTGGCTGGGCGATCAGCGGCGGGCCGGACGTAGCTAGGACCGTCCTCACCGCGATCGCCGCGGCGGTCATCACCGTGGTGGGCGTCGTGTTCTCGATCGTCATCGTGGCGATGACGCTGACGTCGACCCAGTTCGGGCCGCGGATGCTGCGTAACTTCATCAGGGACCGGGGGACCCAGCTGACGCTGGGCACGTTCGTGGCGACCTTCGTGTACGCCGTGCTCGCTCTCGGGTCGGTCGGGCAGGGATCGCACGGTCCCTTCGTGCCGCATATCAGCGTGACCGTAACGCTGGCTCTGATGCTGGCTGACCTCGCGGTCCTCATCTACTTCCTGCACCACATCGCCCGCCAGATCCAGCTGCCGGAGGTGATCGCCAGCATCGCCAGAGACCTGCAGCAGGCGATCGAGCTGCAGGCGGGGGACAGCGCCGAGGGCCGCGCCGACGCCGCGGAGGCGTCCGCGATGATCGCCGGCCTAGGGGGCGGAAGCGGTATCGTCGCCGCACCCCGTAGCGGCTACCTGCAGTACATCGAGCACGGGACGCTGGTCGGCATCGCGACCGAGGCAAACGCGGTCATCCATGTGCTGTTCCGGCCTGGTCATTTCATCGTGGCCGGCCAGCAGTATGCGTCGGTATGGCCTGCTGAGGCGGCCGACGTCGTCGTGCGCGAGCTCGCGGCGGCCCATGTCACCGGCCCCTACCGGACGCTCACGCAGGATGTTTCGTTCGGTGTCGACCAGCTCGTGGAAATCTGCCTCCGGGCCCTGTCCGCCGCGGTCAACGACACCTTCACAGCGCTGACCTGCATCGACTGGATCGGGGACAGCCTGTGCAAAGTCGCTGGCAGATGGCAGCCGACCCGGGTCTACCGGGACACCACCGGGGCGGTCCGGGTCATCACCACCGAGGCCACCTGGGAGCGGCTGGTCCAGCGTGCCTGCGACAAGGTGCGCCAGAGCTCCGCCGGCATGCCCGCCGTCATGATCAGGCAGCTGGGCGCGCTGGCCAAGGTTGTCGAGCGGACTCCGGCCGGCCGCGAGCGGCAGGTACTTCTCGACCAGGCGGACATGATCGAGCGCCTGTCCGGCGCCACCGTGGGTGAGGCGGCCGATCGCGCTGACATTACCCGTGCCTATGCGCTCGTGGTCACCGCCGCCCGGGCGGATTGACCTCAGGCGTCCCGGCGCGTGAGCAGGTAGCCGCCGATACCGAGCAGCACGGCGGTCCAGGCGCACAGCACGCCGAAGCCCTCCCAGGCCGACAGCACGATGTGGCTGCCGGTCTCATGCACCAGGTAGACCATCGATCCGGCCTGCTCGGGCAGGTAGCCAACGAGATGGTTCCAGAACGATGTGTCCGGCAGCAGCGCGCCAATGATGGGCAGCACGAACGCGACGCCGACAGCGGTGGCAATGGCACCGGCCGAGTGCCGGATCAGCGTGCCGATGCCCATGGCGAACAGACCGAACGCCGTCAGGTAGAGCCCGGCCCCGATAGTCGCGCGGAGTATCCCCGGGTCACTCAGGGACACCGATATGTGCGGGTGGAGGATCGCTGATCCGACAAAGAAGGAGCCAAACGCCACGATCTCGGCTAGGACGCCGATCAGGACTGCGGCAACCACGATCTTCGCCGCCAGCATCGGCAGCCGCTTCGGCACGGCCAGCAGCGAGGCGCGAATGACCCCGGTCGAGTACTCAGTTGTGATGACCAGCACGCCGAGCACGCTGAGGGTGAGCTGGCCAAGATAGACGGAGATTCCGAAGATGATCGACGTCGGGTCTGCAATGGCCTGCGCGTTCCTGTCGGCGGCGTGCGGGCCGTTCCAGTTGGCCTCGGTCACCCAGGTGATGAGCGCAGTAAACCCGATCGTGACGACCACGAAGGCGAGGAGGGTCCAGGTGGTGGACCGAACCGAGCGGATCTTGGTCCACTCGGACAGCAGCAGGTGGCCGAACCCGGCGCGGCGACCCTGCCGAGCCGAGACCGGGGAGGCTTCTGTCGTAGCAGCTGTGACGCTCATCGGGAGCTCCCATCGGTGGCCTGGACCGGCACGTCAGCAGGGCGGTGACCGAACTCAAGGCTGTCGGAGGTGAGCTCGAGGAACGCGTCCTCGAGGGTGGCGAGTTGCGGCGTCAGCTCGTGCAGGACGATCGCCGCGGACGCGGCGAGCTGACCGATCCTCGCGGCGGACAGCCCGGACACCGTCAGTACCGGGGTCGTGTCGTCGGGATCGCCGACCGGGCCGCCGTTGCTGCCGGGCACAACGCTGCCGCCGGCATCGGCAATGAGAGCGCTGAGCCGGTCAGCATCCGGCGTCCGGACCCGGACCGACTGGCCGGACCCGCGGGCGACAACCTCCGCGGTCGGGGCAGCGGCGAGCAGCCGGCCACGGCCGATGACGACGAGATGATCTGCCGTGACTGCCATCTCATTCATCAGGTGGCTGGACACCAGCACCGTCTTGCCCTGGCTCGCCAGGTGCTTCATCAGGTTCCTGATCCACAGGACGCCCTCGGGGTCGAGCCCGTTGACCGGCTCGTCCAGCAGCAGAACCTGCGGGTCACCGAGGAGCGCCGCGGCGACGCCGAGGCGCTGGCTCATGCCCAGCGAATAACTCCGCGCCCGCCTGCCCGCGACGTCGCGCAGGCCGACCAGGTCGAGCATCTCGTCAACCCGGCGGGCCGGCAGACCCTGCGTCTGCGCCAGGAAGAGCAGGTGGTTGCGCGCGCTGCGACCGGGGTGCACCGACTTGGCCTCGAGCAGGGCACCCACGGTGCGGAGCGGGCTGGCAATCTCGGCGTAGGGCTTGCCGAAGATGGTCGCTGAGCCGCTCGTGGCATGGTCCAGCCCGAGGATGACCCGCATCGTGGTGGACTTCCCGGCGCCGTTCGGCCCGAGGAAACCCGTTACTTGTCCGGGCTGGACGCTGAACGACAGGTGATCGACGGCCACCTTGTTCCCGAACCGCTTGGTGAGATCTCTGACCTCGATCATCGGCCTCTCTCGTCCTGCGTGCCGGCCATTGAGTTCTGTCGCGTCGCGAGGGTATCAGAGGCAGGTCATCGCGCAGGCCGCCCGTGACAGCAAATTGGCACGCTGGCGGCCAAGCGGGTAGGAGTAGGAGTGATGACGCTGATCCGGCCGCCGTCCGGTGTCCCGGCCGGCTCCCGTACCCTGCTACGCAGCCATGACTAACAGTCCCCACCAGTCTGAGAGCCCGGCGCACGGCCGCGCCGCGGTCGCGGCCGTCCTCATCGTGGTGGCCAGCGTTGTGATCGGGGTAGCGAGCGGATTCATCTGGGCGGCGATCTCGCCGCGCGTCCTGTACCAGGTGTACACGCTGAACCCGCCGACTGCGTACGCCACGAACCCCGAGACCAGCGCCTTCATCGCCGCGGACGGCTGGTTTTGCCTGATCGCCGTCGTGGGCGGCGCGGTCATCGGGCTGCTCGGCTACCTCGTTGGCGTCCGGCGGTACGGGCCAGTGCCCATGGCCGGGATCGTCACCGGGGCGACCGCGGCGGCGTTCATCTGCAGGTGGCTCGGGCACCGCCAGTCCGGTGGGGCCGGCTTTAACCATGTGCTCGCGACGAGCAAGCCCGGCGCGCTTCTGCACGCGCCGATCTCGCTTGGGTCGCAGGGGGCCCTGGCGTTCTGGCCTGTCGCGGCGGCTGCCGTGGCGGGCGGCATTGTGCTGCTCGGCGTGCTACGAGGCCGACACCAGGCAGGCTACAACGCGGCGCCGATTCCGGGCATGGACGCCCTCGGCCAGCGGCCCTCCCTTGCCTCGCCCGATTCGCAACCGGGCCAAAGTCACCCGGAGCCGGCAGACCGGCCAGGCAGTTCGCCGGATGGGCAAGGGCCGGACCTCAGGCACCGGCCCGGCCAGAGCCTGCGGTCGAGTCGACCAGCTGAGGATCCGCGGGGCCAGTCCGGCGGACCAGACCACCGCGGCGGCGACCCGGGCCGCGCCGCGCCCTAGAGGTGCAGGGTGGCGCTGGCGGCCTCGGCCGCTAGCGCGGCGCCGACGATTCCAGCGTCGTTGTGCAGGGTGGCAGGCACCACTGTGGCCCGAAGTTCTGTCAGCAGGGGAACGAACTTGTCGGATTTCCGGCTGACACCACCGCCGATGATGATCAGGCGGGGCGAGAGCAGCGCCTCCATGTGGGCCAGATATTCGTCTACCCGCTCGGCCCAGGCGTCCCAGCTGAGGTTGTGTTCCTCGCGGGCCAGTTCGGAGGCACGCTTCTCCGCATCCTTCCCGCGGACCTCGATGTGCCCGAACTCGGTGTTGGGTACCAGCACGCCGTCGGTAAACAGGGCGCTGCCGATGCCGGTGCCGAATGTCAGCAGCAGAACAGTGCCGCCCACTCCCTTGCCAGCGCCGAATCGCATTTCGGCGGCTCCTGCCGCATCGGCGTCGTTCAGCACGGTGGCGGTCAGCTTGGTGACCCCTTCGAATGCCTTCGCGGCATCGACGCCGATCCAGCTGTGGTCCACGTTGGCTGCAGTGTGGACGACACCGTCCACGACGACACCGGGAAAGGTGAGGCCGACCGGGCCCGTCCAGCCGAAGTCCTGCACGAGGTGGGCCGATACATCCATAACCGCGTCGGGGGTGGCGGGGTGGGGCGTCTGGATCTTCTGCCGCTCGGCGCTGAGCTGGCCCGTCTCCGTGTCCACGGGGGCGGCCTTGATGCCCGTTCCACCGATATCGATGCCAAGGACGTGCGCCACTGCCTGCCTCCGGTTCACTGGGCTCACGACAAGCCTACGGCCCAGCGTGGCCGGACGGCCTTACATGGACATCCGGTCATCGCGGGTGGTCGGCTGGCCAGCCTGCTGCCGGTAGGCGTAATCCGCGCGGATCAGTGTGCGGAGTTCCAGGCACGTGAGCGCCCGGAGCTCGTCAGCCGTGCCGCGGAAGGTGGCCGTCCAGATGTCGCCGTCGAGGCCGATCAGGTAGGCGCTGCCCCAGTGCATCTGAAGGTCGTAGAGAGCGGCGGCGTCGCTGAGGGCGAAGCCGGTGCTTTCCATCGGCCGGACCGCGGGCTGACTGGGCTGTGGATGATCGGGATGTGCTTGATCGGGCTGTGCATCACTCTCTGGCATGCTCACTAGCATAGCGCGGCATAAAGCGGCATGACGCAGTAGAGCGTACTCTGAATCTTTGCGCAGTTCAGCGGCGTTCTAGAGTGATCTTCGTGGCCAGGGTGCCGAAGTTCGACGCGAATTCTCTCGGACCGGTGTACGTCTACGTCGGCGTTGCCGACCACATCGCCGCGCGGATCGAGGCGGGCGAGTTGCCGTCCGGATCGCGGCTGCCCGCCGAGCGCGATCTGGCCGCGGATTACCAGGTAGCGGTCGGGACTGCCCGGCGGGCGGTCGAGGAACTGCGGCAGCGCGGGATGGTGGTCACGCTCCCGGCTAAAGGAACATTCGTCACGTAACTGCGCAGAGAGCTGGCTATGCGGCAGATCACGGTCGCCTGCCTGGACATGGCGGGGACAACGGTGTCGGACGACGGCAGCGTGCTGGCCGCCTTCACAGCTGCCGTCGCCGAGTTCGGGCTCGTGCCTGGTGCGGCCGGGTACGACGAGGCGATCACCGTAGTACAGGACACCATGGGCCAGTCCAAGATCGATGTTTTCCGCAGATTGCTGGATGGCGAGGACACGGCGCAGGAAGCGAACCGGCTCTTCGAGGCCAACTACGCCGAGTCGGTGCGAGCCGGGCTGGTGACCCCGCTGCCGGGAGCGCTCGAGACGATCACCGCGCTGCGGGCAGCGGGCATCAAGGTGTGCCTGTGCACCGGTTTCGCGCCAGCGACGCGCGACGCGATCCTGGATACCCTCGGCTGGCGGCCCCTCATCGATCTCGCGCTGTCGCCGGCCGACGCGGGCCGCGGCCGACCGTGGCCGGACATGCCGCTGACCGCACTTGTCCGGCTGCGTGGCGGCGCGGTCAGTGAGCTTGCCGTGGTGGGGGACACCGCAGCCGACGTGGAATCAGGCCTTCGCGCCGGCGCGGGTGTGGTCGCTGGCGTCACCACAGGCTCAGCGAGCAGCGAGACGCTGGGCGCTGCCAGCGCGCCGTACATCCTGGAGTCCATCGCGGGCCTGCTCCAGCTCGTCGGGATCGCCGCTGGAGCCCATGGGCTGCCGAGCCTGCAGTAGTCCGATTCCGGCTAGCTCGCTACCGCCGCACGGCCGCTGTGCGCCTCCGGGGGTAGCGGAACGGTCGAGTCTGCGAGCGTGTAGTGAGTCGAGACATCGTGCAGGCTGCGCATCGCCGGCTCAGGCAGCACCAGCGTCAGCAGGCTGCCCAGAACCGCCACACCCGCCGTGAGGAGCAGCGTGCCGCGCAGGCCCAGAGTTGCCTGGAGGCCCGGGAACAGGAAGACGCCGATGAAGGCACCCAGCTTGCCGACGCCCGCCGAGATACCGTGCCCGGTTGCCCGGACCGACACGGGGAACACCTCGCCTGGCAACACGAAGGTCGTCACGTTCGGTCCGAACTCCGTGAAGAAGTAGCTGATGCCGTACGCGATCAGGAACGGCGCCACAGCCGTGGTCATGCCGGGGACGAGCCCGATCGTGGCGAAGCAGAACGCCATCAAGGCGAAGCCCAGCAACTGGAGTTTACGGTGCCCCACGCGGTCGATCCGCGTGATCGCCAGCCCGTAACCGGGTACGGCCGCCACGATGAAGATCGCGAGCTGGATCGCGATCGTGGTCATGGTGGACGAGCGTGGCGAGATCATGCCGATGATCTGCGGTGTGGAGATGGTGTTGCCGTAATACGCGTAATCAAGGAGGAACCAGCACCCCGCCGTGCCCGCGAGTGTGACGAGCAGCCTGCGGTCGGCCGTGAACGCGCGCAGCGCGCCCGGCGCGCTCACCCGCCCCGTCGCCTGCCGCTGACTCCTGATCACCGCGTGCGCTCGATAGCGGGGCGACTCGGGCAGCTTCCGGCGCAGGTAGACAACGGCGGCCGCCGGGACGGCACCGAGCGCGAGCAGGACCCGCCACGTGATGCCCGGGCCAGCGCCTGCGCCGAGACAGGCGAGCGCGACGAGCGGCCCGATGATGAGGCCCAGCGCCTGGGTCGAGAACACCAGGCCGACGAGTCGGCCCCGGTCCTTGCGGTTGGCGTACTCCGTCATGAGGACGGCGCTGACCGGGTAGTCGCCGCCGACACCAAGGCCGAGGAGGAACCGGCAGCCGACAAGGACCCAGAACGAGGGTGCTACCGCAGAGCCCAGCGCAGCGACCGCCATGATCGCGGCAACCAGCCAGTAGACCCGCTTGCGTCCGAGCGCGTCCGCCAGTCGTCCGAAGATCAGCGCGCCCAGAACCGCCGCCGCGAGCATCGTTGCGTTGAGCATCGCCAGCCTGGCGGAGCTGAGGTGCCAGTCCTGCCTGACCAGAGTTGACGCCACGCCGATCACGAACAGGTCGTAGGCATCGGTGAAGAATCCCATGCCAGAGACCAGCACGGGGCGTCGATGGGACCGGCCCAGTGGCGCCTCGTCGAGCGACAGAATCAGGTCCGCAGAGTCGGCTCGGGTCACGACCGGTCCTGTCGAGCTTGCGCACACGGACTGGTCAGCGTGCAGTGCAAGGAGACCGCCTGATCGGACATGAGGTGATATGTCAGCGGTGCTAAAGACATGTCAGGTCAGGTTACGCACGACTCGCTGGCTACCGCAGTGTGAACAGAAAATGAATGTCGGCCGTCTTACTCGATCCATCACGAATTGAAAGCGCTCGATGGCAAAGCGTTACCTCAGCGGTTGCAGCAGCTCTGTCGGTTACGCGTAACCTGATCGAGTGGGAGAGCCCAGGGCCTGCGAGAACTGCGGCGAGCAGTTCCTGCCGCGGCGTGAGCACGGCCGGTTTTGCTCGACGCGATGCCGCGTGGCATGGAATCGCGGCACGATGCACTACCCGCCGGGTGAGGCGAGCGCGCTCGACTGGTCCATCTCCGCCATGGTCGAGACGATTGACCGCCTCCCGCGGGTGAAGGCCTGGGACGGAGCCCGCGCCATGGCGGTGATCGGGGAGGCCGTCTGGTGGGTCACCATCGTGGATGCAACGATGGTCCGCTATCACCCGGAGACCTACGACCGGATCCTCGCCGAAGCATCGGGTGCCGATCGGGTGACGATCGAGGAGTCGCTGGGCGGTCTCCGTTATGTGCGGAACAACATGGGCCACCACATCGACCACGTCGACTTCGTCCAGGGCGCACCGCGCTCGCGGGGCCGGGCCCCGGACCGGATCGCGAACTGGACCTGGCGGCCGCTCCCTGAGCCCTGCCTCAGCGCGCTGTCGCCGCGCGCTCAGGAGTGGGAGATGCAACGGTATAGCGCGTACCAGCAGCGGCTGGCCGACCACCCTGTCGGCGAGGCCTTCGGCAGGGCCCGGGTTTTCCTGGCCAGTGTGGCCACCACGGCTGAGCCCGACAAGCTGGGCGTCTGGGCGAACTAGCCAGTGGGCGAGGCCGCCCCCGAGGGCTGGTGCCGCTTCGGGACGGGAACAATGGCCCGGTGCCTACCTGCCGGCTGATAACGCTGGACGATGCGGCGGCCCTGGCCGAGCTGGTCAGGACCAACCGAGAGTTCCTGGCGCCCTGGGAACCGCTCCGCGACGAGTCGTACTTCACCGAGGCAGGCCAGCGCGCGTCCATCGGAGCCTCGCTTGCAGAGCACGAGCGCGGCCGCGGCCTGCCGTATGTGATTCTCGACCGCGACGGGACCGTTGTCGGCCGGGTCAACCTCAACAACATCGTCCGCGGCGCGTTCCAGTCGGCCAGCCTTGGCTACTGGATCGCGGAGGGCGCAGCCGGCCAGGGCATCACGACGGCCGCGGTACGTGACGTCATCCGGATCGCCTTCACCGAGCTTGGCCTGCACCGGGTCCAGGCCGACACCCTTGAGCACAACGTGGCCTCGCGACGTGTCCTTGAGCGCAACGGGTTTGTCCGGATCGGCCACGCGCCCCGCTACCTGAGGATCGCCGGCCGATGGCAGGACTTCATCCTGCACCAGATTGTCAATGACACCTGAGCCCAGCGGGCACGGGGGTCGCTGCCTGCGCAGCGCCAGGTCGGCGGGTCGTTCTGCTAGAGCAGCGCAGGCAGCTCGGCGACGCTGTCGAGGATGTGCGTGTGCGGCTCGGCCTCGAGCTGGGACCGCGTGAACGACCCCGTCGTCACGCCGACCACGAAGCCTGCCCCGGCGTTCATGCCGGCGCCAAGGTCGTTCGGTGTGTCACCCGCGGTCAAGACGCGCCGTACGTCCTGGACGCCGGTGACCTCCATGGCGTGGAAGACAAGGTAGGGCGCGGGCCGGGAGGCCGCCACCGTATCGCTGGTGACGAGCGCGTCGATCGTCTCGCCTACCGTCCAGCCGAGCCCCGCCATGATCGAGCTCGCGACCGGCGCGGCGTAGCCGGTCTGCAGCGCGACCTTGACGCCGGCTCGGCGCAGCGTCTCGAACACCTGCGGCACGCCAGGGACGGGCGCCGGTGGCTTTGTGTCGTAAGCCTCCTGAAGCTTCGCGGCGAAGATCTCGTAAACCGCAAGCACACGGGCGTGAGAGTCGTCCGCGCCAAGGTCCCGCAACAGGCCGGCGATCGCCTCCTCTTTCGAGGTGCCCTTCCACCGCGACAGCAACTCGGCGGGAACCGGGTCGCCGATGGTCTCGGCAACAGCGTCCCCGACCGCGTGGTAGACGAGGCCGCCCTCATCAATGGTCGTCCCGGCCATGTCGAGGGCAGCCAGCAGGAAGGCGGTCACGAAGTCTCCTTGAGGATGCGCAGGTCGCTGGTGAGCCCGGCCGAAGCGGGCCGGGAGTTGTCGATCGTGAACGTCACCCGGTCGGGGCGGTAACGGTCGTCGCCGTACTCCAGCGGCGTGCCGTCGGCTGCAGTGGCGCGGCGCCGCTCGCGCAGCAGCGGTGCGCCCACCGGGATGCTGAGCAGTTCGGCGTCGACTTCGCTGGCGAGTACAGCGTCAAAGGTGTGGCGCGCCGAGCGCAGATCGATGCCCTGTGCGGTGAGATGGGCATAGATCGAGCCGGAGTCCATGTCAAAGTCGAAGAGCAGCCGGCCAACGGGCTCCACGAACGTTGCCCGCTCGACCATGACCGGCTCGCCGTCCAGCAGGCGAACGCGCAGCACGTCGACGCCCACGGTGCCCGGCTCCAGGCCGAGCTCATGGGCAGCTGGGCCGCCGACCGCGCGTCGTGCTACCTCCACGGTGCGCTGCCCGGGTGTGCGACCCAGTTGCTCCGCCCAGGCGGTGAAGGAGAGCAGGTTCTCGAATGGCTGGCTGGCCGCCGCGTCGCGGACTACTGGCGGCCGGCCCTGGCTGCCGTCGATGAGCCCTTCGCGCCGGAGGGTTGCGAGCGCCGACCGGATTGTTCCGCGGGATGCGCCGAACTCCTCGCAGAGCCGCGCCTCGGACGGGAGCGCCGCGCCGGGGACGAGCTCTCCGCGGCCGATGCGCGCGCGAAGCTCGTCGGCGACCCGGGCGTGTATCGGCAGGTTCATAGTGACGACGGTACAACTTGATTGGACAAGTTGCTGGCAACATCGAGTTGATCGGGCGTCACCAGCGTCACTTCCAGGTGAACCGAAGATGAACTTGTCTAAACAAGTGTCGTGGTGAGGGTGGGGTCATCGGTCCGATCCCAGTAGCGTCTGGGTCGTGCCCAACCGCACCGCTGCCCCTTCCGCCGACCTCGTGGTCGTCGGCGCTGGCGTCGTCGGCCTTGCGCACGCCATCGAGGCTCACGAGCGCGGCCTCAGCGTGATCGTCGTCGAGCGCGACGCTCGCGCCGTCGGTGCGTCAGTGCGCAACTTCGGCCACGTCGGTACCACGCTGCAGGGCGGCGATGCGGCGTCGTACGCTGCGGCAGCAAGGGAACGCTGGCTCACGCTCGCTCGGAAGGCCGGATTCGAGCTTCTCGAGGTCGGCACCCTCGTGGTCGCGCGGAGCGCGGCCCAGCTGGCGGTCCTGGAGGAGTTCGCGGCTGGGCATCCCGACTCGACTCGCCTGCTCGGGTCCGGGCAGGTGCGCGACCTTTTCCCGTTCGCCACCACCGATGTCGTCGGTGGCGCGCACCTTCCGCAGGACCTGCGTCTCGATCCCCGGGAAGCCATTCCGTCCCTCGCTGCGTGGCTGGAGTCCCTAGGCGTCCGGTTCGCCTGGAACACCAACGTCGGATCCGTCGCGGAAGGAGTCGTGCACACTTCGCGTGGCGAGTTCCACGGCGCGCGGATCGTGTACGCCGCGGGTCACAACCTCGATCGGCTCTTCCCCGACATCGCCGAGGTTTTCCGGGTACAGCGCTGCCTGCTGCAGATGCTCGAGATCGCACCGCCTGGCGGCGCGCGGATCGGCCCCGCGATCCTGACGGCTACCGGCATGCTCCGATACCCGGCATTCGCGGAGATGCCGTCGGTGGCCGCCGTCCGCTCCGAAATCGAAGAGCAGCAGCCGGAGCTGCTCGACCATCTCGTCAACCTGATGCTGACACAGCGTCCCGAGGGCTCAGTGGTTCTCGGCGATACCCACCACTACGACCGCACACATCAGCCATTCGACGACGAATGCGTCGCAGAGCTCTTGCTTCACGAGGGCTCTCGGCTGCTCGGTACACGCCTCACCGTCCGTCGCCGGTGGCGAGGCATGTATGCCGAGTCGCCGACGACGGATTTCCTGATCGCGCAGCCGCACCCGGGCGCAAAGGTCGTCTGCGTCACGTCGGGGGTCGGCATGACCACGGCCCTGGGTCTCGCTCCAGCCGTCCTCGATCAGCTCCTCTGACCCCGCCAGCATCCACGCACACGCTTATTCAGGAGAGATAGCGATGAAGAACCACTACCGCGTCGCCGCAGTGGCCGGCGTCGTCACGCTGGGCCTCGGACTCGCCGCGTGCGGCTCCAGCAACAACTCAGCCTCGGGCGGCTCCAAGCCCGCTGCTTGCCCCACGGGCACGCTGACCTTCGGCGTCGAGCCGTACGACAACGCCTCGACGCTGATCCCGGCCTACCAGGCGCTCGCGACTGACCTGGGTCACCAGCTCGGCTGCAAGGTCAACCTGCAGATCACCGAGTCCTACGTCGCCGAGATCCTGGCGATGAAGAACGGCAAGCTCGACATGGGCGAGTTCGGCCCGGCGGGCTTCGTCTTCGCCTCGCAGCAGGCGGGCGCCGTCCCGCTAGCATCCTTCGCCGACTCGAACGGCCAGCTGTCGTCGTATACCGCCGGCATCTGGGTGAAGAAGGGCAGCCCGATTGCGAACCTGCAGCAGCTCGCCGGCCACACTCTCGCGCTGTCCTCCACGGGGTCAACGTCCGGTGACTGGGTACCGCGCTACGCGCTCATCCAGGCAGGCGTCCAGAACTCCGTCAAGACCGAGTATGCCGGCGGCCACCCGGAGTCGCTCCAGGCGCTACTGAACGGCAAGGTCGACGCGGCCGAGATCAATAGCCAGGAAGAGGCGTCCGCGACGGCTGCTCACAAGTTCGACCCGTCGCAGTACACCGAGATCTGGAAGTCACAGCCGATCCCCAACGATCCGGTGTGCGTGTCAGGGACGCTGTCGCCGGCCGCCAGGGCTGCTATCAAGAACGCGCTGCTCAACGCCAAGGCCGGTGACTTCACCAGCGGCAAGACAAGCATTTCCTCTGAGCTCGACTTCACCCCGCCCGCTGACGGCAAGGTGATGGTCCCGGTTACCAAGGCCATGTACTCGCAGCTCTTCAGCCTTGCCACGGCGCTAGGCCTCAGCTCGAAGGATCTGTAATGTCCGCGCTGACCACCTCCCCGGCTCTGTCGGTGCGCGGCCTGACCAAGCGCTACGGCGACCGGGTCGTCTTGGAGGGCTTCGACCTCGACGTCCGCGCCGGGGAGGTGGTCAGCATCCTCGGGGCTAACGGCTCCGGCAAGTCGACCTCGCTGCGCTGTATCAGCGGTCTGACCAAGTTCGACAGCGGGCAGGTGAGCGTCGTCGGCCGGGACGTCCGGAGCGGTGAGCACGTTCCCGAGATCGCGATGGTCTTTCAGAAGATTCACCTCGTTCCCCGGCTGACCGCGCTCGAGAACGTCTGCGCGGGTGCGCTCGGCCGGCTGTCCTTCTGGCAGGCGTGGGTGCCGCGCGCGTTCGCCGCCGATGTGCGCGAAGAGGCGATGGCCTGCCTCGACCGGGTCGGGCTGGCCGGCCGCGCACACGATCGCGCGAGCAGGCTCTCCGGCGGGCAGCAGCAGCGCGTCGCCGTTGCCCGCGCCCTATGCCAGCGCGCGAAGGTGTTGCTCGCGGACGAGCCGGTCTCCGCCCTGGACCCGGCCGCAGCCGAGCAGGTGATGCGATTGCTGCGCTCGCTGGCCGACGATGACGGGATCGCGGTGGCTGCCGTCCTGCACCAGCCTGATCTCGCGCGGCGCCACTGCGACCGGATCGTCGGCCTGACCAGCGGCCGGACCACCCTCGACACCAGGCAGTCCCCGCTGACCGACGCCGACGTGGACGCCTTGTACGCCTCCGACTATGCCGCAGAGGGAGCTCTCACGTGAGTGTGACCCTGAACTCCAGGCCGGCCCGGCGCCTCCCGGTGCCGCCGCGTCCGCGCAGCGCCAGGTCGATGACGATGCTGGCCGTGGTGATCGCCGTGGTTGTCGGGCTGCACGTCGTCGCTGTGCGCAAAACACAGTTCTCGCTGCCCGAGCTGATCACCGGCTGGCACGGCATCTGGTCGTTCCTGTTCGGCGATGTCAAGACAGCCGGCGCGCTGCCACCCGACCTGCACTGGAAGATCGTCGGTCCGGCCCTGAGCCAGTGCGTGGTGACCTTCTCCATGGGCCTGCTGGGAACTACGCTCTCGATCCCGTTCGCCCTGATCCTCGCGCTCCTCGGCGCACGGACCACCTCGAAGAACGTAGTGGTCTACCAGCTAGCCCGGTCGCTGATGTCGTTCTTCCGGGCCGTCCCGAGCTTGATCTGGGGGCTCGTCTTCGTGACCGCGGTCGGTCTCGGTGCCTTCCCCGGTGTCCTCGCGATCACCGTTCACAACATGGGGGTCATGGGGAAGCTCTGGTCCGAGGCGATGGAAGAAACCGATCACGGACCTGTCGAGGCGCTTCGCTCCGCCGGTGCCTCCTCGGCCCAGACGGCCACCCACGTGGTGCTGCCGTCGGTGATCCCGCAGTTCACCAGCTTGTTCCTGTATCGCGTCGACGTGAACGTGCGCGACTCCCTCGTCCTCGGCGTGGTCGGCGCCGGCGGCATCGGCTTCTACCTCACCCAGGCCATCCAGGAGTTCCAGTTCAACGTGATGATGACCTACGTCCTCATGGTGATGGTGATGGTGATCGCGCTCGACCTGCTCAGCGCCTGGCTGCGGGGCCGACTTGCCCGGTGAGGTGAGCCTGGTCTAGTGATGCCAGGCCCGCAGCGCGGTGACGTCGGCGTCACTGCCGTCCAGGCGCACGTCGGCGGCGCTGACCCGGCCCATGGTCCACAGGGTCAGCTCAGCCGGGTCGCCGGTCACCGTGACCACGGGTGTCCGCGCCCGGGCGGTGATCCTGACCCGCCCAGGCCGTTCGCCTACGTCGGCGCGCACCAGTTCGACGCCGACCGGCGCGCCGCGCAGCATCAGCCGGGCCAGCCGGAGCCGGCGCCACAGGTCGTCGGCCTCCTCGACGCTGAGGTCGCGCGGCTGCCAGCCTGGCTGGGCGCGGCGGACGTCCTCGTGGTGAACGAAGTACTCGACGAGATTGGCCCGCTCGTCCATGCCAGGCAGGGCAAACATCGACATCCGCGGCGGACCGGTCCTGATCATCTCCACCAGCTGCGCGAACGGTGTCCTGGCGACCAGCCGGTCTTGTACCCGGCGGGTATAGCCGGCGAGCGGGCCGCCCATGACACCGGCGCCGGCGTCCGGGCGCCGCTCCCGCAGCACCAGGTGCGCGGCGAGATCGCCGGTCTGCCAGCCCGCGCACAGAGTGGGCTGATCGGGTCCGAGTTTGGCTAGCAGGTCGCACAGGCCGGCGCGCTCGTCCCTGGCGTGCGTCACCTTGGCTCCTCTCCGACCGGGCTGAACCGATCGTAGCGGACCCGGTAGAAGCGGAAGTGCCGGAAATCGGCTGACCCGGCAGGCGGAGCGGCCGGCCCTGTGCCGCTAGCCTGCAAGGTGTCAGCACGACCGGTCACCAGAAAGGCAGAGTTCCATGACCAGCGCCGCGACGCGACCCAGGCGTGCAGGCCTGCTGGCTGGATCCGCGGCACGCGAGCTCGCCGCGACCCTGCTGCTTGGTGCGCTCGGTGCGGGGCTCGTATTCCTGGCGAGCCGTCCTGGCTGGGCGCACGTTCGTACCGTCCCGCCCCGTCCGCTGCCTGCCAGCAACGTCACGGTCACCGGCGCTCAGCTCGTGCCCTACGCCGGCGCGCTCGTGCTAGCGGGTCTGGCGACGCTCGGTGCGGTGCTGGCGACCCGCGGTGCGCTCCGCAGGGCCGCCGGGGTTCTGCTGGCGGCAATCGGAGCGGCCCTGGCGGCCGCGGCATTCACTGTCAGCGCCGCGGGCGCCATCGCCGCCGCGGCGGCAGGGCTCAGCCCGGCGGCGGCCCCGGCTGGCTCGGTCACGGACGGCGGCAATGCGGCCGCATCGGGAGTGCCGAACGTTGCCGGGATACCGCCCCAGGTGACCTTCTCTGCCGGCGGATGGCAGGCGATGCTGGTGGTCGGGGCCCTCGCCATGATCTGCGCGGGAGCGCTCGTGGTGTGGCGGGCCCGTCAGCTTGCTGTGATGTCGAGCCGCTACGAGGCGCCGGGTGCCAGCATGCCCGCGACGGCCGCAGCTGACGGCTCTGGTGGCGAGATCCGCGGCGCCCGCGAGCCCGCGGCGGACTCGGCCTCGATGTGGGAGGCACTGAGCCGCGGGCACGATCCGACGGCCCCCTCCAGCCGATCCGGCACGTGACGCCAGGTCACCACATCGGCTAACAGGTGCGGAATTTATCACTCTGTCCTAACTAGGTACTATCGCGTGGCGGGCGGAAGCCGCCCCGCCTGGCGTCGCAGCGCCAGACACGGCGAGCCTGACAGGAGGTCTGCATGCCAGTGCACCGGACGGTGGCCGGATGGTCGCCCGCCAGACGGCGCCACCGGCTCGTGCCGAGCTCAGGCCCGCGGTTGCATGCCCTCGTCAGTCTCGTCAGCCGGCTTCTTGTGGCTGAAGCCGGCGCATCGGCCGCGATCGGCGTCGGCTACAACCGGCGCAACCTGCCGTGGCTGCTGGTGACCGTCGCCGTCGCGGTTGCGCTGTGCGGCCTGGCAGCCCTGGTCAGGTCGGGTACCCACACCGCCTGGCTGACCGCGATCACCGTCGAATCTGCGCTGGTCGCGATCGGGCTGTTCCGGTTCGCCTACACGAGGTACCTGGGCGGTACGCTGCTCGCGATCATCGCCCTCGGTACGCTCCTCCACCCGGCTGTGTCCAGGGCATTCAGCGCCGGAACGGCCACGGTCGAGAAGGCCGTCGGCCAGCCAGGACTGGCCGAGGGCTCAGCCGAGCTCCAGGGCAGCGCGGCCGGCCCATGAGCCGCCTCCGCCGGTGCAGCATGCCGGGCCAGACCAGGGGGCGGCCGGCCGGGAGGCGACACCGTCGCTACGATTTTGAGTCAAGGCATCCCACCCGAGGGGACGGCAGATTCGCGTGAGCGTGCTCGACGAGATCCTCGATGGAGTGCGTGCCGACCTTGCTGACCGTCAGCGCGCGATGCCTCTCGAACGGCTCAAGGAGCTGGCCGGCAAGGCCCCGTCGCCCAGGGATGTGATGGCGGCCTTCGCTGGACCGGAGGTGTCGGTCATCGCCGAGGTCAAGCGCGCCAGCCCGTCCAAGGGCGCGCTCGCCGCTATCGCTGACCCGGCGGCGCTCGCGGTCGACTACGAGGCCGGCGGCGCCGCGGTCATCAGCGTGCTGACGGAGCAGCGTAAGTTCGGCGGCAGCATGGACGACCTCGCGGCTGTCCGGGAGGCGGTGTCGGTCCCGGTGCTGCGCAAGGACTTCATCGTCAGCTCCTACCAGCTCTGGGAGGCCAGGGCACACGGGGCTGACATGGCCCTGCTGATCGTCGCGGCGCTGGAGCAGAATGCGCTGGTCTCGCTGGTGGAGCGGGCAGTCTCCATCGGCCTGGTGCCGTTGGTGGAGGTGCACACCAGGGCGGAGCTAGACCGGGGCATCGACGCCGGAGCCAGAGTGCTCGGCATCAACGCCAGGAACCTGGCCACGCTGGAGGTCGACCGCCGGGTGTTCGCCAGCCTCGCGCCGCTGGTGCCCGACGGCGTCGTCAAGATCGCCGAGTCGGGGGTGCGGGGGACGCACGACCTGCTGGCCTATGCCGCGGCGGGCGCGGATGCGGTCCTGGTCGGCGAGAGCCTCGTGACCGGCCGCGACCCGAAGAGCGCGGTGGCCGACCTGGTGGCTGCCGGGCTGCATCCGGCGCTGCGATCGGGGCGCGGCCGCGAGCAGGGGCCTGGGGGCAGGGCGTGAGTGGCCAGGACCTAAGGGCGGGGCCAGTACCTGATGTAGCGGGCTATTTCGGGCATTTCGGTGGACGGCTGGCTCCAGAGGCGCTGATGTCAGCCCTCGACGAACTGACCAACGCTTACCTGGCGGCCAAGTCCGACGCAGCGTTCCAGAGTGAGCTGACCGCGCTGCTGCGCGGCTACGCGGGCCGTCCGACGCTGCTGACCGAGGTGCCCAGGTTCGCGGCCCACGCGGGGAGCTGCCGGGTGTTCCTCAAGCGTGAGGACCTCTGCCACACCGGTTCCCACAAGATCAACAACGTGCTCGGCCAGGCCCTGCTGACCAGGCGACTGGGCAAGAAGCGGGTTATCGCCGAGACCGGGGCGGGCCAGCACGGGGTCGCCACCGCCACCGCCGCAGCCATGCTCGGCCTGG
>Ga0126373_10000274_pt1 | contig 34227 bp, 26 predicted proteins | sample PanSoiMetPlot_11_FD_92545 | JGI IMG/M metagenome (GOLD analysis project Ga0126373, IMG submission 92545) | Tropical forest soil microbial communities from Panama - MetaG Plot_11 | ecosystem: Environmental > Terrestrial > Soil > Tropical forest > Bulk soil | place: Panama | collected 2016-02-17 | reverse complement strand
CGGGCTCCCGGGCGGCGTGTAGACAAAGTTGTCATACCAGCACTGCCCTTCGCAGTAGTTGAAGGTCGGGTATCCCTGCGTTGCCGGATCGCTGCTGGTCAGCAACGTGAAGCTGGGCGTGCCTCCCCCAGAAACCGAGTCGCTGCGGTACAGTTGTGCCGGCGGATCTTGCTCCTGTCCGATCCCCAGATACATGCGCGTGTTGCCGTTCGCCAGCGTGGTGACGGCGATCTCGGCGCGTTCGGTAAAGCTGGTGGCAACCGGATCGGCGATGGGCAGGAAGATCTGCTGCCAGGTATTGCCGCCATTCGAGGAGCGCCAAACCCCCCGTGCGTACGCGGAGGCATAGACGATGTTGTGGTTGGAGGGGTCGATGACGACCCGCCGCACCCCGCGCGGCGAGCAAGGCGTGAGGTTGTGAGCAACATTCGTCGGGTTCTTGCAACCCGTGGTCAATGCCGCCCCGTTAAACACCAGCGTCCAGGTCGCGCCGCCATCCGTCGTCCGGTAGAGTCCCCAGGGCGGAGCTCCCGGCGCCAGGGTCACAGCGCCTCCGGAGATGACCGAAGATACGCCGCGCACCGCGCGCGTCGTCGCCACATACATGGTGTTGGAGTTGGTTGGATCGATGGCGATCGATCCAATAGCACGGGCGTTGAAAAACCGCTTGCCGATCGGTCCCGTCCAGGTGTCTCCGCCATCGGCCGACATGTACAGGCCGACGCCCGCTTCGCTGTCCGCAGAAGCGTTGGCTTCGCCGGTGCCGACCCACACCGTGTTGCTGTTATTCGGGTCCAGCGTGATCGAACTGCCGGAATTAATACCGAACGATGCCGACAGGTACGTCCAAACCGGGTAGGTCTGCAAGGCATTGTCCGTACGCCACACGCCGCCGCCCGCCGCCGTGATCCACAACCGGCAGTTGCGGGGCACGCAAACCGGAGCGATCGCCATGGAAGTGGTGCGCCCGCCCGCCTCATAGGCATTGGGAACATAACCGGTAAAATCGCGAAATGGCGAGAACGGGTACAAGGCTCGCGTCGGCCCTAAAGATACCCAGGTAGGCGCAGCCGACGCGGCGGCCGGCCCGAGCGCCGCTCGCTCCGCCAGCGCGTCAGCCACATGTTGGGCATGCGCCGCTCGCGCGCCTTCAATCTTGTCAATGGAGATGTCGGTGCCCGGATAGGCCCGGCTCATGAACCGCCACTCTGCCGCCGTACCGACCGGTCCTTCGCGATCGCGGCCCAGAGTCGCCTCCATCAGCTTCTCGTAGTGCTTGCGCAACGCCGGCGACATCGTCTGTTGCGCGTCCCTATCGCCGCCCGCTCTTTCCACGTCCTCATTGAGAGCGGTCTTGCCGGTCACAGTCGCCATGCTTTGGTGATCTGCGCCCGACCAACTCAGCGCAGTATTTGTGTTCAATGCTGTCGTGCTCGTATGGGCAATCCTGAGTAATCCGATCGCCACGAATGCGAGCCCGAGCAAACAGAACGGGAGAAGAAGTCGCTTCATAACGCTCCTTTAGTATGTCGCACTGCTTGAAACCCGGGAGATTGGCAGGTGAGGAACCACGCTTTGCGCGTCGCCCCAAAGTGGGCGTCCAGAGCCGATTTCAGACGTATCCAGACAAACCCGGAAATGTGCCGCAGAATTATTGTGCTGTCAGGTACGGCTGTCAATAGTTGTTGATGGGTTAGCCGGGCGGGAGCAGCCTGCCTGCCGGACGGTCGGTTGCTTCCACCGCGCCCTCCCACCACCGGGTAGAGACGGGGCTTGGCCCGTCTCCAGCACGCCCCTCCCTTTTCGGCCAGTCCTGGCCTGCCCATCTGGCGGATGTGGACTCCTCCGGCCAAGGGCATCCTGATCATGCAATCGCAAACCGATGCCATCAGTCAGGAGCATGCATGAACACCGCAATTCTGGAATCGATCTCCAATGAATTGGCCGCCGCCACGGAGGCCGTCGGCCCCTCGGTGGTCGCCATTTACGCTCGCCGCTGGATGCCCTCGAGCGGCGTGGTTTGGCGCAAAGGCGTGATCGTCACCGCCGACCACAACATCCGCCGTGAAGAAGACATCACCCTCGTCGGGCACGAAAACAAGAAGCTCCAGGCCAGCCTCGCCGGACGCGACCCCAGCACCGATCTCGCCGTTCTGAAGCTTGCCGACGAGAACGCTCTGCCTGCGGCTCCGGTCGCTGCCGACTCCGCCCTCAAGCTCGGACACTTCGTTCTCGCCCTGGGCCGGTCGCGAACCACCAACCTGGTGGCCAGCGCGGGCATCATCGGCGCGGCTAGCGGCGAATGGCGTACCTGGCGCGGCGGGCGCCTCGACCAGCATATCCGCCTCGACCTCAACCTCTATCCCGGCTTCTCGGGCGGCCCGCTCGTAAGTACGCACGGCAAAATCGTCGGCGTGAACACCCGCGGCTTGGGTCGCGGGCGCCCGGTCACAGTCCCCGTGTCCAACATCAATCGCGTCGTTGACGAGTTGCTCAGGCACGGCCACATCGCGCGGCCCTACCTTGGTCTCGCCATGCAGGCTGCCGCCCTGCCCGAATCCTTGCGCAGCAAAATCGCATCTGCTGGAAGCAGCGCCCTGCTTGTGGTGCACGTGGAGCCCGAGGGCCCCGCGGAAAAAGCCGGCGCAGTGGTAGGAGACCTGGTGGTGGAACTCGAAGGCAAGCCTGCCGAAGACACGCGGCAGATTCAGGAAGCGTTAGGCAACGTGAAGGTTGGCGACAAGCTCACCCTCACCGTGCTGCGCGGCGGTTCGCCCGTGCACTTGCCTATCGTGCTGGGAGACCGCCCTGCCCGCTAAGGCTTCGGCAACGCGGCAGGAACGAGGCGGCGTACGCGTGCTGGTCGTCGCCGCCTCGGCGGTCCGCCGCGGCGGCCTGGAAGCCGTCTTAGGTCAACGCACCGCGGTGAAGTCGATCGGCTCCATCAGCACGCTCGCTTCCCTCAACGCGCAGCTACGCCAGATCCAGCCCGACGTAATCATCGTCGATCTTCCCGGCCCCGATCCGCAATTTCTCCCTGCCATCCGCGCCTTGCCCCCAGACTCGGCCGCGGTCGTCGTGCTGATCGATGAACCCGACGCGCACTGGAGCGCTCGCGCCGTGCGCAGCGGCGTGCGCGCCATTCTGCCCCGGGAATCGTCTCCCGAAGAAATCGAGGCCGCCATCCACTGCGCGCATCTGGGCCTGGTGCTGCTCGAACCCGAACTCGCCTCCGACATCGCCATTCGTGTTCGCGCCGAAGACGGCGACGCCCTCCCGCAACCTCTGGGGGAACTCACCCCGCGCGAGGTCGAAGTCCTGCGCATGCTCGCCGAAGGCCTGGGCAACAAAGACGTCGCCGAGCGGCTCGGCATCTCCGATCACACCGTGAAATTCCACATCAGCTCAATCCTCGGCAAGCTCGGCGCCACCAGTCGCACCGAAGCCGTAACCCAAGGCATCCGCATGGGCCTGATCATCCTGTGAGGAAGAAAACAGATGGAGCGACGGGCGTCCTCGCCCGTCCACCCTAGCCTCTGTGTCGCGGACACTCCTGTCCGCGAAAAGTGATATCGATGTAAGGAAGGGACACTCCTGTCCGCGAAAAGCTGACCCTGCAAACCGTCTCCCATCCACTTCGCAGCCTTTGTGCGCTATGCGAAACCTTTGCGCCCTTTGCGGTTCAATCTTTTCGTCGCCAGCCCGATCCACGCATCGCATGCCGCTAGTAAATCGTGTACCCCGGCGCCGGCACCCGCACATCCGGCTTCGTAGCCATCAACAACAGCGCCCCCGTCTTCTTGAACGCCCGCAAATCCTCCAGGCTGCGAAACGACTTGGTCACGTAATCATCCGGCGTCGGCGTGTCGTCCGGAATCTGCGCATACTCCACGCTCTCGAACGCATGCTGCTTCAGCAGCTCCACGTACTCCGCCGCCGACCGCACGTGCACCGGTACCTTCAGCTTGTCCACCCACTGCAGCGAATATGGATTGTCCTTATAAAGGTTGATCAGGATGAACAGCCGCCCCTTGGGCGCCATCACCCGGAAAAGCTCCGCCAACGCTCGCTCCTGATCCGCATAGTAGTAAAACGACTCGACCGACAACACCTTGTCGAAGAAATTCTCCTCCCACGGAATCTGCGTCGCCGATCCCCAAACGTACATCACGTTCTCAAAATCCTTCGACTCCGCACGCGCCACGCGAATCATCTCGTCCGACACATCGACGCCCACCACCTGCCCGAAACCCTCCGGGCCGTCACCCACGATCCGCGCCAGCAGCCGCGTCGCCCAACCGGATCCGCAGCCCAGATCCAGCACCCGCTCTCCCGGCCGCAGATTCATTCGGCGGATGGTCTTCTCCGTAATGTCGAGATGATGCTGTTCCATCTTCGGGCCTTCCCCAGCCTCGGCCCACCGGTTGAACTCGTGCTGCAACTTCTCGTCCTGGGAATGAAATTGATCCGCCATAACTCCCCCGTAGAGACGGGGCTTGCCCCGTCTCCTGAGTAACCACGAGCCCGTCGTGCCGCCGTCTCAGACGCGGCAAGCCGCGTCTCTACCAATCTTGCAGCGAGCCATTCCGCCTCGTGTGATTCCCGCCACCGCACCACCTATGCTACATTTGCCATCTTCATGGCTTCAAACCAGCGGCCGCAGCCTCGCCCGGACGCGCAACCCGCCGTGCTCTACTGCCCGCAGTGCGCCCAGGAAGTCACCGATCCCCTGACCTGCGGCGATTGTGCCGCCGTCATCTGCCGCCGCTGCGGGACGCCACTCGAATCCCCCGACGAGCTGGGCATCGGATAACCCATGTCTTCTCCCACCATCTCCCGGGAACCCTCGGCGGAACCGTCGCAATCGCAGGTACAGCTCGTGCGCGGCCTCTCGCTGCTCGATTCGATCCTGCTGCTCGCCGGCGGCATCATCGGCTCGTCGATTTTTCTCACCGCCAAAGACATCGCCGGGCCGCTGCCCAGCCCGGTCCTCTTTCTACTCGTCTGGGTACTCGGCGCGCTCATCTCGATGTGCGCCGCCTTCGCCTTTGCCGAACTCGGCTCCATGTATCCCGACTCCGGCGGCCAGTACGTTTACCTGCGCGAAGCCTTCGGCGACCTCATCGCGTTCCTCTACGGCTGGATGCTGTTCGCAGTTGCCAACGGCGGCACCATCGCTGCGCTCTCGGTCGCCTCGGCAGCTTATCTCGGCGGCATCTTCCCCGCCATTTCGCAGGATCACGTTGTTCTCTCTGCCGCCGGCATCACCCTGACCCGCGCCCACGTCGTTGGCCTGTTCACCATCGCGCTGGTGACCTGGATCAACGTTATCGGCCTGCGCCGCGGCGCGATTCTGCAGAACGTCGCCACCTGGGCGAAGTTCCTGGCTATGGCCGCCTTCGTCATTCTCGGCTTCGCCATCGGCAAAGGCAGCTGGTCGAACTTCACCGCCCGCGCCTCCGGCGTTCCCTCTTCTTTCTCGATGGGACTCAGCCCGACGCGGCTGTTGTCTGCTCTCGGCGTCGGCCTGATCGCGGTCTTCTGGGCCTACGACGGCTGGGTCTACATCACCTGGGTTGCCGGAGAAGTCAAAGAGCCGCGCCGCAACGTGCCTCGCGCCATGGTGCTCGGCATCATCGTAGTCGCCATCATCTATATCGCGATGAACCTGACCTACGTCTACGCGATGCCGCTCTCCGAAGTCGCGAAGCATGAAACCATCGCGGCCGCAGCCGCCATGTCGCTGTTTTCTCCGGGCGCCGCCAACTGGCTCTCCGCTACCATCGCGCTCTCCTGCTTCGGCGCCATGGCCAGCTGTACGCTCTCCGGCGCCCGCGTCTACTTCGCCATGGCCCGCGACGGCGTCTTCTTCCAGCGCATGGCCGAGATTCATCCCAAATTCCGCACCCCCGCGCTCAGCCTGATCGGCCAGGGGCTCTGGGCCTCGATCCTCACGGTCAGCGGCCGCTACGATCAGCTCTATACCTACGTCATCTACGGCATGGTGCTTTCGTACACGTTGACCGTCATCGGCCTCTTCATTCTGCGCTGGAAAAAGCCCGACCTGCCGCGTCCCTATCGCTGTACCGGCTACCCGTGGCTCCCAGCAGTCTACGTGCTGCTGGGCGGATGGTGGACCATCAACACCATCGTCGAGCGCCCCAAAGAAGCGCTGGCCGGCACCATCATTGTGTTATTGGGCGTTCCCGGATACCTGTACTGGAAGCGCCGCAGCCGCCAACTAGCCGGGTAAGTACGATGGAGTGACGGGCGTCCTCGCCCGTCCAGCACAGACTTCTAGAGCGCGACAAGAATCGGCTAGCAAGCGGTGACACCATGTTCGAGCGCTACACCGAAAAAGCCCGTCGCACAATCTTCTTCGCCCGCTACGAGGCCAGCCAATTCGGCTCTTCTTTCATTGAGTCCGAGCACCTGCTCCTCGGATTGCTGCGCGAAGATAAAGCCTTATCCTTTGCCTTACTGCGCTCCCACTCCATGGAAGATATTCGGAAGCAGATCGAGGAGCATACAACCACTGGACAACATGTTCCGCCTTCTGTGGATCTGCAGCTCAGCGATGAGGGAAAGCGAATTCTAATATTGGGTGCGGATGAGGCCCAGGCTCTGGGCCATCGCCATATCGGCACCGAACACTTGCTGTTGGGCATGCTTCGAGAAGATGGCAGCTTTGCGGCTGCCATTCTCCGCGAACGGGGCATTTCCCTGGAGCAGGCTCGCGCCTATGCCTCCAACCGAGGGCGGGAATCGCTGTGGCGCGATCCCGTTCGACTCGCGCCGATCCCGCCAGCCGAGAGAATCGAACTGCACGGCCAGCCCCGGAATCCCGAATACATCCGCAAGCGCGTCGAAGCCTGCCGCACCCACCCCTTCCACTGGGAGAAGAAACCCTGGGCCCCGCGCGACATCGTCATCCGCCGCGGCAAAGGCAACCTCTCATTCGACCTGACCCTCGCCCAGAACCCCGACTTCGAACTCGTCTCCAGCGGATGGACCCGCGATCACTGCGCAGTCTGCTCCTGGGAACTTTGCGCCTCCCTCGGCGCCGACCACTCCACCGGATACACCAACGGCCGCGATTGGCTCTGCACCGAGTGCTACGAAAAATTCTGGTCCCGCCCTGACTTTTTCGCCGCCGGCTTCAGCGACCTAACCTGAGTGTGGCGCGGACACTCCTGTCCGCGAAAAGGCGGCAGCGCCCGAAAGCCTGCCGCCCAAAACCACTCCGTCACCGGCAGTGGCAATCACACCTCCGACCCAATACACACCTTCCCGTTCTCAGCGCCCTTCGCGAGTCCTTCGCGCACTCCGCGGTTAAGTTCTTTCTCCCTTGAAGCTCTTGTCATTTTGAGCGCAGCGAAAAACCTGCTTTTCGCCTGCCGTTAAGCGGTGCCCGACCGCTACTTCACCGCCGGCGGCGGCACCACCTCCTGCAGCTGCGGATTGCTCCACAACTGGTTGAACTGCTCATCGCGATACACATTCGCCAGCTCGCGATAGCCGTTCTCCTTCGCCTTCTTCAGGCACTGCAGGCAGCTCTCGACGTCCCCGCGTTTGGCATGAATTTTGGCCAGCTCATAGTAGAACTTCGCCCGCTCCTCCGGGCTCGAGATCTGGGCAACGATCCCGGCCTTCGCCGTCCGCTCCAACACCTCCGGATCCAGCTCCAGCGCCCGCGCATACTCTTTCATCGCCGGCTCCACCTTCTTCTGGTTGAACCACGCCGCGCCCAGGTTCACGTGGAACGTGGCCCGCGTTTCATCGAGCGCCACCGCCTTCTTGAAGTATTTGGCGGCGTTTCCCATCCGGCTCTCTTTGAAATAGACCGCGCCCAGGTTGTTCAGCGCGTCCGCATACTTCGAGTTCAGCTTCACCGCCTTCTCGAATGCAATCTTCGCCGACGCAGTGTCGCCGCCCGACAGCTCGGCCAGGCCCAGCTTGTTGTACAGGTGGGCATTCTTCTTCTCCCGCCGCAGGCCCTCCTGGTAATAGCGGATCGCCTGCTCGTAGTCCTTCACCGCCCGGCTCGCATCGCCCGCCTTCTCCAGATCGGCGACCGTCATGATCTTCAGATCCGGGCCACTCTGTTCCGGCTCGGAGGCTCCAAGTCCATACGGGGCCGCTCCGATCACCGCCGCGACAATCACCGTGCTCCACCACATTCTCGACATACTCACCTCCTGCGCGCCGGCTCGGTCCGTGTCCAACGTCTCGAACGCCGATCCAGCACCGCGTACACCTCTCTTGTGGCAGAAACTCGACTGCGGCAGAACGCTACACCGGCTACCCGCCCGCTACTTGCAGGCCATGCCGTGCGCTACACCTGATGTAACCCCCGAGACTTCCGGGAACACGTGTGGAGGCAGGCGCCCTCGCCTGCCCGGCCGAGCCCCGCTTGGCAGAAACCCTCTCGATGACCGCAAAAACGCTCCTGCTCCTGGCAATCCAACCCTTGGGGAGCCTCGCATAACCTTTCCCAAACCGAGGTTACACACCCCCTCGGAAACCGTTACAAACCCCAAGTCACTGCAATCCCAAACCGATCCAGCGTATAAGCCAAGATAGAAAGCCAGGAGGCAAGCTTGCCCTCGCCGGCCGCCGAATCGGTCTCCGTGGAGCAGGAGCGCGCGGAACTGCAAGCCGTGCTGCGCTCGCCGCTGTTTGTCCGCTCCCCTGCCTTGGCGAACCTCCTTTCTTATGTCTGCGAGAAAACCTTCAAGGGGGAAAGCGACCAGATCAAGGAATACTCGATCGCGGTCGACGTCTTCGGTCGCGCCGCCAACTTCGAACAGGACTCTGACTCCATCGTTCGCGTCGAAGCCAATCGCCTCCGCAAGCGCCTGGCCGAGTACTACAACAGCGAGGGTGCAACCCATCGCCTGCGCATCACCATCCCGCTTGGCCAGTACGTTCCGGTCTTCGAAGACATCCGCAACTCCGATCCCGCCGGCACGGCCTCGCCCGCGCTTCCGATGTCAGTCGCCCCTGATGGCGAACCGCGCCTTCCCAAGTTTTGGCTGATCGCCGTTCCGATCGTTCTGGTGCTCGTGCTTGCCGTCCTGGCATTTTTCGCGCGGCGTCGCACGTCCCCGCCGGTCGTCGCCACTCAAACTCCGCAGGCCGCCAACGCCCCCGAACCTCCCATCGGCCTCCCGGTCGGCGAAGAAGTCCGCATCCTGGCCGGATCCAATCGCAGCTACGTCGACCGCTCCGGCAAGCAATGGGCTCCGGACGCCTTCTTCACCGGCGGCACCGCCGTCCGCAGCGCCGTCCAGCACATTTGGCGAACTCAGGATCCCTCGATCTACCGCACCAGCCGCCAGGGTGACTTTTCCTACAGCATTCCGCTCAAGCCCGGCCGATATGAACTCCGCCTGCACTTCGCCGAAACCTTCTACGGTCCCGAAGACGCGGGCGGCGGCGGCGAAGGCAGCCGTATCATGACCGTTACCGCCAACGGCCAGCCGCTGCTCACTGACTTCGACGTTCTCGCGGATGCCGATGGCGGCCGCACCGCCGATGTCAAAGTCTTCACCGACATCCATCCCGCCACTGATGGCCAGCTGCATCTCAATTTTTCTTCGGTGAAAGGCGGACGCGGCATGGTCTCCGCCATTGAAATTCTGCCCGGCCTCGATGGCAGCCCGCGTCCCATTCGCATCGTCGCCCGCGACGTGCCCTACTACTCCGATGACAGTCAGTGGTGGAGTTCTGACGTGTACTTCAAAGGCGGCCAACTCCGCTCCGCGGAGGAATCCGCTACCGGTACCGACGATCCCGAGCTCTATTCCAGCGAGCGCTGGGGCAACTTCTCCTATGCGATTCCAGTAACTCCTGGCAAGTACACGGTCACCCTGCACTTCATCGAGAACAGTTTTCACGCCGCCAACCACGGCCAGGCCTCCAGCGATCCCGGCACCTCCGCCCGCCAGCGCGTGTTCAGCGTTTTCTGCAATCACCGCGCGATCCTGCGCGACCTGAACATCCTTAACGAGGCCGGACAGAACCACGCCTTGATGAAAAAAATCACCGGCCTCGAACCCGACGCGCACGGCACGCTGCTGCTCGAGTTCATTCCCTCCCAGTACTACGCCACCGTCTCCGCCATCGAAGTCATCCCGCAATAAAGCCAGGCCAGTGGCCTGCTCCCCAAACCTTCCTCTAAAATCAGAATTCAGGAATCCGGTAGAGACGGGGCTTGCCCCGTCTGGAGACGCGGCAAGCCGCGTCTCTACGCGCGATTCCCATTTCTCTTCCGGAGGCCTCGCTGGCATGGCTGACCCTCTCATCATCGCCAAAGCTACCGGCACCACGGAAGACCTCGCGCTCCTGCCCGCCATGGCCAACCGCCACGGCCTGATCACCGGCGCCACCGGCACAGGCAAGACCGTCACCCTGCAGGTGATGGCCGAAGCCTTCAGCCGCATCGGCGTCCCCGTCTTCGCCGCCGACGTGAAGGGCGACCTCTCCGGCATCAGCCAACCCGGCGCCGCCAATCCCAAGCTCGATGCCCGCATCAAGCAACTCAAGCTCGCCGGCTTCCAATTCTCCGCCAACCCGGCCAGCCGCTCGCCCCGGCAGGCGGCCCCGGGCGGGCCGACTCCAACCTCACCCGCCAGCTGGCTCCCGAACCTCGGTACCATCCTGGGGGGAAGTACAGGCCGTCGCGGCGACTCCCTCGCCGAGGCCGCCATGAAGAGCGCCGCCCGCGCCATGGGCAGCTCGGTCGGCCGCCAGATCGTGCGCGGCGTCCTCGGCTCGCTGCTGGGCAGCAGCCGCCGCTAGCCTCCTGTTTCGAAAATCTGTTTTCCCGGTTTCCGCTCGTATCAGGGCATGGCTTCAGCCATGCCGATTGAGCCCCGGGAAATCGGACCTTTAGGCCCTGTGCCCTATGTACTGCTGCTAACCCGATTTCAAGAAACAGCACCCTAAGTCTCGAGAGCCGCAAGTCAGCAAAAAACCTGTCTTGCCCGACCCGGCTTCACCGCCGTCGCGCCGACCGATTGCCCCCGCCACCAAAAAAGCACATCAGGCCGAACAGGTACCCGCAATCGTACCAAGCGCCGTTGTTGTGAACTTCGTAGATGCTCAGCCCGCTCCGGAACAGCGAGACCACGAACACCAATGGCGCGATAAAGCCTTGCCAGAGGCCGAGCCAGAAGCCCACCACTCCGTGCGCACCCGTCGTTCCTTTCAACTGGTTGGGGCCGGGCGCGCATCCCGCCAGACTTAGCAACAGCAAGATCAGCAAAAGCACGATGAATACGGATTTCATTTGCACTCCTCCCGGCCATGTTCCAGTTACGAAACACGGGCGCAAAAAGTCTCAGAACCCCTCGACGCCTGCCCTCGCAAATCGTAGTCTGCTTTCTATTTCAGGACTTGCACGTCCATTGCTTTGAAAAATTCCGCGTTTCGTGCCAAGATTTCATGCCTTCCAAATGAAGACTTCCCAGTTGGTTCCACATTTCAGACTGCTCCGGCTTCGCCGCAAGCTCTTTTCCAGCTTTGCGCCATCGATACCGCTTCGCCAATGCCTGCTCTTGGGTTTGAGCGCCAGCGTCATGTTCTTCCCAGTAGCGACCCGCGCCCAGAAGTCGGACTCTCCCAAGCCCACTGTGGTCCAACCGGGCGCTCCTGGCGCCCCCAGCAAGACGCTGCCCTCCTCCACCAAAGGCACCCTGCCGCCACGCTCGACCGCCGACGTCGACTTCATGCAGGGCATGATCATGCACCACGCCCAAGCCGTGGAGATGACCGCGTGGATTCCGTCGCATACGGAAAATAAAGATCTGCACCTGCTGGGAGCCCGCATCAGCAGTTCGCAGACCGACGAAATCAAGTTCATGAAGCGCTGGCTCGCGGCCCGCGGCGAGTCCGTGCCCAAAACCATGGCCAGCATGCCCGGCATGGACATGGCGCGCGATCCCATGCCGCTCATGCCCGGCATGCTCACCCCCGAGCAGATGGACGCGCTGCACAACGCCAAGGGCGCCGACTTCGATCACCTGTTCCTGGTGGGCATGATCCAGCATCACAACGGCGCCTTGACCATGGTCAAAGACCTGTTCGACACCGCCGGTGCCGGCCAGGATGCCGAGCTGTTCAACTTCGCCACCGACGCCGACAACTCGCAACGCGCCGAGATCCGCATCATGCAAGACATGTTGAAGAAAGAGAAACCTGAGGAGAAACGATGAACCGAGTACGCAGCCTTGTCCTGTGTTTCGTGGGACTCATGCTGGTCCTTTGCCTGGATGCAATCCAAACGCAGGCACAAGCCTCGCAGCCCGCAGCTCCGGCGCAGGCAGACGCGCAAAAACCTGCCACCCCGCCCGCGAAGGACTCCGACGACGATGATGCGAACATCTTCGCTCCCGAGCCCTCGCCAACCCTGGCCCCGGGCATGACCGGCTCGGATATCAACGATCCTCGCTACAAGCTGACTCCTGGTCTCTTCGACGCAGGCGAAACCGCGATGGGCATGAAGCACCTTCTCCTGCTCAAAAAGCCCGACGCCTTTCAACTCGGCACCGATGATCCCGACGATCCGAAAGTGCAGAAGATCGTTGGCCAGCTGGGCATGGGCAACAATCCGAAGATTCCCAAGATTGCCCACCTGATGATCGCTCAACTGGCCTTCGCCAACTCCGATCTCGCCTTTCAGGGCAACCATCTGTTCCAGGGAAACTTCTATGGCGTGAGCATCTACGACATCTCCAATCCCGCCGCCGCGCGTTTGCTCACCACCATGGTGTGCCCGGGCGGACAAGGGGACGTGTCGGTCTACAAGAACCTGATGTTCATGTCGGTGGAAATGCCCAACGGGCGCCTCGATTGCGGCATGCAGGGCTTTCCGCCGGAGCCTCCGCCGCCCGCGGACCAGGACAAGGACAAAGAAAAGAAACACCGCTTGCCGGTGGCACAGAAGGACCGCTTCCGCGGCGTAAGAATCTTCGACATTTCCGATATCCAGAATCCGAAGCAGGTCGCCGCCATACAAACCTGCCGCGGATCGCACACCCACACCCTGGTGGTCGATCCCAACGACAAGGACAACGTCTATATCTACGTCTCCGGAACGTCGTTCGTGCGCCAGTCCGAAGAACTGGACGGCTGCTCGGGAGAAAAACCCGATAAAGACCCGAACACCGCGCTATTTCGCATTGACGTGATCCAGGTTCCGCTCGCTGCCCCGCAGGATGCGAAGATCGTGTCGAGTCCGCGCGTGTTCATGGATGCGCGCACCGGCGCCATCAACGGCCTGAGCAACGGAGGCACCCACGGCAAGAAAGGCCCGGAGAAGCCTTCCGACTCGGATCAATGCCACGACATCACCGTCTACTCGGCGATCGGCCTCGCCGCTGGCGCATGCTCGGGCAACGGCATTCTGCTCGACATCAAGGACCCGGTCCACCCGAAGCGTGTGGATGCGGTCAACGATCCCAACTACTCCTATTGGCATTCGGCATCGTTCTCCAACGATGGCAGCAAAGTCGTCTTCACCGATGAGTGGGGCGGCGGCCTGGGCGCGCGCTGCCGTCCGAACGATCCCAACAAGTGGGGCGCGGACGCGATCTTCGATCTCAAGAGCGACAAGCTGACTTTCGCCAACTACTACAAGATGCCGGCCGCGCAGGGCGACACCGAGAATTGCGTCGCGCACAACGGCTCCCTGGTTCCCGTTCCCGGCCGCGACATCGAAGTGCAGGCCTGGTACCAGGGCGGCGTCTCGGTGATGGACTTCACCGACCCGGCGCATCCCTACGAGATCGCCTACTTCGACCGCGGGCCCATCGATCCGAAAATGCTGGTGCTCGGCGGCGAGTGGTCCGCCTACTGGTACAACGGCTATATCTATGGGTCAGAAATTGCCCGCGGCTTGGACGTGTTCCAGCTCACCCCAACCAAATTCCTCACCCAGAACGAAATCGACGCCGCCAAGTCCGTTCACCTGGCCGCGGAGAACGTTCAGAACCAGCAGAAGATCGAGTGGCCTGCCAACCTGGCTGTGGCCAAAGCCTACGTGGACCAGCTCGCGCGTTCGCAAGCGCTCTCGGCCAAGCAACTCTCCCAGTTGCAGAAAGCCATTCAAAACGCCGAGCATTCGCACATGAGCAAGAGCAAGGTAGCCAAGCTGCAGCACATGGCGCCTTCGCTCGAAAAAGACGCCTCCAGCGCCAAGACGCCAATCGACGCGATGCGCCTGCATGCGCTGGCAGACACTCTGCAGCATCTGTCTCCGGCCGCCTGAGCCGCCCGGCGCGATCCAGTGAAGGGCGCTCAGATCGCCCTGCGCTTCCACGACCACCATCCTGATCAAACCGTAGCCTCGCTGCTACGGTTTGATCAGAAACCTCTGCGAACCCAAGCCAGAGCTTCTTAGTGAGCAATGCAGAATGACCTTCGGGAACGGCAGTCAGCGTTCCGTAGAGCGAATTTCCTCCGCGCTCTCTGCGGCTCTTCTCTGCGATCTTAGCGGTTCAAAGCTCTTGACCGCAGAGTACACAAAGGCTGCGCAGAGTTCGCTGAGAACATCCAAGTGTTTACTCTATTCCTCCGCACGGACCCGGAGCGTTCACCGCTAGCTGTGTCGCACGGCCACTCCGAGACGGCGCCATTAGCCCGTTCAAGTTGCGCGAAAGCCGCAGGCAACGCGCTGAAGCGTTGCGTTTCAGCATGAACAAATCGCGGCAGGACGACGGCAGTCAGGACAACGAATTCACGGCGGCTAAACACACCCGAGTAGAACGCAATGGTCGCAACCGCGGTGATGTGAGGCTTGACGATCTGGGCATCCTTCGCAGCCGCTCTTTCCTCCACCACCACGCCCCCACTTTCACCTTGCCCTCCCGCTCCTCCAGTGATATTCCTTCCCCATTCTCGGCGCGCGCATCTTGACCGCGGGACACCCTCTTGGCCATTTCGCCTCCTGAAGATCACCCCCCCTTCGATCTGCCCGGCCAGGGCATCTCCATCGCCGACGCCGCCGATCCCCAACGCCCCAAGCAGGCGATGGGCTTCCGCGATCTCCTCCTCTTTTATGTCGTCACCGGAATCAGCTTGCGCTGGATCGCCACCGCCGCCGCTGCCGGCCCCAGTTCCATCCTCATTTGGATTGGCGCCTGGATCGCCTTTTACACACCGCTCGCGCTCTCCGTCATCGAACTGTCTTCCCGCTACCCCAACGAAGGCGGCCTCTACGTCTGGAGCAAGCGCGCCTTCGGCGATTTCTCCGGCTTCATTTCCGCCTGGAGCTACTGGGCCAGCGACCTTCCCTACTTCCCCGCCGTCCTCTATTTCGCGGCGAGCAACACGCTCTACATGCGCGAAGCCGCCTGGAGCCATCTCGGCAGCAATGCCACGTTCTACATTGTCTTCGCGCTCGTCACGCTCGCCGTGGCCACCATCCTCAACCTGGTTGGCCTCGATGTCGGCAAGTGGTTGAGCAACGTGGGCGCGCTCGCCATGTGGGTCCCCGTCGTCATCATCATCGCCATGGGATTCGTGGCCTGGCACCGCTTCGGCTCCGCCTCCCACTTCACCCTCGCCTCCATGACCCCGCGCACCGGCCTCAAGGACATCATTTTTTGGTCTACCCTCACCTTCGCTTTTGGCGGATGCGAAACCGCTTCCTTCATGGGCGAGGAAATCAAGAACCCGCGCCGCAACATTCCCCTCGCCCTGTTCACCGCCGGCGCCACCGTGACCGTGTGTTACATCCTGGGCACGATCTGCGTTCTGCTTGCGCTTCCCCACACCCAAGTCAACGATCTGCAGGGCCTGATGCAGGCCATCTCGCTCACCAGCCATCGCGTCGGCTTCGCAGGCATCATCCCGCTCGCCGCCTTCCTCATCGCGCTCAGCAATGTAGGCGCCGCGGGAGCGTACCTCGCCGCCACTTCGCGCCTTCCCTTCGTCGCCGGCATCGACAAATTTCTTCCCGACGCGTTCGGCAAGCTGCACCCGCGCTGGAAGACGCCCTGGGTCGCCATCCTCACTCAAGCGATTCTCGGCGCCATCTTCATTTTCCTGGGACAGGCCGGCACAAGCGTGAAAGGCGCTTATGACGTGCTGGTGAGCATGGGCGTGATCACCTACTTCATCCCCTATCTCTACGTCTTCGCCGCCATGATCAAGCTGCAGAGCGAGCGTGCCGGCCCCGGCGTCCTTCGCGTACCCGGAGGCAAGCCGGTGGCCTACCTGATCTCCATCGTCGGTTTCATCACCACCTCCATGGCGATCCTGCTCTCGCTCCTTCCCCCGCCCGACGAACCAAACAAAGCGCTCGCGGTCCTTAAGATCATCGGACTCACCGGAGCCCTGCTCGCGGTCGGTGTACTCATTTATGCATTCGGACGGCGCCGCGCGCGACTGCTCACCAGCCGCCCACTTTAATGTCGCGCTGCCAAGCCGCGGCAACGACGTCCTCTGCGATCCCTCTGCGTAAACCCGAAGGCGGGTTCATTAACCGTCCCGTTAGATTTCGCCGGCCGCATGCTCTAATCGGGCATTCTCGGCGGCCCATCGCGCCTCATTCAATTCATCCAGAATCAGCCAATTGCGCAATTGCTGTGACGCCCGTCACCCCTTCCTCCGGTTGGCATCGAGATTGCTTTTGCATTGGGCAGTTGACGGTGTTCCCACCGCCAACCACTGAAGGACCGAAAAAGAATCAAAGCAGTGGACTGAAGATCGCACACCGACCCTGCTCAATTCCAATGTCCTTCGCCAGGAGGCGTTATGAAAAAGCTAGCTATCACTCTCGTTGGCATGCTGAGCCTGCTGCTCGCAGCCGGGTCGGCATGGGCGCAGAACGGAACGGTTCGCGCCAACATTCCATTTAGCTTCACGGTCAATGAGCAGGCGGCGCTGCCCGCCGGCGTTTATACGATCACCAACGCCGATCGCGGCAACACCATGCTGTTGATTCGCGGCGATGGCCAGAGCGTAATCGTGCTCGCGCAACACGCGCAGAAGGTGCAGGCCTCGGACACGACGAAGCTGGTGTTCCGCAGCTATGGCGGAAGCCGCTACTTCCTCTCGGAAATCTGGCGGGAAGGTGATTCGCTCGGAAGGCGGTTCCCGAAGTCCTCGCTCGAAAAGGAACTGGCCGGCAATCTCAAGCCGAACAACGTAGTCGTTTACGCGGCACTGCGGTAGCACGCCGGTCACAAGCCGGATTCCAGATGGCCGAAAAGGGCACCGACACGGTGCCCTTTTCGTTTTAGCCTCGACCCGTAGAGACGCGGCTTGCCGCGTCTGAGACGGGGCAAGCCCCGTCTCTACCGGACTTGGGAGGCGGTGCTGCTGTTCCTAATCCGCCGCCGGCGGATTCCCTTTCGCCCCGGTCTTGAGCCCCAGGTTGCGTATCAGCCGCAACAGCGAGTTGGGATGGATCCCCAGAATCTTCGCCGCCTCCACGTAATGTCCGTTGGCCTGGTCCAGCGCCTGCAGTACCAGTTGCTTCTTGCTCTCCTTCACCGCGCCCAGATATTTCGCCCGGTCCGGAACCGTGGGCGACCCGGCTTCCAGCACGGCTTCGGGCAAATCCTCGGCCAGCACAATCTCTTCCGGCCCCAGCACCACCGCGCGTTCCAGCGCATTCTCCAGTTCGCGGACGTTGCCCGGCCAGTCGTACTGCATCAGCGCCGCCAGTGCATCCGGCGACAGCTCTTTCCGGCGCGTGTTGGCCTTCTTGCTGAACTTCTCCAGGAAGCACCGCGCCAGCGCCGGGATATCTTCGCGTCGCTCGCGCAGCGGAGGCATGGTGAGGCAAACGACATTCAGCCGGTAATACAGATCCGCCCGAAAGCGGCCTTCCTGGGAGGCTTCCGCCAGGCTCTTGTTGGTCGCCGCAATCAGCCGCACATCGACCTTCAGCGGCTTGGTGCCGCCGACTCGCTCAAACTCGCGCTCCTGCAGCACCCGCAGCAGCTTCGCCTGCAGTCCCAGCGCCAGCTCGCTGATCTCATCCAGAAACAACGTGCCCCGGTCGGCGACCTCGATCTTCCCTTTCTTCTGCCCCACCGCCCCGGTGAACGCTCCCTTCTCGTGTCCGAACATCTCGCTTTCCAGCAGCGTTTCGGTCAGTGCGGCACAGTTAATGGCCACAAAGTTCTGTTCGCTCCGCGGGCTGTTGCGGTGAATCGCGCGGGCCACCAGTTCTTTCCCCGTGCCGCTCTCCCCCTGGATCAGCACCGTCGAGGTGGTCGGCGCCACGCGCTGGATTACCTGCAGGATCTCCTGCATGCGCGCGCTCGCGCCCACCATGCTGTGCTCCAGGTTGATTTCCGAGCGCAGCCTGCGGTTTTCTTCGTGCAATCCTTCCCAGCGGCGCACATTTTCCAGCGCCAGGCTCGCGATGCTGGCCACTGCCGCCATCACTTGCAGGTGATTGCGATCGAAACGAAGCTGCCGGTTGCGGGTATCCAGGTAAATGACCCCGTGGACGTGGCTGCCCGCCAGCAGGGGCACGCACAGTAGCGACTCCAGCCGCAACTGGTTGACCGTCGTCACTTTCTGCAAGCTATCGTCCTCGGGCACATCGCTCACCAGCAGGGCGACGCGGTCGCGCAGCACCCGGCGCACCACCGTCCGGCTCACCTCTACCGTGCTCCCCGGACCCAGCACTCGATCCCACGCAATCCCGGAATCAAAATTTTCCGATCCCGGCACGAAGTGCAGAATCGCCGCCCGGTCCGCCGGAACCACGTCAAACACCATCCCCAGCAGTTGCCACTCCAGCGAATCGCGATCGCGAATCTGCCCGATTCCGGTCGCAATCTTCAGCAGCGCGTTCAAATCGCGCGCCGTGCGATCGGTCTCCGGCAACGACTCCAGGACCCGTTCCGGCTGCAGGTAGATGGCATCTTTGGGCTGTAGCAGCAGGGGTGCAACCGCCAACTCGGCGGTGTCGGTCAGCGCCACCGGCGTGCTCTCCGGATGCTCGCCTTCCTCCTTGGTGAGCAGCATGAGCACGGAGTCCCCCAGGGTGATCTGATCGCGATGCCGGATCTCCTGCTCCACGATCGCCACCCCGTTGACCAGCGTGCCATTGTGGCTCTCCATGTCGCGGATCAGCAGGCTGTCGTCGTGCCGCACAATCACGCAGTGCCGCCGGGACAAAGCCGGATCGGTAGCCCACAGGTCGTTCGAGGACTCGCGTCCGATCGAAACTTCCCCCACCGGCAGATGGAATTTATGGCCTTTGAGTGGTCCTGCGATGCCCACCAGCCGGGGATGCCATTCTGCAGTCCCGTTCACGCCGCCATCCTCGCCAAGTCTGTCTCGTCCAGTCTTGTCCGCAGCCGAGCGTGCTGCTTGCGATCCTCTCGCATTAACCGAGAGGCGGGGCCCATTAACCTTCGGGTTAGAGAACATCCTCAACATACACCTGGCTCTCCGTATTGAATAGTGCGCCGTACCCCGGCAACCGCTTCTTTTCCCGACACTTCTGCCTTTCTTTTCTGTGGCCCGGCACGCGCTGCCTTTTGGCATACGGTTTGCCTATCTATCTGGCAAGAGACGGGGATCCAAAACCGCTACCGGACTTGGGGCCGGAATCGCGGACCGGATGCAATGGGGCGAATTCTGAACCGATCCTGCTTGGCTTCCGCCGTCCTTCATCAGGAGGGGTTATGAAAAAGCAAGCTCTTACTCTCGTTGGCGTCCTGAGCCTGCTGCTGGCAGCCGGGTCGGCATTTGCGCAGATGAATCACCAGACCATCCGCGCCCAGATTCCATTCAGCTTTGTGGTCAATCGCCAGGCATTGCCGGCGGGGGAATACACGGTCAGTCGGGTAGGCGACAGCAACCAGGCGCTGCTCATCCGCGGAACCGACAACAAAGAGATCATGATGGCGATCTCGAACCCGCTGGAATCCAGGAAGCCAGCCCCGAAGACCGTGCTGGTGTTCCGCCGCTATGGCGCGGACCGCTACTTCCTGTCGCAGGTGTGGGTCGAAGGCAGCGATACCGGACGGCAGCTTCAGAAGAGCGCCCACGAATCCGAAGTCGCCCTCGACTTCCACCCGACCGACGTTGTTGTTATGGCTTCGTTGCAGTAAGACCACCCGACACCACCCTCTGCAACGATGTTTGAGAGCATGGGGCACACATCCTCGTGTGCCCCGTTTTTCGGGGATCGGCCACGTCCTGATCACTGACGCTAATTTTCTGGGTGATTTTTCGGAGGGGACGTCATGAGGAACCGCTGGCAGCCTGTGCCCGACAGCCACGAGATGCGAGTGTCGTGTTACCTGCTCAGCGCGCTCTCGATCTTAGTTTCCATCACCCTGTCGATCGTCGAGATCCTCAGGTAAGCCGTACCCAGCTTTGCCCGCCATTCCACCTTCCCATGTTCTCTCTCACCCGCCATTCCTTCCCATCTTCTCTCTCACCCGCCATTCTCCACGGTCATCTTCGCTCAGGCCCCTATTCCTAACTGTCATCTTGAGCGAAGTGAGGCGCCAGCCGAACGCAGTCGAAAGACCCCTTATCTGCCGGGACCACCGGCAACCCCAACAGGAGTTCTCTCCACGTCCTCCAACTTAAAAATTTGAGCTCTCCCTCACCGTCGATTCCACTCGGTCATCTTCTCTCTTATCCCCTATTCCCCACTGTCATCTTCTCTCAGGCCCCTATTCCTAACTGTCATCTTGAGCGAAGTGAGGCGCCAGCCGAACGTAGTCGAAAGACCCCTTATCCGCCGGGACCACCGGCAACCTCAACAGGAGTTCTCTCCCAGACTTCCACTTGTTAGGGTTTTGTAGCTCGACTTCCAAGCAGACTCTACAGACCGCCTCGCGTCTCAGGGCACCCCTTCAGGAGCTGGCCCCTACACCGGCACCGCGGTCTTCCGCTTCGGACTGAAAAACGGCAACGGCACCACCCTCGCCGTCGTCTTCAACCGCTGCGCCTCAATCGTCAACTCCATCTGCAACTGCGTCCCCGGCTTGGCGAACTGCGTATCCACGCTGGCCAGCGCGATCAACTTTTTCAGCAGCGGCGAGAACGCAGTGGTCGTCGCCTTCCCCACCTGCCGGTCTCCCAGGTACACCGGCACCGCCACCCGCGAAGCCTGGCTCGGCGCCGCCGGCGTCAGCCCGAAGCGGTCGTGCTGCTCTTCCACTTCGACCCAGTCCACCTCAAGCCCGACCAGTTGCCGCGCCACGCCCTTCTTCGCATCTACCGCAAGCGCCCGCTTCCCGACGAAATTTTCTTTGTTCAGGTGCACCATCTTTCCGAAGCCCAGCTCAAACGGCGAATACTTCTGCGCTGGGATCATCGCCTTCTTCGAGCTGATGTAATCCACCTCGATCAGCAGCAGCCCCGCCTCCACCCGCGCCACGTCCAGCGCGAGCATGCCCGCGGCGTGAATGTCGAACTGCTTGCCCTTCTCCATCAGTGCATCCCACACCTTCACCGCATCCTTCCACGGGATCCAGATCTCATACCCCAGATCCCCCGTGTACCCGGTGCGCGAAATGTCTACCGGCACGCCGGCAATCTTTCCGCGTGTCATGCGGAAATATTTCAGGTTCGTGATCTCCGCCTCGGCCACCGCTTTCAGCAGCTTCGCCGAAGTCGGCCCCTGCAGTGCCAGCGCCGCCGTCTTCTCCGAAATGTCTTCGATCTGTACATCCATGTTCAGGCCGTTCTGCCGGAACCAGCGCAGGCTCGGATCCGCCGCCGTCCACCGGTACGCATTCTCCTCCAGCCGCGTGATCGTGCCATCGTCGATCACCTTGCCGTCCTCATCGCACCAGCAGCAATAAATCACCTGCCCCACCGCCACCTTGTTGATGTCGCGCGTGATCACCCGGTTCACCAGCTTGGTCGCGTCTTTCCCGGTGACCCGGTACTTGTAGAGTGGCGTGATGTCGATCAGTGCACAGGCATTGCGGATCGCGTTGTACTCGTGCTCGTGATGCACCTCGTACACGCTGACCGTGTAGTAGCCCGACCATTCGCGGTAGTTGAGGCTGTGGCAGAGCGCCAGCGTGCGCTCGTGAAAGGCAGTTCCAATGGGCAAGGCATTCCCTCGATGACAAAAACTGAACGCTGGATTATAGTCAGCCGCGCGCCTCAGCAGCAATCCCATTTTGTTCGTGACTTATGGTCACTAACAGCCCGTAAGTCAGAGACAAAAAACCGATTCCCGGATAGAATGTGGAGTCATTTTTGCGCCCTTCCGGGTCTTCACACTTACTCTGAGAAAGTGATCTATGGCTGTCTCCCAAAGCTCGAAGTATGACGTCATTGTGGTCGGCGGGGGCCACAACGGCCTGGTGAACGCCGCCTACCTCGCCAAGGCCGGCAAGAAGGTCCTCGTCCTCGAACGCCGCCACGTGCTCGGCGGCGCTGCCGTCACCGAGGAGGTCTTTCCCGGCTTCAAGTTCTCGGTCTGCTCCTACGTCGTCTCCTTGCTGCGTCCCGAAATTATTCGCGACCTCGACCTCCCCCGCCACGGCCTCGAAATTCTTCCCCTCGATGGCACCTTCACCCCCATGCCCAGCGGCGACTACCTCTGGCGCGTGAACGACCACGGCAAGACCCATCGCGAGATCGCCCGCCACTCCAAGCTCGACGCCGAGGCCTACGAAGAATTCGGCAAGGCGATGCAGGCCATGTGCCGCTTCGTGAAGCCCATCCTCAGCATGGTCCCGCCCGACCCGGCCACGCTCGACCCGCGCGAACTGATGAAGCTGCTCTTCATCGGCCGCCGCTTCCAGGGCATGTCGAGCTACGACAAGTACAACCAGGTCCAGCTCATGACCATGAGCGCCATCGACTTCCTCGACCAGTGGTTCGAGACCGATGTGCTCAAGGCCACCATGTCCGCCTCCGGCATCATCGGCACCTTCCTCGGCGTGCGCTCGCCCGGAACCGCCTACGTCCTGCTGCACCACTACATGGGAGAAATCGATGGCGCCTTCCGCGCCTGGGGATTCGCCCGCGGCGGAACCGGCGCCATCTCCAATGCCATCGCCGATGCCGCCCGCGAAGCCGGCGTCGAGATCCGCACCCAGGCTGGCATCGCTAAAATTCTGGTGAGCGGCGGGCGTGCCAAGGGTGTTGTGCTCAGCAATGGCGACGAGATTCACGCCGGCATCGTCTCTTCCAGCGTCGATCCCCGCCTCACCTTCACCCGGTTCATCGAAGCCCAGCACCTGCCCGGCGACTTCCTCGAAGAAGTCAACCGCTACAAATACCGCGGCTCGTCCGGCAAGGTGAATCTCGCGCTCAGCGGGCTGCCGAACTTCAAATGCCTTCCCGGCGAAGGCGCTCATCTGCGCGGCGCCATGTCCATCTCGCCCAGCGTCGAGTACATGGAGCGCGCTTACGACGATGCCAAGTACGGCCGCTTCTCGCGCCGCCCTTACATCGACATGGTGATCCCCTCGCTCACCGATCCTTCCGTCGCGCCTCCGGGCAAGCATGTCATGTCGTGCTTCGTGCAGTACGCGCCCTACAAGCTCGCCCCCGGCCTGCACTGGGACACCGAAAAAGAAAAATTCGGCGACACCGTCATCGACACCATTTCCGACTACGCACCCAACATCAAAGACATCATCCTGCACCGCCAGGTCGTCACCCCGCTCGACCTGGAGCGCGAATGGGGCCTGAGCGAAGGCAACATCTTCCAGGGCGAGCTCTCGCTCGAGCAGCTCTTCTTCCTGCGCCCCGTCGCCGGCTGGGCGCGCTTCCGCACCCCCATCAAGAACCTCTACATGTGCGGATCGGCCACGCATCCCGGCGGCGGCATCATGGGCGCTCCCGGGCGCCTGGCCGCGATGGAAATCCTCAAAGACCTGAAGGGGGTTGCCTAGACCATGGCCGATCAGAGCGATGTCGTCATCGTCGGCGGCGGCCATAATGGTCTGGTCACCGCCTTCTATCTCGCCAAAGCTGGATACAAGCCGCTCGTGCTCGAGCGCCGCCCCATCACCGGCGGCTGCGCCATCACCGAAGAATTTCACGCGGGCTTCAAGTGCTCCACCCTCGCGCACTCCGCCGGGCCAATCCGTGCCGACATCGCCCGCGACATGCAACTCGAGCAGCACGGCCTGAAGTTCTCAACGCCGGAAGCCTGCCTCACCTCGCTCACCCCCGACGGCCGCGCCGTCACCCTCTACAACGACGCGCAGAAGTCCGCCCGCGAGATCGCGAAGTTCTCGCAGAAAGACGCCACGAAATTTCCCGAGTTGCAGGAATCCCTGCGCAAGATGGGCGGCGTCATCGGCGAAGCCCTCCGCCTCACTCCGCCCGATATCGACGATCCCACCAAGGCCGACCTCTGGGGCATGCTGCAGACCGGCCGCAGCCTGCGCAAGCTCGGCAAGAAAGATCTTTACCGCCTGCTTCGCTGGGGACCCATGGCGGTCGCCGACCTCGTCTCCGAATACTTCGAGACGGAGTTAATGCGCGCCACCATAGCCGCGCGCGGCGTCTTCGGCACCTTCTTCGGCCCGTGGTCGGCGGGCAGCGCGCTCGTGCTCCTGATCCGCGCCGCCGGCGATCCACATCCCGCCGGCTCGTCGCAATTCCCGATCGGCGGCGCCGGCGCGATCACGCAGGCCATGACCTCCGCCGCGAAAGCCGCCGGCGCTGAAATCCGCACCAACGCCGACGTCGCCGAAATTCGCGTCAAAGACGGCGCCGCCATCTCGGTCATGCTCAAGTCCGGCGACGAAATCTCCGCCCGCGCCATCATCTCCAACGCCGACCCCAGGAACACGCTCCTTAAACTGGTCGATCCCACCCACCTCGCGCCCGAGTTCGCCAAGCGCCTGCAGAACTACCGCGCCATGGGCACGGTGGCCAAGATCAACCTCGCGCTCTCCGGCCTGCCGACTTTCACCGCTCTCAAGAACGGCAACAGCGCCGCTCTCTCCGGCCGCATGCAGATTGGCTACGAAATCGACTACCTCGAGCGCGCCTTCGACGAATCCAAGTACGGCCAGTTCTCCAAGCAACCGTACCTCGAAGTCGCCATCCCCTCGCTCACCGATCCGTCGCTCGCCCCAAAGGGCAAGCACGTGATGTCGATTTACATGCAGTACGCGCCCTACAAGTTCAAGGGCAACTGGGACGAGCAGCGCGGCGCGCTCGGCGATGTGGTCGTCAACACCCTCGCCCAGTACGCGCCGAACCTTCCCAGCCTCGTCGAAGACGGCCAGATCATCACCCCCAAAGACCTGGAGCAAACCTATGGCCTCACTGGCGGCCAGATCTTCCACGGCGAGCTCTCGCTCGACCAGTTCTTCACCATGCGTCCGCTGCTCGATTGGGCCCGCTACCATACGCCGATCCGGAATCTTTATCTCTGCGGCAACGGCACGCACCCCGGCTCCGGCCTGACCGGCGCCTCCGGTGCCAACGCCGCCAGGGAGATCCTGAAGCACTTGAAAAAATAAACCTGATTTCAGCACTCAACCCGGGTCGAGACGGGGCTTGCCCCGTCTCAGACACGCCCATCAAAATGAACATTGCGGAGAAGACTATGATCGCAACCGAAACCCGCAAGAGAACGGTCCCTTTGCGACCTCTGCGGCATTGCTTCGCGGCCTTCGCGGTTAAAAGCTCTTAACCGCAAAGCCCGCCAAGAATTCGCGAAGATCGCAAAGCCCCTTAGGGGTCATTAGATTCGGAATCATCAGAACATGAACATCGCCGACCAGTGCGACACTATGATCCCAACGAGAACCCAAAAAAAACGAGAACCCTAAAAAAACGAGAACCCTGAAAAGAAAAGGCCCCCTTTGCGACCTCTGCGGCATTCCTTCGCGGCCTTCGCGGTTAAAAGCTCTTAACCGCAAAGCCCGCCAAGAATTCGCGAAGATCGAAAAGACCCTTAGGGGTCATTAGATTCGGAATCATCAGAACATGAACATCGCCGACCAGTGCGACACTATGATCCCAACGAGAACCCTAAAAAAACGAGAACCCTGAAAAGAACGGCCCCCTTTGCGACCTCTGCGGCATTTCTTCGCGGCCTTCGCGGTTAAAAGCTCTTAACCGCAAAGCCCGCCAAGAATTCGCGAAGATCGCAAAGACCCTTAGGGGTCATTAGACTCAAAATCCCGTGACGCCCAACCCGCCCACCCGCTCCGCCGTCCTGCTCGTCAGTTGCCCCGACCGCAAAGGCCTGGTCGCCACCGTCTCCGACTACATCTACAAGCACGGCGGCAACATCCTCCACACCGACGAGCACACCGACGCCGCCTCCTCCTGGTTCCTGCTGCGCATCGAATTCGATCTCGCCACCTTCGACGTCCCCCTCGCCGATGTCTACAAATCCTTCGGCCCCATCGCCGAACTCTTCCACATGGACTGGCGCCTCGCCGACTCGGCCACCCGTCCGAGAATGGCCATCATGGTCTCCCGCTACGACCACTGCCTGGTCGACCTCCTCTATCGCCACAAGATCGGCGAGCTGCGCTGCGACATCCCGCTCATCATCTCCAACCATCCCGACAACGAGCCCACCGCCGACTTTTACGGCATCCCATTCGTGCACGTTCCGGTCGAAAAGGACAAGAAACGCGAGGCGGAGCAACGTCAGATCGCGCTCATCCGCGGCCATGAGATCGACTTCATCGTGCTCGCCCGATACATGCAGGTGCTCTCCAACGAATTCGTCGCCACCTTCCCGCAGTGCATCATCAACATTCACCACTCATTCCTGCCTGCCTTCGTGGGCGCCAAGCCCTACCACCAGGCCTTCGAGCGCGGCGTGAAGCTGATCGGTGCCACCGCGCACTACGTCACCGAAGTCCTCGACGACGGCCCCATCATCGAGCAGGACGTGGTCCGCATCTCGCACCGCGACTCGGTCGACGACCTCCTGCAGAAAGGCCGCGACCTGGAAAAAGTCGTCCTCTCCCGCGGCGTTCGCTGGCACATCGAAAACCGCGTCCTCCTCTACGGCAACAAGACCGTAGTCTTCCAATAGCAGTCTCAGGGAGATCCGAAATACCGGCCCCGCCCAAGCCCCCGAGTTCTCCGCTTGCGCCTCCCCTGGTAGAGACGGGGCTTGCCCCGTCTCCCGCCCGGAACCCGAAACGCTCCCACATATGGGACCCTACCCTTAGGGCCGGAAACACTCACCCCTTCCCCCTACCCAAATTTGCCCGGTGCACGCGGGTGCAGCCCGCAGGGTGCGATGTTTCGCCCAAACATGAATCGACACCACGCTCCCTGCTTGCTTTCTGTATGATGGCGGGGTGTTTGGCACGCGTGGGGACACCAACACCTAGGTTCGTAGGACGCATCTGAGACGCCGTGGGCTCCCGCAATCGTGGTGAGCGGCTCAGTGTGGCACGAGTGCTGAAGGAGTGTAATGCGAATTCTGCTTTACAACCCTGACAACGGCGTCACCCGCAACTTCATGCCCCACCTCTGGATGTTTCTGCTCCAGGCGCTCACGCCCCCCGGCCATGAGGTGCTGCTGGTCGATGGCAATGCCCAACCCATGGACGAAACCCAGATTGCGCAATTCGTCCGCGACCAGAACATCGGATTGGTGGGCATCGGCGCCATGACCAGGATGGTGGCCCGGGCGTATCGCATGGCCGATGCGATTCGCGCGACCGGAGTTCCCGTGGTCATGGGAGGCCCGCACGTGACCGAAGAGGCCGATGAAGCTCTCGGCCGCAATGGCGGCCCGCGCCATGCCGATGCCGTTGCCTTGGGAGAAGCCGATGAGACCTGGCCACTCATCGTGGAAGATGCGGTGCGCGGCAAGCTCAAGGAAATTTACGCGCCGCTGGATGGTACGGGTAAGGAGCGCAAGCCTTCCCTCAATCCCTATCCGACAATTCCATGGGACAAGCTGGATCTCAACCAGTTCAATCTCATCCCCAAAATGTTGCACCCCCTGCTCAAGGGTTTTCGAGAAGGCTGGGGAACCTTTCGCATCGTGCCGGTGGAGTCAGGAAGAGGTTGCCCTTACGGCTGCGAGTTCTGCACGGTCACCGGATTCTTCGGCGACTCGATTCGCTTCCGCACCAATGAAAGTGTCGTCAACGAATTGCTGCTGCTGAAAGCCCGCGCCCTCAAAGAGGGAGGCCAGATCGCGGTTTTCTTCATCGACGATAACTTTGCCATCAATGTAAAGCGCACCAAGTCCCTCCTGCGCGACATCATCGCGGCCAAAGCCCAGGTCTTCTGGGTAGCGCAAATCAGCGCCAACCTCCTGCGCGACGAGGAACTCGTCGACTTGATCGCCGCTTCGGGATGCAAGTGGATCTTTATCGGGATGGAGTCGGTCGATCCGGTAAACCTGAAGGACGTGAATAAAGGATTCAGTAAGCCCGAAGAGTATGCCGCCGTCCTTGAGCGCCTGGCCAAACGCAACATCTACGCCATCACCTCGTTCATCTTCGGCATGGATAACGACACTGCCGGCGTCGCCGAACGTACTTTGCAGCAGGTTCGCTCCTGGCCTCCGGGTCTGCCGGTCTTTGGACTGCTCACTCCCTTGCCCGCGACGCCTTTATACAAGCGACTGGAAGACACCGGACGCCTCACCCGCCCCCAGCACTGGCTGGATTTCGTCCCGTTCACCATGGCGCACACTCCGCTGAAGATGACTATCGACGAAGCCCATGCCGAGCTGAACTACGGCTGGGCTCACTCCTACAGCCCGGAGGCTCTGGCTCAGGCAGTCGCGGCGCTGGACGATAACCACGTCGGGGATCGGGTCAATATCTTCCTGGCGCGGCTTTGTTTTCGCGGAATCTATTTCCCCATGATGGGGAAGTCGTCGTGGCTGCGCGTCATAATCGAGAACCGTCGAACCATTCGCAGACTGGTCAAAGAGGGGCTGGCGCGATGGGTGCGCCCGCGAAGTCCCGCCAGCCACGATTCCTTGGACCTCGCCAAGCCCAGCGTCAACGACGAAGCCGCTTAACAAGATTCGCAGAGCCGTACACGCCCCAAGGGTCGCCCCCAGCTTCCCCCGCCCCGTGGCCCGGGATCGAGGCTGGCTCCGGTTCGCAATGTTCCAGAAGCTGAAAACGCGGCTGCCGCTAGGACTATAATTGCGCTCGAAATCTGCTCAAGGAACGCAGTCGCACAGGAGTCCTTTATGCCTGTCAAGCAGGGAAGCCTTGAATTGTTGCAGCATCCTTCTTCCAAAAACCTCCTGCAATCGACGATTCCCGCGCGCTTGGCGTATGTATGGACGGATGGCACCCCTCGGGTTGTCCCGATCTGGTTCCACTGGAATGGGCAGGAGTTCGTGCTGGGTACGCCCTCAAAGGCTCCGAAGGTTAAGGCTCTCGCCAAGAATCCCAAGGTGGCGCTCACGATTGATGACAACAACTTTCCCCACAAGGTGCTGCTCGTGCGGGGTACGGTGCATTTGCAAACCATACATGGAATAGTTCCTGAATACGCAAAGGCCGCGGAACGGTATTTCGGACCCGAGCAAGGAAAGGCGTGGGTGACGCAGCTTGCTTCTATGATTCAGGATATGGTTCGCATCGCGATCACACCAGAATGGGTTGGCCTTCTCGACTTTCAGTCCCGCTTCCCGAGTGCCCTGCCGCTATAAGCCATCCGCCGCCCGTGCTTCCGAGCTTGCCGAATCAGGCGCACGTCATCTCTTCATCGCGACCGGGTGCTGGCCAATACAATATCCGCGACCTCGTTAGGACGTTCTACGTGGCAGTCGTGGCCCGTGTTCAGTTCGGCGACCTCCCAACCGTAAGCCCGTGCCTTGTCGGCAAACGGCTTGAAAAACGGCCTCGCTGGGTATCGTTGAGCAACACAGGCAACAAAGGTTGCGGGAATCCTCGCCTTGCGGTTTGCCGGAAGAGAGAGCCGCTCCTCAAAGCAGCGCAGACTGAAGTCACACAGCCTGGCGCGCGCGAAATCACGCGCCGCCCCTGGCTCCAGTCCCCAAAGGTCGAGTTGGCCCTCCCCGCCCGGGAGCCGCCAGCCGTCTCCCTGCTTTCTCGCAACGTCGCGAAAATGGTCACCGATCTCAGCCGGAAGCAAATCCAGCACGCTTTGCGCGTCCTCGGGAATGAAGGCATCGAGGAAAATGAGTCTCCCCACTTGAGTTGGGTTCCGCTCTGCCACCCCGCTGATGATCATACCTGCGTAACTGTGACCGACAAGGATCACTTCGGACCGGTCGGGCAACGAGCGCGAGACATCCTCCACATGGTGCCGGAGCGTAATGTCAGGAGACAGACGGCTCTGGTCTGTGCCTAACCCGGTTAGGACCGGGGTAATCACCTTATGGCCCTGCGCTTCCAGCAAAGGTACCAATAAGTCCCATGTTCCAGTGGACTGCCAAGCACCATGTACCAGGACGATGGTCGACATGCGCGAGAGTTTAACAGGCCCGGTGGTTCCGCCGGCGAAGTCGGGCGTCAGCGCTAATGGACCTGAATCAAGGCGGGCCCTCCCCCTCCTATGAAAACACCGTAGAGACGGGGCTTGTCCCGTCTACCCCCAGAAAGTGACGACACTAAAGTAAGGTTCCAATTTTCCAACCCTCGGTTACCCTACATTACCGGTAGTTGGGGGAGGACTGTCCCCCCGGAGAGCCGCGTGGCGGAAGACCCGAAGTGGGAGTTATCCATCCTGGCGAACGTCAACGGCTTCTATAAGAAGCTGTTGCGCGACTATCTCCAGGGCGATCTCCCCATCCACCCCGAGCTGGCCGACGACGCCATTCATCAGGCCGACCACGACCTGCGCGAGACCCTCGCCAAGATGCATCGCTGGCTGCAGCTGCTCGACATGGCCATCACGCCGGCCATGGTCCGCCAGGCCCTGACAACCGATACCGACGCCGAAGTGGCCGAAGCCCTCATTCGTTACTACACGCGCAAGCGCGACTTTACCGAGCCCGACCGCGACAAGACCGACCTGGTCGCCACCTTTCTCTACCGTCATCCTCGTGTGCCCGGCCAATGGGAGCGCCGCGGCTACGGCCTCGACGGCTCGCTGCCGCTCTCGCCCTTTGAAATCGCCCTCATCGAAATTCTGGCCGACGCCGACGCCCCGCTCCTCCCCGAGGAGCACGTGCAACTGCTGCGCGAGTTCGATCCCCTGCGCGCGCAGGTGGAACACTACGGCAGCTTCAACGCCATGATCGACTCCGGCATCCTCTCCCGCGTCCGCGAGCTGAAGCAGTCCTTCGGCCGCTCCTTCTACCACCCGGGAGTGCTGGCCACCATCGCGCCCTACAACGTCGCCTTCGGCGTCAAATTTGACGACCTGTTCCATCACGCGATCTCCGACATCAAGAATTACGCGCAGGCGGTCGAGGAACTCGGCGGCAGCATTCTGGGCAACATCGACGGCGTCGACGTCACCGTCGAGCACGTGCAGGCGCTCCAAGAGAGCGACCTGATGAAGATCGATTACGTCGCCGCGCTCGATAAATTCCGCCGCGTCTCCAAGCTCAAGAAGGAACTCGACAAGCGCCCGCGCATTCGCCGGGCCGATCTCGCCGTTTCGGCCGGAGGCGGCGCCGCCGCCCGGCCCGCGCGCGCAGCCAAGCCGGCGTCGCGCCCACTGCGGCCGTTTGTCCGGCCGCAGGTCACGCCCCAGCAACTCGCGCTCGAAGAAGCCAAGCTCCACCGGGTGGAGGAATCCATCCGCATCTTCGTCCGCGTCGCCGATCCCAAGTTCCGCAGCGTCGTGCCCATGCGCTTCTTCAACCTCAATCTCACCCCTGAAGAAGTCGAGGCCTACTGCGCCGATTACCTGGGAGAGAAGACCGCCCGCGCCGAAGTCGCCCGCACGCTGCTGCGCAATGTCGCGGTTACCGCGCGCATGCAGACCGAGCTCGCCGAACTCAAGCGCTGCCAGCCCAACACCTCGCTCTGGAAGCTGCGCGCCGACTCGCTGGTCGTCCTGCTCGAAGTCGCCCGCAAGGATTACGAAGAGTCGAAATCCATTCTCAGCGATGAGCAATACGGCCCCGTGATTCAGACCTCCATGACCAAGCTCCGCGAGCGCGCCGAAGCGGCGGTGAAGGCCCTGGCCGCAAGCTAGGACGGTCTCGGCAGGGTTCTCCGCAAACTCTTATCCGGCGCAATCGGCTGGTCTCGCCTCCATCTGCCTCATCCCAGCGATTTGACACCCCATCTCCCCCGCCATATACTCGCGCACCGCGCCATGAATTTCCCTCCGGAGATCTGCTATGTCCCGACGTTGTCTCTCCTTCCTCGTGGTTCTTGTCCTCACCCTCGCCACACTCGGCTTCGCCGACGACCACCATCCTCATCAGCCCACCATCACCGCGCAAAACAGCGGCACCACCCAGCTCCTGGTTTCCGTCAGTCCGGTAAACCCGCGCGTGGTCTGGGCGTCCGGCGCCGGAGGCACGTTCCTGGTCACCACCGACGGTGGGCAACACTGGAAAGCCGGCGTCGTTCCCGGAGCCGAGGCGCTGCAGTTCCGCGACGTGCAGGGCGTGAGCGAAAAAGTCGCCTACCTGATGTCGATCGGAAACAACACCACCGACTTCCGCATCTACAAGACCATCGACGGCGGCGCCACCTGGACGGTGCAGTTCACCAATCAGACGGTCAACGCTTTCTATGATTGCTTCGCTTTCTGGACCCCCAAGCGCGGCATCGCGCACAGTGATTCGGTCAACGGCGTCTTCCCCGATCTTCGCACCACCGACGGCATGACCTGGCAAAGCATCAGCGCCAACATGCCGCCCGCGCTGCCCGGCGAGTTCTCCTTCTCCTCCAGCGGCACTTGTGTCGCAACCCAGGGCGGCAGAAATGCCTGGATCGCGACTGGCGGCGCCACCGTGGCGCGTATTCTGGCCACCCGCGACGGCGGCAATAACTGGAATGCCTATGACACGCCCCTGGTCAGCTCGCCCAGCGCCGGCGCCTTCACCGTCGCCTTCCGCAATCCATTCCACGGCATCGTGGGCGGGGGCGACCTCGACCCCACCGACCCGAACAACGCCGCTACCGCAACTTCCAATGACGGCGGCAAGACCTGGACGCTCACCAACCATCCGCCCGTCACCGGCGCCATCTTCGGTCTAGCCTACGTGCGCGGCGCGGGGGACGATTCCCAAGGCGACTCGCGAGGCGAAGACGGCGGACATGCGGTCGTCATCACCGCCGATACCGGCGGCGCGGCCTGGACCCCGGATGAAGGCAATACCTGGTTTACGCTCCCCAACGTCAGCGGCCTGTGGTGCGTCGCCTTCGCCAGCCCCGAAGCCGGATGGCTGGTCGGCAGAAACGGCCAGATCCTGAAGATCAGTTTCGGCCACTAAACATGCTCGGGTTTAAGTCGCGCTTTGAAGGGACGACCTGAAGGCCGTCCGCAATGGGGCAGTTTTTGAAAGCGGCTTTGGCCGCTGAGAAGTGTCACTAAATCGCCTGAGCGGGTCGTCATCGACTTCCACTCTGGGTGCGAAGTTGTGACCAGCGGAGAACAGCAAGTGAAGCCCAACCTCGCGTTAAGCATCACATCTGTACTCTCGATTCTGCTCATGACCTTGCACGTGACCAGCGACGTCCTCCATGCCAGGCTCGGGAACCCCGAAGCCGGCGGCTTAACCTTCGTGATTGTCCCCATGCTCGTGGTGTGGCTATACGGAACGCTGTTGCTCCCGGACCGACGCTCCGGGTACGTCATCATGCTCGTCGGGTCACTGCTTGGGCTGGCCATGCCGGTCATCCACGTGATGGCAGCGGGCGGGGAACTCGCCAAGGGCAGCGGACCATTCTTGTTCGTCTGGACGCTTCACGCACTCGGCGTCACCTCCATGTTCGCGCTCATCCTTTCGGTGCGCGGACTGTGGAGTTTGCGACGTGGTCAATCCCGCTAGCGAACCACCCCACAACCAGTCTGCACGGTCAAAGCGCTCGGGAAGGAGACGATGATGGACAGCTATACCACCGGTCTACGAGCGGTGATCATTGGGCCCAAAGGTTTGCGTGCCGGATGGCGGTTGCTGATGTTCTTGCTGCTGTTAGTCGCGATGGGCGCGGTAGCGCGTGCGATGATCATCCGATTTCTGGTCCCGGCGGGTTTTGATCCCGAGAAGTTCACCCCCTCGAAAGTCGCCGTGCCCGATGCTTTCTTCGTGTTCATCCTTGCCGTGGCGGCATGGGTCATGAGCAAAATCGAAAGACGCGAGATCGGTCAGTATGGCCTTCCAGTCAAACAACGATTGATAAAGCACCTGTGGTTGGGGCTTTG